>Ga0335085_10002545_pt1 | contig 33711 bp, 27 predicted proteins | sample Lox_Sample_45_FD_206712 | JGI IMG/M metagenome (GOLD analysis project Ga0335085, IMG submission 206712) | Soil microbial communities from Loxahatchee National Wildlife Refuge, Florida, United States - Lox_Sample_4.5 | ecosystem: Environmental > Terrestrial > Soil > Wetlands | place: USA... | reverse complement strand
GAAATGCGATCGGAGTTCATTGCATTTCGCTCCATCATAGATGGCGTTCATACAGCCGATGGGACCCAAGAGATACGTTCACTGTTTGGCGTCGACCTCTTTGCTTTCCCCAAGCCAACCGCACTCCTGGCGAGCCTCATTGAGCAAGTCGCCGCCGATGGAGATATTGTACTGGATTTCTTTGCTGGCTCGGGCACGACCGGACACGCCCTCATGAAACAAGATGCAGCGGAGAACCTCAAGCGTCGATACATACTGGTCCAACTGCCGGAACCGCTTGACCCCAACAACAGGGAGCAAAAGGTAGCTTCAGATTTTTGCGATAGCTTGAAAAAGCCCCGTACCATAGCCGAACTGACCAAAGAGCGCCTGCGCCGCTCGGCGACGCGAATCGATGAAGAGAATCCGCTCTTCAAGGGGGACCTCGGGTTTCGCGTATTCAAGCTTGCGACTTCCAACATCCGCGCGTGGGAGCTGACCGCCGCTGATCTCGAAAGTGGTCTGTTGAAGAACGCCGAGCACCTCGTGCAGGGGCGCAAGGAACGGGACGTGCTTTATGAGCTCCTGCTCAAACTCGGGCTCGATCTCTGCGTGCCGATCGAGACGAAGGCGATTGCGGGCAAGCCCGTGCAATCGATCGGGGGCGGCACGTTGATCGTCTGCCTCGCCGATGGGTTGACCAAGGAGGTGATCGAGCCGTTGGCATCCGGCATCGTCGCGTGGCGGACCGCTCTCGCGCCCGCCGTCGACACCCGTGTTGTATTTAAGGATTCCGGCTTTGCCGACGACGTCGCAAAGACCAATATGGCTGCAATCCTGAATCAGAACGGCATTGCCGACGTGCGGAGCTTGTGATGCCGAACGAGACGTTCCTGAACTTCGCCTACGGCTCCAACATGTTCACTCCCCGTCTCCACAAACGCTGCCCGTCTGCGCGGGCTCAGGGGATCGCGTTTCTGTCAGGGCATGATCTCCGCTGGCACAAGCGCAGCACCGACGGCTCCGGGAAATGCGATATCGTCGCGACCAAGGATACGAAGCGCAGTGTCTTCGGCGTCCTGTTTGAGATTGCCATGGGGGAAAAACCCGCGCTTGATAGGCTGGAAGGCCTGGGAGTAGGCTACGAGGAGATTGACGTCTGCCTTATCTTCGAGGGCAGTGAAACACGGGCGAAGGCCTACCGCGCCACCAGCACTGACCCATCCCTAAAGCCCTATTCCTGGTATCACGCGCTAGTCGTTGCAGGGGCTAAGGAACACGGTCTCCCTGACGAATACGCCGGGCGAATCGAACAGGTTTCCTCGTGGGAGGACCCAGATCGGGAACGGCATGAAAGGAACATGCGCCTGCTTGACGGGGGCCACGCATGAAGCTGCATTTTGAACCCGATCTGGATTACCAGAAGGTGGCGATTGAGTCCGTGGTCGACCTGTTCCGCGGCCAGGAGATCAACCGCACCGAATTCACGGTCACCCGGCGACCGCTAGCTGATCGAGCGGGCCAGTCCTCCCTCGATCTCGGCGCCTTCGTTGGTCCCCAAGGCGAGCTTGGGCTGGTGGAAAGCGCACTCGGCATCGGCAACAGACTCACCCTGCTTGATGACGAGATCATCGCCAATCTGAAGGACATCCAGCTTCGAAACGGCCTCGCGCCTTCGACGGCGCTCACGTCCGGCGACTTCACGGTCGAGATGGAGACCGGCACCGGCAAGACCTACGTCTATCTTCGCACCATTTTTGAACTCAACAAGTTGTACGGCTTCACGAAGTTCGTGATCGTCGTGCCGTCAGTCGCGATCAGGGAGGGCGTCTACAAGACGCTCGAAATCACCGAGGAGCATTTCAAAGGTCTCTATTCGGGCCAGCCCTTCAACTACTTCCCCTACGACTCCACGAAACTCGGCCAGGTGCGGGATTTCGCCACCAGCCCGAACATCCAGATCATGGTGGTGACCGTCGGCGCCATCAACAAGAAGGACGTCAACAACCTCTACAAGGACAGCGAAAAGACGGGCGGTGAGCGCCCGATCGACCTGATCCGCGCGACGCACCCGGTCCTGATCGTCGACGAACCGCAGAGCGTGGACGGCGGCCTTTCCGGCGCGGGCAAGAATGCGCTCGGCGAGATGAACCCGCTTTGCACGCTTCGCTATTCCGCCACCCACGTCGACAAGCATCACATGGTGTTCCGCCTCGACGCGGTCGACGCCTACGAACGCAAGTTGGTGAAGCAGATCGAGGTTGCCTCGATGGAAGTCGAGGAAGCGCACAACAAGGCCTATGTGCGTTTCCTGTCGGCAAGCAACAACAAGGGGATCGTGACTGCCCGCGTCGAGATCGACGTGCAAGAGGGCAAAGCAGTGCGCCGCAAGGAGGTCGTCGTTCAGGATGGCGACGATCTACAGGAAGTGACGAAGCGCGCCATCTATGCCAACTGCCGGATCGGCGAAATCCGGGCCGCGAAATACGATCAACTTCTGGAATTGAAGATCGCGGGCGGCGAGACCTTCCTGTCGCCCGGACAAGCGGTCGGCGACGTGGATGCGAACGCCATGAAGCGCCTGATGATCCGGCGCACGATTCAGGAACACCTGGAGAAAGAAAAGCGCCTAGCGCCGTTAGGCATTAAGGTGCTGAGCCTCTTTTTCATCGACGCCGTGGAGCACTATCGATCCTATGACAAGGACGGCAATCCGGTGAAGGGCAAGTACGCGCTCATTTTCGAGGAAGAGTATCGTCGTGCGGCGAATCTCCCCGAGTTCGTCAGCCTATTCAAGGAGGTGGATGTCACGTCTGAGGCCGAGGAGGTGCACGACGGCTATTTCTCAATCGATAAAGCGCGGCACTGGACCGACACAGCCGACAACAACCAGACCAGCCGTGACAACGCCGAACGTGCCTATAACCTGATCATGAAGGACAAGGAGAAATTGCTGGGTTTCGAGACGAAGCTCAAGTTCATCTTTTCCCATTCGGCCCTCAGGGAGGGCTGGGACAACCCAAACGTCTTCCAAATCTGCGCGCTACGCGAGATGGGCACCGAACGCGAGCGTCGCCAGACCATCGGCCGCGGCCTGCGTCTCTGTGTCAACCAGAACGGTGACCGTCTGCGCGGGTTTGAGATCAACACGCTGACCGTCATCGCCACCGAAAGCTATGAAGAGTTCGCCGAGAACCTGCAGAAGGAGATCGAGAAGGACACCGGGATTAAGTTCGGAATCGTCGAGAAGCACCAATTCGCGGCCATCCCCGTCATGAACACCGACGGCTCGACTGGAATGCTAGGGTTTGAAGAATCCGCTGCCATTTTCGAGCATCTCAAAGAGCAAGGGTTCGTCGATGGCAAGGGCAAGGTGCAGGACACGTTGCGCACGGCGTTGAAAGCCGGGACGTTTGCTTTGCCGACGGCGCTCGAAGCGCACCTGCAGGCGGTACGCGACGTTCTGAGGAAGGTCGCTGGTAAGCTCGATATCAAGAATGCCGACGAACGCGTGGTCGTCAGGACCCGGCAGGCTGTTCTCGAGAGCGCCGAGTTCCAGGCGCTCTGGGACCGGATCAAACACAAGACGACCTATCGCGTGCACTTCCACAACGAAAAGCTGATCACGGACTGCGCCAACGCCATTGCGAGCGGACCGCCGATTGCCAAGGCCCGCGTCCGCATCCGTAAGGCCGATTTGTCCATCGGCCAAGGCGGCGTCGAGGCCAAGGAGCGCGACAAGAACAGCGGCACGATCGTCACGATTGAGGAAGGCGACATCGCGTTGCCGGACGTGTTGACCGACCTTCAGGACCGCACCCAGCTTACTCGGAAGAGCCTCGTCCGTATCCTCACCGAGTGCGGCCGGTTGAACGATTTCAAGCGCAACCCGCAGGCCTTCATCGAGATCGCAGGCGAGGTGATCAACCGCACCAAGCGGTTGGCCCTCGTTGACGGGATCAAATACCAGAAGATCGGCGATGACAGTTATTATGCGCAGGAGCTTTTTCAGCAGGAAGAGCTAATAGGTTATCTCAGGAACATGCTGAAGGACGCGACGAAGTCTGTATTCGAGCATGTCGTTTATGATTCCGGTGGCGTTGAACGGACCTTTGCCGAGCAGCTTGAGAAGAACGAGGCGGTGAAGATTTACGCGAAACTGCCGGGCTGGTTCAAAGTGCCGACCCCTCTTGGCACCTACAATCCGGATTGGGCTGTGCTCGTTGAAGTCAGTGGCGAAGACCGGCTGTATTTCGTCGTGGAGACCAAGGGCAGCTTGTTTGCCGATGACCTACGGGACAACGAGGCAGGAAAGGTCGCCTGCGGTGTGGCACACTTCAAGGAACTCGCGGCGGGCACCAACAATCCTGCGCGCTTCATAAAGGCAACCATGGTCGACGACCTTATGGCGCATAGCACTTAGTCTGCAATGCGAGCGACCTTTGTTTTTTTGCGAGCACCAAGTCTCCGCCGTAGCTGGGAGATGAGGACGACCGAATATGGTCGACGCGGCTAGGCAACGTTGACTGCCGCCCAAAATGCTAGAGCAGACTCCCATTAATCCAAGTCGTACCCGGCGTGAGCGAAGAAGGCTACGCATTCGTCCGGGTGGAATGTCTTGAGCGCGGTGGCGACGGCCACTTCGAGCGCCTCGACAGTACGAGCGGCGGCTTTACGCACATGCGCTTTGAGCTTGGAGAATCCGTTTTCGATCGGGTTGAAGTCGGGACTGTATGGCGGCAGATAGAGCAATGTTGCCTTGGCGGCTTCGATGGCTTCGCGGACGCCGGCAACCTTGTGGGCCGGCAGATTGTCCATGATGACGATGTCGCCCGGCTTGAGAAGCGGAGCCAGCATCAGTTCGCACCAAGCCAGGAAGGCCTCGCCGTCCATAGGGCCGTCGAGCAGCATGGGCGCGCAAATCCCGGAGAGGGTAAGGCCGCCGACGAAGGTCGTGGTGTTCCAATGTCCATGCGGGACCGAAGCGCGGCAGCGCTTGCCTCGGGGCGCCCAGCCGCGCAGACGCGCCATCTTGGTCGACAGCCCGCTTTCGTCGATGAAGATCAGCCGCTCGGGATCGAGTTCGGTTTGGCCTTCGAACCAGTCCTGGCGTGCCGCCCTTACGTCGGCACGCTCCTGTTCGCTCGCATGAGCGGTCTTTTTTTATGCGTCATGTCGTGACGATCAAGGAACTTCCACACAGCCGTGGATACCACCCTCACCCCACGATCCTCGGCAAGACGCTCGGCGATCTCTTCCAGCGTCACGTCGGGTGCCTCATCGATCAGGCCGAAGATGAAGTCCGCGTGGGCGTCCAATACCGAGCCCTTGGGCTTTCCTTGCCTGGCCGGAAGGACTGCCCCCGTTGCCCGCTTCAACCGTGCCCATGCTCCCGCTGTCGCAATCCCGATCGAGAACCGCGCCGCCGCTTGGCGCGTCGACATTCCGCCCTAGAGCTTCCTGCGACGGCCCTTTTCGGTGTTTCAGAAGATTGGGGCAAAGGCTCCGACCTCCGGCTGGGCGAGGCAGCTGGCTAGGTCCCTGGAGCAATACTTCCTAACACTATGATCGGTATAGCCATTTGATTATACTAGATTTTATATTGACATGTGTCGGGTCTTTGCATATGTAGAGTGTCGGGTTTTTGCAGACCCGCCAGGATGGAGCCATGCAGAGGCACAAGACATTACGGAGCAGGATTGAAGATCGGATCTCCCGAAGGCGGGACGATTCTGTGTTCCTGACGCGCGAATTCAAGGACCTGGGCGGCGAAGACCAGGTGCTCCGTGCGCTGCGTGGCCTCGTGCGCGACGGCCGTCTTGTTCGCCTTGGTTATGGTGTCTACGGGCGAACCGTTATATCCGATCTCACGGGCGAGCCACTGCTTTACAGCCCTGGCGGCTTTCGGAGTGCGGCGCGTGAAGCCCTAACCAAGCTCGGTGTGCAATGGGAACCAACGGAATCCGAAAAGGCCTACAATGAAGGTCGCTCGACTCAGATTCCGTTTAACCCGGTACTACGCGTCAAGGGGCGCTTCTCGCGGCGACTGCGTGACGGCAACAGGGAGCTTGTGATTGTCCGATAGGCCCACACTTGAGCAGTTGATTGCGGTTCGCGATCGTTTCGGGCTTATCGACGAAGCGCAGGTCGAAAAGGACTGGTACGTCGTCAAAGCGCTGGCCGCCATCATGGCCGCCGAAAAGGGGCCATTTCAGCTCGTCTTTCAGGGCGGTACGGCGCTGTCACGCGCCCATCGCATTATTCAGCGAATGTCCGAGGACATTGATATCAAGATTGTTTCCGAGGGCAAGCCTTCGCGAAACGCGCTTCGGCGTTTGCGCAAAAGTATTACGGCCGAACTTTTGAAGGCCGGCTTTTCGTTTGACCCTGAGAACGAGGATTTCAGGCGAACGAACTATGAAGGCCGCTACACGGAATACCGTCTTCCGTACGACGCCATCACCAAGGGGCAGGGGGTCCTGCGGCCCGAACTGTTCATCGAGACCTCAGCCTTCGCTGCACGGCGCCCGCCGATTGAATGCAAACTCATCTCGTATTTGGCCGAGGCCTATGAAAAGCCGGCTGAGATTCCGGCGATCGCCTGCACGTCCATCACCGAAACTGCGGCCGAAAAATTCGTGGCGCTGACAAGGCGGGCTGGGGCGGAGCTTGCCGGCGTGACGCGCGATCCCGACCCGACCCTGGTTCGCCACATCTATGACCTTCACGTCATCCGCGAGCATTATGATCCCCACGAGGTTGCCGAGCTTGCACGTGACGTCATGGCGGCCGACGCCGAAAGCAGGGGCAAAGAGTTTCCTGCCTATGGAGCCGACCCGCTTGGAGAAACGCTACGTGCCGTGGAAGGGCTTGCCGCGGGCGGCAATTTTTCGGAATTCTATGATCGCCTCTTGCGCGACCTGGTCTACGGCGATCGCTGTGCCTATGAGGCAGCGATCGCCAGCGTGCTGGTAATTGCTGAACATCTAAAGCCATAAAATCAGAATTCGAATGCGCGCCTACGCAAGCACTTGCTTGTAGACGCTGCCGATTGGCCTTAAGCGACGGCAAGACGTTGATGCGTGGCTGCGCAGTCAGCACCTGCGTTGTTGCAGCGCAGCCGGTTGTTCACGACTTCTTATATATCCTTCCTGCTTCCCTTTTTATATCACGACAGCTGCACTGATTCGTGTTGCCAATAGCGCGTTTTGTGGCCTTCCAATCGCGCCTTGCTCAAACTGTGCATCTTTTAGCAAGTCATTAAGTCAATGAGCAACTAGCCCGTGCATCTACCGTCAAGTGTGGTAGCACATAGCATATAGTATTTGTAGCGCGGCGGTGCGCGTGGCGACGTTGAGGGACCGAGACGAAGAGGGAAGTGGCGCTCTGCGCCTGCGGCTGCGCGGTTTGCGCGATGATTCCCCCAGCATCGCGAAGGCAGAAAAGCTTCTTCATAAGGCTATCGCCAGCGTGAAGAGAACGGGTGGCGGCCGTAAGAGTGCCGGCAAGGCCGCACGAGGTGCGAACGCCACTAGAGGACCGGCCCTACAAAGGGTGGCGGTTCGTTTCTCCTACTCGAAATCCTCGTCCCGTGGCCTCTGGAAGGCGCACGGCTCGTACATTGAACGGGAGAGCGCCCAGCAGCACCCCGAGCATGAAATCCGGGATGTAAGCCCAGCTGAAAGCCAGGGGCGCGCGCTTGGCTTCGGAAGTACTGGCGATGACGTCAGAATTTCGGAAACGCTCGACAAGTGGCAAGAGGCCGGCGACGAGCATTTGTTCCGCGTAATTGTGTCACCCGAGTTCGGGGTGGAAATCGACCTGAAGCGCCTAACCAAAGAATTCATGGGGCAGTTCCAAAGCGATCTGGGGCCCACTGGCACCCCGCGCCAGATCGAATGGGTGGCCGTGGCCCATTTCAACACCGACAACCCCCATGTGCATGTCGCGATCAGGGGCGTTGATGCCGAAGGCCATACGCTCAGAATCCCGCGCGCCTACATTCAGGAAGGTGCGCGGGTACGAGCGCAGCAGGCCGCTACCCGTCAAATCGGCTACCGGACCGAACAGGATAAAATTGTCTCGCTTGAGCGCCAGGTGAATCAAACCCGGTTCACGGACATTGACCGGGGGCTGATCCGCGAAAGCGGCGCAGCGGGGCAGGTGAGCGTTGCCCCGCGGGACCGCGAGGACAAGGTCTTGCGCAATGCAAAGCTGGCCCGTCTATCCCAGCTCGAAAAGATGGGACTGACCACCCGCGTGGACACCTATCAGTGGCAACTATCCCCGGCACTGGAACGCTCGCTCCGCGCAATGCAGATTGCTTCAGACCTTCTGAAAACGAAGGCCTTGCATCGTGCGCGCATTTCCGATCCGGCCTTGCCGTTGGTGGCAGACAGGTTGCGCGATGTCGGCAATCACATCGCAGGGCGCTTGGTCGGCACGGGCTGGGATGACAACACAAACCGGCCGTATCTGCTAATCGAGGGGGTGGACGGCAAGGTACACTACGTCGATCAGACGCTCAAAATGCAAGACATGCGCGGCTCTGGTGAGCTCGTGGCGGGCGACTATGTCAGTCTGGACGTCGAGAGCGTGAAGGGCAGGGCAGTTGTTCGCGTGCAGAACTACGGCCGCGAGATCAGCGGTGCACAGGTAGACGATGAGTTGCTGCGCGCCGGCATGGTGCGGCAGACCAAAACGACACACACCGTTGCCGGAAAATTCAGCGAAGCGGCCAAAGGTCGTCTTGAACGCCTGCGACGCGCCGGAGCGGTTGAGGTCGCCGACAACGGCCGGGTTTTGCTGCGCAACGGCGTTTCGATGGATCGACTCCATTTCGAGGATGCGGGGCTTGCGACGGAGAACCATACGGACGGGCCCATAGCCGGCCGTATCGAAGCCAAGGGCCGTGAAACGATTGCGGTCAACGACGGCAGCGGCATTGCCAAGGTGATGACGGCGGCCCAGCTGAAAGAGGCTGGCTTTGAGCTGCGCTTTGCGCGTGAAGGGGCTTTTCTCTTCGTGTCCGAACGCTGGAACGGCAGAATCCAGGCCGAGCAGGTCAACCAAGCCAAACTCGAACAGCTGGTGACAGGCGTGCGCCTGAACAAGTTGGATGGGCTGCACGGCATCCTGAAGGCGGGCCATCCGCTTAGAGAAGCTGTCGAGCGTCGAGCTGCCCAATGGGTGGTCCGCGGAATTGATCCCGACGATGAGGATTTTCGCGTCAAGGCGAACACGTGGAGCCGCTCAATGGACGTGCAACAGCGGATTTCTGAGAAGGGCGTCGATGGCGCTCTGAGCGATCTGTCACGCCAGCTAGGTAAGCCCGTGATGGACTTGGGGCTCGCTGCTGGCGCCCGCGTTACGGGCCGCGTGGTGATGGTTCACACGGATGCGGCGGTTGGCGCTCGGACGATCGTAATTGATAACAACCGGCAGCTTTACAAGCTGTCGGCGGGCCTTGAGGCGCAAGTCAAAGAAGGCCAGCGCGTGCAAGCGCGGGCTGAGCAGGTGGTCCGTGCGAACAAAAACCGACGTGTGTTGGCCTGGCGCTTTGCCGATCTTGAACGGCAGCAGCTGCAGGGCAAGAACCGCGGCCGGGCCTTTTAATCGGGATCGAAGAGGGCGAGCATGAAACGGCTGATGAGGTGGTGCCTTTTGTCATCGGCTTTGACAGCGCTTCCCGTGATGGCGTCGTCGGGAAGTGCGAGCATCGTTTGCAAGAATGGCTATCCCTACCTTGAGGTGACGTACAACACTGATGCGGACACAGGTGCACCGGGCCTCTTCTGGTTTGCGGTGGCCAATCCCGATCTATCGCTGGGCGCGTATTACGATCTGAACAACACCTGGCAGATTTATCAGGGTGGCCTTTGGCCGCCCAATCAGATTTTTGAGAATGGTCTGCCGCCCACCATCAGCTTTGAAGTCCCGGCACCTAACGGCTCCCACGATACGGGCGCCTATCAAGGATGGGGTGTCTATGGCGGCGACGGTGTCCTCACGGCACAAGCGCAAGCCGATGTGGCACATCGCGAATCGATCCTCCAGCAAAATCAGCCGGCGATGCAGGCGAATGGCACATGGTCGCCCAATTATGCGCAGGCGGCTGATACCCAGAAGATGGAGTGGGCCGAAACTCAGAAGGATTTGCTGGACAACAACAAGTACGCGCTCCTGCTGACCATTCCGTTCATAGATTGCGGCCCGCCCATTGCCGAGCCGGATATTGCCAGTTTGAACGTGAATACCAACGTGTGGATCAACGCGCTGGCAAACGATAGTGACCCGGAGGGTGCTGCCCTCAACATCGTATCGCTCGGCCCGGCATCGCACGGCACGGTGAGTTTTAGCGGCGGCAGGATCGTCTACACCCCCGCAAAGAACTTTTTCGGGACCGACGCCTTCACATACACGATTGCAAACTCGTGGGGGCTGACCGCGACGGCAACGGACTCGGTAACGGTGGACCCTCTGCCGCCGATTGTGGTGGATGATGCGGAGTCGCTGCTTTCGAATAGCAGCCTGAGCTTCAACGGCACTGTGAACGACAGCGATCCGCAGGCGACGGAACTGCTGATTTCGGCGGTGGGGACTCCCGGCAAGGGGACGGTGAGTTTCAACGGAGACACCATCACCTACACGCCGGCCCTTAATTTCTATGGCACGGACACTTTCACGTACGCGGTCACGGATGGGGCTGGGTTGACGTCCACGGCCACGGAGACGATCACGGTCCAGCCCAGGCCTCCGATTGCGGTCGCCGATAGCGCCTCGATGAACTCGAACAGCGGCGCCAGTTTCAACGCCCTGTCGAACGACAGCGACCCGCAAGGGACGGCGCTCAGCATCGTGAGCGTTGGATCTGCCTCGCACGGCTCGGTGAGCTTTGTCGGGAGCACGATCACCTATACGCCGGCCGTCAATTTCTATGGCACCGACGCGTTTTCCTACACAATCCAGAATGTTCCCGGTCTGACCGCGGCGGCCACGGAGACGATGACCGTCAAGGCAAGGCCGCCGGTTGCGGTGGCGGACAACGCCTCGATGCTCTCGAACAGCGGCACGAGCTTCAACGCGCTGTCGAATGACAGCGACCCTCAAGGGGCGGCGCTGAGCATTACCGGCGTCGGCTCTGCCGCGCACGGCTCGGTAAGCTTCAACGGCAGCACCATCACCTATGCGCCTGCGGGAAACTTCTATGGCACCGACACCTTCTCCTACACGATCAAGAATTCGGCAGGCCTGACGGCATCGGCTACCGAGACGATGACGGTCAACGCACGGCCGCCCCTCGCCGTGCCCGATAGTGCCACGATGTACTCAAACAGCGGTGCCAGCTTTAACGCGCTATCGAATGACAGCGACCCGCAGGGGCTGGCGCTGAACATCGTAGGCGTTGGGTCTGCGGCGCACGGGGCGGTCAGCTACAGCGGCGGCACGATCAGTTATACGCCAGCTGTGAATTTCTATGGCACCGACACTTTCACATATACAATCCAGAACGCAGCCGGCTTGACGGCCTCGGCAACCGAGACGATGACGGTCAACGCGAGGCCACCTGTCGCGGTGCCAGACAGCGCCGCAATGTATTCAAACAGCGGCGCCAGCTTCAATGCATTGTCCAATGACAGCGACCCACAGGGTCTGGCATTGAACATCGTAGGAGTTGGGTCTGCCTCCCACGGCTCGGTGAACTACAGCGGCGCCAACATCACCTATGTGCCGACCGCAGGTTTCTACGGCACCGATACCTTCACCTACACGATCAAGAGTACGGCCGGGCTAATGGCGTCAGCTACTGAGACCATGACCGTCAACGCGAGGCCGCCGGTTGCCATGCCGGACAGTGCCAGCTTGAATGTGAACGGGAGCGCAAGCTTCAATGCCCTATCGAACGATAGCGATCCGCAAGGACTCGCCTTAAGCATCACGGCGGTTGGCTCGGCTGGCCACGGCTCTGTGAGCTACAACGGCAGCACGATCACCTATCGGCCGGCAGTCAACTGGTATGGGACGGACACCTTCTCATACACGATTCAGAATGCGGCGGGCCTGACAGCGTCCGCTACCGAGACGACGACGGTGAATGCGAGCCCGCCGGTGGCCGTGCCGGACAGCGCGGCCATGTACTCCAACAGCAGCGCGACGTTCAACGCGCTGTCCAACGACAGCGACCCGCAAGGGCTGTCTCTAATCATTGCAGGCGTTGGGACCGCCTCGCACGGCTCGGTGAGCTACAGCGGGGCCAACATCACCTACACACCCGCAGCGAACTGGTATGGGACGGACACCTTCTCCTACACAATCCAGAACGCGGCGGGCCTCACGGCTTCGGCGAGCGAGACCATGACGGTCAATGCGAGCCCGCCAATTGCGACTCCGGATAGCGCGACCGTAACCGCCTTTAGCAATGTCACGTTCAACGCGCTGTCCAATGACAGCGATCCGCAAGGCCTGGCTTTGAGCATCGTCGGCGCCAGCTCCGCCAGCCATGGCACGGTGAGCTACAACGGGGCCAACATCACCTACACGCCCGCAACGAACTACTCTGGTACCGACACCTTCACTTACACGATCAAAAACTCGGCCGGCTTGATTGCCTCGGCGACCGAGACGATGACGGTTAAACCCCCGCTTCCACCCATCGCCGTCAATCAGACGCTCAATGTGTATCGTGGAAGCCCATCGACGTACACGATCGACCCGACCCTGGCTGACACAGATCAGAATGGCATGGCTCTGCGCCTTCAGTCCGTGTCCCAGCCTGGAAGTGGAACACCGTGCTGTTCTGGTGGCTCGATCACCGTGAGCGGCAACGTGGTCACTTACCACCCGTCTGCCAATTGGACTGGCAGCGTGACGGTTCAGTACGTCATCACGGACGACACTGGCCTAACGGCGACGGCCAATATCACGTTCTGTCTGCATTGATCGGAGAGGGTGGACATGGCCGGTGCAGAATCTCGTGATCGCCTGATTGAAAAGCTTCGTCGGGAGCTTGGGCCTGTGGTGCTGAAGGCACTTGATGATCCGCATGTTGTCGAAGTCATGCTGAACGAGGACGGCACACTTTGGGAGGACCGGCTCGGCGCCGATATGAAGCCGATCGGAACAATGACGGATTCGCAAGCCCTCAATCTCATTTGCACAGTGGCCGGCATGATCGGGGTCGAGGCAAAGTCCTCGACCCCGATCGTCGAGGGAGAATTGCCCCTGGATGGGTCGCGCTTCGAGGGAATCATCCCACCAGTTGTCGAGCGACCAGTCTTCGCCATTCGCATGCGCGCGGTGCGGATTTTCGCATTTGATGACTACATCCGCACCGGGATCATGAACGAAGATCAGCTCGCCGTTTTGATTGCGCATATCGATCAACGCCACAACATTCTCGTTGTGGGCGCGACGGGGTCCGGCAAGACGACCTTCTGTAACGCCATTCTCGACTACATTGCCCGCAAGCACGAGGACGGGCGTATCGGGATTCTGGAAGATACGCGCGAACTGCAGTGTGCGGCGCGCAACAAGTTTTGTCTGCGCACGACCGAGCACATCGGCATGGTTGGCCTTCTCCGGGCGACCTTGCGCATGAGACCCGACAGAATTGTGGTGGGCGAGGTCCGCGACCGCGCTGCGCTGACGCTCATCAAAGCATGGAACACAGGCCATAGTGGCGGTGTTGCGACGGTGCACGCCAATAGCGCCGAGAGCGGCTTAACCCGCATCGAGCAATTGATCGAAGAGGCGAATGTCCGGGCGGTCAAAGCCGTAATCGCGGAAGCAATCAACTGCATCGTCTCTATTCAGCGGACCAAAGAGGGCCGAAAGGTCCAGGAAATTGTGACCGTCTTGGGGGCGACCAGGGACGGCTATCGGCTTCAAATCGCCAGTCAGAATGTTCAACCACTAAAAGGAGTTGCGTAAATGATGCGTTTGGCCAGCAAGAACAAGCTGCGCGACAGTGTTCGGAACGTCGCGCTCACCGCAGCGGCGATGCTTGCAACAGCCGCGCCGGCTATGGCGGCGAGCCCCTCATCGTCCGGTTCCGGCCTTCCGTGGGAAGACGCTCTAAATCAGATCCTCACCTCTGTGCAGGGTCCGGTCGCCCGCGCGCTGATCCTGATTGCCGTGGTCATAACAGGCCTCGGCTTGGCCTTCGGCGAACACGGCTCGGGCTTCAAGAAGATCATGGGTATCGCCTTCGGCGGCGCGGTCGTGATCGGCGCGACGACCTTCGTGTCTACGCTGTTCGGCGCATCGTTCTAGGCGAGGGGCGGTTCAATGCAATTGCGTAAAGTCACACTTCATCAATCGTTGATCCGCCCGATCCTTCTCGGTGGTGCGGAGCGCAATCTTGCGCTGTTGAATGGCGTGATTGCCGCGGCGCTGATTTTTGGCATCGGTAGCATCTACGCTGCCGCTCTTGGCGTCGCGTTTGCACTCGGTATCCAGGCGGTACTTGTGCGGCTCGCGAAGAAAGACCCGCAGTTCTTCGACGTGTATCGGCGCCATGTTCTGTATCAGGACTTTTACCCGGCACGGGCGCTTGAAGGCGCGCCTGTCGCCCTTGTGAAGTATTGGGAGGTTTAGCCGGATGGGCACTGGCATCGAACTGAACTTCGGCGGTATGCGCAGGCGGGTTACGAACTTGCATGAGCGTCTTGCCCAGGTCGAAGCGATGGCTGCAAAGCGGGGCTGCCCCTGCCAGCATCTGCAACGGCAGCTGGAAGAGTGGGATCAGTATAGCGGCCAAGTCGAGCGCGAGATGGCGGCTTTTGTCGACAGCTTTAGCTCATAGCCGGCAATCAAAGGAGTAACGGCGCCATGCTCGCGCTTCGTGAATTTCGAAAGGGCCCCAAGGGCCTGGCCGACCTTCTTGTCTACGCTGCTTTGATTGATGAGGGCATCATTCTGAACAAGGATGGCAGCTTCACGTGTGCCTTCTACTTCCGCGGCGAGGACCTTGGGTCTTCGACCGCGGAGGAATTGGCGGTACTATCGGCACGCGCGAATGCAGCGATGATCAAGCTTGGGTCGGGTTGGGTAATCAACGTTGACAGCGTGCGCATTCCCTCAGTCGAATACCCCGAGGAATATCGCAACTCTTTTCCTGACCCTTGTTCGCGCGTGATCGACGCTGAACGGCGGGCGCAGTACCAAAAGGAGGGCGCGCACTTTGACAATGTTTTTGCACTGTCGCTGACCTACCTGACGCCGCCGGACCTTTCGTCAAAGATGATCGGATATTTCGTCGATGACGATTCCGGTGCCAAGCACAGAGGCACGGATTTCACGCAAATCCTTGAGCGCTACAAAAGCACAGTGCGCGAGGTCGCTGATGCCTTTTCGGCGACTCTGCATCTGCGAGCGATGAAGTCCGATGAGCTGCTATCCTTCCTGCATTGCTGTATCACGGGTAAGACGCACCCGGTGCGAACACCCGCGATCCCCATGTATCTGGACGCCATCCTCGGGGCCGACAATTTCTCGACGGGTCTTACGCCAAAGATCGGGCGAAAGTACCTGCGGGCGGTGAGCATCAATGGGTTTCCGGCCGAAACGATGCCTGGACTACTCGACAGTTTGAACCGGTTACCGTTTGAGTTTCGCTGGTCAACACGCTTTCTGCCGCTCGATCCACAAGACGCTGATCGGCGTTTATCGGTGTTTCGCCGCAACTGGTTTCAAAAGCGCCATGGGCTCATGGGGCTCGTCAAGCAGGCTGCCGGCGGCGGCGACCAGACTTGGACCAATACCGACGCGGTTCGCATGGCGGCCGATGCCGATGAGGCAGTGAACGAGAACAGCGCCGGACAGGTGAGGTTCGGCTACTACAGTTCGGTGATCCTGGTGATGGACGAGGACCAAAACGAGGCCTTCCAGCACGCCCGCGACATTGTCAAACGACTGAACGCCATGGGGTTCTCCGCCTTCATAGAGGACATCAACGCGGTTGAATGCTACCTCGGCAGCTTGCCGGGGCACGGCTATCAGAACGTGCGCCGGCCACTCATGCATACCATGAACCTTGCGGACCTGCTGCCGCTCACGGCTGCGTGGGCGGGGCACGAGGCGAACCCGTGCCCGTTCTATCCTCCCAATAGCCCGCCGCTCCTATACGCGGCAACAAACGGCTCCACACCGTTCCGCCTTTCGCTTCACGTGGGTGATCTCGGACACTTCGCGCTTTTTGGTCCACCCGGCGCCGGCAAATCGACTTTGCTGAATCTCCTGATAATTCAGCATTTCCGTTATCCCAAGGCGCAGGTCTTCGGTTTCGATTTCGGGTATTCAATGTACACGATCTGCGAGGCGGCCGGCGGGGCTCACTATGACATCGGCGCCGAACGCGTCGAGGGCCTTGCGCCGGTGGGCTTCTGCCCGCTCGCGCAAATCGACACTCCAAGCGATAGGGCCTGGGCAGGCGAGTATATAGAGCTTCTTGCGACACTTCGGATGGGCGAGGGGACACTGTTGAGCCTCGAACAGCGCAACGAAATTCGGCGCGCGGTCGAAAACCTGGCTGCCTGCTCAAATGGACCGGAACAGCGGACGATTACCCACTTCATCGGCACAATCCAGGACAGGGAAATCAAGGAAGCGTTGCAGCACTACACGGTCGGCAACGGCGCCGTTGGCGACATGATCGATGCGGATCACGACGCGCTTCTCGAGACCGGCGGCAAAGCTCGCTTTTTCGTCTTCGAAATGAGCAACCTTTTCAGCCTTGGGCCCACGGCCGTGATCCCAGTGATGATGTACATCTTCCGGCAAATCGAGAAGCGGGTGAATCGATCGACACCGACACTGATTCCAATAGACGAGTGTTTCCGCTCATTCGGTCATCCGCTGGCGGTCGAGCGCCTAGTCAAATGGCTGGAAGTCATGCGTAAGGAGAATGCGGCGGTCGGGTTCGCCACCCAGAATATCAACACGGTGCTGCAGTCGGCGGTGGGCACCTCGATCATGCAAACCGTGGCCACAAAATTCATCCTGCCAAACGCCGAGGCAGCCAATCCCCAGGTGCAACCGCTCTATACCGCCATCGGAATGAATGAGCGGCAGATCATGAATATTGCTCAAGCCAGGCCGAAACGCGATTACTACGTTGTCTGCGGTGCTGACGGTCGCCGAATGATCGACCTCGGCCTTGGCAAGCTCACGCTGGCGTTTGTAGGGGCGAACGGCAAGGAGCAGGCGACGATGCTGCGAGCGCTCAAGGCCCGCCACGGCAGTACTTGGGCACTACGCTTTTTGGAGCAAAAGGGCGTGGCACCGGATTGGCTCGCCTATTACCGCAACGTTCAAGAGGAAATCGGCGATGCGCGCTAAGAAGATGCTGAGCGCCACAGTTGCGGCGATCCTTACAATCGGCGTTTCGACAGGACCGCTCGACGCGGGCTCAGTCGCCGGATTCGGCGGCGCCACCGAGGTTACGCAGCTGTTGAACAACACCGAATTGATCCAGCAGGTCGCCTTGATGAGCCAGCAGGTACAACAGGCCATTACAACGGTGAATTACCTGCAACAGCAGCTCGTAAACCTGGCCAATCAACCCCAGCTCTATTGGGGCCAGATCAGCAGCGACATGACGCAGTTGCTGCAGGTGGTGGCCGAAGGGCAGGCGCTCGGTTACTCGCTCTCCAATTTGGACGGCCAGTTTGCGGCAAAATATCCAGGGTTTCGCTCGCCGTTGGGCGCTGGGTACGCCAACACAGCGAAGCAATGGACGCAGACCAATCTCGACAGCATCAAAGGTGCACTGAAAGTGGCAGGGATGCAGTCGGACCAGTTCACGAATGAACAAGCGGCGCTTGCGGCAATGGAGGCGCAGGCAGGCTCCTCCCAAGGTTCCTTGCAGATTGCACAAGTCGGCGTGCAGGTGGCCGCGCAGCAGTCGCAGCAGCTGATAAAGCTGCGGCAATTGATGATGGCGGAAATGCAAGCGCAAAACGCCGTGCTGGCGACGAATGAACAGCGCCGCGCAGATGAGCAGGCGCTCGGCGGCCAGCATTTCACGACTTTCACGCCCTCAAACGCCACGTTTAGCAGCAACGGCGGGAAAAACTAGCGGCACAGGACGATGACCAAGTGGCAGGTACACGAAGTAGCACTTAATACATATAGAGAAGGTGCGTACAGTGAGAGATAACGACAATAGCGGGCACAGGAGTACCTTGGTCTTCTTCTGCGTCGTCGGCTTGGTGCTGGCGCTATCGTCCACGCCGGCTCTAGCGGGCACACTCGATACTATCGGCAATGCTTACAAGGCGGCGTCGAACGGTTGGGAATCGACTCTTACAGCTTATGCCAAGAGCTTGTTCTTGAAGTTGGCGCTTCTTGAACTCATTTGGTTCGTTTTGATGAAGCTCATCCTTGCCGGCCGCGGCGGCGACGAGTTCTTCGCCGCATTGATCGGCAAGATGCTACCGCTTCTCTTCTTCTACGCAATCTTGCTCAATTTCGATTCCTGGGTTCCGGCCGTCATCAGTAGCTTCGTCCAAGCCGGACAGGGGGCGGGGGGAACGGGCGCGCTCACGCCGTCGTCGGTGCTTGATTTGGGGCTGACGATCGCGACCACCGTGTGGAACGCGGTTGCGCAGAATGGCATCGCAAATGTTGCGGCCCCCATGATGGCGTTTTCGGCAGTCCTGGGCGGTGTGGTGATTTTTCTGTCGTTCGTCTTCATCGCCGGACAGCTGCTTGTGACGCTGATCGAGTCGTACATCGTGGTCAGCGCGGGCGTGTTGTTCCTCGGCTTTGCTGGGTCGAGTTGGACAAAGACGTTCGCGGAGAGATTTCTGTCGTACGTCGCGAGTGTCGGCATCAAGCTCTTTATGATCTATCTGATCATCGGCGTGGGCCAACAGGTGGCGGCCCAATGGGTCGCCGCGATCCCGGCTTCACCGCAAGCATCCGACTATTGGGCGATTGCGGGCGAGGCGGTTGTCTATCTGCTGATCGCCTGGCAGGTGCCGGCAACCGCGTCCGCTCTTATGTCGGGCTCTGTGCAAATGAGCCTTGGTGGCGCGTTGATGACCGGCGTCGGCATGGCGACGCTGGCTGGTGGGCTGGGTAGCCTGGCGGGCGGTGCCGTGGGGGCGGCACGAAGTGCGGCCGGGGGCGCCGTATCGAGCACTGCGCAAGCGGCGGGCTATACCGCGGCGGCGGTGTCACATGGTGCGACAGTTGCGGGCAGCGCCATGTCGAGCGCCGTGGATAACGCCGCAAGCTCTGTGAGCACCTTTGTGCGTGGGCTGGGCGAGTCTGGTCGTGGCCCTACAGCGACCACCACAGGCGCCGCGCCGTTGGCGGCGCCATCGACCGAACCGCTCAATGGCCCGGCAGTGGTCGCTCCCTCCTCCGGATCAGGCGTTAACGCCCCAAGCGGAACGGTTGGGGGGCCGGCAGCCCCAGCGCCAGGCGGCGGTGGCAATCCGGCGAGCGTTTCGGCTAGCGGCTCCGCAGGGCCAGCGTCAGGCGGCCGGCAATCGGTTTCTTCCGTCGGCAACGGCGCGACCAGGACAAGCGCGGATGCTGGCGAACAGTCTTCGGGCACTCCTGCTCCCGACCTTGCAGCGTACAGAGCGACAGCTGAGGCCAGTGTTGCAGGGACCAACCTCGGCGGCACCCCGGACGTGAACGCGCCAGATGCTTCGAATGTGGATTGGAAGGGCGTTCAACCACCCAACAGAAGCCTTGGCCAGCAGGTATCCGACGTCGTCCATCGAACCAATCTTGGGGACGATGACGGCCAAGGCGGGACCATCGACGTCAATTTGAAACACGAATAGCAGGAGTCGTCAGTAATGGTTGTAAACGAAAACCCGTACCTTGATGCCCGCCGTGAGTGGACCGAACGGTATGGCAATTACATCAAGCGGGCGCAGACATGGCGGGCTGTCGCGTTCCTGAGCCTCGGGGCCGTGTGCGTCTTGACGGTCGGGTTGGTGACACTTGCCGGCCAATCCAAGGTGAGGCCGTTCGTTGTAGAAGTGGACAAGCTCGGGGCCGCTGTCGCCGTGGCACCGGCCGATGCGGCGCAGCTGCCGGATGAGCGCATTGTACGTTTTCAGCTGGCACAATACCTCACTGATGCACGACAAATCACATCCGACCCGGTGGTGCAAAAGCGCTGGCTCGATGCGGTGTACGCGATTAGCGGCCCTGCGGCGACGAATTTCCTGAATAAGTTTTACAAGGATCACGATCCGTTTGAGCAAGCGCGCAACGGTCTGGTCGACGTCGAAATTCAATCGGCTATTCCGCTCAGCAAGGAGTCTTGGCAGGTCGATTGGACCGAGACAAAGCGCGCGCTGACCGGAGAAATGATGGACGTGACGCGCTGGGAAGCCATCGTCAGGGTGACCACCTTCGTGCCATCCACCGAACGCGAAATTATACGCAACCCCTCCGGGGTCGTCGTTACACAAATCGGCTGGACTCAGAAGCTCTAGCCTCCGACTAGGAGTTGCATTCGATGTTGAAGAACCTGATTGCTTTTCTGTGCATGACAGTGGCTGTGGAAGCTGCGCCGATCGCCCCGGCGGATCATGCGCCTCAGTTGCCACAGAAGCTCCCGCCGGCATCCTCAGCGATCACGCCCACGGCGCCCTCTCAGTCGGTCGCCGCAGCACCGGTCGTTACCGAACGCCATGTGCGCCGGGGAAGAATCGCCGTCGCGCGTCGGTCCTATTCCCTTGAGTCAACTAAGGGGTCTTATGCCTCCGAATACTTCGATTTTCGGTATTCGGGTGACGTGTCCGGCGCGCTCGCTATGCTTCGCGACTTACAGCCGAACATCTCGATGATTCGGGAAGGCGAACCTGCGCCGATTGATGTCGATGTGGACCTTTCGCGGGTTACAGCCGCCGATGTCATCGCCAGTCTAGGCAACGCGGTCGGCGATAAGGCCATCCTCAGTTACGACGCTGGCCGTCATCTGTTGCGACTTGCCTTCTTCGCACCAAAGGTGAGGGAGCTTCGAAAGCCGGTCGATGATGTCCAGGCCGAAGCAAGGCGCTGGCAGGCCGGGGAGGGCGCAAAGCCCGTTCGGGGTAATGCCGGCCAGGTGCTATTTCCCTATGGCGAGGCGCAGCCTACTGTGACGTGTGCGCCATTGCGTGCGTGCGATGTCGAACTTGAGCCGGGTGAAGTGATCGACAACGTCGTGCTCGGTGACACGGTCCGATGGTTGCTCGCGCCGGCTAAGTCAGGAGTGGGCGGCACGGCGATTCAGCACATCATCTTGAAGCCGACCGAGACAAATCTCTCCACGGACATGATAGTCACGACGAACAAACGCACCTACATGTTCACATTGAAAAGTGACACATCACAGTATGTATCGCGCATCGGCTTCTACTACCCCGACGACATGGTCACGAAGTGGGACGGCGAAGCACAGCTTGCGCAGCGAAGAACATTTGAGGAGGCGCAGAAGGTCGTCACAAACATGCCGGCCCTTAATCTCGATAATCTCAACCTCGACGGATACAAGGTGGAGGGCGATAAGGCCCTGAAGTGGTATCCAGAACGTGTGTTCGATGACGGAGCGCATGTCTATTTGCAGATGTCTGACGAACTGAAGTCGGCAGATGCGCCCAGCTTGGTGCTCGTCGATGACAGCGGGAAGACTGAGCTTGTTAATTACCGGGTGAAGACCGGACACATCGCAGGGCGCACGGCCACCTACTACATCGTGGATAAACTGTTTAAGCGCGCGGCGCTGATCGTCGGCGTGCCGAACGATGGCGGTTGGTTCGGTTGGTTGCCCGACGTGTTTGGCAATGGCGGGCAGCAGAAGATCGAGATAGTGCGGGAGGCGCGCTAGCGATGAGTTGGTTTTCGCTTAAGACAAACGGCGCGAGGGGCTATCAGCGCTCCGAGCCAGCGGTCGACCCGATCGCTCTGCAAGGCGAGCCGGAAGGTATCACGCTTCGCGGTAAGCCGAGGGGCATCATCAAATTGAACAAGAACATCATGATGCTGGGTGGGGCGGTTTTGATCGTCGCGGCCGTGGTGGCGGTGTTTACGTTCAATAACACCAGCGGGGCGGCCGTGAGTGCGGCCAGGTCGGCTATCGCGGGTCAGATGGGCGACAGGCCCGTAGCGTTCAAGCGCCAAGATCAGTGGTACTCAAAGAAACCCGACATTGACGCCGGGATCAACGCCACGGCCTCACCACCGGTGAATGGGAGCGGCGGTGATGCAGGGACGTCGAACCGTTCGCCCGTCTCCGGACCGGCTGCAGAGGCGGAAAGGCCCGGCACGAACGGCGCTGGCCCTGTTCCGGCGGGTGTGCCGGATCTTACAGGGCAGGCCGTGAGCGTGGCGCAAGCTGCAACGGCTCCGAAAACGTCCGTCCCCTTATTGCCAGGATTGCGTCCGATGGGTGGTGTGCCTGCTGGGCCGGTCGCCGCTGCCCCACAAGGCCAGGGCATTGGCGCGGCACGCGATGCGGCACTGAAAGCATCGCTGACGGCGGCGGGCTTTGACGGGCGAGAAATGGCGTCGAGCGGCCTAACCAGTCCGTTTGGAAACACGGTCGCACCATTCACAGGCTCCAGGCTCGCTTCGCTGGATGGCATGGCTAGGCGCTCGGCTACCGGCTCGACGATGGACGTCAGCGCCGGACCCATCGGAACGCCGACCAACCCTGGTGCCTTGGCCACTGCCAATGGGCAAGGGCAGAGCGCGTCGTATCTCGGGAGTACGGAAAGTGGTGTTGGCGGGCCGAGCCGCACGCCTGCGAAGTCGCCCTACAGCGTGGTTGCCGGAACGGTCATTCCGGCGATCATGATTTCCGGTATCAACACTGATCTGCCTGGGCAGGTCATCGCGCAAGTGCGCGAAAATGTATTCGATACCGCAACTGGTCGGTTCTTGCTTATCCCGCAGGGAGCCCGTCTAATTGGCTCATATGATTCGCGTATCGCGTACGGTCAGGGTCGGGTGTTGATCGCGTGGCAACGGATCATCTTCCCGGATGCGTCTAGTGTCGATTTGAAAGGGATGCCGGGCGCGGATTCGGCCGGTTTCGCGGGGTTTGAGGACCTTACTTACAATCACTATGGGCGGATTTTCGGTGCGGCCATCCTCATGTCCGGGATCACGGCCGGCGTCGAGCTTTCACAGCGGCAGCAGCAGAATAGCAACGGTTATCCCAGCACGAGCGAAACAGTTGCCGGCGCGCTTGGCCAACAACTGGGGCAAACCGGTATGACCATGACACAGAAGAACTTGAACGTGCAGCCGACGATTGTTGTACGTCCGGGCTTCGAGTTCAACGTGATGGTCACGGGCGACCTGAGCTTGCCGCCAAACAGTAGGTAGGAAGGCGACCATGCGGTACATCCTCCGCATTCAGACGAGATTGAAAGCGCGGTGGGATAAAGTTGTGCCGCCTCGGAGCAAGGCTGCGTATCTGCGGGCAGCGGTGAAAGAGTATTTGGCGTTGCCGGCGCAGAAACTGGCGGATCGACCGCGGCTGGCCAACAACAAGTCGTACAGCAACATATGTTTTGACCTGCCCGACGAACTCGTCAAAAAAACCAAGAAAAAATATCCCGACACGTCGCTTGCGGTGCTGCTTCAGGCAGCGGTCGCCCATACGATTGAACGCAAGAGCTATCTGCGAAATCCGACGTTCATAAAGAGGAAAATGCCAAAACGTGTCCCCATGCGAACTCGGATGATGGTGGGGGAAATCACACGCTTGAAGTCGATCGGCGGTGAGCCGGTCTACGGCTCTCTACGGAGTGTGGCGGCAAAGGCTTTGACGGAGTTCTTTGAAGCCCGCCCGTGGAAAGGCAAGGGCAGTGTGTGGAACAGGCCTGCAGCAAGTACGGCGCGCGGCTGGCGACGGCTCAACGTCGTGTTGATGCCCGATTTGCAGAAAAAGGTTCGCCTCATGGCGCGTGTTCTCGATGTGAGCGTCATGACATTGCTCCGCTCGGCGCTGGTATGGTGGCTCAATAGGCACGGTGCGCGCAGGTGATTCTGGCGTCACCGCCGGCTGATCTGCCGGCCCTCGTTGAACAGTGTGCGCCTGGCGTTGGCGCCAACACGATGCACGCACTTATCGCGACTGAGAGCAAGGGCAATCCGTGGGCGCTGAATGACAATGACGCCGCTCCCAATCGTCAGCCGGTGAGCCGCCAAGAGGCTGCTGTGTCGGCAAAAGCGCTCATTGCGGCTGGTCACCGGGTCGATATTGGGCTGACGCAGGTGGATTCCGAGAATCTGGGCGCTCTGCATCTGAGCGTGGATCAGATATTGGAGCCGTGCACCAATATCGCAGCTGGCGCTGCAATCCTGGCCGCGGATTACAGGACGGCCGTCAGGACGTACGGTGAAGGCCAGCAGGCGCTTTTGGCAGCGTTCTCCGCCTACAACACCGGGAAGCTGACAGCGGGTTTCGCGAACGGCTATGTGAACCGGATTTTGGCCCACAGAGGCGAGCGGGTGCAGTTCTACGTTCCCAAGCTTGCGGTAGGCGCAATTGTCGTTGGCCGGCGCACTTCCGTGAACGTATCGCGCGGCGGCTGGATCACGCCCTACACGGCACCGTTGGTGAGCTGGGCCAGGGAGCGGCGTCCTGGCGACAGTGTGGAAGATGCGCCGCAGCCGAAGCGCGTATCTCCCAAATCAGCGCCACTTGAAGCGGCCGGCTTTCGAAGCGACTGAGGCCCCCGCCGAAGCGGGGGCCTTGGTGTCGTCAGTTCTTCTTCGCCTCAGGGCGGGTCCAGATGAGGGTATGGCCGTCGTCAGTCTGTACAAGCCGGGCAAAGATCGGCGCCGGGAAGCTGGGATCGTCGAGCTTGACCGAAAGGTACTGGTTGTTTTCCTTGCTCGTTTCGGCCCACGCCGCACCAATCTCGACTTTGCCAGCGCGAACCCGGAAGTCGGGGGACTTGTCGGTCTTCTTCTCGACCGGTGACAGGCTGACTTTCGCCTTGAAGGTCAGCGTCGCGATGTTGCCCTGGTAGCCGTTGTCCTGCTTGGTGAAGGTTCCGATGATCGACATTGTAAGTTCCTTTCTTCGCTGTGGGCCGCTTCATGCGACCTCGATGAGAACCGCAAGAGCGACGAGGCTTCGCGAAGTTGTGGGCACCAAAGGGGAGGGGGATCACCCGGCTTGCAGCGAAGCGAAAGGTGGGGACACCCTGGAGGTGGCCGAAGGCTTTACCCAAGGCTAAAGGCCGATCACGCCGCGGAGTGGTGCTTAGGTTCTTCTCAATCGAGGGTGCTGATGGCTTTAGGCGGCCATTGCGGGAGGAACGCTGTCGATCTGGAACGTAACCTTGCCAATGTAACAGTGCTCGCCCTCCACCGGCTCTCATGATTGCGCGGACTTGTTACCGCCGTTGGCGGCGACAATGATTCGCCGCGCCCGCGGCTCGACTTTACGGTAGCGCCATCGCTAAAATCCCGATCGGCGGCCCTGCGCATGATTGCGGGCAACGGGGTGGAGGGGCTGTATGAAGATCGCCAAGGTCAAGATCACCAATTTCAAGTGTTACGAGCAGACGTTCACTCTCACCCTGAACGACGGACTCAACGCGATAGTCGGCGCCAACGAATCCGGGAAGACCACGGTCCTGGAGGCGATTCATCTGGCACTGACGGGACTGCTGAACGGACGCCCGCTGAAGAATGACTTGACGAGCTATCTGTTCAACTTGGCCGCTCAGAACAAGTACATTCAGAGCCTCGGTACCGCATCCCCTCTACCGCCGCCAGTGATCACCATCGAGCTCTTCTTTTCGGGGTCTTCAAATGAACTCGCGGAGCTGGAAGGCGATGGAAACTCGGAGAAGGCCAAAGGCAGCGGTGTAGTCTACTTGATCGAGTTCGACGGGGAGAATTATAGAGAGCCGTATGAAGAGCTGGTGACGGCTGGCGCGCTGAACTCTATCCCGGTTGAATATTACACAACGACCATGCGTTCGTTCGCGCGCAAACTCATCACCGCTCGCAATATCCCAATCAAATCCGCCCTGATCGATTCCTCCAGCACTCGCCTGCAGAACGGGTCGGACGTCTACATCTCGCGGATCATCCGCGATGTGCTAGAGGAGAGGGAGCGAGCATCCATCTCCCAAGCCCACCGAAGGCTCAAGGAGGCTTTCGTGGCGGACCCGAACGTGAAGCTAATCAACGAGCGGATCACTAAAGCTGCCAAGATCAGCCAGAAGGCGGTCAGCATTTCGGTCGATCTGTCGTCCCAGACCGCTTGGGAAAGCAGCCTAATGACCTATGTCGATCTCATCCCCTTCCAATACATCGGCAAGGGCGAACAGTGTGCGATCAAGACCAAGTTGGCTCTCAGCGCAAAGAAAAACGCCGAGGCAACGGCGATTCTGATGGAGGAACCAGAGAATCACTTGTCGCACGCGCGACTGAACGAACTGATCGCCGACCTTACCGATCAGCATGGACAAAAGCAGATCGTCATTTCGACCCACAGCAGCTTCGTGGCAAATAAACTCGGTCTCGATCACCTGATCGTGCTGCGTGGCGGTGAGGTTGTGCGCATCTCAGAATTGAAAGCCAGCGACTTCTTCAAGAAGTTGGCGGGTTACGACACGCTGCGACTGGCGCTCGCCGCTAAGGTTATCCTTGTGGAGGGTGACTCCGACGAGCTGGTCGTTCAGCGCGCCTACATGGACGCCAACGGTGGCCGACTACCCATCCAGAACGGCATCGACGTCATCTCCGTTGGAACGGCTTTCCTACGCTTCCTTGAATTGGCCGACGCCCTGAAAATTCCTGTTGCAGTAGTCACTGATAATGACGGCGACACTGCCGCTGTCGAGAAGAAGTACGCCGCCTTCAAGGACTCCCAAACTGTCAGAATCTGTTTTGATCCCATCGTGGACACCGGCCCCCTGATGATTAAAGACAAGCCCTTCAACTACAACACATTGGAGCCCAAGCTTCTTAAGGAGAACAACCGCGCAACCCTGAATACCATCTTGGGGACGTCGGCAAGTACAGATGATGAGCTTCACATCTACATGCGGGCCAACAAGACCGAGAGCGCCCTCGCCATCTTCAATTCGACAAGGGCTATTAAGTATCCGGACTACATCCGGAAGGCCATCGCGCCGTGATCGGCGAGAACAAAATCGTCATCGCCGCCGCCGGCTCAGGCAAAACCACCTATCTCATTGAGGAGGCGCTGAAGATCAAGGGCAGGCGGGTTCTTCTCATCACTTACACAGAGTCGAACGAGGCCGAAATTCGTCAGAAGTTCTTCGATCTCGTCGGCTACGTGCCGGCAAACGTCGTGATCATGACCTGGTTCAGCTTCCTTATCACCCATGGCGTCAAACCATTCCAAGGCGGTCTATTCGAATTCCCGGTCCGTGGCATGGTGCTGGTTTCGACTCCATCGGGGATACGCTTCTACAATGAAAAGGGGATCGGAGTTCCGTGGCCAGAACAGAGCATCGAAAAGCATTACTTCGACCCTGCCTGCCGAGTCTATTCGGACAAGCTTTCCAAGCTGGTAATTCGCTGCAACGAAAAAAGTGGCGGCGCCGTGATCGACCGAATCAGTCGTGCCTTTCCGAACGTCTTTGTCGATGAGGTCCAAGATCTAGCGGGCTACGACCTCGACATCCTGGCGGCCATTGCTCGCAGCTCGGCGCGGTTGCTCATGGTTGGCGATCCACGGCAGGTGACTTACCTTACACACAATGAGCGGCGCCTCCATAAATATGCCGACGGCGGTATTGTCGACTTCCTGCGCAACGAGCTTCCCAATAAGGTCCCGGTCGTTATCGACGAGACGACCCTGAGCCGGTCACATCGTAACAGCGCCATCATCTGCGCGGTGTCGTCCCGACTGTTTCCGGCTCTGCCGGCCAGCCAAGCCTGTGACTGTTTCCGGTGTAGAACCGAATCGGCGGCGTGGACTGGCGTCTTCATCCTTAGGATGGCTGACTATGACCACTACATGACGGCGGTTCGGCCGATGCAACTGCGCGACAAGATAACAAGCCCTGGCGTGGATCACCGATGGCCGGTCATGAACTTTGGGGAGTCGAAGGGCAGAGGCTTCGACCATGTGGTCATCCTGCCCACTGAGCCGATGCGGCTTTGGCTCTCGGATGCAGAGACAAAACTTAAGCCCCAGAGCCGAGCGAAGTTCTATGTCGCTCTGACGCGCGGTCGCCACAGTGTGGCCATCGCGATGAATTGGGGCACTGCACCCCTGCCTACGGGGTTTTCGCTTTATGAGCGCGCGGTACCGGCATGATGTCGGCTCCGCGAGCGGGTTCTGCATCTTGAACCCCGGGGCGCGTACTCGCGGCGGGTGGGGCCGCCTAACCACATTCATATGAATATGTTCCCAGTGTTCCAAAATCGCCATTCAACCAATTTGCCGGTGCTCGTTAATGGCAGCCGTGGCATTTCCAACGGGCCCTGATACCACACTCGATTTGGAGCCTCAGCAGATACGCAAATTTCCAGTGGAGAAGCTGAATAAAGTTCTTGGTCCGCTCGCGCGATCTTGGTGACGACCGAGGTAGGCGCTACGTCCTATATCTCCTGAACCAGTATGTGCCGCCACAATGCGCTTCTTGTTCTACGACACCGAGACGACGGGCTTGAGCTGGGCCTTTGACCAGGTCCTGCAGTTCGCGGCCGTTGTGACTGACGACAAATTCGAAATTCTGGAGGAGCTGGATTTGCGCTGTCGGCTCCAGAAATATGTCTTACCATCACCAGGCGCGATGGTCGTGACTGGGATCGGGCCGAAGGCTATTCAGGCGGCGCCAATGTCGTTCTACGAACTCGCGAGCGCTGTTCGGCGTTTCGTCGAGCGCTGGACGCCGGCCGCCATCACGGGTTTCAACTCCATTAGCTTTGACGAGGCTATGCTACGGGGGATGTTCTACCGGACACTGCATCCTATTTACCTGACCAACACCAACGGCAACTGCCGGATGGACATCCTCAAGCTGGCCCATGCGGTGGCTGAGCATCGGCCCGATGCGATCGACGTACCGGTCGATGAGACGGGCAAACTCACCTTCAAGCTCGCAAGGCTGATGGAGGCTAACGGGTTGAAGTTGGACAACGCTCACGATGCTCTGGCGGACACGCACGCGACTGTGGCGTTGGCCAAGTTCTTAAGGGGCAGGGCACCTGAGATATGGGACGGACTGCTTGCCTGCCGATCCCGGCACACGGTCGATGAGGTGCTGGCGAAAAACAACCTGTTCCTTTGTACCGATCGGGCTTTCTCCAAGTCCACGATCCTCGCCGGTGAAATCGCCCGCCACCCCAACATCCCGACGACGCTGGCGGTCTTTGATCTGGCTTGTGACCCGGCCCCATACCTGGACGTGGGACTTGAGGCTGCCTGCGCTTTGCTCAAATCCAGTCCTCGACCGATGAGGGTGATCCGGTCGAACGCGCTGCCGATGATCTTCCCCCTGACCTCGGGTCGGCAAACCGAAGTCGATGTTCAGACAGCCAAGGAGCGTCTCGGAAGGATCAAGGCACATCCGACGTTTGGCACGGTGATCGCTCAGGCCATGGGCCAGCGGTACGACGGCGCCGAAAACCCGGTCTATGTGGAGCAGCGGATGTACGAAGGTTTTCCATCTTCAGCCGACCGCTGGCGGATGGAACACTTCCACAAGACACCTTGGGCTGGGCGTTACAGCCTGATTTCAGGCTTTGAGGACGAGCGGCTTCGGGAACTCGCCGAATCCCTAATCTATAACGAGCAGCCTGAAGCTCTGCCGGCCGCACGGAGTGTAGCGCTGGATGACCGGCGGTGTCAGCGGTTCTTGGCCTCTGGAGACGTCCCGTGGCTGACTTTAGCGGCTGCCCGCGGTGAAATCGCCAAACTCCGCGCCGATGCCGATCCTGTCCTTCTCGCCGAAATCGAGCAGTGGTTCACGGCGCTGGAAGGTGAGATATCGGCGCCGGTCGTCTAGGCAGACCACGTCTGCCGGGTAGTGGCGCTTGGGTTCGTCTCAATCCAGTGTGCGGCGAGTGAGGGCGGTGCAGTGTAAAAAGGAAAGGACCCACGGCGCTGGGCTCCTGTTTAAGTTGTCGCATATGTTCCCATTTTGGGAGGTTGACGGCTGATACATATTGGTCTATTGCTCCCAAAATGGGAGGAGCACAGTGCACCTGATCGGTCGTCATCGACTTTCCCCGTTGAACAGCAAAGGCGAAGCGGTCGCTACATGGCTCACGGGCTGGATAGCGGAATTGCGCGACGCCCACTGGAAACACGGCACGGACGTCACGAAGCAGTTTCCGCGAGCACGTCTCGGCAACGACGGCTTCTTCCTGTTTCCGGTGGCACAACTCCCCGTATCGATTCAAATGGCGATCTTTTTCCAGAGAGAGATCGCCCTGATAAAACAAGTGACGAGGGGCGAGACTGACAATGGACGCTAGAGCCATCCGCACCGACGAACAGTATCATGAGTACCTTGAAGAGGTTGAACGGATAATCGCTCGCGGCAGCAAATTGACCGCTGATGACGCAGACCGCCTTGAAGTGCTTACGATTCTTATAGAGGCGTTCGAGAACGGAAAATACCCAGTCGAGCCTCCAGACCCAATCGATGCAATCATTTTCCGGATGGAGGAGAAGGGTCTAAAGCAGGCGGACCTTATTCCATACTTTGGGACGAGCAGCCGCGTTTCCGAGGTATTGAAAAGGAAACGGCCCTTGACGGTCCAAATGATACGGGCAGTGTCAGTCGGTTTGGGGATATCCGCGGATACGCTTCTGGGATTGAGCCAGGAGCCAGCGCAAGCGGTTCAATCCGTCGACTGGGCGAAGTTCCCGATCAAAGAAATGGTGGGGCGTGGCTGGTTGAAATCTATCACCGATCGTGGGGCAGATTCCGCAGAGCATTTGGTCAAGAGCTACATCGCAAATGCGGGCCTCCAAGTCGGAAGCGCAGCGTCGTTCCGCAGGAGCCTCTCTGGTGATGCTGAGTCCCCAACTACGCGATATGCGCTTTTTGCGTGGTTGGCCCGCGTAATTCAACGAACGAGAGCCAAAAAGAAAAAACTGGGCACATTTCACGACAGCGCACTTTCGGCAGGTTTTTTGCGTGAGTTGGCCCAACTCAGCTGGTCAGATCGAGGTCCACTGTTGGCGCTGGAATATCTCGAGAAACACGGGATAGCGGTCGTAGTCGAACCACATTTGAAGGGGACGAGACTCGATGGTGCCGCGCTACAGGATGTGGACGGTACACCGATAATTGGACTGACTTTGCGATTCGACCGTCTCGATAATTTTTGGTTCACGTTGCTACACGAAGCAGCACACCTGTGGAAGCATGTTAGGGGCGACACAGAAGCCTTCGTGGACGACCTGAATGTCAACAGCGAGGATCGTCGCGAAGCTGAGGCAAACCGATTAGCGCGAGAAGCTATTGTCCCGCGGCTGGTTTGGAAGCGAAGCGAAGCGTACACCTCGCCAAGCCGAGAGGCGATCGAGAAGCTCGCAAAGGAACTGAAGATTCACCCAGCTTTGATCGTAGGACGGCTGCACAAGGAAACTGGCAACTACGCCATTTTTTCCGAGTTGGTCGGCCAGAACCAAGTCCGGTCCATGATGTCGAGCATTAGCGATTAGGAGAAGTCCATGGCGTTGCGGCATGTTCCAATCTTGAAAGCCAAGAAGGGCGAGTTCGATGCGCTAGCTCATACACAGGAGAGCACGGCGCGGCGAATGATGCCGCTATTCGAAGTCGGGCCGCTGACAGAGAGTATTATGGAGAGGGGATATATCTCCAGAAGCAGCACGCCAAGGATCACGTACCTCGAACGCACAGCGGAGAAGATTGCCCTTGCTTGGCCGAGTCGTCCCGCGATGGCCGATTGCTATTTCTGGCAACCTGACGCCACGACCGAGCAGGGCGAACACATCATGGCGCATTTAATCGGCAGTTTGGAGCGATTGGGCGTGCCGGTCGTTCCCGTCATCGGGTACGACCGCTGGCAGCATCCCGTTTACAGAGCAGGCCTAAGTGGCATCACCGTTCCTGGCGATCGCTCGTTTTGCATCAGGCTGGATAATGATGCCTTGGAAGACTCCGCAGACCCTGAGTTTTTCCAGGAAACGATTAGCGGAATGCTAGACGAACTGGATCTGCTGCCGTCGAGGTGTTTCGTATTGCTTGATTTCGGCGATGTGACTGGCGTGGCAGTAGCCGATTTGGTGGCTATAGCAGGTCGAACTGTTCGGCAACTAGCCGGGCTTGGATTCGGGCGGTTCATCACCGCCGGTTGTTCAATTCCCCGGACGATCAATTTGGCCGTCGAGGAGCAGGATTCAACGGCGATGGTAATCCGGCGGGAGTACCTCCTATGGCAAGCGTTGCGCGCAGAGCTTCCTGGAGTATCCCTCGTTTACGGCGACTATGCCGTGCGGGGCCCCAACACGAACGACGACATCCGCAGTAAGTTCACGAACGGCAAAATCCGGCACACGACTGCGAACCAGACGTTTGTTGTTCGCGGCCACCCGTTCGTCAATGACGGTAGCTATTTGCAGATGCACGCTTTGGCCGATGAGATCGTGCGGTCACGCCATTACCTTGGACCCACATTCAGTTGGGGCGATGAGCGAATTCATGCTTGCCATACGCGCGCCTTTGTTGGCTCGACCACCAACTGGATTTCGATCGACACCAACCATCATCTCGCCTACGTGGTCCAAGAGGTCGAAGAATTCGAGCGCAGCGTCACTGCCCAACGGGAGCGTGTGCGCTAAGAGGGCAGAACGGAACGGTGTCTTCGGTCCAAGGACAGGGTGGAGCAGGCCGCTGGTTGCGCCCAGATGTCCCGTTGCTCTGACCAGTAAGCGCCGTCGAGGCTGGCTTTGCCAGCTGACTGCGCCGTGCTGAGTATCCAATAACTGGCTGATATTACTGGACAATGCGCACAATTTCGGGCCATGAACAACTGCCTACCCTGGTGAGGCAAGCTGGGTGGCGTGACTTGCGTCTAATTGCAGATGGCAAAGCACTTTATCCGGCAGGGGTTACCTGGCAGTCCGGTCAGTGCCGGATTCCGTATAATCTATCTTATGGGAAATTGTCCGTATACGGAATATAATCCGTCTTTATGCCAGGATGGTAAAGTGCTGTCAAGGCTGCATTGTCCGGGAGGCGGCATCTCCGTAGAAAATACGGTGTCATTCGGCGCCCATCTTGGACGCCGATCGGCGCCGTATCCCATTGATAGCGCTTTTTGGAGCGGTGCCATCGGCGGACGCCAATTTACGGGCGTCGGCGTCGAGTGTCCTGCCATGCGCCAAATGATGATGTTCGCGTAATCGATCACGCGAAAGCCCCGCCCGATGCGCTAGGTGGGGTTTATCGCGTGGAACATGATATATCGGCAACCGACAAAGCAACGCATTTCTGATGAGCGAATGAAATGGACACCGCGCAACTCCAACGCATTCAGGCCATAGCCGACTTGGTACGGCGTGCTGATGCAGCCGCTTTGGAAAACACGGAGCTCGCAAACGGCGTAGCTGTTTCGCTGCTGCATGATGCCGTCGAGCATGCCTTGAATTTCGTATTGATCGACTTGGATCACACCGCCAAGCCGAAGGACGATTTCAAGGGGCTACTTGGCGACGTCGGAAAGCTTTACAAGGCCAAGATGGGAGAGGAGTTACCTTACGCCAGGAAGCTGAACCTCTTGAACACGACACGAGTT
>Ga0335085_10002544_pt1 | contig 33713 bp, 30 predicted proteins | sample Lox_Sample_45_FD_206712 | JGI IMG/M metagenome (GOLD analysis project Ga0335085, IMG submission 206712) | Soil microbial communities from Loxahatchee National Wildlife Refuge, Florida, United States - Lox_Sample_4.5 | ecosystem: Environmental > Terrestrial > Soil > Wetlands | place: USA... | reverse complement strand
TGGTTGCGCGTGTGCACGTCACATCCGATAAAATACTGCATGGCTTCGGCTCCTTTCCCGGCTCGCCTTGGTCGTTGAGCACTTCCAAGTCTACCGGACCGGAGCCGATGCCGTTATCTAATCAGACCTGCTCCGAAAAGTGACCCCTCACCCGTCGGCCCATGGCCGCCACCCTCTCCCCTGCGGAGAGGGATGGGTACGAACTTTTTCCCTCTCCCGGGGGAAGAGGGTGGCCGAAGGATGAGGTCGGGTGAGGGGTCACTTTCATCCTTTGGGGTGTCGCGAAGCCTCATCATCGACTGTTTTGTTGATTCTGCGGCTTTTCGTTGTGATGGCCGGAAGAACCGCGGACCTTCAAAACAGGTTCGCGCTACATGTCGTGGAACAATCCACCTGGGCGTATAACGGCCTCATCGCGGTCATGGCGGCGTCGTGACGTTTTGTCACGCTCTCCGGCGAGTTCACAACTCCATTTCCTACGGGCAGGAAATTTCCTGCGGGAATTGTAAAATCTTTTCCTGCCGGCAGGAAATTCCGCAAGAATTCTATTGACAACATACCTTGCCTATGCACTAGCCTTAAAGGGTGAGGTTGCCGGCGCTGGCCGGTGGCGGGTGACCACCCCCGCGCTTAGAGCGCCACCCCTCCTGAATCAGGGGGCGGGTCCGTGAGGCGGCTGGTTGGGCGCTTCCACGGCGGAAAAATGCCCGTGCAGGCCACGATGTATATGAAAAAACGAGGATTTAGGAAGAATTCGAAAGATTTGTATGAAAATGTATGTCACTGAATTTAAGCTACTTATCGAATCGTGGCGGGACCGGGCCAAGAAAAAGGGGGGAATTGAAAGTATTCTACGTTCGAACCCGGAATGTTATTGAAAACAAATATCGAAAGAATTTAAACTTTGGGATAACCCACAATGTTTATGAAAACAAATAGCTCACATTGTCAAACCCACGATGTTGATGAAAAGAAATGGAGTTATTGAAATTGAGCGTGGTAACTGGCCATGTCGAGTGACGAGAAACTTTTTCCAAAACCCGATATCCGGGGCACATAATCGCAAATGCAAAAAGGGCACCAGCGCGCAATTTGGGTGCCATCCTAAATTGAGGCGTAGCGCCGGCTTCCAGCCGGCACCGTGCCGCCAAGATGGCGGCGCTACATTCAAATTGGGACACTACCCCAATTCGCGACGAATTGCGCTCACCATTCATTTGGTGCTACAAATGACGTTTTGCTTCCGGCCCTTCACCCCAGCTACGACAACGTAGCGGAAAGACCCACCTGTGGATGCTATTGCCGTTGAACATGTGAGCAAGCGCTTTGACACGGTCGCGGCAGTTTCCGACCTCAGCCTCCACATCGAGCAAGGGGCGGTTTTTGGACTGCTCGGCCCCAATGGCGCAGGCAAAACCACTTCCCTCCGGATGATCATGAACATCCTGGCCCCCGACGAGGGCGCCATCCAAGTGCTTGGGCAGCCTGCAAGCAGCCGCACGCAGGACCTGATCGGATACCTCCCTGAGGAGCGCGGGTTATACGCCAAGATGAAGGTGCGTGAAGTTCTGGTATTCCTCGCGGCGTTAAAAGGATTGAGCGAGGCGGAAGCAACCTTACGGGTGCACGAATGGCTGGAGCGCCTAGGACTCGCGGCTTGGTCGGAAAAAAAGATGAACGATCTTTCCAAAGGAATGCAGCAAAAAGCGCAGTTCATCGCGGCGGTAATTCACCGGCCCCCGCTTTTGATCCTCGACGAACCTTTTACGGGCCTCGACCCGGTAAATGCCTCTCTGATCAAGGACATTATGCTGGAACTCCGAGAGATGGGCTCCACCATTATCCTTTCCACTCACCGCATGGAGCAGGTGGAAATGATGTGCGACGCGATTTGTCTGATCAACCACGGGCGTAGCGTGCTGGCGGGCGATTTGCGCGCCATCAAGAAGTCGTATGGCAAGAACACGGTGCGCATCGAGTATACCGGCGACGACAATTTTCTTGATCTGCCGGACTTGGTGGAAAAGCTCAATCACTTCGGCGCGGTGGTGGAGGCCAAGCTGCGGCCGGGGGCCGACCCCCAGGAGATTCTTAAGGCCGCCGTGGCACGCGGCGTGCGCCTTACGCGCTTTGAGCTGGTGGAGCCGCCCCTGAACGATATCTTCATCGAAAAGGTCTCGGAGGCGCATGCGTAAAATCTGGCTGGTGATCAAACGCGAATACCTGACGCGCGTCCGCAGCAAGGGGTTTATCCTGACGACCGTCGGGCTGCCTCTCTTCTCTATCGGGGTTCTCGGCGTCAGCCTGGGCTTGGCGACGCGCCGTACGGATCACATTTTAAGGATTTCACTTCTGGACAATCTCGGCGGCCTTGCTCCGCAAATAACGGCGGGGCTGGAAGGGAAACTGCCTAATGGAAGACCAGAGTATGAAATCGTGCGGGTCTGGGACCGCCCGCCCTCCGAGGAGCAGGCCCGCCAGCAACTGAACGAGGAGATTCGCGCGGCCCGCCTCGATGGCTTTCTCGAGGTGCCGAAGGATATTCTGGAGGGCAAACCCGCGGCATTCCACACGCGCAACCCGGGGGATTTTCAAACCACGGCGGCGCTGAGCCACGCCGTCGACAATGCGGTGGTCGAGCGCCGCCTCACCGATCGCGGCGTTCACCTCGACAATGTGAGTAAGCTCGTGCGCGGCGTGGGGATATCGATGGTAAAAGTCACCCAAACAGGAGAATCCGAAGAAAAGGGCCAGACCTTTATCGTGGGAATCGCGGTCGTAATGGTTCTCTACATCACGCTTGTGGTTTATGGCGTCGCCACCATGCGTTCGGTGGTGGAGGAAAAGACCACCCGCATCGTCGAAATTCTGGCCTCCTCCGTCAAGCCCTTTCATCTCTTAAGCGGAAAAATCCTGGGGGTTGCCGCGGTGGGATTTACCCAATACCTGGTGTGGGGGATCAGCGGGACCTTGCTGACGGCTTACGGAGCGTCGATGGCCGCGGCGATGGTGCCCGGGGCGTCACTTCCGAATCTGCATTTGCCGGCCTCGCTACTGGCTTATGCGGCCCTTTTTTTCCTCGTCAGTTACCTTCTCTATGCGTCCATGTATGCGGCCTTGGGCGCCATGGTTTCGGGCGATGAAGAATTGCAGCAAGTTCAATTACCGGTCACTTTAATGCTCGTCGTTTCCTTTATCCTCTATCCCGTCATCATGCGCGACCCGAGCTCGGGAACTTCCGTGATCCTCTCAATGATACCTTTTTTCGCTCCCGTCCTCATGGTCTTGCGTATCGCCATACAGACACCGCCTTTCTGGCAAATCGCGCTCTCTCTCCTCCTCAGCCTCCTCACGACGGCGGGGATCGTGCAAGTCTCCGCCAAAATCTACCGAGTGGGAATCCTGATGTACGGGAAGCGGCCGTCGCTGGCGGAATTACTCCGTTGGCTACGATATACGTAGAAAGATATTACCGTACAATCTCAACTGGCCCTACTCCGCGTCAAGAGGCGTGACCGTGCAGGCGCGAAAAGGCACATCCTGCTCCTGCCCGCATTCGGCATTCTCACAGGTCAGCTCAAACTTGTTCGGCCACCCGTCCTCTTCATTGACGCTGTGCCGAAAGGAGTGCCTCTGCCCGCAACTCCCGCATTCCCATTCCACAAGAAAGACTCGCATGATGGTTTTCCCCTCAGAGCCGTTGACGCGAAGCTTTGGAGAGCGGCAGCTCACTGCCGCTTTCCCTCCCGCGAGCTTGCTCGCGGGGATTTCGCACTCGGACACAATTCCCAGCCAGCAAGCTGGCTGGAATCAAAGCGGCAGCGAGCTGCCGCACTCCAAAGCTTCGCATTTTGCGGCTTCACGCCGCATGGTATTGCCACAGGGCGCGATAATAGTGCATGAAGCGGATGGGCTCGCAGCTTTCCGGAACCTCCGCGTAGGTGTATCGGTCATATTTGATGCTGCGCAACAGGGTGAAGAGTTCGCGCCACGGATAAGGCTGCTGCCAATGCGGGAAACCCGGTTGATTGGTCTGCGAGGGCATGAGCCCGCTGCCCCACGGCGGCAGTGTCCGGCTCAGCTCGTTGATGTGGCAACTCCGGATCCAGGGCTTAAGCAAGTCGAAGGACGATTTCAGCGAACCGTCCACCACGTCGGAGTCGTTGGAATTCCAGCACGCCCCCACAACGGGATGATTCGCTACGCTGAGAATACGGTGAGTGTTGGGCGGAAGCATGGTGCCGGGGCCGTGGACTTCCAGCCAGATTTCCACTCCGTGGTCGCGGGCAATGTCTCCGCAGCGGGCGAGCGCATGGCCAATTTGATCGAGAGTCTTTTCCTCAGGAACATTTTGGGGAAATCCATTGGGGCGAACCTTGACGCCCACACACCCGAGGTCCCGTGCCAGTTCGCACCAGCGCCGCGTCTCCTCGATGTTTTTCTCCACCACGGCAGGGTCGGGCGACTCAAATTCACAAGTGGTGCCCAGGCTCATCAAGCGCACATGGGATGCGGCAAAGCGTTGCTTCACATCCGCGCGCTGCGCCTTGTTGAGGGTGATTTCCACGCCGTGGTTGTGCGTGGTCCGAAGCTCAACGCCTTCGAACCCCGTCTCCTCGCAGTTCTTGATGATGGTGGCGATGTCCCAATCCTTCGCCAGATTATATGTAACCAGACCCAGTTTAAAAGGCGGCGGCGAAGGTGCGGCGTCTGCCGGCGGAACCATCCCACTCTTGGCGAAGGGGCTGCCGCCCTCCACGGTCCCCAGAGCGCCCAGATTTGCGGCGGAGATAACCCCGGTTTTGAGAAAGTCCCTTCGCCCAGATTTGAGCATGCTTATCTCCCCATGCGTGGCCCTGCGCGGTTCGTTCCTTCGCTCATTTGCGCCTTTAGGCTGGCGGACATTTTACTCTCTTCGAATCTGTCGAAGATAGGGATGAAAAGTGCAGGATTCAGGATCGCGAGGGCAGGAGCGAGTATCCTCAGTCAGGACACTGTTAGGCTGCCGGAAAGGTGAGCCCAAGGAGGCTGGTTCAGTGTTGGGTCGGCTTGGTGGAAGTGCGAGCAACTGCGGCTGCCGATGCAGCCCTTCCCTCAGGCGGAAGAAAGACGGGTATCACCAACGCAGCCAGAATCATCAAGACGGCCAAACCGACCAGAAAATCAACCAGAGACACATTCCATTTGCGCTTTGGGCTTTTCATATGAGATTTCTTTTACCTCTCGAATTTGGTTGAAGCAATTTGATTTCCAAATTGCGCGGGGTATGGCCCTGCAATGATGCAATTGCTACATTAGAATCAAGCAATTAGGAATTCTCGATGGGAGGCCAGCCCGGGGAAAAGTTTGCGAGCGGCAATGTGACGGAATCCGGCAACCCTTCAGTGACACTGTTTGGCCATGATGGGAGTTTGCACGTTTCCCAAGCCGGGAGCATGGGTTTTCTCCGAAGGGTCGCAACCAGATTGTCTTCAGCCAACGCATCTTCATAACGCATCTTCATAACGCATCTTCATAAGTTACGCGAACGAACGTTTTCTCCTATAATGATCTGGAGGCTTCTGTCAAAAGGCGCTCTCATGATTTTGGTAATCGATAACTACGATTCTTTTACTTACAACCTTGTCCAATATTTGGGAGAGTTGGGGGGGGATCTCCAAGTGGTTCGGAATGACCAAACCACGGTGAAGGGGATTGAAGAGCAGGCTCCTGAACGAATCGTGATCTCCCCAGGACCGAAGACTCCCTCCGAAGCAGGAATATGCCTCGACGTCATCGCGGCATTCTCCGGGCGGATACCGATCCTGGGGGTTTGCCTCGGCCATCAGGCCATTGGGCAGGCTTTTGGGGGGCAAGTAATCCCCGCGCCCGAACTTATGCACGGCAAGACCAGCGAAATAAGGCACGACGGCAAGACCATTTTCGAGGGTCTGCCTAATCCTTTTGCTGCCACGCGCTATCACTCGCTGATCGTCGCACGCGCGTCCCTTCCTGATTGCCTGGAAGTCTCTGCTTGCACTTCCGATGGTCTCATCATGGGACTCCGTCATAAAGAAATGAAAGTGGAAGGCGTGCAGTTTCACCCCGAGTCAATTCTGACCAACGCGGGCAAACAACTTCTGGGGAATTTCCTCCGCCTGTAGCGATTGAGGAATCTCGATTGACGATTGAAAGTCGTCCGTTATTAATCATCAGTATTCCGTAAAAGGCTTTACTCGGGACTGCGAATGCCAACGTAAAAACTTCCCTGGGTTCAATCGAAAATGATAGATTTAGCGCCGGTACCGTTGAGTAAAATCCACGAGCGCCTGAAGCTTCGCGCGCGCGGCGCCTGAATCCAGCACCTCAGCCGCTCGCTCAGCCCCTTCCGCAAAGTTCTGGGCTATTCCCGCCAGGGTGAATGCTGCGGCGGCATTCGCCAGCACCACATCACGATAGGGGCTGCGCTCGCGTTCCAGGACGCTCAGTAGGAGACGCGCATTGGTGGCGGCGTCACCGCCGTGGAGTTGCTCAATCGAGGCGCGCGGTAAGTGAAATTCCTCGGGAAGCACATCGCGTGTCTTGACACCGTTGCCCGTGCTGAAGGAAAGCCGCGTCGGCCCCGTCGTGGTGATTTCATCGATGCCGTCGGAACCCGCCACCACGTATGCCCAGCGCGTACCCACCGCCCGGAGCGTCCGCGCCATCATTTCGGTGCGGTCGGCATCAAACACTCCCACCAACTGCACTGTGGCAGCCAGAGGATTTGTAAGCGGGCCAAGGAGATTAAAGACCGATTTGGTCTTGAGCGCCCGCCGCGCGCTCATTACGTGCTTCATGGCAAGGTGCAGGCGGGGCGCCAGAAGGAAAACCATCCCGGTCTCATCTAGGCATTGGGGTATTCGTTCCAGCGGCAGGTCGATCGCAACTCCCAAAGCCTCAAGCACGTCGGCGCTCCCGCATCGGCTCGAAATCGAGCGATTTCCGTGCTTCGCCACGCGCACTCCTGCCGCCGCCGCAACCAGCGCGGCCGCCGTTGAGACGTTGAACGTTCCGCGGCCGTCGCCACCGGTGCCGCAGGTATCAAGCAAGGGCTCCCGATGCGAAATACTTTCCACCCGCACCCCCGCCGCAAGCAATGTTTCCACAGCGTGGGCGCGCATCACCTCGGCAAACCCGATCAGTTCGTCGGCCTGCTCACCCTTGTCGCGGAGCGCGGCGAGAAACGCCACGATTTCGTCGTCCGGCACGGAACCCGAAAGGAGCTGCTGCATTGCCTCACGCGCTTTGTCGCGCGTAAGGTGCGCCTGTTGCGCTTTGATGGTTTCGATGGATTCCCGAATTGTCATGGATTTCTGGTTCTCCGGCCGCGCGTCCACGGGATCAAGCCATGCTTCACCCCACCCTTCATTGCATTTCTCGCACGGATTTCCTATACTTCTTGGTTTCGGGGTAAGCGAGCTGAACATTCTAGTGTAAGCCGCTTTGCTAGCTTTGCCAAAGTTTGATTTCACATCCAAGGTGTGCAGAGGCGCATGGCCATGCGCTCCTGCCCTTCATAATTGACTGCGGACAACGAGCAGCTTTCAAAATGAAAATCCACGAATATCAAGCGAAACAGATTCTTGCGAAGTTCGGCGTCACCGTGCCGCGCGGCGAGATGATCACCAAGGTCGACGAAGCTCGTGGTGTCGCGGAGAAACTGGGCGGCGGCACAGTGGTGGTGAAGGCCCAGATTCACGCCGGCGGCCGCGGCAAAGGTGGGGGCGTAAAACTGGCACACAATCCCGCGGAAGCTGAGACGCTGGCGCGCCAGATCCTGGGAATGACGCTGGTCACCCACCAGACCGGCCCGGAGGGCCGCGTTGTGAAACGCGCGCTGATTGAGGAAGGCTTGCAGGTCGCGCGCGAACTTTACCTCGGGATTGTCATTGACCGCGCAACCGGCAAACCCGTGTTCATGGCCTCCAGCGAAGGTGGAGTGGAAATCGAAATAGTGGCCGCCCAGCATCCGGAAAGAATCCTGAAGGAGTTCATCGACCCCAGCGTCGGCTTCCAGGCCTTCCAAGCGCGCAAGCTGGCGTTCGGCTTGGGGCTGGAGGGCAAGGTGGTGAACGAAGCGGCGCGCCTCTTCCAGAACCTTTATCGCGCCTTTGAGGCCACGGACGCCTCGCTGGTCGAAATCAATCCCTTCGTCACGACGCGTGACGGCCGCGCGCTGGCGCTCGATGCCAAGATGAACTTTGATGACAATGCCCTCGCACGTCACCCCGACATCCGGGAACTGCGTGACCTAGACGAAGAAGACCCGCTGGAAGTGAAGGCTTCGAATTACGGGCTCAATTACATTCGTCTGGATGGAAACGTAGGCTGCATGGTGAATGGCGCAGGCTTGGCCATGGCCACCATGGATATCATCCAGTACGCGGGAAGCCGTCCGGCGAATTTCCTCGATGTAGGCGGCGGCGCCAATGAAGAGCAAGTACGCCACGGGTTCGAGATCATCCTGAGTGACACCAACGTTCGCGCCGTACTCATCAATATCTTCGGCGGAATCATGCGCTGCGATATCGTCGCCAATGGAGTGGTGGCCGCGGCGAAGACACTTGGCATCAAAGTGCCCATCGTGGTGCGGCTGAAGGGCACCAACGTCGAACTTGGGCAGAAGATCCTGCAGGAGTCCGGCCTGAACTTCACGGTGGCCAATGATATGAAGGAAGCCGCGGAGAGAGTGGTGGCGCTTGCAGGGTAGATTGAGGCGGACGAATTGTATGGAACTTTCAAGCTTTGCGGACCACAGTGAGGTCAAATTGAACAATCACCAATCGCGAATCGCCAATCACCAATCGTGGGGGATCTGTGGCAATCCTCGTCAATGAAGACACCCGTGTTGTCGTGCAAGGCATCACAGGCCGCGAGGGGATGTTTCATACCCAGCAGGCCGTTGCTTATGGGACAAAGGTCGTGGCTGGCGTGACGCCGGGCAAGGGCGGTACCAGCGTCGACGGCATTCCGGTTTTCAACACCGTGCAGGAAGCCGTGGACAGGACGGGAGCAAACGCGTCGGTCATCTTCGTCCCCCCCCCCTTCGCCGCCGACGCCATCATGGAGGCGTCGGACGCCGGACTTCCCCTCGTGGTCGCGATCACCGAAGGTATTCCCACACTCGACATGGTACGCGCGGCACAATTCCTGGCGGGCAAGCCAACCCGCCTGATTGGCCCCAACTGCCCGGGCATTATTTCTCCGGGGAAATGCAAAATCGGCATCATGCCCGGACAGATCCACTTGCCCGGGCATGTGGGCGTTGTATCAAGGAGCGGGACCTTGACTTACGAAGCGGTGGGCCAACTCACCGTACTGGACATCGGCCAATCCACCTGCATCGGAATTGGCGGCGACCCCATCATTGGAACAACATTCGTTGACGCCCTACGGCTTTTCAATGACGACCCTGACACGCATGGCATCGTGATGATCGGGGAAATCGGAGGGCTGGCGGAAGAAGAGGCCGCAGCCTTTGTCCAGGCTCACGTCAAGAAGCCGGTGGTGGGATTTATCGCGGGCCGCACGGCGCCGCCCGGCCGCCGCATGGGGCACGCCGGGGCGATTATTTCCGGGGGAAAGGGTACCGCAGCGGACAAAATCGCTGCGCTGCAAGCGGCCGGCATCGCCGTCGCCGAAAGCCCCGCGCTCATCGGCGATACAATGGCACGGGCGCTGCGGTTATGAAGGCTGGACGCCTTTGGGGAGCGGCGGTTTTTTTGCCCACTCAAGAGGAAAATGTGAATACCGAATTGGAGGCGCTGTTCAAGGGTGACCAAGATGACCGGCGCGGTGCGGCCCATTTCCCAGCCGAACAGCTACTCAAGCTTCAGGCGCGTGACGAAAAGCGCAAGGAACGAGTCAGCGAAATAACACGCCAGGGAGGCCTCCAATCGGCTGAAAATTACTACCACGCGGCAATCATCCTCCAACATGGCGCGAAGCCAGAAGATTACCTCGTCGCGCACATCCTCGCCACTATCGGCGTGTTCAAGGTCCGAGAGGAAGACAAATGGCTGAGCGCTGCCACGCTCGATCGGTTCTTGCGTTCCATGGGTCGCTCCCAGATTTTTGGAACGCAATATAAGCGAACCATCGAGGATACGTCCGTCACCCAGGACCCGTACGACCGGTCATTGAACGACCTGTTCCGCAAGGAATATGGCCTTCCTTCTTTAGCTGAACAGGAAAGAACCCTTGTTGACCTAAACAGGAAAGCTACCTCCACAGAAAGCTGACCCGAGGAGACCTATGCCCATCGAACGCACCCTTACCATCATCAAGCCTGACGCCGTCGCCGCGGGACACATCGGCGACATCATCAAAATCTTCGAGGCCCATCAATTTAAGATTGTGGCGGCCCGGCTGGTGAAGCTCAGTAAGAAAGAAGCCGAGGGCTTCTACGCCGTTCACCGAACCAAAGGGTTCTTTGAGAGCCTGACAAATTTCATGAGCTCAGGAAGTGCTCTGGTGATGGTCCTGGAAGGTGAGAACGCTATACTCCGCCTGCGCGAGGTGATGGGCGCTACCAATCCCGCCAACGCCGCGCCGGGCACCATTCGCAAGCTCTATGCGGCGAGCATCGAGAGCAACGCCGTGCACGGCTCCGACGCCCCGGAAACGGCCGCCTACGAAATGGGTTACTTCTTTCCCGGTATCGCGCTCGTTTAGCCTTAATCAAGAACTCACCGCAGAGGCCCTGAGACGCCAAGGCTGAAGGGAAAAGGATTCTGGATTTGGGCACTAATTCCCGAATCCTAAATCCTGTGCCCTTGCGCTGTGCCTCGGCGTGTATTCACTGAGAAACGGCTTGTTCCCAGGCTTGACATCTGTCCCATTGGCGGCGACGATGGACATGGATGAGGGGCACAACTTCATTCCAATTCGGACGATTCCTGGTCATCTCGGGGGTCATTCTGGTGGGATTCGGACTGATCCTCATGGCTGGATCGAGATTTTCGTTCTGGGGACTCGGCCGGCTCCCCGGCGATATTGCCTATAAGGGCAAAAACTTCCAGTTCTATTTCCCAATTGTCACTTGCTTGGTCCTGAGCGCCGCGGTGACACTGGCCTTCTGGGTGATTTCGTTTTTGACTAAGAAATAGTGCGTCCGTCGCCTGTGGTCCGTCGCAAAGTGCCACGCGGAGCAACTGACTGCGGACCATGGACAGCTGACGTTCTTCCCATGACTCAACCCTCCCTCAATTTCGGGCCGGTGCGTAGAATCTATGGTGTGGCGGAGCTGAGCCTGGAGATCCGGGACCTTCTTGAAAAGCAATTCCCTGATGTTTGGGTGACCGGGGAGGTTTCCAATCTTCGCGCCGCCGGTTCCGGCCATCTTTATTTCACGCTCAAAGATGAAACGGCGCAGCTACGCGCCGTGTGCTTCCGCAACCAGGCGCGCTACTTGAAATTCAAGCCGCAGGACGGGTTGGCGGTGATTGCCCGTGGGCGCCTGAGCGTCTACGAAGCGCGCGGTGAATATCAGCTCTACGTGGAGTTCCTGGAACCGGCAGGGGTCGGCGCGCTGCAACTCGCTTTCGAGCAACTGAAACAGAAGCTTGCCGCCGAAGGCCTGTTTGACCCGGGGCGCAAAAAACCGCTGCCTATGCTACCTCGCGTCATCGGTGTAGTGACGTCTCCCACGGGAGCGGTGATCCGCGATATCCTCCGTATTCTCCGAAGGCGTTTCCGTAACATCAACGTGCTGCTCTATCCGGCGAAAGTTCAGGGCGAGGGGGCGGCGCAGGAGATTGCTCAAGGTATCGAATATTTCAACCGCCAGGCGCACGTTGACGTGATGATTGTGGGCCGTGGCGGTGGCTCGCTGGAAGACCTCTGGGCATTCAACGAGGAGGTGATGGCGCGGGCCATCGCCGCCTCGAAGATTCCGATAATTTCCGCCGTCGGCCACGAAACGGATTTCACCATTGCGGATTTTGTCGCGGACTTGCGTGCGCCCACACCGTCGGCCGCGGCGGAATTGGTGGTGCGCCGCAAACAGGATTTGGCGACTGAGATCCTCGATCGTGCCCGGCACTTGGCTCAGATGATCCGCCTGAAGATTTCCGAAGCGCGGCAGGCGCTGACGGAACTTCGCATGCATCAGGTTTTCCAGACGCTCGCCACACGCATCGCTGAACGCGCGCAGCGCGTGGATGAATGCGTCGGTGCGCTCGAACGGCTGGTGCGCTCGCGCGTGCACACGGCACGGCAGGAATGGCTGCGCGCCTCGTCGGGTGTGGTGCGATACGACTTCTCGCGCCATCTTCGACTAAAACGCGCCGCTATCGAAGAGCGCGAGCAGAGGTTTCAGAACGACTTCCGCCGCCTTCTCACTGAACGGCGTAATCGCCTGGCGCAACTGGAAGCGGTGTTGAAGGAGCGCAGTCCGCGCACGATCCTGGACCGAGGCTATTCCATCACGCGGGACGCGGAGGGAAAAGTCGTCCGCGACGCTGCGCAGGTGGCCATCGGCGCGGAAGTGTCCGTGCATCTCGCACGCGGTGAATTGGGGGCCATTGTGAAAGACCGAAAAGTGTAGGAACGTATCTTTCCTGCGACCGATGGCGAACGGAATCGGTTGTGCCGGTCCACTAGCTCACTCCAATCAGGTCTGGGGAGGTGTAAGAAATGGCTGGGAGGGTCAACTATCGGAAACTCGCATTTGAGCACTATCCCGAACCTCATATGTGCGCACACTGTGGCTTTGGCATACCAGATGTTTTAGCAGCCGCCCATATCGATGGGAAACGCAGTAACAACAGACTCTCGAGCCTCGTAATACTGTGCCCAAATTGTCACAAGATGTTCGACTTGGATCTAATCTCAAGAGAAGTCATTATTGAAATGCGAGATCGCCCGAAGAAAGTGGACTGGGCCAAGAGGATGAAGGATGCGGGCCAAAAGGCCAATGATCTCCTCAAGTCACTGACCCCAAAGAGGATATTGATCCCTGCTGGCCTTACTTCTTTTGAGCGAGCGCCAACTGCGTAAGGACGCGCCGAGCGTCCGCAAAACGTGTGAGCTTTCCGTAGGCATCCAGGAAGATCATAATCAGGGCTCTGCCCTCCGCATTGACCAACATAACGACGCAGCGGCCCGCTTCGTTGGTAAATCCGGTCTTTTGCACCTCGATGTCCCAATCGGGCCGGCCCACCAGGCGGTTCGAGTTAACATAGGGAAGAGTATACCGGCTAACTCGAACGTCGTACCGAGGGTCGGTGGTGAATTCCCGAATCAGCGGATACTCATCGGCGGCGCGGACGAGCTTGACCAGGTCGAAAGCGGTTGAGACGTTCTCATTCGTCAAGCCGTTGGGATTCACAAAGTGCGTCTTGGTCATTCCCAGTTCTGCCGCCTTTGCATTCATGGCTTTGATGAATGCGGGGCGCCCGCCGGGGTAATAGCGGCTGAGTGCGGCGGCGGCGCGGTTTTCCGAAGACATCAACGCCAGGTGCAACAGGTTTTCCCGGCTCAACGTCCAGCCCGCATGCAGCCGGGAAGTTGTCCCCATCACCAGATCGCGATCATCATCGCTGATTGTGAGCTTCTCGTCCATCGGTGGCTTGGCATCGAGGACGACCATGGCGGTCATCAACTTGGTGATGGATGCGATGGGCACAACCCGGTCCGCATCTTTCACCAGCAACTCCTCGGAAGTTTTGGCGTCTACCACCAGCGCAATCTTCGATTTCACGGTCAGGTGTAATGATGAGGTCTGGGTCTGGGAAGATTTCTTTGGAACCTCTTTCGTGGAAGGCGTCCGGGCGTTAGGGGGCGTCCGCGGGGGCGCAGAGGCGTCATCACCACTTTGTGCGGCAAACATCACCGCCTCGGCGCTCGTTTGGCCGAAGAAAAGATACGGTTTGAGAGTTGCCAGAGTGAGCAAGGCGGCAGGGATAAATCTGCAAATGCCGTAAACCCAAGGCGCGCGTGTTGAAGTAGAAGTCATTTCTTCTTGTGAAGGCGCTTGCCGGTCCTAGATCCCAATAGTTCTGTGAGGATCCCAGTGGGGTAATCCTTTCTTCCTCTATAACTTGTACCCGATTTTGCGCAGGAATTCCTTGCGGAAGTGAATGTCGGCATCGGTTTCGATGCCGCGGGTCTTCACGCCGTCAATAACGCCCAGAATTCCACGGCCTTGTTCGGATTCCGCTACGATCACTTCCACGGGATTCGCGGTGGCACAGAAGACCTGGCAAACCTCCGGGACGTTCTTCACAGTGTTCAGGATGTTGATGGGGAATCCACCTTCCATCAAAATGATAAAGGCATGGCCGCAGGAGAGAGCCAGCGCGTTCTGCTGCGCGAGTTCGCTGAGTTTGAAATCGTTCCCCGCAAAGCGGACCAACGCCGGACCAGAAGACTCGCAGAAGCCAATGCCGAATTTCATCTGGGGCGCAGTTTGCACAATAGCTTCATAGAGGTCCTCCACCGTCTTGATAAAGTGCGACTGGCCGAGGATGATGTTCATGTCTGCGGGCTTTTCGATGCTGACGGTTTTGAGTTCCATAATTGGCTCCCGGGATGATATCGCGATGATTCTATCGCGGGTGAGTACAGGAGAAAAGTGGTTCAGGTGCGGATGACTGGAACCGACTCTTCAATCTTCCGAAACCTTGAGAACAGCGAGGAACGCTTCCTGGGGAATATCGACGCGCCCCACTCGTTTCATGCGCTTTTTCCCTTCTTTTTGTTTTTCCAGCAGCTTGCGTTTGCGCGAAATGTCACCGCCATAGCATTTGGCGAGTACGTTTTTGCGAATGGCCGCCACATTCTCCCGGGCGATGACGCGCGTGCCAATGGAGGCTTGCAAGGCGACCTCAAACATCTGGCGGGGAATAAGTCTGCGCATGCGAGTGCAGAGTGAACGTCCACGCGCAAAGGCAGCATCGCGGTGACAAATGAAGCTGAGCGCATCCACAGGCTCGCCCGCAACAAGGAAATCCACCTTGACCAGGTCCGAGACCCAGTAACCTGCAAAATGATAATCGAGTGACGCGTACCCGCGCGACACCGACTTGAGCCGGTCATAGAAGTCGAGGACGATCTCATTCAGCGGAAGCTCGTAAGTCAGCAGCACGCGCTTGCCGGAGACGTATTCAAACCCTTTCTGCACTCCGCGCTTCTCCTCGAGCAGCGCCAGGATTCCGCCCAGGTATTCATCCTGCGTGAATATCTGGGCGCGAATGATGGGCTCCTCGACCTTCTCAATATCGCCTGCCGCCGGAAATTTGGTGGGGGTGTGAACATCTAAAACTTCCCCCGCCTTGGTGGTGATGCGATAACGGACGCTGGGCGCTGTGGTGATGAGGTCAATATCGAATTCCCGTTCCAGCCGCTCCTGAACGATTTCCATGTGAAGCAACCCGAGGAATCCGCAGCGGAATCCGAACCCAAGCGCTTCGGAATTTTCCGGCTCATGGATGAGTGAAGCGTCGTTAAGGCGGAGCTTATCAATCGCGTCGCGGAGGCTCTCATAGGCACTGGAGTCCACCGGATAGAGACCCGCGAAGACCATGGATTTCACATCTTCGAAGCCCGGCAAGGGACCGGGAGCTGGGCGCGCGTCATCGGTGATCGTATCGCCGATGCGTGATTCCGAAATGCGCTTGATGTTGGCGATGACGAATCCAACTTCACCGGCCCGGAGTTGTTCGACGCGAACGGGTTTGGGGGTCAGCACACCCAACTCCTCGACGTTGTATACCTGGTTATTCGACCAGAGCTTGATGCGCATACCCGTGGTGAGCGTGCCTTGAACGACGCGCGCCAGAACCACGACGCCGCGGTAGGGATCGAACCAGGAATCAAAAACCAAAGCTTGCAGAGGCGCCTCAGGAGATCCCGCGGGCGGAGGGATGCGCGCGACGATTGCTTCCAGTACGTCTTCCACCCCGGAACCCGCTTTCGCGCTGATAAGGAGCGCTTCCATGGGGTCAAGGGTCAGAGCATGCTCAATTTGCTGCTTGGTGGATTCGATGTCGGCGCCCGGAAGATCGATTTTGTTGATAACGGGCACAATGGTGAGACGATTGTTCATCGCCAGTTGCGCGTTGGCAAGCGTCTGGGCCTCCACCCCTTGCGAGGCATCAATCACCAACACGGCGCCTTCGCATGCGGAAAGGCTGCGCGAGACTTCGTAGGAAAAATCCACATGGCCGGGCGTGTCAATAATATTGAGCTGGTACTCGTTGCCGTCGCGAGCCGTGTAATGCAGGCGGACGGCGTGAGCCTTGATGGTGATGCCGCGCTCGCGTTCCAGGTCCATGGAGTCGAGGACCTGCTCCGACATTTCGCGTTTGGAAAGCGCTCCGGTGAGCTCGAGCAGTCGGTCTGCCAGCGTAGACTTGCCATGATCGATGTGGGCAACAATCGAAAAGTTGCGAATATAGCGAGCGTCGGTCATGAAACCTTCGTTTTGCCGGTTCCGCGCAGAATGCGAACCAAGGAGAGTGTCACCGCGTGGTGCGAGTGGTGGGAGCAGGCCCTTGCCAACCACGAGACTATTTTCTAACCCTTTGAAAATCTAACAAAAGGGAGCTATCCTGTCAAATCGGGAATCGGCAGGAAGTTGCGCCGAGGGCGCGAAAGCTGTTACACGAGTCAATGCCAGACCTGGACAAGCTCTACGAAAAAGCTGACAAGTATCTCCAACGGCAGAAGTTCGAAGCCGCGATCGAGACCTATCAGGAAATTCTCCGTTATGAACCCAGCGACGAAGAGGCTCTCATTAACTTGGGAGATCTCAGCGTCAAATTGAATCGCAATACCGAGGCGTTACGCTACCTGGTTCAACTTGCAGATTACTACGTCAGGCGGGGTGACAATTCCAAAGCTATCGCGACCTATAGGAAGGTCTTAAAGCTATCGCCACAGGATGTCGCAACCTTGATGAAGCTGGCAACCCTGCTGGAAAAAAGCCAGAAAAGTGCCGAAGCGCTCGAGGCATATCGCGAAGTGCTGGGACACTACCGCAAAGCTGGCTTGAACAAGCAGATGCTCGATTGCCTGACTCGCATCCTCAAACTCGACCCCCATAATCTGGAGGAGCAGTTGGAGTTTGCAGAGGTAGCCAGCCGCTCGGGTCAAACCAAGGTTGCGGTGCCGGCGTACCTCCGCGCCGCGCAACTCGCCCGTCGCGCCGGGGATGAAAGCCTCTGGGAAAAACTCGTGGACCAGGCGCATGCACTCGATCCGGCTGATGAACTTGCCTCTATCGCCGCCACGGAGCTCTATTTGAAGCGGGGAAAGCCCGCCGAAGCCACAGAACTGATTGAGCCGGTACTGGCGAAGAGACCTGATGATCTGGAAGTGGTGGAGTTCGCCTGCAAGGGTTTTCTCGGGGTTGGGAATTACACCCAGGCGCAGCCGCTATGCTGGAAGCTCTATCGTGCCGATCCCGGGGGCGTTGATCTTGTCCTGAAACTGATGGAAGGCCTGATTCAGATCGGGGCTGTCCAGCAAGTGTTGGGAACCGCGAGTGAACTCAAAGATCGTCTTTTCCAGCAGGGCAAGCGGGACGAATTCCTGAGAATCATAGAGAAGGTCTACCAGAAGGACGAGTCGAACCTGGAAGTCCTGGAAGTCCTCAGTAACCTTTACAACGAATTAAACAAGGAGGACGGACTGCGGCGTTCGCTCTCGCGCCTGTTCAACCTCTACCTGGCAAGTGAAAATTATCACAAGGCAGGAGACACTCTGGAACGAATTCTGGATGTCGACCCGTACGGCGAGGGCCACAACGACCGATTGGTGAATCTGGAAGGGCACATCGACTCGATCTGGTACAACAATATCCTCTTGCGCCTGCAACCCCCTTCTTCCGCGCGGACGTCTCCGGCCATGAGTGCGGCGGCCGCGGCGGCGGAAAAGACTGAATCCCTGGAAGACCTCCTCGTCGAAGGGGAGATGTACCACCAATATCAACTCTCCTCCAAACTGGAAGAGACTCTGGAGAAGATCGACCATCTATTCCCCGGGGCGGACGAGAAGAATCAAAGGGTCCGCGACCTCTACGAAGCTGGGGGATACACACCCAAGTTCAAAGCTCCCGCTGCTGCCGTGGCGCCAGCGACACGGACGGATGCCACTTCCGCAAGCGCCGCATCATTCCAATCTCTTGACGACCTACGGAAGATTTCCGAAATCACCGCCAACATTTATCGTGAGTCAACTCCACAAGGAGTGCTCCAGGTCGCCGTCAATGAAATTGGCCGGGCGATGAACGCCAGCCGCTGCTGGGGAGCTGTAGGGGCGCCGGACCGCCCTCCCGTCCTCACTGCGGAGTATTGTTCGCCGCTGGCTTCGCCCTCCGACCCCGCAGCCGCCCTGAGGCTTTTTGCCTTCCTAATGGGGCAAGCCACGTCGAGCCCCGACGGGTGGTCACTCGAAAACGTTGCTCAAGCTCCTTTGCTCACGGCGGTCACCGCCGAGATTCAGAAATTGGGAATTCGCTCCTTACAAGCGTTGCCCCTGATTGACAAAGACGCGGCCGCGGGTTTGCTGCTTCTGGAACAGTGCGAGGTGCCGCGTGTCTGGTCACCCGGCGAATGCCTGCTGCTCAGATCCATCGCCACCCAAGTGGTCATCGCGATCAACAACACCAAGCTGCGACGGCTTGTGCGTTCGCTGGCCGGTGCGGATCCCGAGACCAGCCTGCTTCCACGCAGCGCTTATGTAGAGTGCTTGCTTTCCGAGGCTCGGCGCTCCAAGGACCAGTCGCAACCGCTTGCGGTCTGCCTGATGGAGCCGGAGAACCCACATGCGCTGTTGAAGACTTTGGGCGACGCAGGAGTGCAGCGCTTCGTGCTGCAAGTTGGCAAAGCCCTGGCTCCCGCCCTGCGCCAGAACGACATTTCCATTCGCTACAGCCCGCTTTCGATCGTCGTGGTGTTTCCAGATACGACTTTGCCGCAGGCAGGGCTGGCCGTGGAGAAGGTGCGGCGCGCACTGGGACAAGCCCAGGCAAATGGCGCAGAGGCCACGAATTTCTGCGCGGCGGTTTGTGACGTCCCCCTAGGGCCAAACTTTGATGCGGTGGATGGCGTCACCGAGGTGATCAACCGGCTGGAAGTCTCCCTGGACCGCGCGCACAAAGAGGGCGGAAAGCGCGTTCTGATTTCCAAGTTCTCCTGTTGAATTTGCCCAAGATTGCTCATCACCCTGACACAGAGACCCTAAGGAAAAACGGAAGGCTGCAAACTGAAAGCAAATGTTGTAGGCCGCCTGCTCCTGGTTTTTTGATTTCTGCTTCGTTCCGTGCCTGTGCGTCATAAGAGCCTTTACTGAAAGCTCATAAACTCCAATGTCGAAAATCCGGAGCTTGGCCATGACCTACGAGACCCTGCTGTGCGACAAGCGAAATGCCATTGGCTACGTAAGGATTAATCGGCCGGAGAAGCTGAATGCCCTGAACCGCAAGGTCATGGAGGAATTGTTCGACTGCTTTCAAGCCTTCCAGAGTGATGAAGAAGTCCGGGTGGTGATTCTCACCGGAAGCGGGGAGAAGGCCTTTGTGGCGGGAGCTGACATTAACGAACTGACTTCGCAAAACCCCGCGGAGGGAAAGGACACTTCCCAATTTGGACAGCAGGTGTTCAGCTTGATTGAAAACCTTGGCAAGCCGGTGATTGCGGCGATTAGCGGTTTCGCGCTGGGTGGGGGTTGTGAATTGGCGATGGCATGCACCCTGCGCATTGCCGCGGAAACCGCTCGCCTGGGACAGCCGGAGGTCAAACTTGGACTCATCCCTGGTTATGGCGGATCGCAGCGGCTGCCGCGGCTGGTGGGAAAGTGCCGGGCACTGGAGTTGATTTTGACCGGCGAACCCGTGATTGCGCCGGAAGCCCATCGCATCGGTTTGGTGAACCAAGTCGTGCCGGCGGCCGAATTGCTGGCGGCGGCAGAGAAACTGGCGCAGAAGATCATTGCCAATGGCCCGCTCGCCATAAGGTTTGCACTGGAAGCGGTCAATCATGGAATGGAAATGTCGGCGGCGGAAGGACAGTTCTTGGAGGCATCCCTCTTCGGGTTGTGCTGTTCTACCGCAGATATGAAAGAGGGAACGCGCGCCTTTCTGGAAAAAAGGCTCCCAAAATTCACGGGTCATTAGTCCTTTGTTCTTTGGCCCTTGTCCGTGGTCCATTGTGAGTGGCAAGTCATGGCAATTAGATGTTAGGAGAAAGCATGGGCCTGTTAGAATCAGTGTTCACGGATAACTGAGAACCGGCGACTGACAACTACAAAGGACAACCGACAAAAGGCGCATGGCTTCAAGACGCAAATCCCGCGAATACGCAATGCAAATGCTTTACCAGTGGGAACTGGGTGGCAACACGGCGGAACAGGTTAGCGCATCGTTTTTCCTCGACCGCAAAGCCGACAATGAAGTGGAAAGCTTCGCCCGTGACCTCTTTCAGGGAGCCGTGAACAATATCGCCAGGCTTGACCAGATGGTCCGCGAGCACGCGCAAAACTGGCGGTTGGAACGCATGGCGGCTGTAGATCGGAGCATCCTTCGGTTGGCCGTTTACGAATTGCTGCACGACCCGGAAACTCCACCCCATGCGGTCATCAATGAAGCACTGGAAATCGCGCGCCGTTTTTCCGGCGAGGGCTCCGTTGAGTTCGTCAATGGAATCCTGGACGCCGTACTCAAAACCCTTCCCGCCCGGGAAGCCAAATCCTGAAGCCAACTCCCACGCCTCGCCCTTCCAAGCATGTGCCAAGAAATCCCTTCTACTTCTCTTCCTCATCCGGCACGCCGAGCTTGGCAAGGCGGTAGCGGAGGGCGTTGCGCGAGAGTCCGAGCAGGCGGGCTGCCTGGCTTTTGTTGCCGTTGGCGCGACGCAAGGCCTCGCGTATGATCTCGTCTTCGAATTGCTCCAAGGTCATGCCGGCGGGCGGAAAGGGCGCCCCACCGGTCCCTGCTGACGTGGCAGGACTGGAGGGTATAACATCCAGGCGGATGTCGGCAACATCGATCACCGTGCCCAAGGAGAGAGCCACGGCGCGTTCAATGATATTTTCGAGTTCACGCACATTCCCGGGCCAGTGGAAGTCCATCAGGAGTTTTAGCGCGGCAGGAGTGATGCCGGCAAGGGATTTGCCGGACTCGCGCGCAAAGCGGGCGATGAAATAGTCAACGAGGTAAGGAATCTCCTCCTTGCGTTCGCGCAACGGAGGAATACTGATGGGCACCACGTTCAGCCGGTAGTAGAGGTCTTGCCGAAAGGTCCCCTGCTCCAGCGCCGCGCGCAGGTCCTGATTGGTGGCAGCGAGGACGCGCACATCAACCTTGAGGGTTTTGGTTCCCCCCAGCCGTTCAAACTGGCGGTCCTGCAAGACATGGAGCAGCTTCACCTGAATCGATCCTGGGACATCGCCAATCTCATCGAGAAAGATGGTGCCCTTGTCGGCGAGTTCGAACCGGCCGGGCTTGGTGGTGTTGGCGCCCGTGAATGCGCCCTTCTCGTAGCCAAACAGTTCGCTTTCCAATAGGTTTTCCGGAATCGCCGTGCAATTGACTTTTACAAAAGCCTCCGCCGCGCGCCGGGAGTGCTCGTGGATGGCGCGCGCGATCAGGTCCTTGCCCACACCGCTTTCGCCGCCCAGCAGCACGGTGGAGTTGGTGGGGGCAACTCGCTCCACCGTCCCCAGAACTTCCTGCATCTTGGGACTGTAAGCAACGATATTCCGAAACTGGTAACGCTGCCCAAGCGCTTCGCGTAGCGAGCGGTTCTCCTCGCGCAGGCGATGGACGTCCAGCTCCTTGTGGAGGATGAGCTTGATTTCCTCCATGCCAAAGGGCTTCAGCACATAGTCGCTGGCGCCCGCCTTCATGGCCTCCACCGCCGTCTCGACCGTGCCAAACGCCGTCATGACCACAACGGGGAGAGTGGCGTTGGTACGTTTCACGGCCTGCAGGAATTCCAGGCCATTCATCCCGGGCAGTTTGAGGTCGGTCACAATCAGATCGATTTTTTCTTGCCGCAGGATGTTCAATCCAGCTTCGGCGTCGGCGGCCGTCAGGACGGTGTAACCTTCCTCAGCAAGGTTCAGCTCAAGGAGGCGCCGCATTTTGGCTTCATCTTCAACAATGAGGAGTGTGGGCATAAGGGCAGTGGTTTGTGGCTAGTGGTTGATCGTCGGGGTTAGCCGGACTCGACACTCGCCAGTGTCGGTTGCTAGCCACTAACCACTATCCACTAGCTACTTCCTTTCAAGCCATTTCCCCCGCGTAAATCTTCATGATTGTCTCCAGGAACTTCAAGGCGTGTTCCCTGGGACGCTGGAAGGAGTTGCGGCCGATGATGGAGCCGAACCCGCCGCCGTCGCGGATGGCGCGGGCTTCGTCGAACACCGCGTCGTCGCTGTCTTTCTTGGGTCCGCCGGAAAAGATCACGATGCGATGGCCGTCGAAGGTGGATTGCACCACGTGCCGGACGCGCTCCGCCAGCGTAGCGCGCGGCACGTTAGCCTTTTCGTAAGCCTTCTTGGCCTCAGGCTGCTCGATGTGCTCCGTCGGCAGCTTCACCTTGATCACGTGCGCACCCAGTTCAGCAGCAATGTGGGCGGCGTAGGCAGCCACATCCAGCGCCGTCTCGCCTTCCTTGGAAAGGCTTGAGCCCCGTGGGTACGACCACACCACCACAGCCAACCCGCAGGCCTTCGCTTCTTCCGCTGCCTCGCGCAATTGTTCGTACATGGTCTGGGCGTGCGCGGAACCCGGATAGATCGTGAAGCCGATGGCGACGCAGCCCAGGCGCAACGCATCCGCCACCCCCGCGGTCACGGCGGGAATAGGATCCTTCTCGTCATGCAAAAGATCGTGGTTGTTCATTTTCAGGATCAGGGGGATTTCGCCCGCATGCCGGGCGGCCGCTGACTCTATAAAGCCCAGGGGCGCAGCGTAGGCGTTGCAGCCCGCCGCCAACGCGACCTCGAAGTGATAATTGGGATCGTACCCGGCCGGGTTCACGGCGAAACTCCGCGCCGGCCCGTGCTCAAAGCCCTGGTCCACGGGAAGAATCACGAACTTCCCTGTGCCTCCCAGCCTGCCCGCATTGAGTAATCGCGCCAGATTGGTTTTGACGCCGGGATTATCACTTTCGTACCAGCTCAGGATCTTCCGGACCCGGTCGGTATTGCCTATTGCGTGCCTCCCCAGGGTTGCGACAGTTGTTCCTGCACCCATAAACTGCTACCTCCGAATTTATTTGCTAACGCTAGCGCCCAACTTTCAATTATGGGTTCGGGTCATAGACCGCGCAAGGAGAAATTTGCTCCGTCCTCCCCGCCAATCTAAGATGCCAAATGCAATTTTGCCTGCCCCGCTCATCGTGCTGTCATTCTGAGCCTTGCGATGGATCTCGCCCTGTCTTTGAAATTTTCGATTTTAGATTTGCGATCTTTTGCCTCGGCCATCGGATCTGGAACTTCGGACTGTGTTTCTCGTCACTTGCCGCTCGTCACTTGTCATCCTGATTCTGAATAACTACCTTTATTTTGATCAACATAATGGAAAGAAGACCATAACTAGCTTATTTTCAATAATATAATGGAAAGCCTGATTTCGGGCATTTTTTCTACATTTGTTTTCAATAAGATAATGGAGGTTACCTTCACATTTTCCCCCCGCGTTTTTTCGCTGCCTAGCCACCGAGGAGCAATAACTCTTTTAATTCCAATGACATATATCTTTGCAAGGTTTTGACTCTTCACAGTTAACCCGTTCTGTTTCTAGCACATAATGGAAAGTCAGGGCGTTTTGCAGCGCAGAACCTTACTTCAACACGTGCCGGCCCATCGCTCAGTAAGGTGCGGAAAAGTCCCTGAATGAGCAAAGGCATTCCACGCAGGAGCACAAAGTCGCAGAGGGATCCCCCAATCCCCAATCCCGAGTCCCGAATCCCGCCCCCAGCACCCACTGCCCACTGTCCACCGCCCTCCACCTGACACCTCGCCGTGCTGCGCAATCTCACCCCGACATCATCCTCCGCTCTCCACTCCCGCAAGGTGGCGGCCATAGGCTAGGTAAATGTTGACAGATTTCCTGACGGCAGGAAAAATCGCGCCGAATTTTCTTCACACTTTCCTGCCGGCAGGAACGCCTGTTGCGAGGCTGCAATTTCTGAGGGCGTCCGAGGGGCGGTTCGCGAAGCGCCCACCAGGACAAAAAAATGAGCCCCGTGCATCCGAGCCGCATCCAGCCGTGTAGGGGCCGGCGGCGCTGGCCCCAGGCCGAGCGCCGTTCGGCCCTACGGGATGCGGCACTGCCACGTTGTGGTTGCGGCTAATCTAAAATCCAAAGTCACCAGCCCGGTCCGTTACTTCCTTTGGCCTTTAGGGCACGGCGAAGGTATAATCCTCCAACCTTTGAGGAGGAGTTTTTTCATGTCTAAGGATTCTGAAATCAACCGCCGGGATTTTATCAAGAGTGGAACCGGAGCCGGGCTGGCGGCTCTTGGGGGGATCAGTTTTTTCGCCAAACCAGAAAGGATTTTCGGGGCCAACGACCGCGTGCGCATTGCCGTCGTGGGGCTGCACGGGCAGGGATGGTCGCATGTGCATGAATATTCAAAGATGCCGGACGTCGAAATCGCCGCCGTTTGTGACGTGGATGAGAACGTCATGAACGGGCGCGTGGACGAGATGGAAAGAATGGGGATCAAGAAACCCGCCCCCTTCGTCGACCTCCGCAAACTGCTGGAAGACAAGTCCATTGACGCGATCTCCATCGCCACGCCCAACCACTGGCACTCGCTGCAAGCGATTTGGGGCTGCCAAGCCGGCAAGGATGTTTACGTAGAGAAGCCCATGTGCCATAACGCCTGGGAAGGCCGCCAATTGGTGCGGGCAGCGGAAAAATACAACCGCATCGTTCAGCACGGCACCAACAGCCGCTCCGGCCAGGCCATCATCGAGGGCGTACAGAAGATGAATGACGGTCTGATTGGGGAAGTCTATCTCTCGCGGGGTCTGTGCTACAAGTGGCGCAAGTCCATCGGCCACGCTCCGGTGGAACCCGTACCTGCGGGTGTCACCTACGACCTTTGGACCGGCCCTGCGCCGCTCAAGCCTTTCACCAAGAATCGGTTTCATTACAACTGGCACTGGATTTGGGACACGGGCAATGGCGACTTCGGCAATCAGGGCATCCATGAGCTCGACGTGGCGCGCTGGGGACTGGGTGTGAAATACCCGAACCGCATCGCGGCCATTGGCGCGCACGTGATGTTTGAGGATGACCAGACCACGCCCAACGTCCTCAACGTCGCTTACTACTTCGACATGCCGGACGGCAAGAAGCGGTTGTTGGAATTTGAGGTTCGGCACTGGTGTACGAATCACGAAGCCCAAATCGGCACTTCCGCTTTCGGCGGAGGTGATGTACCCGCCGCGCTCGGCAATGCGGCGGAAGTCAAAGGAAGGAAGGGGCCGCAGAACACCGTCGGCAACATTTTCTATGGCTCCAATGGCTATATGGCCATGAACGGTTACGACAGCTACAAGACGTGGGTTGGCGAAGAGCAAGAACCTGGACCCCGCGCCGAGGCGGGTGGCAACAACTGGGCCAACTTCATCGCCTGTGTGCGCAGCCGCAAGAAGGAAGACTTGAAAGCTCCCATCGAGGAAGGCCTCATTTCCTGCACCCTACTGCACCTTGGCAATGCCTCCTATCGGGTGGGCCGCAGCTTGGAATTTGATCCGGTGAAAATGGAAATTATCGGCGACGAAGAAGCATCCCGCCTGCTTCGCGACGGCGACCGCGGCTACCGCGCGCCTTATGTGGTGCCGGACGAAGTGTAGTCGCCCCTGTCAAGAACTTGAGTCACCCCCCCGGCGGAGCAACTCCGCCGGGGGCTGACATGGGATAGTGCGTAGGAATTTGTAGACGCCGCATTCCAAGCGTGGAAATGCAACATTCCTATTCTGCGCACCCCGCAATCGTGTATCATCCTTCCATGATAAGCCGGTTTTACGTCCATAATTTCCGGTGCCTAGAGAACTTCGAGTTGCCAATTTCGGCCTTCCATCCGCATTGCTGATCGGGAAAAACGGCTCGGGCAAAACAACAGTCGCACTTGCGTTGGAGGTTTTACAGAGGCTCGCGCGAGGGGCGAACCAAGTTGGCAAACTCGTGGAACCAAAGGATCTCGCTCGCGGGCGCACTGACGTGCCGATGCGGTTTGAAATCGTAGTCGAATTGGAAGGCGAGACGTACGCGTATGATATCACCTTTGATCTTCCTGAAAGGTTCAAGGAGCTTCGTGTCCTTGAGGAAAAACTCACTGTCAACGGCAAGCCCGTGTACACACGAGAAGTGGAACAAGTACATCTTACCCAAGCCGACCAGGATGAGAGCGCAAAATTCCTCATCGACTCGGGCGTTGTGGCCTTGCCGAAAATTCAAGACCTGGGGACCAGTAACCCCTTGTTCGGTTTCAAACAGTGGCTCGCCCGAACTCTTATTCTTCGGCCGATTCCGAGCTGGATTCAAGGAACCTCTGATAATGAGACGCTGGAACCGGATACGCGGGGGATCAACTTTGGCAACTGGTTTTCCGGCCTTTTGGCTTATGCGCCATCCGCTTATTCCAAGATCGACGACTACCTCAAGCAGGTGATGCCAGACCTGAAAGACATCAAGAATCCCGTGGTCGGCCGACGCTTTCGAAGGCTGTTCGTCGAGTTTTCGAACGATCAGGTGAGCCTAAACTTGCCGTTTGAAGACCTTTCGGACGGCGAAAAATGTTTCATGATCTGCGCCCTGGTGCTCGCCGCCAATGATGCTTATGGCCCGCTGTTTTGCTTTTGGGATGAACCCGACAATTACCTCGCTCCGTCGGAGGTGGGCCACTTTGTACTGGCTCTTCGAAAAGCTTTCCAGACGGGCGGTCAATTCATCGCGACCTCTCATAACCCCGAGGCAATCCGCGGTTTTTACGACGAGAACACGCTTCTTCTGTATAGGAAGAGTCATCTTGAGCCCACCATCGTGCGTCGACTCGACGGTCTCCATGTAAGCGGTGATCTTGTTGACGCTCTCATCCGTGGCGATGTGGAGCCATGAGCGTCAACAAATATCAGCCGCATGTTTTCGTGCTTCCCGAGGACGACGCCAACCGACAATTGGCGAATGGTTTTCTCCTGGACTTGGCCATCTCGATTAGGAAAATCCAGGTACTCAGGCCGGCAGGTGGTTGGGCTAAGGTTTTAGATTGTTTCATTTCAGACCACCTTGTCGAGATGGATCGTTATCCTGACCGATTTATGGTCTTGTTGATCGACTTCGATCGCGATGAAGAAAGGTCAACCAAGGCCAAAGCTCAGATCCCCCCGGGGTTGGCAGACAGAGTGTTTATTCTTGGCACCTTAGGCGAGCCGGAAGATCTCAGGCAGGCGAATCTCGGCTCTTTCGAACAAATCGGATTGGCCATGGCCAAGGATTGCCGCTAAGAAACTGAAGGCATTTGGAGGCACGAACTCCTCCAACACAATGCGAATGAGCTTGGTCGCTTACGTGAGCACGTACGTCCAATCTTGTTCCCGTCCGATTGAGGGGCATGGATTTCCCGCATGGATCTTCCGCCATCTTGACTTCCGTCTCCCGCCGCCATACTCTTAGTCTTTCAGGGTCGTTCGAAATCCGTTCAGCTTAACTTCAAAATCCCTTTTGCCCGGAGGCGGTGATGAGTCTCCTCAAGATTGCCAGTGTTCCTCCTGCTGTCGTCGCCCCCAACGCGACCGTTCTGGAGGCCGTGGAAGTGATGGCCGAGCACGCCGTGGGCGCTGTCGCCGTGGCCGACGATGGCCACTTGCTCGGAATCTTTACGGAGCGCGACGTGATGATGCGCGTCGTTCTGCGTCATCGGCATCCTCGCGACACGCGCGTGGGTGATGTCATGACTTCTCCCGTCGAGACTATCACCGAAGAAAGCCCCGAGGAGGATGCGCTGGTTCACATGGTGGAGCGCCACGTACGCCACCTGCCCATCGTCAATGCCAAGGGCCAGCTCACCGGCATGCTCTCCATCCGCAACCTGCTGGAGCATCGCGTGGACGAACTGGCGCGAGAGCTCCATTCCCTCGATCAATATCTTTCCAACGACGGCCCGGGCGGGTGAGCCGCCGGCAGGATCAATTATTCCCCGACGACCTGTGGAAAGACTTGTTGGGCAGACGCAGCAGTGGCGCCGGGGCGCCGTGCCCTAACGCTGCCGAGGACGACCAGCAGATTCGTAAACAGGATAACCGCAAAGGCCACGTCGCGCAGGAACCCAAACTCCGACCCGTGTTCTTCAATCACCTGGATGGCCAGCACGGCCGTAATCAGGCCGCGGGGGAGCAGCAAAACGATTAGTTCTCTTTCCCGCGAGGAGATATCTTTCCACGTCCAACGGCTGAGATTCACGGCCACCCAACGGGCCAGTAGAATAGCTGCTGCGAACCCGAGAATGGGGATAGCGTTCAACCGCAGTCCGGAGAATTGCACCACCGCTCCGATCATCACAAAGAAAAATGTGCGGATCAGGAAGGCCAATTCCGAGTGAAAACTGAGAATTTGGTGGTGGAATCCCTCTTCCGGCAGGTCGATACCCATGCCGGCGGTCGGAAGTTGCTTTCTTACCTGCGGCAGGTTCGCCAGAACGATGCCGAACACCAGCACCGCCAGCAGCCCGCTGGCTTTGACAGCCGATGTGCCCGCGTAAAGAAGCAGTACCGCGGCGAACGACAGGGCCTGCCAGAAGCGTTGTTCGAAGAGCAAGGGCATCAGCCGGGACCATAGAATGCCGGCGACGACTCCAAAAACCACCGAGACGCCCACCTCAAAAACAAAGCCGCCGATCAGACCCTTGACCAAAGAGCCTTGCGTCCACGACAGGTTCAGCAGAACGCCCACCGTGAGCACCGCCAGCACGTCTCCGATTGCACTTTCCATCAACAGAGTGAGCTTGACGGGCTTGCGCAGGGGAATCTGTTGCAGGACGGGAAGCATGATGGTGCTGCTGACGCAACCCAACACCGCACCCACCAGCAGGGACCCATGCCAGGAGATCAGCATGGACCATCTGGCGACACCGGCCACCAATGTCACGGTAATGACGTAGGCCGACCAGGAGAGCATGAGGCCCCCGCCCAGGTGACGCAGGGTCTCACGCACATCGAGTTCCAGGCCGCCTTCGAACAGAATCAGAATGAGGGCGAGCGTGCCGAAACCTCGCGTTACATTCTCAAACTGGGCGGCATGCACCAGACCAAAGACCGGCCCCAGCAGCATGCCCGTAAGGATCAACACCACGGCATCGGGCACACGCGTCCGCTGCGCCAACCGGTTGGCCACGAAGGCCAGAACCAGCAACCCTCCGAGCAACCCAAAGAAAACCTGCAAGGTCACGCTGCAATCGCCCCAAGCCAAGGCGTGTGCCCCAGCTCAATAGCTCACCGTAACGGAGCGGCTCAGGAATTGTCAATCCTTGGGGTCGCGGGGGAGTGGGTCAATTTGATTTCGTAGCGGCGAGTTTACCTCGCCATATGGCAACGTAAAGCCGCCTCTGCATCAGATTGACCCAATACCGATTACTGCCGCGCTGGGGGCAGCGAAAAATGAAATAACCAGCGTGAGGCGGGCGAGGTCAAGCGGGTTCCGGCGGAGCTCAAGGGATGGTGGGGCGGTAAGCTCCCAGGATGTCCGGGAGGCCCACCACGCCTTCCAACTTGCGAAAGTCCGCACGGTTCACAACAGGGAGAAGCGGCCAATCACCCAGCCGCCGCAGCGCCTCAGCGAGGAGCTGGTCGGGATGGAGGTACGGTAGCGGCTCTTGCGGAAGCACGCTGCGCAAGGTTGCGCCCTCCCGCAATGGCGCGGCTTGGCGGCGCAGTTCTTCCCTCGTGATCCCATACCATTTTCCCGTGGCATCCTCAACGAGGACGAAACCCTCGGAAGAAGCGTCGGTGCGCGCCAGTGCCACGCTGAGGGGATCCTCGATTTTCAGCGCCGCGCCCTGATACACTCGCATGGCGTCTTCCACGTGCACGGTAACTTCTTCCCGACGCTCTTCCATCGAAGGCAAGTCCATGCCATCCTGCCGCGCAAGAAGGTCAAAGAGCGAAGTCTGCTGATACTGCCGGGAAATCAGATAGGCGATGGTGTTGGAAATCATCACGGGAAGAATTATGGAATAGTTGCCGCTGACCTCGAGCACCATGAACACCGACGTCATGGGCACGCGCAGGAATGCCGCGAACAAGGTCCCCATGCCCACCAGCGCGTATGCGCCGACTGAACCCGTAAGCCAGGGGAAGAAGTGACGTTCAACGCCGCCCACGGCGCCGCCCAGCATAGCGCCGATAAAAAGCGTGGGCGCGAACATTCCGCCTGGCGTGCCGCTAATAAAGGAAAGGCTGGTGGAAAGGATTTTGAACGCTGCCAACAGACCCAGGATTTGCCAGGTGAATTGGTCATGCATGGCCTGGTCCATGAAGTCGTAGCCGGCGCCCATCACCTGCGGAAACCTCAGGCCGATCACGCCGATTAACAGTCCTGCCGCGGCAGGCTGAAAGTACTGGCTCCAGCGAGGGAGAGCCTTCAGTCGTGGCCGCGCGTAGGCAATGAGTTTCACCATGACCAGGGAGGAGATTCCCGCGATGACCCCCAGCGCCGCATACGCCAGCAATTCGGGGGGGTGGACCAGGTGGTATTCAGGAATGCGAAACAGTGGCTGCTCGCCCAGGAACCAGCGTGCGGTAACAACGCTCGATACGGCGGCGAGGACGATCGCGCCGAGCACGCCTGCCGTCCATTTCCCAATGACCTCTTCAATGACGAACAAGACGGCAGAAATGGGCGCATTAAAGGCCGCCGCCAGGCCTGCGGCCGCGCCCACCGGAGCAATCAGCCGCACTTTTTCGCGTGACAGGCGCAGCCGCCGCCCCAGTGCGGAAGCAATCCCCGCTCCCATTTGCAGCGAGGGGTCCTCCGGCCCCAGAGACTGCCCTGTCCCAATGGCCAGCGCGCAGGTCACGAACTTGCCAATCACCGTGTTGAAAGGAATGAAGCCATCATAGACGTACACGGCCGCCTTGGTCTGGTTGACACCGCTGCCCCGTGCGCGCGGGAAGAGTTTGATCACCAGGCAAGCGACAACTAACCCGCCGAGGGTGGGCACCAACAGGATACGGGTTGCGGGTGGCGTGAGGGCTGAGCCAAAGACGCCCGTGCGCGTCCAGTCTATGGTGATTCTGAATAGAACGACAGCCAGGCCGGAGAACAGCCCAATGATCACCGCCAGTAAAAGGAAGAGTTGGGTTTCGCCCAGCGTCTTGCGCTCGGGCTCCCATCTCAACCTCTGGCGCCACTTGCCCCAGGCGGCGCGCATCGCCGAGGGGGTAGCGCCCGGGGGCATGGGGGATGTGGGCGCGGAACGGATCATGGACGTCCCCCTTCCTGTTGTTGCGCGATGAGCAGCAGGGCCTGGTCCAAACCCTGCGGTTCACCACATCCTTGTGAGGCCGTCCTTTCAATCTTGAAAACCAAATCCATGATATTGGAGAGTAATTCGGGATCGTGTTGGAGAGTGCTTTCCCGCACATGGGGCTGGACGGCATGGGCCTCAGTATAGAGCGTTTGCAATTCGTCGCCGCCGGGAGCCTCCACGTCAATTCCTCGCCGGGCCGCGCAGGCTTCGAGGCGGGCCACCGCCAGGTTAAAGGCTTGCTTAGTGCGCCACGCCCGCTCCTGCTCTCCCAGCCGGCGGATGAAGGGATCCAGATCGAGCACGGCCCGCGCGGTGTCCCGCATCGCGGCAGCCTGAGTCAAATGCGGGTCCTGCTGTGAGGCCCGGTTGAGATAGTGTTCAGCCTGCGCATATTGGCCAGCGTGAAAGTAACATTCGCCCGCCCCCGCCAGCGCCGGAGCCGAGCGGGGCTCTGCGGCCAGTGCCTGGCGAAATAGTCGCAACGCGTCGTCGTATCCGCCGGCTTGCATGAGTAGGGCACCGACCTGGGTGTGCAGTTCCGCATCGGGCGGCAGATTGCCGGCCACGCCGATCAATTCCGCGCGCGCTGGCGCCTTCTGATCGGAGTCGAGAAGGAACTTCACCAGTTCCAACCTCACCGCTCGGCGTCGGACCATCGGATCACCGTCCCACTCGCAGTAAACCGCGTCATGGAAATACTGCACAGCCTCCGGGATAGAATGCTCGCGCACCGCCAACCGCGCCAACTCCAGGTTTACAGGGCCATTTCCGGGTTCACGTTCCCGGAGGTTCAGCAGATAGTTGCGCGCCTGCTGGAATTGCCCGGTGCTCGCCAGTGCCTGCGCCAGGCGCAGTTGGTAGAGCGCGTTGTCGCGTGCGTGGGACAGCGCGTTGCGGAAGTCCGCAAGCGCCGCGGCGGCGTGTCCGGCTCTTAGTTCCATTTCGCCGCGACTATTCCAATCTTGCGCCAGGCGTCTTTCCCTCGCGGCGTAGGACCGTACGACAAAGCCGGTGATGACAAACATGAGGATGAGGAGCGCGAAGATCACCAGCAGGAATGTGTCGCGGCGGAGAGACCACAAATAGCCGTGGTGCTCTGAGCATAGGGGGCACTCCGTTTCTCCCCAGGGAATTGTCCGCCCGCAGAGAGGGCAGGGCCTATCTGGTTCCATGCGACCTTTACCTCAGCTCGTGTGGCTTCACACTATCAGAATACAATAAATTCGGTGTGTTCTTGCCGCCTTGCGGTAGGAGCTTCGCAAGATGTTAAAAATGAAGATTGCTCCTAATGAGTTATTGAAAATAAAAGGGACAAAAAGGTGCTCCCAATGCGTTGATGAAAATAAACGAGTTACACAATTTTACTGATGACTTTATGATATGCAAGGAGCTAGTTGTTATTTTCCTCTTAGAAATAAAGGACGAATGCGAATTCCCGCCGTTTCGTCCCTCAGTGTCGGGGGCGCCTTGGCGACTGTTCGACCATAGGCAAGACTACTCATGCTTATGGGAGAGAAACGTCGCGATGACGAATTCGGAACCGCCCTTCAATAATACATGACATTTCGTCCATTTAGTTCATCCCCCCTCCGCAAGGATGGACTTCCGGTTGCTAGCCCTTCCAGCGTATGAGCCAAAGTGCGAGGTTATCCCGGCGGAAATTCATGCAAATCACGGCCGTTGCCACCGCGGCAGGGCCTATCGTGTCGTGTATCGGCCACAGCAATCCCTGGCGCTGCCTGAGCGAGGATGAGGCTCGCACGCTGGGCGCCATCTGCGAGCGGATCATACCGGCTGACCAAGACCTGGGGGCCGGACCGGCCGGGGTAGTCATATTTATCGACCGGCAACTGGTGGGCCCGTACCGCAGGTTTAGAAGGATCTATCGATTGGGCCTCGCCAGCACCGACGGAACCTGTCTTGCCATGCTCGGCAAGCCCTTTGCGGCGCTTACTCCCCAGCAGCAGGACGCGGTACTGCAAACCATGGACAAAGGTAAGGCGCGGGGGGAAGGTTGGAAACAGTTTTCCGCCAAATCGTTTTTCGACCTTGTGGTCAGCCACACAATGCAGGGGTTCTACGGCGACCCGCGGCACGGCGGAAATCGCGAGCGGGTGAGCTGGAAGATGTTGCGCCTGCCGTACCCTCCCGTGAGGGGAAGATTGAGCCAGGGGGCTGGGGGCTAGGGGCTGGCAACAGCGTGCT
>Ga0335085_10002543_pt1 | contig 33719 bp, 31 predicted proteins | sample Lox_Sample_45_FD_206712 | JGI IMG/M metagenome (GOLD analysis project Ga0335085, IMG submission 206712) | Soil microbial communities from Loxahatchee National Wildlife Refuge, Florida, United States - Lox_Sample_4.5 | ecosystem: Environmental > Terrestrial > Soil > Wetlands | place: USA... | reverse complement strand
GGGGTGAATTTGACGTTGGGGCGGCCCTTGTGGCCGCCCATTTCGTGTCCGATCTGTCTTTTGGGCGGCCACATGGGCCGCCCCTACGTCAAATCAAAGTCAGAAGCCCACGTACGTTACGGCGACCACGGGCGGTCCCTGGTTCCAATCGGCCGGCATGTAGTCGAAGGTCACGCGGAAGGGCTGCGACTCTCCCGGATTGAGCGGCGGCGAAGTTCTGGTGACGGGATGAACGGTCCGGCGCAAGACCATCTGGCTCACCATGTCCACAAACGTGAGATCGAGGTCGACTTCGCGCACCGCGCGGGCGCCGTTGTTCCTGATCTGCGCGTCCATGTAGGTCACGTTGCTGCCCAGCCCGGTTTCGGCAGCGCTCATGTGGATGTCGGTTACCGCGATCTGCATCAGGTAGGCCTGGGCGTCGGCACTGAGGGGTGGACGCACCGCGGGGCGGATGAGCCGGGCGTGCATCATCCAGGCCACGATCGCCAGCACGGCGGCGATCGCGACCGAGATTCCAAAGATCATCAGCAGCGGCGATCGGCCGTCTTCTCCGCGCGCTGCCCGAAGCCATGGTCGGCTCAAGGTCACATGTTCCCCCGGGCCCGACAACTAAGTTCCGGCTACCGTCAGGCCTTCCACCAGCAGTGTTGGCGAGGCCAGTGCGCTGCGAAACTCGAGATCCGCTCCCACCATCGCGACGTGATTCAGCATCTCCTGCAGACTGCCTGCGATCGTGACCTCCTCGACCGGGTACGCCAGCTCGCCGTTCTCGATCCACATGCCGGCGGCTCCGCGCGAGTAATCGCCTGTCACCACGTTCACGCCCATTCCTATCAATTCGACCACGTAGAATCCGTTCTTCACGGATTTCAGAATGTCTTCGGCCGAATGCGTGCCTGGCTGAAGATAGAAATTCTTTGGGCCGACGCCCAGCGGTCCTGCGACTCCGCGCGAAGCGTTGCCGGTGGTGCGCAGATTCAGCTTGCGCGCCGTGTAGGTATTCAGCAGATAACTTTTCAGCACGCCGCGCTCGATCACCGGTGTGATTCCCGGCGCCACGCCCTCATCGTCAAAGGGCCGCGAGCCGAACCCTCCCGGACGCAGTCCGTCGTCAAGCACGGTGATGTTCTCACCGGCGATACGTTCGCCCAGCTTGCCGGCGAGGAACGAAGCGTTGCGATAGATCGAGTCGCCGCGGACCGCCTCAAAGATGTGGCCGACCAGCGACCGTGCCGTCTCCTGATCGAAGATCACCGGACAGCGGCAGGTGGAGATCTTGCGCGCGCCGAGCCGCCGCAGCACGCGCGCCGCCGCCTGGCGTCCTACGCCTTCGGGATCGCCGAGCGCCGCCGCGCCGCGTCCCACGGAATACCAGTAATCGCGCTGCATGCTGGCGCCGCCGTTGCGTCCTTCCTGCGCGACCGGCACCACGGAGACCGATCCGGCGGACGAGCGGTAGCTGGCCACGAATCCGAGCGAGTTAGCGTAGGCCTTGCTACCGACACCGGTCTCGACGCCCGCGCCTTCCGAGTTCTGAATCCGCGCATCGGCGTTCAATGCTGCCTGCTCCGCGCGACGCGCGACAGCGATGCGATCTTCGGTAGGGATGCTGCTAAGATCGGGCGAGTAGATCTGCAGATCGCCCTGGTGACGGCCGAGTTCGGAGACATCCGGCAGGCCATTCGCCGGATCTTCCGAGGTGGCGCGCGCCATCTCGATCGTGCGGCCGACCAGGCGCTCGATCGCGCCCGGCGAGAAGTCGCTCGAATAGGAACTGGCGCTGCGCGTTCCCAGAAAGACGCGCAGTCCGAGCGCCTTGGACTCCGCTTCCTTGAGACTCTCAATTTTGCCGAGGCGGATGGTGGCGGAGAATTCATCGCTTTCACGCACCGTGGCGTCGGCAGCGGTCGCCCCGGCGGTCATCGCGCGCCGGACGAGGTCTTGTGCGATTTGTTCGAGCTGATCTTGTGCCATTCTACGGAATCCTAACCGGTTCTCGCGCTGCTCAGTGGTTGAACGGCGCCTTGAGCGCATCCCCCAGCCGCGAGAATGCTTTCATGATCTGGTCGCATGTCTGGGCGGATGTCCGATCGGCCGTTTTGACCGTCGCGCCGCCCGCCAGCACTGGCTGACTTACGTTGCCGCGCGTGATATCGATGTAGTTCCCGCCGAGCAAACCGGACGTCGCCACGCTGGCCTCGGAATCTCCGCGGATGACCGGCTGAAATCGCTTCTCGATCCTCATGGTCACTTCCACCGGCTTATCGCCGGTTGGAATCAGGCCGATCTCCCAAACGCGCCCCACTTGCACGCCGGCGACCTGTACCGGATCTTTCACGTGCAGACTGCCCGGAACCGCCAGGTCCGCTTTCAGCATGTATGACGGCGTGAAGAACTGCCAACTGTACCGCGATCCGATCACGCCGATCAGGAAACCCAGCGCGAGAACGATCGCGTGACTGATCGCGTGGCGCTTCGCCGCGCTGACGTTGATCGTAACGACGCGCCCGCCCCGTTGCGTTTCAGCCATGGAGGAACCCCCGCTTTCCGTCCCCCTCAACCGAAGGCTTGGGAAGACTACCGGTAAATATCCTTGCGGTGTCCCGCTCCAACAACATCCACCGTCTTCGAAGAGTCGTCAACGGAGTAGACCACCCGATAGGATCCCTGACGGATTCGGTATTTGTCCTGGCCGGCCAATTTCTTGCAACCGTGAGGGCGTGGGTCATCGCCCAAACAACGGATGCGCAAAGCAAGGCGTTCACGCGCTCGCTTCGGGAGTCCATCAAGCTCCTTGGCCGCGGAAGGCGCGATGGTGACCTTATAGACGGCCACGGCGCTTCATGTCCTTTAATACGTCTTCAAAGAGGAGCCTTGGCTCATGGGCCCTCTCTTCAAAGAGCGCCAGGTCTTCGGCGTCCTCGGCCAATGCCTGCCTGACCGCGTCATTCACGATTTCGGAAACAGAAGTATCGGTTTCTGCCGCCTTTAGACGCAGGGCCCTGTGAATGTGCGGTTCAAAGTAAACGGTCGCTCTCTTCTGCGCTACTTTCATAATGGGATCGTAACGCCGAAGCGTCATGACGTCAAGACGTCTGAGCCAACTTACACGAACGAGGTCACCCCTTTCGGCGCCGTCCCGCCCACCGTCAGCCGATCCACTTTCATCGTCGGAATCCCGACTCCGACCGGGACGCTTTGACCCTCTTTTCCGCAGGTCCCGATGCCGGTGTCGAGCTTGAGATCGTTGCCGACGGCGGTGACGCGCGTCAGGACGGTCGGGCCGTCGCCGATCAGCGTGGCGCCCTTCAACGGCGCCGTCACTTTGCCGTCTTCGATCAGATACGCTTCCGACGCTGAGAAGACGAACTTGCCGCTGGTGATGTCCACCTGCCCGCCGCCAAAATAGACCGCGTACAGGCCGTGCTTCACGGAGCGGATGATGTCCTGCGGATCGTCCTTGCCTGCGAGCATGTAGGTGTTGGTCATGCGGGGCATGGGGATGTGCTCGTAGCTTTCGCGACGGCCGTTGCCGGTGAGGCTGGTGTGCATCAGGCCGGCGCTGAGTTTGTCCTGCAGGTAGCCCTTCAGGATGCCCTTCTCGATGAGGACGTTGTGCTGCGTCGGCACGCCCTCGTCATCGACATTGAGCGAGCCGCGCCGGTCCGGAATGGTGCCGTCGTCAACCACCGTGCAGATGTCCGACGCCACGCGCTGCCCGATCCTTCCGCTGAATGCGGAGATGCCTTTGCGATTAAAGTCGGCTTCGAGCCCGTGACCGACGGCTTCGTGCAGAAGGATGCCAGGCCAGCCGGGGCCGAGCACCACCTCCATTTCGCCGGCGGGCGCTTCCTTCGCGCTCAATTGGACGATCGCCTGGCGCGCCGCTTCCTTCGCGAACCATTCCGGCGACCGGTCGCCCACGAAGAACTCGAGCGGAACGCGTCCGCCGCCGCCGCTCGATCCGGACTGGCGATTTGAGCCGTCCTGCGCCAGCGTGAAGACGTTCAGGCGCACCAGCGGCTGAAAATCCGCCACCATGCGGCCGTCGGAGCCGGCGATCAGCACGTGGCGAATCTGGTCGGCGTAGCTGACGCGCACCTGTCCGATGCGCGAATCGTAAGCGCGCGCCGCCGTGTCCGCGCGGCGGACGAGGTCGAGCTTCGGCTCCAGACCCTCGTCGGTCGGAGCATGCACGACCGGATAGAAATCGTGCTGCGACTCGAGCGTGCTCAGGCCGACCGTCGAAACCTGCGCGGGCCCGCTGGCGATCCGCGCCGCGATCCGCGCGGCTTTCAGGACGCGCTCCGGCGCGAGATCGTCCGAGTAGGCGTAGCCCGTCTGCTCGCCCGCCACCACGCGAATTCCGCATCCCACCGAGATGCCTTCGGTCGCGGTCTTGACCAGGGACTCGTCGACCAGGATCGAGGTCGTGGTGGTGTGCTCAAAGTAGAGGTCGGCGTAGTCGCCGCCTTCGGAGAGCGCCGCGGCGAGATAGCGCTCCAGCGCGGCCTCGTCGAGGCCATAGCGTTCGAAGAAAAAGCGGTCGTTCTGGCTCATGATGAACTCGATCTCTCCCGGCAGGCGGCGCCGCAGCGGCCGTGGTGCGAGGCAGTCAAATGATCTTAGTATTCGATGATAGCGACGCCTCACTTTGCGGGTCAAGGCGCAGGTGGCTGACGCGGCGCTGCGAGTCGGGCTTGCCTCTCCTAGCGATACCAATACCTCGTTTGCTTCGCCCAACCGCTCGCCGGATATTTTTCGTGCAGCAGATCGAAGGCTGCCTTGGAGACCTTCCAGCGGTCCGGGTCCGCGCAGCCGAAGTGGCCCGCCCGCACGGCAAGCGCCAGCGCCTCCGGCGCCCTGGAATCCTCCGGATGATTCCGCACCCAGCCCATGGCTTCATTGCCGAGCACGATCGAGGCGACAGGCAGTTCTCGTGTTCGACGCCAGTCGCGTTGCGCATCGGCGATCTCGGCGTGACTGAGAAACGACGGTGGCGGCACGGTCCCCGCCGGATACAGCTGCGTCAGGGGAGCCTCCAAGACCGGCCAGGGTGCCGTGCTCGGCTGGGACGCGGTCTGGGGCACGATCCAACACGCCTGACCCCAGGGCCATCCGCATGGCGATCCGCGGCCCCACCAGTTCTCGCGCAAATTGTCGATGCGATTTGTCGGCGTGCTCCGCTCCGGGCTTGTAATGTACGGCCGCAGCCCAGGAAACCGCAGGATAAGCAGCGTTCCAGCGAACCGTCGTGCGTCGGGCGTGGCGGCGCTGGCAAACGCCTCGAGATCCGGCCGCAGTTCGGGCTGCAGGGCGGCGAGAACGGGCGCCAGCTTGAGCGCCGCCGGATTGTCGCCAATCAGGAACGCCCGCGTCCAGGTTGCGCGCGCCACCTCGCGACGTAGGTAGACCGGCAGCGTCTTGCTCCCGGCGACCTCACTCAGCGCGGCGGGAGTCATCTGCTGGTTGAGAACGATCAACGCGTCGGAATCGAACCAGGGGCTGTCGGGAGAAGGATGATCGGAAGCATACCGGAGAGGCCAATTCCCTTCGTAGCCGATCTCCACTGGCGCCCGCTGCGCGAACTTGAGGAATTCCGCCAGATTCTGCGCGTAGGTCATGCGCATGGCAAGGAACAGGTTCAGCGCCGAGCGCGGCAGGTTGCCGGCGTCATGAGCGAGCAGGCGATTGAGTAGGGGCAGGACAGCCGCGCGGTCGCCGCTCTGCATCATCAGGCGGAACCGATGGAACGTGACGGAGGAGTATGCCGGCGCCGAGGCTTGCACGGTCTGCGCCGCTTCGATGAGTTTCGGCGCTCGCGTGTCGCCGGGCTGCATCTTCGTGATGGCTGCCACCAGCCACGCCGGTGAATTCGTCTGCTGCCATTTCTCGAAAGCGTGATCGCGCGCCGCCGCATCGTCGAGCTGAAAGGTGAGAATCCAGTCGGTGAGATCGTCCTGACTGCGGAGGGCCGCGAGCTTGGGATAGAGCTCAGCGCGGCTGGCTTGCAATTGATCCGGAGATTGTGAGTAGCGTTCATTCAACTGCTTGTCGAGCAGGACGGTGTAGTCACTGACGTTCTGCGCAAGGTCGGCGGGGGCCGGGTTCTGCATCAGGGCCTTGGCGAGCTCGCGGACCCGCTGATCGGGATGCAGCCGTACCTCGACGTAATCGAGCAGCGCTGCCGCCGACGCGCGCAAATCGGCTGACTTCGAGTTGGCCACAACCTCTTTGAGCTGCGCTTCGGCACCTGCTAGGGCTGCCATGTCGGGCGAATCGTCATCATGCCCGACGGTAGCTCGCCTGATGTAAGCGCGCGCCACGAGATACCGGCCGATCGGGCTCCAAGGCGAGGCCTGATCGATCGCGATGGCCGCAAAGGCGCTCTCCGCGCGTGTAAAATCGGCCGCATAGAAGTAGGCGCAGGCAATCTGATAATTGCGATCGGCCCGCGCGAGCGGCTGGGCGTCGGCGGAAAGCGGCTCGGGAATCTTCTCGCCTTGCGAGCAATTCGAGAATACCTGGTCCTGCGCCTCGACCCACGCGACCAGTTCGGGACTGCCTGCGCCATACTTTCCGCTGCGGTCCTTCAGCGTGTCGATGGCCGTGTGGAAAGACTGCGGGAGGCAATTGAGATACGACGTGTATCGGCCGTCCGGCTCATTGACGGTGCGATTGATCCCGTCCGGCGTGGCGAACGAACCGGGGTTGACACCTGCAGGGAAGGGCCACGGAGTCAGGTAGGCCGCGTGCGTCACGTTGGGAACCTGGTTGCGCGCGTCGATCCAGGCGTGCGGCCAATCGGTCGGTTGCGGCGGCGGCGAAGTCAGGGGCGGCGCCGGACCGGGAGTCGCTGTGGGGATTTCGTCGAGAAGCTGCGCGGATTCGGGCGGAATTCCCCATAAGGCGAGCTCCTGGGCGCGATCGAAGCTCCGGCCTGCGAGATTTCGATAGGCAACGTAGAGGTAAACACGCTCGTAGCCCGGCTGCAACACGCCTAAGCGCCCGCGAGTGTAGGGTCCAAGCGGTAGGTCGGGATGTGTCGTCCCGGTGAAGACCGTTACGAGAGGAAGAGGAGCACACGCCCACACGAGGCGCGCCCACTTGAACACAACAGCGGCGGCCAGCGTGATCGCCAGGACCGGCGCGACGATTCGGTTCGTCATGGTTTCTCCTCCGCGATCAGGGCCTGCACCGCGGCCGGCGACCATCCTTCGGGGTTGAAGACGTACCGTCGCCGTCCCGCAGGCAGGTCGGCGAGCTTTTCGTCTGTGCTGATGCCGATGCTTTCGCGGCAGACCGGCAGGCCGAAATCGCGGCCCTGCGCCAGCATTACACGCACGTCCGCAGTGTCCGGCCCCATGCGAAAGAGCATGGGTACGGCCTCGTCCACAGGCAGGCCGGCGATCCAGGGATCGTCCATGCACCAGGAGGCGAGCGCGGTGATGGAGAGCGGCATCCCGGAGGGCAACTGGCGCCGCAGGTCCCTCAACAGTCCGGCATAGAATGCCCGCTCCGAAACGGTGGCGTCAAAGTCCACTTGAATCGCGGAAATGCCCGTCAGGGTCGCTGATCCGGCGACGACGGCCGATGCCGCCGTTGCCAGTTCCGGTGAGAGCACGGGCGGACGCTGCCGGTCGATCTCGATTCGAACGCAGGCCACGAGCGGCGTCCCCGCTGCCACGTGAAGATCATTGCGGCGCGGTCGCACCATCACCGTGTCCGCGCTCAGCGTGACCGTGGCCGCGAGGAACGACACGCCAACGCGTCCCGCGGGTAGGAACCGCAGATCCTCGGGACGTTCCCAGGCCCACAGTATGGTCCGCGGAAGCGATTCCAACCGGCACGCTGAGGAAGAGGCGCTCGAGGATCGCTCGTGAAGAGCAAAGCTGGCGGGCAACAGGCAGGCCAGGAAAAGGAACGCCATGAGTCGCAGGAGGCCTTCGGCGGCGGTGGAACGCGGGCGCAGAGCGATCATCGGAGTGAGCGTAGAAGCGCGAACTGATCTTGCGCGATGCGATGGTAAATGATGCGGAGCCCGAGGTCAAAGTTGCACGCCGACGATACTCGAGTGGCGGGGCCTATTCCGACCGCAGCGCGACCATGGGATCCGCTTCGGTGGCTCGCCGCGCAGGAATGTAGCAGGCCACCATGGCGACGACCAGGACGAGCGTGCCGACCGCGGCGAACGTCAAGGGATCGGTGGGACTGACTTCGAAGATCAGACTCCTCAGGACGCGCGCGAGCGCCAGCGCGCCCGCCGCGCCCAGAATTACTCCCGGCAAGGCCAAACGCGTCCCTTGCGAGAGGACCAGGCGCAGGACGTCGGTCCGTGCGGCGCCCAGCGCCATGCGCATTCCGAATTCGTGCGTGCGCTGTCCCACCGAATAGGAGATCACGCCGTAGGTTCCGATGGCGGCCAGCGTGATGGCGAGCGCGGCGAAGAGGCCGACCAGGAAGAACGAGAAGCGCGCCGTGGCAAGGTCCGCGTCGGCGATCTGATCCATCTGCCGCACGTCGGCCACGGCCAAAGTCGGATCGAGACGATGAACCTCGCGGCGCAGCACGTCCGCGAGGCCGGTGGTGTCCGAATCGCTGCGGACAGCAACGGACATCACGCCGCCATTCAGGAGCGGCACTTGGGCCATCGGCCACCAGAATGCCGGCTCCGCGCCACCCGACGCGGGCTGATCCTTTACGTCGCCCACGATTCCGACGACCGTCATCCAGTCCTTCTCTTTGGGATTGTCTTCGAAGCTCACCCGCCCGCCGAGGGCATCCCGGTGCGGCCAATAGAGCCGCGCCATGGTCGAATTGATGATCAAAACCGCGGGTGCATCGTGATTGTCGGCGCCCGTAAAGAATCGTCCACGAACCAGAGGAATGCCGAGGGCGCGGAAATAGTCGGGGCTGGCGAAATGATATCGGGCGTGAAATTCGTGGCCCGGCGGAGGCTGCTCGCCCTGAATCAGAAAGCCGCCGTCGTTCTCGTCATAGCCTGTCCACGGCAAGTCCGTGCCGATGCCGGCATACTTCACGCCCGGAGCGGCCGCCAGGTTAGCGGTGAGCTGGTCCTCGAAATGGAGCGCCGAAGCAGGTGTTTTGTATTCCGTGTCGGGCAGCGAGAGATTCGCCGTCAGCACATGATCCGGCCGGAAACCGGGGTCCATTCGCAACAGGTTCACAAAGCTGCGGAGCATCAGCCCGGCGCCGACCAGCAGGACCGAGGCGAGGCCCACCTCAGCGACTACCAGCGCGTCGCGCAGGCGCTGATGATGCTTGCTGCCCGTCGCACCGCGGGCGCCTTCGCGCAGCGCCTGTTGTACGTTGACTCGGGAAGATTGCATCGCCGGCGCGAGTCCGAACAGGAGACCGGTGGCAAGCGCCACCAGAAGCGTGAATCCGAATACGGAAGCGTTCACGTGGATAGAATCGACCCTCGGAAATCCGGCGGGCAGCAGCGCGACCAGCGCCCGCACGCCGCCAAGCGCCAGCAGCGCGCCAAAGCCTCCGCCCGCGAGGGCCAGCAGCAGGCTCTCCGTCAGCATCTGGCGCAGAAGGCGGGACCGCGCCGCGCCCAGGGCCATTCGCACCGCGATTTCGCGCTGCCGCGCCGTGGCGCGTGCCAGCAGCAGATTGGCAGCGTTCGCGCAGGCGATCAGCAACACCAATCCCACGGCGCCCAGCAAGACCAGCAGCATGCGTTCGTCCGCTCCCACGATCTCGCGGTAAAGCGGGATCACCAGCATGTGCCAGCCGCCGCCGTCTCGTCCGTGTTCGCGACTAACTTCCGTGACCAGCGCATCCATCTCGGCCTGCGCTTCAGCCGGAGTCTTGCCGGGTTTCAGCCGACCGATTCCCTCCATGTAATGAGAGCCGCGCTGATTGGGATTGCCCTCGAACGTGAACGGCCACCAGGCGTCGACGCTGTCGCCGTAGGGCAGCGCGTGGTAATCGTTTCCCGGATGCTTCGTCCCGGGAGGCATCACGCCGAGCACAGTGAACGGCTGCGAATCGAGGGTGATCTTCTGTCCAACGATATCCGGGGCCGCGCCGAACTGCGTGCGCCAGAGCCGGTCGCTGAGGATCACAACGCGGCCGCTGCCCGGCAACTCATCCTTGGCGTCGAATTCGCGTCCCTGTTCCGGCCCGAGGCCGAGCACGCGAAAGTATCCGGCCGTCACACGAAAGGCGGCCAGCCGTACAGGTTCACCTGAACCCGAGAGTTGAACATCCGATCGTGTGAAGGCTGCCAGTGAATCGAAGGAGTGGCTACGCGACCGGAAATCGCGAAAGTCAAAGGGATTGAGCGGAAACTTCGGATAGCTATTGCTGCTGAAGAAGAGCCGCACAATGCGGTCCGAATGCGGGTAGGGCAGCGGCTTCAGCAGCACCCCGTCGATCACGCTGAAGATGGCGCTGTTGGCGCCGATGCTGAGGCCGAGCGTGAGCACGATCGCCGCGGCGAATCCGGGACTCTTCCGGAGCGCCCGCCCTGCGTATCGCAGGTCCTTGCCGAGGTCTTCAAGATAAGCGGTCTGGCGCATGTCGCGGCACTCCTCTTTGATCTGCTCCGCGCCGCCCAGCCTCCGAATCGCGGCGTAGCGCGCGTCCTCGGGCGGTAGTCCCGAGGCGATGTTCTCCTCAATCTGTTGCTGAAGATGAAAACGCAGCTCCTTGTCGAGTTCGCGCTCCACCCGGCCACGATGCAGGAGCGTTCGCAGCCGCATCTTCATCGCACCCAGCCAACGCCGCGGATTCATGCCACCGTTCCTCTTATGCTGTCCAGACTTCGTACGTCCGGAGTTCGAGCTACGCCATGTTGATCACGAGCGCTACGGCATTCGAGAGCCGATCCCACTGCGCCAGCTCCTTGGCAAGCTGCGCGCGACCGGCTCGCGTGAGCGCATAGAACTTCGCCTCGCGCCCGGTTCCGGAGGCGCGCCACTCGCCGCGAATCCAGCCTTGCTGTTCCAGCCGGTGCAGGGCCGGATAGAGCGCGCCTTGCGTGATCTGCAACGCCTCGTTGCTGACCTGCTCGATGCGCTTGGCGATCGCCCAGCCGTGCTTCGGCTCGAGCGAGATGGTTTTGAGAATCAGCAGGTCCAGCGTACCTTGAATCAGATCGGACGGTTTACTCATGGCGATAGCAGATACCTAAATCTCTGACATATCACACCTAACTTACTTACAACACCCGACCCCGGGGAGTCAAGGGCTGCTCTTCCTGGTTTCAGGTTCGCAAGAATCGTGCCACCGGAGCTTCGCCTACTGAGGATCGTAGAATATTGTTCAGGACTGTCTTCGCCTCGCCGCCGGGCGCCCTCACCCCGGCCCGCTTCCGCTGATGAAAGGGCCGGCCGCGGGCCAGCCGGTGGGAGAGGGCAAAGAATCTCGGGAAAACAGCCCCCTTTGGGAGAGGGGTCCGCGCAGCGGTGGGTAAAGGTCGGACAGAGCCGATCACCAATCGGGACCCTCGGCCCACGGTTTGCGCAATGAGAGGCGAATGTCAATAGGACCATCGTCCAACTGTACAGGGCAGGAGGCCTGTGTATAGTAGCCCTTCGCCAATCGATGTTCGAGCGTCGGCAAGCATTATTAACCAAAGGATATACCGCAACAATGGCAACCGCATCCTTCGGGCCGGATCAGGCATCGACCCAGGCATTCATCGCCTCTCTGCGGGGCAAGGCTATCCGCGCGGGCGATGAGGGTTATGAATCCGCCCGCAAAGTCTACAACGGGATGATCGATCGTAAGCCGTGGATGGTGGTGCGCTGCGGCGGCGTCGCCGACGCGATTCGAAGCGTGAATTTTGCGAGCGAGCACGGCCTGACGCTGGCGGTCCGCGCGGGTGGACACAATGTCGCGGGGTTTGGAACCTGCGATGGCGGGTTGGTAATCGATCTGGGGTCCATGAAGGGTATTCGCGTCGACCCCGCCCGCCGCCTGGGACGGTTCGAGGCAGGCTGCACCTGGGGTGACGCGGACCGTGCCACGCACGCGTTCGGACTGGCTACACCGGGAGGCCTGATCTCGACCACCGGAGTCAGCGGATTGACCCTCGGCGGTGGTTTTGGTTACCTGAGCCGCCGCTATGGTCTGTCCTGCGACAACGTGGTCTCCGCGGACGTGGTCACGGCGGACGGACAGTTCCTGACGGCCAGCGCCTCGGAGAATAGCGATCTCTTTTGGGCGCTTCGCGGAGGCGGCGGGAACTTCGGGGTGGTCACGTCGCTCGAGTTCAAGCTGCATCCCGTGAGTACCGTGTATGCTGGACCCGTGTTCTATCCTCTGGAGAAGTCCGACGACGCTATGCGGCTTTATCGCGACGTCATGAGCCAGGCGCCCCGCGAACTCAGCTCGTTCTTTGCTTTCCTGATCGTGCCTCCGGGGCCACCGTTCCCCGAACACCTGCACCTGAAGACCGTCTGTGGTGTGATGTCGGTTTATTGCGGCGACCTGTCCAAAGGGGAGCAAGCCGTCAGGCCGTTCCTGGATTTTGGGCCGCCGATTTTTGCGCACACGGGCCCGATACCATTTCCCGCTGTCCAGAGCATGTTCGATCCGCTGCTTCCTCCGGGCCTCCAGCATTACTGGAAAGCCGATTTCGTCAACAATCTCAGCGACCAGATCATTGCCGAACATGTGAAGCGCGGGCCCAGGATTCCGACTGTCAACTCGGCCATGCATATTTATCCCCTGGGCGGCGCCATCCAGGACGTTGGCCGGACCGACACCGCTTTCACCTGGCGCGACGCCCAGTATGTCCACATCATCGCCGCCGTAAGCCCGGATCCTGCGCTCATTCCGCAGTACCGCAACTGGGTGCGCGACTACTGGTCGGCCCTACATCCGCACTCCGCCGGCGGGACCTATGTGAACTTCCTGATGGAGGAAGGCGAGGAGCGGATCGTCGCCAGCTATCAGGAGAATTATCAGCGGCTGGCGGAGGTCAAGCGGAAGTATGATCCCGGCAACCTCTTCCACCTGAATCAGAACATCAAACCGGCGGCCTGAGGTTTCGATCGACCCGGTCGGGAAACGGCGGGACCTCGTCGGGAAAGTGGAGGAACTCGGCTGCATCCTGGTTCGCCACGGCGCCAACCACGATTGGTACACCAACCCCAAACCAAGACCTCGTAACCCGTCCCTCGTCACAGCGAGATCCACGAGGACCTCGCCAAATCCATAGTAAAGAAACTGAGCGCCGACTGATTGCCGTTTGAATCCCGCCAGAGTCGCGCCTGTTGATACTCGTCATTCCCAACTGCAGCTAAAATCCATCCCATCATCGCCTGGCAGCTTTCTCGCTTGTATTGTGTGAAGCGTCACGCACAAAATCGAATAGGAGCGGTCATGCGCGGAATTCGAGACAAGCGCGTTCTGATTACCGGCGGCGCGAGCGGCATCGGCGCAGCCACGGCGGCGCGATTCCTGGAAGAGGGCGCGCGCGTCGTGATCCTCGATCGCGATCCCGAGGGGCGCCGCAGGATTCAGCAGGATTTGCCTGCGCTCGCCGGCACGGTCGCGGCAGACGTTTCGCGGCTCGATGAAGTGAAGCGCGCGTTTGCGGATGTCGTCCAAATGCTCGGCAGCGTGGACGTTCTCATCAACAACGCCGGAATCAGCATCCGGCACAACTTTCTCGATATCACGCCGGACGAATGGGACCGCGTCCTGGCCGTGAATCTCACGGGCGTGTTTTATGTGGCGCAAACGGCCGCCCCGCACATGATCGAACGCGGCAGCGGCGTGATCCTGAATACGGCTTCCACGAACGGCATCGTGGGATATCCCTACTATGCCGACTACAATGCCACCAAGGCGGGCGTGATCGAGTTGACGCGCTCCATGGCTCTGGAGCTTGCTCCCAAGGTTCGCGTGAACGCCGTGGCGCCGGGCTATGTCCTTACGCCCATGCAGCGCGCCGAGTACACTGACGAGATGCTGGCCGAGGTCAACCGCAAGATCCCCCTCGGGCGTCACGCCAAGCCCGAAGAGGTGGCGGCGCTCTTTGCCTTCCTCGCCTCGGACGACGCCGCATTTGTCAGCGGCCACGTTTACACGATCGACGGCGCGGAGACGGCAGGAGGATTGGCCAGCCGGTAAAGGGGAAAGGGACTCGGGGCCAGGGATTAGGGGTTAGAGGCGAGCGGCAAACTGACATGCCTTATCAAACGTTCAAATCGCGTCAGCTTTTCGAGCGAGCCTTGGCCAGTCTCGTTGAGGGTGGCAGCTCGCCATCGCGAGGTCCGGCGAATTATGACGATTACCCTCTGTTCATCGAGCGCGGCGCCGGAGCGCACGTGTGGGATGCCGACGGCAACAAATACCTCGACTGGATGATGGCTTACGGCGCCCTGCCGCTCGGTCACGCTCATCCCAAAGTCGTCGAGGCGATCGCCGACGCCGCATCAGGCGGTACGCTCTTTGCGGCTGCCACTGAGATCGAGGTTGAGGTCGCGGAATTATTGCGCTCGATGATTCCCGGCGCGGAGCGTGTCCGTTTCGCCAACACCGGCACCGAAGCCGTGATGGCCGCGATTCGCCTGGCGCGCGGCTTCACCGGCCGGCCGAAGTTCATCAAGTTCGAAGGACACTATCATGGCTGGTACGACGACTTCCTGGTGAACGCGCATCCCCAAGCGGTGGCGTCGCTCGGGCATCCGCACGACCCGGTGAAGATCGCCGACAGCTCAGGACTGAATCGACGGGCGCTCGAAGACACGGTTGTCGTGACGTGGAACGACCTGGAGGCTGTCGAACGCGCGCTTGAATCGAATCGCGGACAAGTTGCGGCGATTCTCAGCGAGCCCATCATGGCGAACATGGGCGTGATTCCACCTGTGCCCGGTTACCTCGCGGGCCTTCGCAAACTTGCGACGGAGCACGGGGCGCTGTTCATTCTTGACGAGACCGTGACGGGCTTCCGCATCGCGCCCGGCGGTTGCCAGCAGTACTACGGCGTTACGGCGGATCTCGCCACCTTCGGCAAGGCGCTGGGTTCCGGGCTCCCGGTCGCCGCTATCGCAGGCCGGGCCGATATCATGGAGGGCTTTGCGTGGGGCGGCGTGCTGCATTACGGGACGCAGAATGCGTCGAGGATCGGCCTGGCCGCGGCGCGCGCCAGCCTCATTGAATTGCAGCGCGGCAACGGCGCCGCATTTGCCCACCTGTGGCGCATCGGCGAGCAGCTTGCCGCCGGCCTCAACGCCACCTTCCGCGAGACCGGCACGCGAGCCGTCGCTCAAGGCGTGGGTCCAATGCTGCAGATCCTCTTCACGGATCGGCCGGAGATTCGCGATTATCGGGAATTCTGCGCCCATGTCGATCGCGCAAAGTATCGTCGCCTGGCGCTGGCCCTGTTCGGGCACGGCGTCTACATGTCGCCTTCGGCGGCGCTCCACTCGGTGAGTTCTCTTGCCCACACCGACGACGACGTCGCATTCACCGCGAATGCCGTGAGAAAGGTCTTGAGCGATGGCGCGTTCTGAGACGAACGGCGTGCTGGCGGGACGCGTGGCCATCGTGACCGGCGCCGCCTCCGGAATCGGCCGGGCGACGGCTGAACTCTTTGGCCTTGAAGGCGCTCAGGTGTTGCTGGCGGACATCGATCGCGTGGCGGGCGAGGCGGCGGCCCGGGAGATCGAGGCCGCGGGTGGACGCGCGATCTTCGAGCCTGCGGATGTGACCCAGGACGCGGATGCCCGGCGGCTGGTGGAGCGCGCGCGCCGGGAATTTGGCGCCTTGCACGTTCTCGTGAACAGCGCGGGAATCATCCGGCGCGCCACCATCATCGAAATTGAAGAGTCCGAGTGGGACCGCGTGCTCGCGGTGAACGTCAAGTCGGTCTTTCTGCTCTCCCGGTATGGGATTCCGGTCATGGCGGAATCGGGCGGCGGATCGATTATCAATGTAGCCTCTGGCTGGGGACTGGCCGGCGGGCCCCGGGCGGCGGCTTATTGTGCTTCGAAAGGCGCCGTGGTGCTGCTCACCAAAGCCATGGCCATCGATCATGGCGCGCGGAATATCCGCGTGAACTGCGTATGCCCCGGCGACACCGACACGCCGATGTTGCGCAGCGAAGCCCGGCAAATCGGGGAGCCGGAGGCGGAATTTCTGGCCGGCGCGGCGCGGCGTCCGCTGGGGCGCCTGGGCACCCCGCAGGAGATCGCCCAGGCCATTCTGTTTCTTGCCGGCGGCGCTTCATCTTTTATGACCGGCGCCGCCGTGGTGGTGGATGGAGGCGGACTCGCCGGCGCCTGACCGGAGCACGATGGAACAGAACCACATCTGCCCTCTCTGCGGAAACGCCATACCGCCCGGCGAGGTGGACTGTCCGCGCTGCCGGAGGAATCTCTTCCTCCAACCCGATACCATTCTTGGGCTTACGCTGGCGGGCTTGCTCGTCCTCTTCGTCATCACGGGCTTTGCCGTCCAGGCCTATCTCGGTAAGTACGCGGCGCTGGGCGGGCAGTGGTACAAGCGGGGTAGGACCGACCTCAACGCCGGCCGCGTGGATGACGCGATCGTCGATTTCCGCACGGCTCTCATCTACGCCCGCGATGATGAGAATTACGATCTCAGCCTGGCCCAGGCTCTGATCGCCGCGCGGCGACTGGACGAGGCACAGGCTTACCTGACAAGTCTTTGGGAGCGCGATCCGGGCAACGCGCAGGTGAACCTCGAACTCGGGCGGCTGTATGCGCGGGAACACAACACCGATCAGGCACTGCGCTACTATCACAGCGCCATGTATGACGATTGGCCCGGCCGCGATCCCGCGGAGGCACGCCGCGCCGTCCGAGTCGAACTCTTCCGATTTCTCATCCAGCAGGGTGACCAGGGCGAGGCCAAGGGCGAGTTGATCGGTATGGCCGCGCTGCTGCCGCCGGACCCGGCGCTCTATACCCAGGTGGGTCAGCTCTTCATGGAAGTGGGCGACTACACCCGGGCGGCTTTTGAGTTCGAATCGGCGCTCAAGCTGGATCACAACGCCGGGGAGGCGGCTTTGGTCGGCGCTGGTGAGGCTGAGTTCCGCCTCGGAAACTACGACGCCGCGCGCCGCCACCTGGCGCGGGCGCTGCGGGAAAGGCCGGACGAAGAGAGCGTAGGGCAGTTACGCGATATGCTGGATCAGGCGAATCTGGTGCTTGCCACGGATCCGTTTAATCCGGGCCTGCCGCTTGCCGAGCGCGATCGGCGGGTAATCGCAGCCTTCAACCAGGTCCTGCGCCGGCTCGCGAGTTGCGGAGCGCCGGTTCCGAGTGGCGCCGCCAAGGGCGGTGCACCCGCAACATCCGCTCCGGCCGGTGGGCTGGTGGCCCTCTCCAATCGCGCGCGTGAGCTCCAGCCGCAGGTCCGCGAAGATCTACTAAGCAAGAGTGCTGATCTGGCGACGGAGATCATGAACCTCGTTTTCGATGTCGAGCAGTCGACAGCCCAGGGATGCGGCGCGCCGCAAGCCCTGGATCGCGCGCTGCTGTTGCTGGCGTCGCGACGTGGGAGTTCCGAGAAATGAGCGAGCCCACAACCAGCCCGCCAAGCGGGGTGACGGCTGAGCCCAAGCCTGGCGCCGTTCCCGATCAAATCGCGAACGAAACTGAAGGACGGAGGTGGGTCCGACGGGGCCTGGAGTTCCTACGTCTGGTCAAGATGAGGGAAGGGCAGCTCTTTCTTTTTCTGGCCGTGCTCATCGGCGTCTTCTCCGGACTTCTGGTGGTGTGCTTTCAGATGGCGATCAACACCACGCGCCTCTGGCTGCTGGGTTCGGCCTTGGCGCCCGCGGCGGTGCGCGTGATTCTGGCGCCGGCGCTGGCGGGCCTCGTGGTCGCGTTTCTGGTGATGCGAGTGTTCCCGCAGGTGCGAGGCAGCGGCGTGAACCAGACCAAAGCCGCGGTGTATGCCTCCAACGGGCATATTCCCTTCAATACCGTGGCGGGCAAGTTCATCACTTGCGCGCTGGCCATCGGCAGCGGTCAATCGCTCGGTCCCGAAGACCCGTCGCTGCAGATCGGCGCCGGTTTCGCGTCGTGGCTGGGAAGGCGGCTGCGCATCTCGCGTGACAAAGTCCGGCTGATTGCGCCGGTGGGCGCGGCGGCCGGACTGGCGGCGGCCTTCAATGCGCCGATCGCCTCGGTGCTTTTTGTCATCGAGGAAGTGATCGGACGCTGGAGTGCCGGCGTGCTGGGAGCGATTGTGCTTGCGGCGCTTTCCAGCGTGGTCGTGATGAGGAACTTCCTCGGGGCCGAACCCCTGTTCCGCGTAACCAGCTACCGCCTGGGGCATCCTTCGGAACTGGTGGCCTACGCGGTGTTGGGCGTGGTGGGCGGTTTTGCCGCTGTCATCTTCACACGGCTTATCGCGACTCTGCGTCCTCGACTGATGCGCCTCCCGTGGCGGACGCACTACTTCCAACCGGCGATTGCGGGTCTCGCGGTAGGACTGATCGGCCTTGCGTTCCCGCAGGTTCTGGGCGCAGGTTACGAGACGATCGACCAGGCCATGCACGGGCAATACACGTGGCAGTTGCTGGGTGTGCTGGCCGGAGTGAAGATCATCGCCACCGTCATTTCGTTCTCGAGCGGGACGCCGGGCGGAATGTTCGCCCCGTCGCTTTTCATCGGCGCGATGCTCGGCGGCGCCGTGGGCGGCGTGGAGCGCCACTTTTTCCCGGGCCTCACCGGCTCGGTCGGCGCCTACGCCCTGGTCGGCATGGGGACGGTCTTCGCAGGTTTTCTTCGGGTGCCCATGACCTCGGTGTTCATGGTGCTGGAGCTGAGCGGAAATTACTCCATCATTTTGCCGGTAGTGATTTCCAACGCCATCGCTTACGTGATCAGCCGCAGGTATCAGAAGGTTCCGCTCTTCGACATGCTCTCACGCCAGGAAGGCATGGATCTTCCCTCGCTCGAGGCGCAGCGGGAAGAGTCCACGCTGCGTGTGGAAAGCGCGCTGCAGGAGTACAGGGCGCCCCTGCTGCACGGAGTGCAGTCAGTTGCAGACGCCCTCCGCCAGCTTGAAAAATCCGCCGACCAGCACTTCCTGGTGGACCAAGGAGCGCAAGGCTGGAGCCTGGTGACGAAGGAACGTTTGCAGATGCTCGCCCAGCAGGGCAAGGGCGGCATTTCGCTTCGAGATTTGCCGGACGCTACTCGGCTGCCGCACGTCCATCCGGACCAGCCCCTGGAGATGGCGTTGCGCCGCATCGGGGATCATCCTTTGCTTCCCGTGACGAACCGCGTCAACCTGGATCGACTGGAGGGCGTGCTGTCGCTTGAGGACATCATGCACGCCTATCGGGCGTCGATGTCGGGAGCGTGAAGTAGGGGCAGGCCTTGTGCCTGCCCCGCGCAAGGACACTCACGAGGGGTGCCCCTACATCGCGAACGGCCACTCTCGCCGGACTTTCGCCCGGACGAAGTACGCGCCGCTGCCCACGGCGAGCACGCCGGCAGCGAAGATCAGCGATCGCGGTGCCGCGGTGGCGAGCACATAGACCCACCCTGCAGTCGAGATCACGCCGGGCACGGGATAAAGCCACATCCGGAATGGACGCTCAAGTTGGGGCTGGCGCCGGCGTAGGAGGAAGAAGCCGATGGTCTGCGGCAGGTATTGGATCAGCACCCGGGTGGCAATAAGGCTGCCGATCACTTCGTTTAGTCTGCCCAGGCTGAAGATCGAAGCGATCGCGCCCAGCACGATCAGGGAGATGTAAGGAAAGCCCCCTTCAGGATGCAATCGTCCGAAGATACGAAAGAAATTCCCGTCCAGGGCCGCAGCATACGGAATCCGCGAGTAGCCGAGCAGCAGCGAAAACACTGAGGAAAAAGCAATCCAGAGCAACAGCACGGTCATCGCCTTGCCCGCCGCGGCTCCCTCGATCATCGCGATGTACTCGGAGGCAACAAACTTCGTGTGGAGCAATTGGTCGAGCGGCATGACGCTCAGAAACGACGCGCTCATGAGTACGTACAGGGTTCCCACGGTGGCGATGGAGAACAGGATGGAGCGCGGAATCACGCGGCCCGGATTACGAATCTCTTCCGCCAGGTAGCAGACGTTGTAGTAGCCGAAATAGTCGTAGAGCGCGTAGAGCGTGGCGTGTCCGAGAGCGGCCCAGAATGCCCAGTTCATGCTGAGCGCAGTCTGATCGTGGAAAAGACGCGTCGCGCTCAGGTGGGGCAGTCCCGATAGGACAATCCAGAGGCAGCCACCGAGGACTCCGACCGCCAGCACCAGCGACAGATTCCCGATCGCGCCGATGTGCCGATAGAGCAGCACGACCAGCAGCAGAGGAAAGAGCCCGGCCAGCAGCCGCTCGCCCCAAACCGGCATCGCGGGCGTGAGGTAGTGGAAGTAATTGGCAAACCCGATGCTGCCGCTGGCCACGGAAAGCGGCGCGGAAAACATGATCTGCCAGACCATCAGGAAGGAAAGCCAGCGTCCGGCGCCCGCGGGTCCGAAGGCTTCGCGCAGATAGTTGTAACTTCCTCCTGCTTTCGGTAAGGCCGCGCCCAGTTCCGCCCAGACAAGGCCGTCGGAGAATGCGATGGCTGCGCCAACGAACCACGCCAGCAGCGCCTTCGGCCCTCCCATGGTGGCGAGAAGCAGGGGAATGGTGATGTAGGGACCGATGCCCACCATGTCGGTGATGGCGAGCGCCGTGGATTGGGCGAGCCCGAGTTCGCGCCGCAGGTGTTGAGGCTCAGGCGCCGCGCTGCCGGCAGGAGCAGGGATTTGGGCCATGACGAAGGCCGGCGCTCAGTTCGGGCCCGGAGACGAACGCCCGCGGCGCAGGTTGAGGCAAGCAATTTCCGAAGGACAATCGAACCGAATGGGTACGATCACTTTGCCGATTCCGCGGCTGACGTAGATCTGGGTGGCGTGCAGACGATTCCAGCCGTCGACGAAACGCTCGCCGAGCTTTGAGCGGTACAAGTGCCTGAATCCGGGCACCCGCACCTGCCCGCCGTGCGTATGTCCGGACAGCACCAGGTCAATTGAATGGCGCGACGCCTGCCAGATGCCGAGCGGATTATGGCAAAGCAGAATCTTGGCGTCGCGCGCGGGAACCGCCTGGAGCGCCGCCGGCAGATCGTCCGAGTTCCACCAGAGGTCGTCGACGCCGACAATCCAGAGCGTCTCTTTGCCGGCGCGCACCGGCCGGCGCGAATTCCGCAGCACGCGGATGCGATGCGAGCGCAAGGCGCGCGTGATTTCGTCCGCGTCCACCTGGAAGTCGTGGTTGCCCAGCACGGCGAAGATTCCCTGACGCGCCTTCAGCTTGCCGAGCGCCCGCGCCACCGGCTCGATGTAAGCCGGCGAGAAGGTAACGTAGTCGCCGGTCAGCGCGACGAGGTCCGGCTCCAGGCGATTGGCCAGGTAAACCGCCCGCTCCACCTCTTCGAGCGGCGTAAAGATGCTGTGATGGATGTCCGTGAGATGAACGATGCGCAGGCCGTCGAGCGCGGCCGGAAGACGTCGCAGGGAAATCACCGTTTCGGTGATTTCGGGATCGGGAGACCACGCCGGTCGTGAGGCTGCCGTATCGGCGAGACCCAGCGAAAGCATCGTCAAGCGCGGCCGGCGCAGTATCCGGCGGGGGCGACGGCTCGGGCGCAAGGGCCGCGCTTTGCGCGAGGAATGCGCGACCTGAGATTCGGCAGCGCCCGGATCGAGCAGCGTGATCAACTTGCGTCGCTCACGAAGCCATGCTCGCGCTGTTACGGCAGGACTCATCGCGATATCTCAGCGCCCGGCGAGGCTACCGGCGGCGCAGCCTCGCCGAACACGGCCATCATTTCCTCGTGGACAAGTCCGTTTGAGGCGAAGACCTCGCGCCCCAGGAGTTCAAAAGGTCCGCCCGCCAGATCGGTCACACGTCCCCCCGCTTCGGTCACCAGCAGGCTTCCCGCAGCCTTGTCCCACGGATTCAGCTTGAGCTCCCAGAATCCATCGAAGCGCCCGGCCGCCACGGAACACAAGTCGAGCGCCGCGGATCCCGCGCGCCGCACGCCGTGGGTGAGTTTGGTGAAGCGGTAGTACAGCTGGATGTTCAGCTCATGATCGCGCATGAAGGGTGGAAATCCTGTCGCCACCAGGCACTCCCTAAGGCTTGCGCATTTCGAGACGTGGATGCGCTGCTGACCGAGATAGGCGCCCGAGCCGCGCTCGGCGGTGAAGAGCTCGTCGCGGGTGGGATCGTAGATAACGCCGGCAATCACCTCGTCGTGGAAAGCGAGCCCCAGCGACACGCAATAGACCGGGAATCCGTGCGCGAAATTGGTGGTGCCGTCGAGCGGATCCACGTACCAGCAGTAATCGGACACGCTCTTCTGTCCACCGCCTTCTTCGCTCACGATGCCGTGCTTCGGGAACCGGCTGCGCAGGCGCTCCACGATCAATTCTTCCGAGCGGCGGTCAACCTCCGTGACGATATCCGAGGGACGCTTGTAGTGGATTTCGTGGGGACGGTGTGAGAGCTGGTTGATCAGGGCGCCGGCTTCGCGCGCGATTTCGACGGCCGTGGCGAGGTAGGTCTCCATAGCTTCTGCGTCAGGTCTCGTGCTGCTTTGCTATTCGGCGGCGGTCACCCGGTGTTCACCTTCAGCCCATATGAAGCCGTCCGCGAAGAATTCCTTCTTCCAGATGGGCACCACCTGTTTCAAGCGATCGATGAGGTAGCGGCAGGCGTCGAATGCGGCGCCGCGGTGCTCGGCAGTCACAATGATGGCCACGCTGGTCTCACCTATTTCGATGCGGCCCAGCCGATGGATGACTCCAATGCGGTCAATGCGGAACTTTGCGCGAGCCTCACCAGCAATCTCCGTCATCTTCCTGATCGCCATCGACTCGTACGCTTCGTACTCCAGATAGAGCGTCCGCCGCCCACCCAAGTGATTGCGGACAATCCCTTCGAACACCACGGCGGCCCCGTCTTCGGGAGCCTTCAGTTGCTCCGCGAGTTGTGCCGTCGGAATCGAATCTCGTGTGAGGCGGAAGAAGTCTGCCACTCCCGCACGGTCCTCGCCGCCGCTCACCGGAGGAATGAAGGCCACCTCGTCTCCCTCTCTCAGACGCCAGGACCGATCCCGGAACTCCTCGTTGACAGCGATTAGAAGAGATCTGCTCATTTCGCCCAGGCGCGGGAACCGTGCCTCGTATTGGCGCCGGAGATCGCCCACTTCAGGGCCGTCCTGGAAGTCGATCTGCTCTTCGGCCACACCCGCGACCTCGCGCGCCAACCCGAAAAAAAGCACCCTGATCTTCACTCTTCTGACCAACCCAATCCGCCAGCCCTGCCGCCCACGCGTAGCCGTGAGGCTTAAACCCTGACCCCTAACCCCTAGTCCCCGATATCAGTCTTTCACCTCGATCTTTCTCATGGGAGCCTGCCGATTCTCTTTCTGCAGGCACTCGATGGCGTTATCGAGGAACGATCGCATCGCCTCCAGAACCTCGATTCCTGCGTTTCGCAGGTGCCGCGCCGACTCGGAGTCGCGCCGGCGGCGCAGAATGGGAAGAATTTGACGAACGAACCAGAGCGCCAGCGTCGGGAATTCGGCCCGCGCCTCACGCCGGGGTTCGGACTTGCGATTTTGTTTTGCTCTCGGCATCCTGATTCCTCCCTAGAATCACCACCAGCTCGCCTTCCTTCACGCGGGCGCTCAGCGGATCGAGACCTGCCATGCGCTGCGGCAGCGCCACGTGCCGCTTGACGGGCCCGATGCGGACGATGAGCTCGTCCTGGTTCTTGTGCAGAGTTACGTCCTTGCCGGAAACGAAGGGCAGCCGCAGCCTGAGCTGATACTGCCCGTCCACTTTGCGGAATCGATAGGGCGCTTCGTGGTTGAAACACTCCGAAGGATCGCGGTCGTGGTAAAGCTCCTTCGCTAGCGTCCGCAGCCGCTCCGCTCCCAGCACTTCATCCTGGAACAGCGGCACGCGCCACACTTCGACCGGCGAAAAGAACTCCTCAATCGCCTGAATCCAGCGCTCCTGCGTCTCGCGCCACGCCGCGAAGAAGCTGTCGTGGATTCCGCTCGGCAGAATGCGGTTCACGATCACGGCGTCCACCGTGAGACCGTAAAGGCAGAAGAAGGTAAATGCCCGCTGCGTCTCCTTCAAGACCATCTTTTCGGGATTGGTCACCAGCCGCACCGTGGTAATCTTCGGATCGGCCAGCAGCTTGTCGATTCCTTCGAGCTTGCGGTATAGATCCTGCAGATTCTGAAAGTAGCTGTCGCCGGGCAGCGGCACCGACGTGACGGCGCTCAGCATGGGCCGCACCACCTTGGCCACGCTGCGCTCCACCTTGAAGATCTTCGACATGTACCACTCGAGCGTAGTCGGGATGCTGACGAAGCGCAGCGACTCGCCCGTGGGCGCGCAATCGAGCAGGATGACGTCGAACGTCTTCTCGCGCACGTACTGATTCACGTACAGCAGCGAGCTGACTTCTTCCATGCCGGGGAAGATCGCCAACTCCTCGGCCAGCGTCTGCTCGAGTCCCGAGACGTTCAGCAACCCCGCCACGTAGCCGTAGACCGCTTCCCAGTGCCGAGCGATCTCTTCCTGAACGTCCACTTCCTGGATCCAGAGATTCTTCGCTACGCTCGTGGCGCGGCCGGCCTGATGATCCATCAGGGAGCGGTCAAGATCGAAACTGTCGCTGAGGGAATGAGCGGGATCGACGGACATCACGAGCGTGCGATAACCGCGCCGCGCGAGTTCGAGTCCTGTCGCGGCCGAGATGCTCGTCTTGCCCACGCCGCCCTTGCCGCTGTAGAGAACGATACGCATCGTCGCACGTTGAGGTCCGCCGATGGACCTCAACCACAAGGTTAACATGACCTGGCGATATGTCGGGAAGACCCGGGCGCTCCGGGCATAAACCCGAAAGATTCTGTCAACGCGAACAGATTATCTAGGTTATCATCTAGGTGGGACTTTGGGGCTGGTATGTCTGTTTCTGTTGGGATTTTTGAGGCTAAGCAGAAGCTTTCGGAGCTGATCGAGCGTGCTGCTCGTGGCGAGGAGATTGTGATTACGTCCCGCGGCAAGGAGCGGGCGCGATTGCTGGGGATAACGCCGAAACCGGCTCGCAGTCTCAACGAGATCTTCGATTCCCTGGCCAGTGTGCGGCTGAAACTCCCGAAAGGCGCCAAAATCAAGGATCTTGTTGAGGAAGGAAGGCGATTCTGAAGTGTTCGTGCTGGACGCTTCCATCGTCTTAGGCTGGATGCTTGACCGGCCTGTTCTCTCTGCGGCTGCCTCGGCACGTCGGCGGATTCTAGCCGGTCAGAGGGGCGTCGTTCCCGATCTTTGGCGTTGTGAAGTAGCCAACGCTGTCGTTGTCGCCGAAAGGCGCGGGCGCATTTCCAGTGATGGCGCTGCGGTGGTAAGCGCCGATCTTGGGGCCCTCGCGCAAACGATGGAAGTTGATACGTTTGCGAGCATCGGCATCCTGATCGAAACGGCGCGACGCGCCGGTTTGAGTGCCTACGATGCCGCCTATCTTGAGCTGGCTTCGAGGCGAAAATTGCCATTGGCGACGTTGGATGATCAGCTCCGGGCGGCTGCCAGGCGCGCGGGGGTCGAGGTCATCTAGCCGCTGGGCTTCACGATGGCGAATGACCACACGAGAATCGCCCTTGTGACCGGGGCCGGCAGCGGCATCGGACGCGCCGTCAGTCTGACCCTAAAGGCGGCGGGATATGCGGTCGTGCTTGCCGGACGCCGCGTGGAGAAGCTCGAGGAGACGGCGGCTCAGGCAAAGTCCGACGGCGGCCCAATGCTCGTCGTCCCCGCCGACGTCGCCGACCCCGCGAGCGTCCGCGCGCTGTTCGCCCGCGCGCGTGAAGCCTTCGGACGCCTTGACATGCTCTTCAACAACGCCGGCATCGGCGCGCCGGGCATTCCCATGGAGGACCTCACCTTCGAGCAGTGGAGCGCTGTCGTCGCCACCAACCTGACGGGCGCGTTCCTCTGCGCGCAGGAAGCCATCCGGATCATGAAAGCGCAGGAGCCGCGCGGCGGCCGTATCATCAACAACGGATCGATCTCGGCGCACGCGCCGCGTCCGAATTCCGCGCCTTACACCGCGACCAAGCATGGCATGACCGGCCTGACCAAGTGCATTTCACTCGACGGGCGCAAGTACGACATCGCTTGCAGCCAGATTGACGTCGGCAACGCAGCCACCGAGATGAGCGCGCGCATGGCACGCGGCGTCCCCCAGGCGGACGGCACGCGCGCGATCGAACCTCGCTTCGACGTGCAGCACGTGGCGGACGCCGTGCTCTATATGGCGAATCTGCCGCTTGACGCCAACGTGCAGTTCATCACCGTCATGGCGACGAAGATGCCCTTTGTCGGGCGTGGCTGATCCGTTCCTCCCGGTGGTGGCGTCATTTGCGTCATCGTCATTCCCGCGAAGGCGGGAACCATTTTGAGGCGCACCATCTCAAGGGTTTTCCTGATGGATTCCCGCTTTCGCGGGAATGACGATGTTCGTGAGACGATTTCAAATCAGCAAATGACACCAGTGCCTTCCTCCCAGCGCCCCTCACCGTTCTGCGCGATCCCTGATAGGATATGCCGATGAATGGCTCCGACGCCGACAGCCAGCTTCTCACTATCGCGCGCGGACCTGCGCCTGCCACCATCGCCGACGTGCTCGCCACGATGCAGACCATCGACAATCTCCTCCCCAGCGGCGACGGACTGAAGTGGTTCAACCTTCTCTACATGATGGTGACGAAGCAAGTGGACAGCACTCTCCCGGCGGGAGGCTGGAAAAACGCGCCGTGGCTCACCCGCCTCGACGTGGTTTTTGCCCAATTCTATTTCACGGCGATCTCGAATTGGTTGAGCCAGTCCCCAAACACCTGCAGCTCGTGGAAAGCGCTGTTGGAGGCGCGCTTTCGTCCTGGGATTGACCGCATCCAGTTCGCCTTGGCGGGAATGAACGCGCACATCAATCACGATCTGGCGCTGGCTCTGCTTGCAACCGACGCCGACCTCAGTCTCGTTCCTGACAAGACCAGCCGGGAACATGCCGATTTTGAGAGCGTGAACGCACTGCTCGAAGCCACTCTTCCCGAGGCTCTGCAGTTCCTCGCCACCGGAATCCTTGGCCAGTTGGCCCAGGACACCGGCAAGATCGGGAAGCTGCTGGCGATTTGGAGCGTCCGCGAGGCGCGGGATCTGGCGTGGGAATTCGCCGATCACCTTCGCTGCCTGACCGGTATCGTTCGTGATTCTGCCTTGGCCGCACAGGACCAGTTGACCGGCGTCTTGGGCCGCAGCCTCTTGATAGCCGTTTGACTCGTTAGGTGGAGGATGGAGCAAATGAAACGCAGACTATTTCTTCTGGTGATCACCCTCGCGGTCGCGCTCTCCCCGTGCCGGGCGCAATCGGCCACCTCCACCGCCGCCTCGCCGACTGCCACCTCGCAGACTCCGCCGGCGCAAGCCCAGCGGCCGCAACCGCCGCCGCCCGTCGTCTCGCCCGACGTTCGCCCTGACGGCAGTGTCACCTTCCGCTTCCGCGATCCGAACGCGAAAGAGGTCGGATTGAATCTCGAGGGCACCGCGCAGCCGCAGCCCATGCAGAAGGACGATCAGGGCGTCTGGAGCGTGACCACCCAGCCGCTCGCCCCCGACTACTACGGATACACCTTTGTTGCCGACGGCGTGAGCCTGGTCGATCCCTCAAATACCTTGATGAAAACGAACCTGCTGTTCCTTTCCAACATGGTCCACGTGCCAGGTTCGCCGCCGCCGGATTGGGAGAGCACGGACGTTCCACACGGCGTTGTCCACCACTACTTCTACCATTCGGCCGTGGTGGGCGACGATCGCGACTACTTTGTCTACACGCCTCCGGGCTACGATCCCAAAGCCAGGACCACCTATCCTGTGTTCTACCTCCAGCACGGCTACAGCGACGGCGCCGACGGCTGGACGCAGGTGGGCCGCGCCAACTTCATCCTCGATAACCTGATCGCGCAGGACAAGGTGAAGCCGATGCTGATCGTGATGAGCCTCGGCTACGGCGCGCCTGAGGTCTTGCATCGCGGCCCCGGAGCCTTTCGCGACACCAGCCTCATCCAGCGCAATATGGATAGATTCGGCGAAGCGCTGATCAGCGAAGTGATTCCGCAGGTGGAGAAGAACTATCGTGTGAAAGCCGATCGCGAAGACCGCGCCCTGGCCGGGCTCTCCATGGGCGGCGCGGAGTCGCTCTATGTCGGGCTGAATCATCTGGACGAATTCGCGTGGATCGGAGCGTTCAGCGCCGGCGGCCTGGGCGATAACTATGCGACCGAGTTCCCGCACCTCGATTCCAGCGTGAATTCGCAACTGCATCTGCTCTGGATCGCCTGCGGCACCGACGATCGCCTCATCGAGCCGAATCGCAAATTCCGGGAATGGCTGACGTCAAAAGGCGTCCAGCACACCGACATCGAAACGCCGGGCATGCACACCTGGATGGTCTGGCGGCGGAACCTGATCGCTTTCGCGCCGCTGCTGTTCCAGAAGCAAACGAATTGAGGGTTAATCTCTGACGTCCATGCATGACACCGTCATTCCCACGAAAGTGGGAATCCAACAAGGAGCACACGTGTGGCGAACAGGCCCTAATCACCGCACATTTCGCGGAGAATGCTCGTTCACGTGGTATTTCATGCCGTTTTTTCCAGGGACTTACCAGGGAAGGACGTGATCGGCCGACCACCACTGGTGATATTCAACCCGGAGGACGCCTGCCTGGACCGCGGGATCGTTGTTCATCAGACGTTGCGCTTCTTCGAGGGCGATCGGTTTGAAAATCACCAGCCCCTGCAGATCGTCAGGCGCCTCAGTTTCTCCCGCCGCTCCCAGCTTGCCCTGCTGGCGGAGCTGATCCACATAGCGCCGGTGGGCCGTCAATAGACCGTCACGCATACCCGGCTTTTCCTCCCAACCTGTGCCGCGGTACAGCATGCAGAATGGATGCGCCTGCATGTTCTCGGGTGTCTTCGGGTCCAGTTTATGCTGGCGGAAGTATTCCGCGCCGATCGCCGGCGGTCCCAGCCAGACGTGCACGTCGACGGTGTTGCGGCCCTCAACGACGGTGGGATCCTGCGCCGCAATGGTCTGCGCTGATTCGAGCGAACTAACTTTGAAAAGAAAGGTGCCGCTGATCGTGACCGGCGTGTCGTCAAAGGGCCCCGCCGCGATCAGCACCCCGTCATCGGCCATCTTGTGGATGTTCGCCATGTGGGCGGCCTGAATGCGTTCCCCATCGGCCTTCGAAAGCGGCTTGCGCGCTGGATTCGGCCGGAGGAATACGACGTAATAAGGGTTCGTCGTGGCCGGCGCTCCGTTCTGTTGCGCGTGCAAGGAGAGGGCTGCCAAAAGAACCGACAGCAGAGTACGAGCGATTAGCATCGAGGAGTCCTCCGGGCCTACGGTGCCTCCTGCGAAATGTGATTCACGCGATCTGCCCAGCCTCAGAAGGTTGGCGAATCTGCTCCGATTCATTCAACGTTCATTGAACGCGCTTCCGACACATGGCACTTTTCGCCCACGAAAGCCGCCTTCGACTGTGGCGGAAGTAGTCGGTCCCCGGCGCGAACTCAAGGGACCCGCGCGTCCGCCCGTTTGAAAGACACCACAGAAAGGACACCACAAATGGAAATCCTGAGCAAGAGCGAAACTTCGGCGCTGGTCGAAGAGTTCAAGAGAGACGCAGCTGCCGCACCCGAGGACATAAAGGACATCTTCTGCAAAGCCTGGCCATTGGCCAAGCAGGCGATCGAGGCCGCCATCAAGATGATCAAGAATCCCATCGTGCTGCTGGTGCTGAAAGCCGCCGAGGCAGCAGGGGAGGCGCTTTCGAATGCATTGGGGTGTAAGCCGTCGACCACGAAGTAAATGCGGCCTGGCCTTGCCGGAGCATCGGCCACATGGGGCTGGCGAAGCACTTCTTTCGACACTTCGCGTGATCGCCGCATCCGCCAACAAGGTGCGCGCCGGCCCCCAACCTCGAAATGCCGGAGGCGCAGATGTGGATGGTCTGGCGGCGGAATCTCATCGCGTTCGCGCCGCTGCTGTTCCAGAAACAAACAGATTGAGAGATTAAGGTAACCGCCATGGTTAAGCCCTGATCAGGGTAAAACCCGTCTGTGCAATTTTGCTGGCTGCAGAAGTTGTACAGGGTCGTCCGCGCAGCCTTCGCAGTAATCTTGAAGACAGTTCCGCATCCATTCGAATAACAGAAAGCGCCTGACCGCCACCCCGCCACAACCAGGCGCGCTCGCGGGATCAGAGGATTGGCGTTCGCTTCAGGGCTCGAGCGCTACGGTTACTCTCCCACCGTCACCTTCACCGGAGCCGACAGCGCCAAATGCCCCCAGGAAACCTTTAAGGTGAGGTTTTTCGGATCGTTTTTGAGAGCGGTGAGAACAATGGTGAGCTTCTCCACCGTATTCGATCCTGCCACTTCGGTATTCATGGGCGCGGTGAACTCGACCGTGGCTCTTTGGATTTGAAAGGCGTCCAGGTGAGCTTTGCGTGCCTTGGCGGGATCAATGAAAACCAGGCTCCACGAAGATCCGTCCGCCGACCGCCGCAAACCGAGGAAGTATAGTCCCGGCTTGATTGATTTGCCCGAGATCGTGATCGGCAGGTCCGTGTAGAGATTCGACCAGAAGTTGCTGCCCATGCGCCAGACCTTGCCCTTGGTCATGGCGTCGAAATTGGAGGAATCCTCATAGTCCTTGCGCCAGACGGGCCGGCCGTAGTTGACCGCGATCTGGCCGGCCGCTTCGTCAGCGGTCTCGTTCCAGTACAGCAGCCGGGCGGAGCCGCGATCGTCCGGCGGGTCGCCGCCCCCTGCGGCGAATTTCGCGCCTTGCTGGGCCCGTGGCGGACCTGCCACCAGCAGCACAAGCGCGCTTACCAGCAGTTTCCCTGTCATGATCAACTCGCCGTTTAACAAGTCCTTGCCCGGGTGACAGCGTCTGCTGTAGCGGCGCTCTATGAGCGCCGGTTCTCCCGGAGGGCTGCGCCGAAAAGCCGGCGCTCATATAGAGCGCCGCTACAATGTGCCTCTTAGCCGCGAAGCCGCTCCGAGCCTACCCACAGTTGAGCCAGATCCCGGAGGTTACGTTTGTAGGTATGCGTCACCACGTGCTCCTTCCCACCTTTTTCACGCAGTCTGTACTCTCCTCCCGGTAAAGGTTGGATCTCCTCCACGGCCGAGATATTTACAACGACCGAGCGGTGGATACGAATAAAACCGTAGGGCTTGAGCTTCTCCGCCATGGACGAGAGGGTTTCGCGCACCAGATAGGGATGAGGCCGGTGTCGGTGTCGCAACGAAACGTAATTGCCTTCGGCGTGCACGGCAAGGATGTCGGCTAAATCCAGGAGTAGGATGTTATCCTTTGCCTTGAACGCGATTCGTGGCGCCTGTTGTCTTGCTATAACCTCCAACTGCTGCAAGACTCGCACGAGGTTTGCAGGGTCAACCCGGATTGCCCGGAGCAATGATATGTCTGTAGCTTCGCAGGACTCGTCCGCTGCCGATGCAAGAGTGAAATCCCTCCTGATCTTGGTGGAGCAAATCGTGGCTCCTTGCAGTGGGCCAGCCGAAACACCCGCATTCGCGTGAGCGGCTTGTTGAACAAACATCTCACCTGCCGCGGCCTTCTGAATCTCGCGGGCCCTCATGATGGAACCCCTTGCTCACTCGTTTCAACTTCCTGATGCCCAGGTGAGATTGACGAGTGCTGCTTCTAAATGAGATGGACCTGCATGGCCGGAACGGCGGATTCGCGCAGCAGGATCACTTCCCCTGTCTTGATCGCAATCCTCGATTGTTTCATCACCCAGCACCTGAATCAGCCGGTCCGCGGGTTACTTCTGCCCAGTGCTTGCTGCTGATGGAAAGCTGGATTGCGCGCCGAAATAACACTCAATGGATTCCAATTGTCCGTTCTTAATTCGGAGATACTCCACGTTCCGAAACGACTTGCCGTTCCTGGTGTGGCAAAGATACTTCACAAGCGCATCGCTGCCTTTTCCCATCACCAGCTCCAGGTCAAACCGTTGGACAAAATCGATCTGGGACGCCCAGCAGCGCGCTTTGAAAGCGCTCTTACTGATGTGGTCGTCATCGTTCGGGCTCGTAAAGGTGAAGTTATCGGCGAGCAGGCGATCCAGGGGTCCCCAGTCTTTCTGCTCCCAGCCTGCGTACCACTTCCGCACGACCTCCTCGTTCGCAAAGTCCTGCCCTCCCGATGAGCTTGCACTTGCCGGTCCCGGCAGGCTCACGGCGCCAGCCAGTGCGCAGGCTCCCGTTGCCAGCAGATTCCGGCGCGACACTGCGGTGCTTGTCATGGTTCGTTCTCCTTTTCATGATGTTTGAAACCCTTCGTCCCATCGCGACGCCGGCGAAGTGAACATACCAACCGGTTCGTATGTAACCGCAGTCAAACCAACTAGTGCCCATCGATGCCATCAGCCTCGCCTGTGGTTGCCCGGCGCGCGCAGAGAATTCAGCCAGCCCACGATATTTCTGATTCCCATTTTCCACACCTTGGTATCTTGGGCATTCTTCGCCAACACTTCGTAGCCCTCCACCAAGGCGATCAGAAAGCTCGCAGCCTCTTCCGGAACCAAGTCGCGGCGAACTGTTCCCTGCGACTGCCCCCTCCGCAAAGTCACGGCAATTCCTTCTTGCCAGGCGTGGAAGATGCTCGCCAGTCGCTTGCGGAATTGTTCATCGAGTTGGGACATCTCCTGAGTCAGATTAACCAGGGGACAACCGCCCTTGACGTCTCTTGGCTCATGGGGTATCGCCTGCACAACGCCGATCAAAGCATCGATAGGGTCCTTGTCCTTGCTGCGCTGCAGAGGACGTACCCATCTGTCACGGGTCATTTCGGCGACGACCTCTTCGATGATGGCGTATCCCAGAGCCTCCTTGCTTTCGAAATGGTAGTAGAGCGCTCCCTTGGTGACGTTGGTGGCGGCCAGAATGGTATCGATCCCCGCACTCTGGAAGCCGTATCGGTAGATCTCCTGAAAAGCCGCTTGCAGCAGGCGTTCACGCGTGCGCTCGGGATTACGGGTCCTTCGCGGCCGTTCGTGACCGGCAAACATACCAACTAGTATGTATGTTAAAGAGAATCGAAAGTCAATCGAAATTGTCCGGCATGAGCTGTGCTGCCCGGCGTTTCGACTCGGGGCACGGACAAAGAGGACCGCGGCTTTGGCCGCCTGAGATGGGGCCCGGAGAAAGCCCTGTCACTGTATTGCACTGGAAATCGCGGAGCGACTGGCCACGAGCAGTGGAGGCCTGCGGTCGTGGGAGCGGCGCGGTTTGGAGACCCCGCCACAACGAGACTGACAACCGACCTCCTGTCAGCGTGCGGTCATCGCCCCCGGGGGTTTTCCACAGGCTAATCACCTGATTGCATTGGTAAAACAAAGTCGTCCCACTTTTCCCAATCTTACCCACTGTCCCAAACAGACGTGCTAAGGCAATCAGTCAGTGCGTCAGTGGGCCAGTAAGTCAGCCGGTTAGTAAGGCGGTTTTGACTGGGACTGACGAGATGACCAACTGACGAACTGAAGAACTGAGGCACTGACAGACTGAGGAACTGACCTACTGACGCACTGACCAACTGACGCACTAGCGAGGAGCCCCATCA
>Ga0335085_10002540_pt1 | contig 33746 bp, 37 predicted proteins | sample Lox_Sample_45_FD_206712 | JGI IMG/M metagenome (GOLD analysis project Ga0335085, IMG submission 206712) | Soil microbial communities from Loxahatchee National Wildlife Refuge, Florida, United States - Lox_Sample_4.5 | ecosystem: Environmental > Terrestrial > Soil > Wetlands | place: USA... | reverse complement strand
CTTTCGCCGAGTCTTGGCAGATGCTTTTTGGGAATCCCTGTCCCTGTATCTTCGACAAAAAGTATTATTTGCCTCCCATCCTTTTCCATTCCCACCGTCACTCCCCCTTCATCGGAAAACTTTATGCCGTTGTCGACAAGGTTGAGGAGAACCTGGATCAGTTTGTCCCTGTCAGCGCTCACCTCAAAGGGCTCTGGAGGAAGGGCTTTCTTGAGAAATAATCCTTTTGCCTCTGCCTTGTCCCTGAGAGTGGTGAAAACAGTATCGATAATACCATTGATATTGACATTGTGCTTATGTAAATCGATATCTCCCATCTCTATCCTGGAAAGGGTGAGAAGGTCGCTCACAAGGGAATTCAGCCGCTCGCTGTGGTTCTTTATAGTTTCCAGAAATTTGCGGGCATTCTCCTTGTCGTCAATGGCCCCGTCCAGGAGCGTCTCTGCAAAACCCTTTATTGCGGTGATGGGGGTCTTTATTTCATGAGAGACATTCGCCACAAAATCCTTCCTCATCTCCTCAAGATGCTTCAGCCGTGTAATATCATGCAGTGTTATCACGACCCCTGACAGCTTCTCTTTCACGGAATACGCATAAAAGGGAGTTGACGTTACCATCAGGGAGAGTTCCCTGGGATGGGCAACAGAGATCTCATGCGATATCGGCCCTTCTTCCCTGATCACCTCATCGATCACCTCCATCAATTCTGCGTTCCTGAGTGACTCTGCCACAGTGCTTCCTTCAATCTCGGTCTCGATCGCGAAGAGTTTTCTCACCGCCTCGTTGCAAAGCAGTATTCTGCCTTTGGTATCAACCAGCATAAGTCCGTCAGAGAGATTCCTGAGGATCGCCTCCACCTTGTGCCTCTCCTCCTCGCTCTGCTTCAGCCTTGCCTTCATTTCATGTGCCATGTCATTGATGTTCTTTGCAAGTTCACCGATCTCCCCTTTTTCCTTTAAAAAAAGCCTCCGTCCCAGATGGCCCGTGGTAACCTCCCGTGAAAAGGCCGTGATCTCCTCGATGGATTTGGTTATCCTCCTTGTCTGGAAAAGCCCCATCAAGATCGCAATGAACAGGACTGCAAAGGAAGCGAAGAGCACACTCATACGGGTCTTTGCCACCGCCGCTTCTACTTCATGAAGAGGCATGGATAACCTGAGGAATATTTTTTCAGAGCCGTGTATTACCGGGATGGCAAGATAGAAGAGGTTCTTTCCAAGGGTCTTACTGAACCTGATGGAACTGCCTGCATTGCTCAGAGCCGCATCCCTGATCTCGGGCCTGTCACCATGATTCTCCATTTTTGCGGAAGATTCATCAGAGTCGCCAATGACCCGGCCTGAACTGTCAATGATGGTTATCCTTGCCCCTGTCTTTTCCTTGTACTTCTTGCAGAAATCGTCCAGATCCACAGGCAGGGTCAGGGGGATCTCCTCTGCGATAAGATTCCCCTGGACTAAGAGACTCTGCTTCAGCTCGGATACATGGGTGCTCTTCACTACATTGGAGAGATAAAGCTCTAGGAAGAGAAAGAGGAGCGGCGCAATAATGAGGTATGAGACAAGGATTCTTCTGAAGAGGATGCGTTTCATTCCTTCTCTGCGAAGAAATATCCGATGCCCCGGAGGGTTTTGATATACCTCGGATTTGCGGGGTCTTCCTCGATCTGGGACCTCAATCTTCGTATATGCACATCCACTGTCCTGGGCTCCACAAATGCCTCGTCACTCCATATTGCGTCAAGAAGCTGCTCCCTGCTGAATACCTTTCCCTTTCTCTCCACAAGGTAGAGGAGAAGCTTGAATTCAGTTGCGCTGAGTTTGACCGGTTTTCCTTTGATGGAAACGCCATATCTCTCCCTGTCGATCTCAAGCCCTCCTATCTTCAGCATCCCCTCTCCGGAAGGCCTCTCCCCGGGAGACCTCCTCAATACTGCCTTCACCCTCGCCACAAGTTCCCTTGGACTGAAGGGCTTTGTCATGTAGTCATCCGCTCCCATCTCCAGCCCGAGGACCTTGTCCACTTCCTCCCCCTTTGCCGTAAGCATGATGATAGGCAGACCAGAAGTCTTGGGATCATTCCTGAGTATCCTGCAGAGCTCCATGCCCTGGAGGCCGGGCAGCATGAGGTCCAGTATCAGGAGGTCATATTTTTTCTTTCTGATTTTTGAAAGCGCCTCCTCCCCGTCTGATGCTGAATCCACGGCAAAGCCCTCTTTCTTCAGATTATAAGAGACAAGCTCGACAAGGTCAGCCTCATCGTCTACCACGAGTACATTCCGTGAATTCATCAGTAGTACCTTATCTGGAACCCCTGCAGGTCTCCTTTATAGTCCTCCCATGCCTCCACGACATCCTCAACCCCTGCTCCCGGAGGACCCATGCGGCAATGTTTTATAGCCTGCTCTATATCTTCCCTGTTGCCCTCAAAAACCGCCTCCACACTGCCATCAGAGAGATTCCTTACCCATCCCCTGATGCCAAGGTGACTTGCGATATCACGGGTGAATCCCCTGTAATACACTCCCTGCACCCTCCCCCTGATCAAAAGATGTACCCTTGCCAGCTGCATACGCTGATTATACCAGAAATCACTTCATTCACCCAGGTAGGCTTTTTTCACCTGCTCATTCCTGAGAAGTTCCACGCCGGTGCCCTGCGCGCTTATCTTTCCGCTTTCCAATACATACCCTTTTCCTGAGAGGTTCAGGGCAGCGTGGGCATTCTGTTCCACAAGAAGGATGGTCATTCCCTCATCATTTATCTCCTTTATGGTCTTGAAAATCCTGCTCACAATAATCGGCGCCAGGCCCAATGAAGGTTCATCCAGGAGGAGCATTTTGGGATTTGACATGAGGGCCCTGCCGATGGCGAGCATCTGCTGCTCTCCGCCACTCAGGGTCCCGCCCGGCTGCTTCTCCCTTTCCTTTAAGATGGGAAAGAGTGAATACACCCTTTCATAGTTCGCTCTCGTTTTGCTGCTGTGCAGGAATGCACCCATTTCAAGGTTCTCCCTTACCGTAAGGCGGGGGAATATCCTCCTTCCCTCAGGAACCTGGCTTATCCCCAACTTCACAATCTCATGGGGCGGGAGATTGCTGATCACCCTGTTTTCGAAGAGAATCCGTCCTCCCCTCGGCTTGATAACCCCTGAGATGGCCATGAGGGTTGTTGATTTGCCTGCCCCGTTATTCCCTATCATGCAGGCGATTTCTCCCTGGCCTACCCCGATCTCCACTCCCCTGAGCGCCTCGGCATTGCCATAGAAGGTATGGACATCTTCAAGCCTGAGCATGTTCCTGCCTTCCCAGATACGCTTCGATCACCATCTGGTCCCTCTTGATAGCCCCGGGGACTCCCTCCGCAATCTTCACCCCATGGTCGAGGACCACAATGTTCTCTGAAATTCCCATGACCACCTTCATGTCATGCTCGATGAGGAGAACCGTCTTTCCCAGTTTTTGGAGCCTCATAATGATCTCCATGATCTCTCCTGTCTCCTGGGAATTCATCCCTGCGGTCGGTTCATCCAGCAGAAGAAGGACAGGGTCAGTGGCCACTGCCCTTGCGATCTCGAGGCGTTTCTGACCACCATAGGGCAGGTTGAGAGAGGGAATGTGTGCAGCTTCGCAGAGACCAACGAAGTCGAGATACTCCAAGGCCTTTTCCCGTGCGGCCCTCTCCTCTGAAAGAAATGCCCTATCCTTCAGGAGGGTTCCGAAAATCCCGGTGTTGATCTTACGGTGCTGGGAAATGAGCACATTTTCCAGAACGGTCATCTCCCTGAAGAGCCGTATGTTCTGGAATGTTCGCGCAATGCCCAGTTTGACGATTTCATGGGAAGGGAGTCCCGTGATATCTGTCCCGGAGAGGGAGAGGGAACCTTTTGTGGGCTTCGTGATTCCGGTAAGACAATTGAAGAGGGTCGTCTTGCCTGCGCCATTAGGTCCAATGATACTTGCGATGGAGCCCCCTTCTACTCTGAAGCTCACATCTTCAATAGCCTTTACGCCTCCAAAATGCTTCGTTAATCCCCGAACCTCAAGCAGGTACATTATTCGTTGCTCCTGCTCCCCGGACCACCCAGAAGTCCCTGGGGCTTGAAGACCATCATGAGAATCAACCCTACTCCAAGAGCAAGCATCCTGTAGGATTGTACTTCCCTTAAGACCTCGGGAAGCATAATAAGGATAAAGGCCCCCGCCACCACACCGGGAAGGCTCCCTATCCCTCCCAGTATCACCATGCAAAGGATGAGCACAGACTCCATAAAGGTAAAACTCTCAGGGGACACAAACTGCATTTTTGCGGCAAAAAGGGCACCCGCAAGTCCGGCCCAGAGAGACCCGAAGGAGAGGGCATAGAGTTTATACATGGTGGTGTTTATCCCCATGGTGGACGCACAGATCTCATCCTCCCTTATTGCCATCCATGCCCTCCCGATCCTCGAAAACCGAATGCGCTTCACCACGCCATAGGTCAGGATAACGCAAAAAAGAATCAGATAATAATACCTGTTCAATCCTCCCAAAGAAAAACCGAGGACAGCGGGTGCGGGAATGCCGGATATGCCGTTGGGCCCGTTGGTGAGGGAATCCCAATTGTTCAGTATCAAACGGACAATCTCTCCGAAACCGAGGCTCACAATGGCAAGGTAGTCTCCCCTTAACCTCAGGGCAGGAACAGAAAGCACAAAACCAGAAAGGGTGGTGAGACCAATGCAGAGAGGCAACGATACCCAGAAGCCCAGCCCCATCTTTGCATACAGCAGGGCATAGGTATACGCCCCAATTGCATAAAAAGCCACATATCCGAGATTAAGAAGGCCGGTAAAGCCCACAACCACGTTCAACCCCATGGCGAGGATGGCATAGATGCCTGTGAGAATGGATATGTCAAGCACATAGTTTTCCAATACGAACGGCAATCCCAGAAGTATGAGGAGAACAAAATAGCGTGACCCTTTTAATCGGGAGAGTGCGATCCCTTTTGTGTATATCCTGTTCCCAAGGGGCTGCACGGTCGCGCGCAATGACCGTAGCGAAGCCCCAAGGTATTTGAATAAGATAAACGAGCATGAGAGAACGATAAAAAGAATGAGAGAAGCCTTCAGCCCCCTGAAGGGAAGGAAGAGGAGGGAAAGCCAGAGGGCAATAAGGACCGATCTCAGCATTGTCTCACACCTTCTCCTCAGTTTTTTTCCCAAAGATTCCTGAAGGCTTGATGAGCAGTACTACGATGAGGACCAGAAACGCATACGCGTCCTTGTATTCGCTCGAAATATAGCTCGCCCCCATGCTCTCCACAAAACCGAGGAACAGCCCTCCAAACATTGCTCCCGGGATGCTTCCGATCCCGCCCAGCACTGCAGCGGTAAATGCCTTGATCCCGGCGATATATCCAATGGAATAATTCACGAGGCCATAATAGAGTGCGATCATGATCCCTGCGATGGCCGCGAGACCTGAGCCGATAATAAAGGTCAATGAGATTATAGAGTCAATATTAATGCCCAGGAGTGACGCCATTGCCTTGTCTTGTGCCACCGCACGCATGGCCTTCCCCATCTTCGTTTTTGTGATGAAGAGGTGGAGGGACACCATGAGGAATAATGAGACGAGTACAATCGCAGTTTGCAGATGGGTGACCCTCGCGTTAAACAGGGTAAACCCTGAGGTGCCAAAGAGGTGGGGAAATACCTTATCCGTTGCCCCCTGGGTGAGCATCACATAGTTCTGGAGGAATATGGATACGCCGATAGCACTTATGAGAGGACTGAGACGTGGCGCGTTTCTGAGCGGCCGGTATGCAATCTTCTCCATGGTGAATCCATACGCAGAGCAGAATATCACTGCCATGGCAAAGGTGAGCAGGAGGGACAACAGAAGGCTAAAAGAGGTTAGGCCCGAAGCAGTAAAAAAGCCAAAAAAGATGATGCCGAGGTAGGCGCCCAGCATATAAATCTCACCATGGGCGAAATTGATGAGCTCAAGGATTCCATACACCATCGTATAGCCAAGGGCTATGAGGGCATAGACACCTCCCACAGTAAGACCATTTATGAGCTGCTGAAAAAACATGGGGAAACGAGGAATTACCCTTCAACAAAGGAGACTATCAAAACCATGGAGAGACTGTAACTACGGTCTCCAGTATTCAATAAAGTTTCCGTCCTTTGTAACCCAGACCACATAGGGCGAAACGGTCACGTCCCCCTTTTCATCAAATTGTATCTTTCCCAATGCCCCTGAAAATTCCATAGAGTGGAGCTTATCCATCACCGCCTTGCCCTCGCTGTTCCCTGCTTCCCTGACTGCGGCAAGAAGAATATTTGCTGCATCATAGGCGTATACCGAATAAGGACCAATCTCCCCGTACTTCTTCTCATAATTTTCCAAGAACGACTTTGCGGTGAGGATTTGTCTTGTGTCAGGACTGAAGGTAAGGTAGGTTCCTTCGGCAGCCTTTACCCCTGCAATCTCTATGAACTTCGGGTCTATAGTACCGTCACCGCTCATAAGGGGAACCGTCATACCCAATTCTCTCGCTTGTTTTACCAGCAGGCCAGCCTCAGGGTAAATACCCCCGAAATAGATAAGCTGCGGGTTCTTTTCCTTTACCGAGGTGAGGACTGTCTTGAAATCCTTGTCTCCCTGGATGATTCCCCCGTAATACACAATTTCAACCTTTCCTTTCACAAACTTCCTGAATTCATCAGCAAGTCCTTGGCCATAGGTGGTTTTATCATGAATGACCGCAATCCTCTTGAGGTTCAGCTTGTTTATTACAAACTCAGCTCCCACTTTCCCCTGCTGGTCATCTCTCCCGCATACCCGGAATACGCCCCGGTATCCCTTTTCGGTGAGCTGAGGGTTAGTAGAACCAGGCGAAATCATGGGGACCCCTCCCCGATTATACACATCTGATGAAGGGATGGAACAGCTGGAATTGAAATGCCCAACAACACCCGCCACTCGCTCATTTACCAGTTTGTTCGCTACAGAGACCGCTTGTTTAGGATCGTGCTGGTCATCCACTGCCACCACTTCGATCTTCTTGCCCAAAACGCCTCCCTTGGCATTCCATTCCTCAACTGCAAGGGTCACCCCGTTTCTCAAGTCAGTTCCAATCTTCGCCTGATCTCCTGTCATGGGCGCGGCAACACCAATCTTGATAATCTCCCCTTTCTTCTGGCACCCCCCCACGCCTACAAGCATTATCGTGAACGTTGCGCATAATGTCAGCAACTTCTTAGTCATCTCGTCCTCCCTTAAAGGAATACCATTCCTATGATTCGTATCTCTTCACCTAAGTGCGAAAGGAAAGAGAGGCCTGCGTATTGATCCCGCATCAACCCAATGAGGAAAATAGTTCCCGTACCTTTTCCACAAGGTTCAGCGGCGTAGTGGTTGCCTTTGGGAGGAAGTCACTTGCCCCAAGGGCCGTAGCCCTATGGATGTCAACCGGGATGGTCCTTGCTGAAAGAATGATCACGGGAATATTCTTGAGTTCGCTATTCTGCTGCATAAGCTGCAGTATTTTAAACCCATCCATACCCTCCATCCAGAGGTCCATAATCACCAGGTCAGGTTTCAGATCCTGCAGATGCTTCAATGTCTCGACTCCGTTGGACGCCTCAATGACGATATACCCCTCGAGAGAGAGTTTGCTCCTGAATGCGACCCTGGACTGAGCATCATCATCCATGAGGAGGATCTTCCTTTCCGCCTTCTTTGCGGCAATTTCCTTCACCTGGTCAACATACTTCCTGATGAGAAGGAGCTGGGCATGGGTCAACTCAAGGAATTTCACCCCCATACCGACCCCTGGCTGGGAGTGCTGTACCATGGCCTTCACCTTAATAGGCGTACCATGAATCTTGAACGCCATATCAAAAACAGTTCCCGAGGGAAGGTCCGACTCAGTGACAATGTACATTCCATTCTCACTGATGTCCAGGGCATTTGCCTTAATGATCCCGTTTATGAGAATATCCTCTTCCCATACCAGCACCCTTTTCTTCTCCCTGCTGTCGCTCCCTCCCGACATATTATTCATCCCTGATAATCCTCATGAACGACCGCACATTCTCGGATATATCACCCCTGAGCACCGCAGATGCCACGGCAACCGCGTCAGCTCCGGCGTTCAAAACCAGGGGAAGGCTTTCTTCAGATATTCCCCCGATGGCCACTACAGGGATTTTCACCGCTTTCCTTATCCTGCCTAACATCTCCAGTCCTCTTGGTTCACCGGCATCTTTGGTGGTCGTAACGAAAACCGGGCCAAAGCCAATATAGTCAGCACCGCTGCGCTCAGCATCCATTGCTTCGGGAAGGGAATGGGTCGAAATACCTACAATCCTGTCTCCCATTATCCTGCGGGCTTCTTTCAGTGGCAGGTCATCCTGCCCCAAATGTACTCCGTCCGCACCCACCGCACGAGCAATGTCTGTATGGTCATTCACCACCAATGCAGCACCGTACTCGGCAGTCAGCGCCCTCAGTCTCATCGCCTCACGGTGAATCTCCCTTCGCGTCTTTTCTTTCTCCCGGTATTGAATCCATCCCGCTCCTGCCTCCAGCGCAATCCTTGTCATCTCCTCACAGGTCAATCCGCAGAGTTTCCGATCCGTAACAAAACAGAATCCGCCAAGAAAAGGGGACACCTCTTTCAGGATACTACCCCTTTTCATCTCGGGGTCCCTCGGGTTGGGAAACCCTCTCCGCAAAGCCTGTATCAAACTCACCGCTTATGAAATCCTGATGACTGAATACTTTTTTGTGAAAAGGGATGGTGGTCTTTATCCCTTCGATGATAAACTCGTTCAGCGCGCTTTTCATCTTCTCGATGGCGTCCTTTCTTGTGGTGTCATGCACAATAAGCTTTGCGATAAGAGAATCGTATTGGGAAGGCACGGCCCACCCGCTGTAAGCCGCGGTGTCTACTCTCACCCCGGGCCCTCCCGGCTGGTAGAAAAAGGTGATTTTGCCAGGACAGGGAATGAATCGCTCAGGGTCTTCAGCGTTTATCCTGCATTCAATGGCATGGCCTGATGGTTTTATGGCGCTTTGCCTGTATTCCAGGGGAAGACCTGATGCCAACTTTATCTGCTCTTTGATGATATCTATCCCGGTTACGGCCTCGGTCACGGGATGTTCAACCTGTACCCTGGTATTCACCTCCATAAAATAGATATCCCCGGCCGCGTCGACAATGAATTCGACGGTGCCCACATTCTTATATTTGAGGGCCTTTGCCGCCTTTATACCCAACTCCCCAATCTTCCTTCTAAACTTCTCTGTGGAGATCGGTGAAGGGGCTTCCTCGATAAGTTTCTGATGCCTCCTCTGTACGGAGCAGTCGCGCTCACCCAGGTGAATCACATTCCCTTTGTCATCCGCCATTATCTGGACCTCGATATGCCTCATGTCCGGGATGTACTTTTCCACATAGAGCTCACTGTTTCCGAAGGAAGTGAGGGCCTCTCTCTGGGCAAGGTAAAATGCCTGCTCCAGATCCTTCTCCTCATTCACAACCCTCATGCCCTTCCCGCCGCCCCCTGCAGAGGCTTTCAAAATTACGGGGAACCCTATTTTCTTCGCAACCTTAATGGCCATCTCCTCTGAGAGCACAGGTCCGTCACTCCCCGGTACCACCGGCACACCCTTCCGTTTCATAACCTGCCTCGCCTTTGCCTTATCACCCCCAAGGCGTATGTTCTCGGCAGAAGGCCCGATGAAAGTGATTCCCGATGTGGCACACGCCTCGGCAAAATGGGGATTCTCGGAGAGGAAACCATATCCCGGATGTACCGCTTCTGAATCCGTGATCTCGGCAGCGCTGAGGATCCCGGGGATATTGAGATAGCTCTGTAAGGAGTTGGCAGGACCGATACATACCGCCTCATCAGCGAGCCTCACATGCATCGAGTCTTTTTCTATATCTGAATATACCGCTACGGTCCTTATCCCGAGTTCTCTGCAGGCCCTTATAACCCTGACTGCAATCTCACCCCGGTTTGCGACGAGGACCTTCTTAAAGATTTTCATGATACCGGCTCAACAAGGAAGAGTGGCTCGCCGTACTCAACAGGCTGACCATTTTCCACCAAAGCCCTCACAATCACCCCGTCCACCTCACTCTCGATCTCGTTCATAAGCTTCATGGCCTCGATGATGCAGATCACCTGACCCTTTTTCACCCTCGTTCCCGCATCCGCAAAGGGAGGGGCATCCGGAGAAGGTGCCCGGTAGAATGTGCCGACTATAGGACACGTAATGGTAATGAGCCTCTGGATATCTTCCTCGGACTCACCCGTTCTTTCGATGGTGGTCAAGGGAGGTTTCGGGTGCACCTCAAGGGAAGATAACATCATCTGCCTCCTTATCTTCACCTTTATTCCCTCTTTCTCCACCTGGAGTTCTGTAATATCGGTATCCTTCAGAAAAGAGATAAGTTCCTTCAGATCATCTAGTTCCATTATTTTACCCTTTCAATATATTCCGATGTCCTGGTGTCCACCCTTATCACGTCTCCTGTATTGATATGAAGAGGGACTCTCACCACAGCACCGGTCTCCAATGTTGCAGGCTTGGACCCTCCCGAAGCGGTATCACCCTTATACCCGGGATCTGTTTGTGCCACGACGAGTTCCACAAAGGTAGAAATCTCTACCGTGAGGGGATCCCCTCTATAGTTGAGAATCTTTACTACCATGTTTTCCTTGAGGAACTTCTTTGCATCCCCAAGTTGGGAGGTACTGAGGGGTATCTGTTCAAATGTCTCAGTATCCATGAAATAATGGTGGTCCCCCTCTGCATAGAGGTACTGCATTGACCTTTCATCAAGGTGGGGTGATTCGAACTTCTCCCCCGACCGGAAGGTATCCTCCAGGACACTCCCGCTCTTGAGGCTTTTTAACTTTGTCCTCACAATAGCTCCCCCTCTTCCCATCTTCACATGCTGAAAATCGATGATCTCAAAAGGTTCGCCTTTGTATTCTATCTTTGCACCCTTTCTGAATTCATTTGTTGATATCAATACACCCTCCTCCTGCCCTGCAAAATTTAGAGTATCTCCAGATCCCTCGGTAAGCGTGTCAACACTTCAGGTCCCTTAGGTCTCACAAGCACCATGTCTTCTATCCTCACACCCCCGAGCCCTGGTATATATATCCCCGGCTCTACGGTAAAAATCATGTTTTCACTTATGGTATCACTTCGTGTCCATGTGATCCTCGGTGACTCATGAACCTCGAGACCTACCCCATGGCCCGTTCCATGACCAAAAAACTTACCGTACCCCGCATTTTTTATTGTATTCCTTGCCACCTCATCAATACCCTTGCTCTTGCAGCCAGGGTAAACAGAGGAGACCGCCCTTCTGTTTGCCTTATAGACCGTCTGGTATATTTCCTCTTTCCGAGAAATATCAACGCCCACGTTGCGTCCCCCGTGACACCCGGTACCTCTCAAAAGGAATGTCCTCGTCATATCTGAACAATAACCTTCCGCTTCCCCACCCCAGTCTATCACCACAAGTTCACCTGATGAGAGCTTCTTATCGCTCGCCTTGGCATGGGGCATTGCCGAGTTTACGCCGGACGCCACTATTATATCAAAAGGGAGGTGATTGCACCCTCTTTTTTTCAGCCGTGCTTCCAGCATGAGGGCTATCTCCCGTTCCCTCCTTCCGGGCCGTATATAGGGCTTCACATCAAGGAATGCTTCTTCTGCCTTCCGTACTGCCTCTTTTATGGAACGTATCTCTCCATGGTCTTTTATTGTCCTCAGGGATTCTACAATACCTGTCAGAGGACTAAGCCTTGCCCCGCACCGGGAAAGCCCCTGAAAAAATTCATACGATACCCCCGATTCAAAACCGAGGGTACGTATACCAAGATCAGAGATCATTTCTTTTATAATCCTTAGCCTGTCGCCCTTTTCGATGGAAAGTTCCCAGGGAATTCCAGTCAACTCCCTCCCGGCCTCCTCCTGATACCTGAAGTCCGTGATAAACACATTTTTCTCCTTAGTGATCAGGACAGCACCGGAGGATCCCTTGAAACCGGAGAGGTACCTGACATTTACAATATTGGTGGCGAGAAACGCGTGGATTCTTTTCCTTTCAAGGGAATCCCTCAGCCTCTCAAGGCGTGATGAAAAAGGCTGGAAAATACCCTACCCCCTGGAAAGGATATTCTTCAGAGCATGGAGTGCGAGAACGTAGCTCTCAGCGCCAAACCCGGTAATCTGGCCCTGTGATACTTCTGCGATGTAAGATCTCCTCCTGAACTCTTCCCTCTTGTACACATTGGAGATGTGAACTTCAATGGTAGGTCTGGCTACAGCCGCAATCGCATCGCGGATGGCTATGCTCGTATGGGTATATGCTGCGGGATTTATTATGAGGGCGTCATAATCTGCCTTTTGGATCGCATCGATGATCTCACCCTCACTATTGGATTGCAGAATAGAGACCTTTATCCCGGTTTCCGCGGCCACTGCCTTGATTCTCCGGTTAATCTCTCCGAGGGTGAGCGTTCCGTATACCTCGGGCTCTCTTTTCCCGAGCATGTTCAGGTTTGGTCCATGGATGACTAATACTTTCATTGGCAGCGTTCTTAGACTATCAAGCAAAGATCGTAGATTTCTGAGTCCTCATTTCGTCAGCAGTCCACAGCCAAATGCACTGGGTCATTCTTAGAATTCTCCTTCCAGTTTCGGGACTGCTGTCTTGAGAATGTATCTACCCTTGCCATAGTTGCCCTCGGGCCTTATCACCAGGGCCAGGTAGTATCCGGGATTGATCTGGCGCATGATAATACCGCACCTGTCTGAGATAATGGAAAACTCGCGCGCAACGCCAAGGCCAAGTTCTTGTGCAGCAAGATTAATGTCTTTGATCATGGCTGAGGCCTCTGCTCCAAGGTCCTCAAGGCTGAAAAGTTTCTCGGTGGCATACTCCTCAACCGGGATACCATCAGAGCCGAGAATCATGGCAGAAACTGCACCATCAACCCTCTCCACTGCGTCCTTAAGAACCTCAGAAAAGCTCATCCCTCCCCGATTCCTGCAATTACCTTATTGGCTCTTTCCAAAATTTCTCCTTACTCCGTCCAGAAATGTCTCCAGTTTGGCTATCACCACCTCGTCACCCCTGCCCATGAGTTTCATGAGCGTCTTCAACTCCAAAATCCTCTGCAAGGTCTGCTTATCATCAGGATTCCGTGAGAGGACCTCCCTGTAGATCTCAAGCGCCTTGAAAAAATTACCGCTGGCAACCATAGAATCTGCAGCGCCTATATCAGCGCCGCTTCCCGCAGGTTTTGCCTCTTCCCCCATCCTGGGGGCTGAAAGATCCGGATGTTCCTGGGGAACCTCAACCGGCTCGGCAAGGATATCATCAAAGGCCTCTCCCTCTAAAAGGTCAATTGCCTGATCTTCAGGAATCTCAATGGGCTCATCGATCCCCGGCATGGTCTCCGGGGTCTCGACAGACAGAGAATCTTCTAACTTCTCAAACTCCTCATGGGATATCGCCTGGGGTTCAACTACAGTCTCCTCTTCATGAGTATGCGTCTCAATGGCGAGGGCTTCAATTCCCTCAGCATCAGGAACCAATTCAGCAGGGCTCTCCAGGGAAAAGGGCATTCTCTCTTTCCCCATTAGTCCGCCCTCGATCTCTTCCAGGCTCATCTTTGCATCCTCATCAAGGGGATTTAACTGCATCACTTTCCTATATTCGTCTGTCGCCTTGAGGGTTTCTCCACGTTCACGGTAGATTTCGGCGAGTTTTTTGTGGGAAAAGAGATTGTCGGGGATCGCGCTCACTACTCTTTCGAATTCGTCCCTCGCCTCCTCAATCATACCCTTTTCCATGTAGATTCTTCCCAATGCCACCCGTGCGCTGGTATACCCTGGCTGGCGTTCGAGACCACTTAGGATCACGGAGATTGCTTCGTCCGGCATCCCTGTTTTCCTGTATTCTTCGGCGAGGGGAAGAAACAGCCTAGAATTTGGGTCCTTCTCAACCCTCATTCGAAGTTTCTCTATCTCTTCCATTGACATGGCTATTGAACTTTAATCAAAAGAGGAGTAAATGTCAAGAGATGAGCTTCACAATTCTGTCCAGTATTGTATCAGCCACTGTATCCTTTGTCATGAGAGGGAAAGAGGATATTCCCCTCTTCTCGATTATGGTAATCTCATTGGTATCCACATCAAAGCCTGAGCCCTCTGAGGTCACATCATTAAATATCACCATATCAGCGCCCTTCTCGATCAGTTTTCTCCTTGCCCGGCTGATATGAGCCCCTGTCTCAGCAGCGAAACCAACAAGAAAAGGTCTCTTCTTCATGGCCCCTATTTCTGAGAGGATATCCGGGGTCTTCCTGAATGTTACGTTCAACTCAGAAGACTTGGGTATCTTCCTTTTATTTCTCTCGGAAGGTGTGAAATCGGCCACTGCCGCAGCCATTATCAACGCATCGGAACCCTTCAGGGCTCCCCTCACCGCTTCCCCCATCTCCTCAGCGGTCTCCACAGACATAAAAACCGCATGTGAAGGGGGAGTGAGATGAGAAGGACCACTGATGAGAATAACCTCAGCACCCCTCCTCAATGCAGCCCTTGCAACAGCATAACCCATCTTGCCTGATGACCTGTTGGAGATGAACCTCACAGGATCCATGTGTTCCCTTGTCGGTCCCGCAGTCACCACAACCCTCTTCCCTGCCAGATCCTTTTTCGACAGTGCAGAAAAGATACACTCCATAATGTCCTGAACTTCAGACATCCTCCCTATACCATCCTCGCCACATGCGAGGCTACCTTTTTGAGGTCCAACCTGTACCACCCCCATGTCGGTAAGGGTTTGAAGATTCTTGCGAAACGCAGGGCTCTCATACATCCTCCAGTTCATGGCAGGAGCAACGACTACCTTCCCTCTGAATGAAATGAGGCAGGTGCTCAGCATGTCATCGGCAATCCCATGCGCGTACTTCCCTATACTGTTTGCGGTTGCAGGCGCAATGACCATCAGATCAGCATCGGAGGTAAGCGTAATGTGTGACATCGGATACTGAAAGGTATCTGAATACACCCTGTTCCGAGAGGCTATTTCAAAGGAAAGGGGGGTAATAAAACGTGTTGAGGCATCTGTCATGATCACATGCACAGATGCCCCTTCATCCAAAAGTCTCCTCGTTAAATCGATGGCCTTATAAACCGCAACGCTTCCCGTCACTCCCAGGAGGATATTCTTATTCTTCAGCACCACCGCTATCCCGGAATGTGGCTCTTCGGGGACCTTATTCCTCCTGCCCTTTTTCAGCAAAGAGTTCTTCAAAGGCCTTCTTTTCGTCGGTTTCCTTCTCATGGAGATATATCTTCAGATCTTTTTCCAGCTCGGAAAGGTCCTCATGTGCACCCTCCCTTCTTTTTTCTTCCAAAAGCCTCCGGTAATCGAATTTCTTAGCCTCTTCCTTCGCCTTCTTTGCTTCATCACCCACAAGGAACTCCAACGTGCCATTGATGGCTTCTTCAATGGCAATGGTAGTTACCTTTTTTGCCTTTGTCTGAATCTTCGGCTTTGCTCCCAGCGAGAGCTCCCTTGCCCTCTGCCCCGCGATGGTCGCAAGCCTGTATTTCCCGTCTATCTTCTTTTTGTCCACTTCCGCAGGTAATGAAATAAGGTCCATCCCTTCCTCCTAAATCCTAAAGTTTTTCTTCACCCATTGCGGGTCTATTTTGCTTGTCCGACAATCCTCAGCAATGACAACGGCTTTCAGCATTGCCAATGCCTCATCAAAGGAGCTGTTTATTATAACATAATCATACCATTCATAGTCCTTTATTTCGTCGGTAGCCCTCTTCAGTCTCAGGGCTATCTCCTCCGCTGAATTGGACATCCTCTTTTCCAGTCTATCCTTAAGGGTATCCAGGGAGGGCGGCAATATGAAAATGTATACGCCGTCATTATAGCTGCTGCGTATCTCCTTCGCTCCCTGGGTATCAATGTCAAGGATGACATCTGTGCCTTCGTTCTTGAGCGCCTCCAATCGCTTTTTTGATGTGCCATACAGATTGCCGTGGACCTTTGCCCATTCGGCAAATTCACCCGCCCCGACCATTCTCCGGAACTCCTCTTCATCCACGAATGTGTAATCCCGGTCATTCTCCTCCCCGTGACGGGGCATGCGGGTGGTGAATGAGACCGAATGTCTGATATTGGGCATGTCTTCGGCCAGTTTCTGACAAAGCGAGGTCTTTCCGGCTCCGGAAGGGGCTGAAACTATGAACAGATTTCCCCTGGGCTTCAGTCCCATCGGCTCTACAGGTTGTTGCGGGTTGAACCCTTCTGGTCTTTTTGGTTCCCCTCTTCCTTCCCTTCCACGAACCTCTGGGTTATGGTCTCTGCCTGGAGGGCGCTGAGGATTACGTGGTCACTGTCGGTTATTACAATGGATCGGGTTCTTCTTCCTTCTGTGGCATCTACAAGCTTTCCCCTTTTTTTTGCCTCTTCCCTCAGCCTTTTCATGGGAGATGACCCGGGGGTCACTATGGCGATAACCCGGGAGGCCGAAACTACATTGCCAAAGCCAATGTTTACAAGTACAGGACTCATATCCCCTCTCTTCATTCTTTTGTCGCCTCCTACTGTATATTCTGGGCCTGTTCCCTCATTTTCTCAAGCTCTGCCTTCATCTCGACAGTGACACTCGAAATGCGGTAATCGTCCGCCTTAGAGGCAACGGTGTTTACCTCGCGGTTAAGTTCCTGGAGGAGGAATTCAACCTTTCTCCCTATTGTATCACCATCAGAGAGAATTTGCCGCATCTGCTTCACATGTGAGTGAATCCTCGTGATCTCCTCGCTGATATCCGTCTTTTCAGCGATAATGGCCGCCTCCTGGAGCACCCTGTTCTCGTCATACTGTGCTTCACCAAAAAGGAGCGCGAGCCTCTCCATAAACCTTTCCTTGGATTTGTCCACCACTTCAGGACAAAGGAGTGAGACCTGCGCATTCATATGTTCCACGCGTTCCAGCCTTGACCACATATCCTGTGCAATGGACTCACCTTCCTCGTTCCTCATGTCCTGAACCTTGTCCATTGCTTCAGTAAAAGCCGGGCAGAGCAACTCGGTGTCATGGGGAACCTCCTCGCTCACAATGAGTTCCCTGAATCCTGCAATGGTTTCTATCCCTATGGTGCCAGACAGGGAGAGTTCTTCTTTCAGACTGCTGAGGGAATTGTAAATCTCTCTCGCAAGTCCCATATGCACCTTGATCCTGTGATTCTCTTCGTCCTTGAGGGAAACCACAATATCAAACTTACCCCGGCTAAACCGTTTCTTCACCATGTTCCGGAGCGGAATCTCGTACTGACTCAGATGCGGGGAGATCTTCATGGATATTTCGAGGAATCTGTGGTTCAGAGAGCGTATCTCGACCCTGAAGGATCCTTTTTCTGAAGCGCCGAATCCGGTCATGCTTTGCATCATAGAAATTAACTATAGAACAGCCTGGACATTTAGTCAAACACCGTACAGGAAGAGATCCGGGGCTGCGGAGAATGTGCTACGTTTTCTGACATCCGCTGCCACCTCCGACTATGCAGGGGAATGCACTCACTCTCCATCATTCTATGCCTTGATAATACGGGAACTCTTTATCCCTGCGGTGGCATTCCTTGTGTCAACGACGAGCCTGCTGTGCCGCACTATAAACTCATAATCATAGGCCGTGTGGTTGGTGGATATTACGACACAGTCGTACTTCTTGAGAGAATTCGCTGTAATAGGGACTGAGCGCATCTTGAGATCATACCTCCTCATCCTGTGGGTCTTCGGCACATTCGGGTCATTGTAGTCAACCCGTGCGTCCTTTTCCGTGAGGAGTTCGATGAGTTTAAGGGAAGGAGATTCTCTCACGTCATCCACGTCCTTTTTGTACGCAAGACCAATGATCAATATCTTCGCCCCTTTTATGCCCCTTCCCTTCGCATTCAGGCCGTCAATAATCCTGCCCATCACGTAGTAGGGCATGAATGCATTGATCTCGCCAGCGAGCTCTATGAATCGGGTATGAAAATCATATTCCCTTGCCTTCCATGTGAGATAAAAGGGGTCTATGGGAATGCAGTGTCCGCCGAGCCCGGGCCCGGGATAGAAGGGCATGAATCCGAAGGGCTTGGTCGACGCTGTGGCGATCACTTCCCAGACATTGATTCCCATTCTGTCGAAGAGCATTTTGAGTTCATTCACAAGGGCAATGTTGACTGCCCTGAAGATGTTTTCAAAGAGTTTAGTCGCCTCGGCAACCCGTGTGGATGAGACAGGGACGGTCCTGTCCACCACGGTATCGTACAATGCCTTTGCAGAGTTTAGGCACTGCTTGGTGTACCCCCCCACAACTTTCGGTATCCTGGCGGTGGAAAAATCAGGATTGCCGGGGTCTTCCCGTTCCGGGGAGTAGGCAAGGCTAAAATCCTCTCCTGCCCTGAGCCCTGATTCCTCCAGGATTGTTTTCATATCCTCGTCCGTGGTTCCGGGATACGTGGTCGATTCAAGGATGATGAGCTGCCCTTTCCTAAGGTAGAGTGCAATAGTGCGGGCGGTTTCCCGCACATACGTCATGTCAGGTTCCCTGTGCTGATCCAGGGGAGTGGGAACGCAGATAATGATGCATGTCATGGTCTTGAGCCTGCTGAAATCGGTGGTAGGAAAGAATCGCCCCGAACGGTTCATTTCCGCAATCACCTCTGCAGGAATATGTTTGATATAGCTTTTCGCTGCCTTGAGGCTTTTCACCTTTTGTTGGTCATTATCGAATCCGGTTACGTGAAATCCCGCCTTCACAAACTCTCTCACGAGCGGCAGCCCCACATATCCAAGGCCGATAATCCCTATCCGCGCGGTCCTGTTCTCAATCTTTTTTATGATTTCCACGGCGTTTATTTTACCTTAATCCTACTGCGGATGTATATGCATGTGCATTCACGCCACTGGGCATTCACGCACACATTTCAGTATCAGGGAATTTCCAGCTTCCTTTCCCAATCCCACGCTGTCCTCACAATGTAACCGAGGTCATCATGCCGGGGGTTCCAGTTGAGCGTTTTCCTCACCTTTGCATTACCCGCAACCAGGACAGGTGGATCGCCCACTCTTCTGCTTGTTTCCTTCACCTTGAAATCCACACCGGTTATTTCTTTCACCACCTTAACTACCTGTCTCACAGAATACCCGTGCCCATATCCGCAGTTAAATACCTCGCTTCTCTTCTCATGGATAAGGTAGCTCAACGCCATCACATGCGCGTCTGCAAGGTCGTCCACATGGATGTAATCCCTTATGCATGTGCCATCGGGGGTAGCATAATCATTCCCGTAGATCGAGAGTTCATCGAATTCCCCCTTTGCTGTTTTTAATGCCCTTGTAATAAGGTGGGTTGATTGCCTGTATGCCTGACCTATTCTGCCCTGAGGATCAGCACCCGCGACATTGAAATATCTAAGCGCGATGTACCGCACATCCCCGCTGCCGGACAGGCCTTTCAGCAGCATCTCCACCGCAACTTTAGAGGAACCGTAGGGGTTTATGGGGTTAAGAGGAGCGCCCTCATCAACCGGCATCTTTTCAGGTATGCCGTAGACCGCTGCAGTTGAAGAAAAGATAAAGTTCTTCACGCCATTTTCCTTCATAACCTCCAGCAGGTTGAGGGTATTCACCATATTATTCCTATAGTATTTCAGCGGCTCATGCACAGACTCCTCCACTTGTATGAATGCCGCGAAGTGCATTACCGCATCGGGGCTGAAATCTTCTATCACTTCATTGACAAGTGCCTTGTCCGAGAGGTCACCTTTCACCAGTATCCCGTGGAGGACTGCCCAGTCATGCCCTGTGGAGAGGTTGTCAAGAACAAGGATATCACACCCCTCTTCCCCCAGCGCCTTTACCACATGGCTTCCGACATACCCTGCTCCGCCTGTGACAAGTATCCTCATCCTTTTCCGCCTCTCCGTAAATGGTACCTGGAATTATATCCTAATCAGTTGACTTTTTTCATTTTCATAGTGTTAAATAGTAGTTCTGGAGGTGATACGATATGTACGCGATCATAGAAACAGGGGGGAAACAGTTTAAGGTGTCCGAGGGTGATACCATAATCGCTGATATCCATTCATCAGAGCCGGGTACAGCAATAACCATAGAAAGGGTCCTCGCAATTGTGGATGGTCCAAAAGGTGTGTGGGGAACTCCCTACGTAAAAGGCGCTACGGTCAAGGCCGAGGTGCTGGGCACGGGAAAAGGGAAAAAGGTCCTGGTATACAAAAAGAGACCGAGAAGGGTATTTGAAAAGCTGAATGGACACAGGCAGCCCTTCGTAAAGCTCAAGATTAATGAAGTAAGCTCCGGAGGATAAGTCATGGCACATAAAAAGGGAGTGGGCAGTTCGAGAAATGGACGTGACAGCCAGGCGCAACGGCTTGGCGTAAAGCGGTACGGCGGCCAATTTGTCAAGGCCGGGAATATCCTGGTGAGGCAGAGGGGCACACAATTTCATCCTGGCAACAATGTGGGGAAAGGGAGGGATGACACCCTCTTTGCGCTCATCGACGGCGTGGTTACCTTTGAACGAAAGGACAGGGACCGCCAAAAGATAAGTGTCTATCCTCCAACAGAACAGGCTATAGCAGGTTAGCAAGCCTGTTGCATATAAGTCGAAAAAGGCGGTGAATAACCGCCTTTTTTATTTAGTCTTGATAATTCATATATTCGGAAGAGGTGTCCGGCTCCAATGGCAATCCGCCTGAGGCGGAAGTGTTATGTGCCCGTCCGCAAAAGCGGACTTTGACTAAACATAAGAACAGATTCTTGTTAGGCGTGCGGAGCCCTGCATGGTCGAGAAGGGCAATTGTCTTACCGGGAGACGGATACTTCTGCCGAAACAAAGAAATCCAAAGAAGGAGCAGATTAGGAAACGTTTCTTTCCATGCAATTTGTTGATTATGTAAAGATCATCGTAAAGGCCGGTGACGGCGGAAGAGGCTGCGTCAGCTTCAGAAGGGAAAAGTACGTTCCCAGAGGCGGGCCTAATGGGGGAGACGGAGGAAAAGGCGGGCACATAATCCTTAGAGCACAACGTGAGCTGAACACCCTCCTCGACCTGAGGTATCAGCGCCTTTACAAGGCAACAAGGGGGCAGCACGGCATGGGAAAGGACATGCACGGCAAAGATGGAGATGATCTCATCATCCCTGTTCCGGTGGGAACCGTGGTAAAAAACGAAGAAACAGGAGAAGTCCTGGGCGATCTTGATACAGAAGGGAAGGAGCTCATTGCAGCAAAAGGGGGAAAGGGCGGACTGGGGAATGCCCATTTTGCAACGCCCACAAGACAGGCCCCCACATATGCCCAGCCAGGACTAGAGGGCGAAGAGAAGGCCCTCATCATTGAATTAAAGCTTATTGCTGATGTGGGACTGATCGGGCTTCCCAATGCAGGAAAATCCACTCTCATCTCGGTCATATCTGCCGCAAAACCAAAGATTGCAGACTATCCCTTCACCACCCTCAAGCCAAACCTCGGGGTAGTGAAACTGGAAAACTTCAGGAGCTTTGTGGTTGCAGATATCCCGGGACTCATAGAGGGCGCCCACAGGGGAGCTGGCCTTGGATTTCAGTTCCTCAGACATGTGGAACGGACCTCTATGCTCCTGCACCTCGTAGACATTTCGGAAATGTCTTCCGGTGATCCTGTGGACAATCTCACCACAATCAATCGGGAGCTGGAGCTCCACGGTAGTGCTCTCACCGAAAAGCCACAGGTGGTCGTTGCCACCAAGCTGGATGTCGCGGACAAAAACAAGCTTGACAGGCTTTCTGATTATTGCAAAAATAGCAGCACCGACTTCTTCGCCATATCTGCTGCCACGGGAAAGGGAGTGAAGGAGCTCATAAGGAGTGTTTCGTCTCGTTTGGAGAGAATGAAATGAGAAGGCTTGTCATAAAAATAGGAAGCAACATCCTCACCTCTGAGAACAACGGCCTTGACCTGGAAAGGATCGCCTCCATCGCGGACGATATATCCAAAGTGAAGGACGCAGGGTATGAAGTGGTCATCGTGTCCTCAGGTGCGGTCGCCGCAGGGATGAAAAAGCTTGAGCTGAAGGAGAAACCCAGGGATATCATCCTCAAGCAGGCATCCGCGGCAGTGGGCCAGAGCAGCCTCATGTGGGCATATGAAAAGTGTTTCAATACCCATGACAAGAAGGTCGCACAGATACTCCTCACCCGCGATGATTTTTCGGACAGAAAACGATATATCAACTCGAGGAACACCCTCATCACCCTGCTCTCCTACGGGGTTATACCTATAATTAATGAAAACGATACCGTGGCCACAGATGAAATACGGTTTGGTGATAACGACCACCTCGCTTCACTTGTGGCGGGACTGATTGACGCCGAGCGCTTCATCATACTTTCTGATGTGGAGGGTCTCTTCAGCGATGACCCACGGAAAAACCAAAAAGCAACGCTCATAGAAGTTGTGGAGCACATTACCAATGAATTGGAAAAAAAAGCGGGCGGCACCGGCTCAGCAGTGGGCACCGGGGGAATGTTCTCAAAGCTTCTTGCGGCAAAGAGGGCCATGCATCACGGCATTACCGTAAACATCATCAACGGGAGGACAAAAGGCATAATTTCTTCGTTGCTCAGCGGCGCTCACCACGGCACCGAGTTTAGGCCCCAAATAACGAGGCTTTCTTTAAAGAAGGGCTGGATCGCTTATGCGTGCAGAACCAAGGGGAGCATCACGATTGATGACGGCGCGGCGAAGGCCTTGCTCCAAGGAGGCAAGAGTCTCCTCCCCTCAGGGATCATCTCCCTTTCCGGAAACTTCGAGGCAGGGGATGCGGTTTACTGTCTTGATTCCAAAGGCGCCCGGGTTGCAAAGGGCCTCACCAACTATTCTTCCTCTGAAATTGAGAAGATCAAGGGCAAGAAGACTTCTGAAATTGAGCGCATCCTTGGCTACCAATACTCCGACGAGGTAATCCACCGGGACAATCTTGTGTTGCTGTAGGATTCAAAGTACCCGTCCTCTTTTGTTGTTTTTTTAAGATACACCCCTTGAGTTGTCACAAAAAGCGTGTTGAGAAGTTTTTTCGTTCTCCCGCTTGACTAACCATGGCTTTTATATGTACAATTACTTGTACAATATAGATTGGAGGTTTTGATGAACACCATTACATATTCGGCTGCCCGAGCCAGTTTGGCCCAAGCAATGAAAAAGGTATGTGAAGACCACGAGCCTGTCATCATTACCCGGCAGAAAGAAGGGTCTGTGATTATGCTTTCGCTTGAAGATTTCACATCCCTTGAAGAAACCGCATATCTTCTGCGCGTCCCAAAAAATGCAAAGCGTCTTCTCGAATCCATCTCCGAGTTGGAGAGGGGCGGCGGCAAGGCCCGCAAACTTGCCGGGTGAAACTTATATTCTCCGAACATGCATGGGAGGACTACCTTTACTGGCAAAAGACCGACAGAAATATGCTCAAACGCATCAACCGCCTTATTCATGAGATAATGCGCAACCCCTTCACAGGCAGCGGCAAGCCCGAGCCCCTCAAACACGGTCTTTCCGGGTACTGGTCCCGGCGCATCAATGACGAGCATAGGATAGTCTACCGCCCCGCTGAGGACGCCATACTGATAGCTCAGCTGCGGTATCATTACTGAGCGCATAATTCTTTTCATTGTCAGTTTGCTCATTTTTCTTCCCTTACTTTTTATAAACCTCATTAAGAGGCAGCAGCGTATATGATATTGAGACAGCAAAACATCTGGTTGCACGTAAATGAATGAATCATTTCTCTCAGTAAACAAAACAATTCCTTACTGCAATCGTGACTTTGCCGAATGGCACAGAGGTATTTCACATTGTGGCTTCTGGGCGGTCCTGGTCAATGACAAAGACTGGCTTGACTTCTTGAAACCGCACGTTCACACCTAGCGCAATTTATACATCCCGGATACCAGCGCGCACCGCACATTACAGTGCTTGCGTGCGTTTGTTGAGTGAAGAACATTTCTCTCCCAAACTCCAAAGATGCCAGACTACTGCACTCAATGAAGCCAAAGTGCCCCCCTTTTTCTTAAGGGCCGGCGTAATGGACAGTTTCGCATCCGCGCCGTACATTACTGTCGAAGACCCGGGTGGGTCCCTCAAAAAGATTCGTTCAATCCTTGCCACGATTTCCAAAGAAGATAATCAGGCGGATTACTACAGACCTCATATCACGCTGGGTTTATATCAGGAGGCCTTTGAGATGCAGCGGGTAGCACATCATCTTCAAGAGTTTCACCCTGTATCAACCAGGCAGTTGTCAGTAACAGAACTGGCATTCTGTGCCTATGAGACCAGTGACATGCAGGGTCCGTTCATCGTAATGGAACGTGTAGCATTAGCCGGCTCTGATCAAAGGGAAAAAGACTTCTGAACTAGCACATTCTCGGCTATCGCTATTCTGATGAGGTGATTCACCGGGATAATGTCATGTTGTTATAAAGTTTAAAGTAGCCTGTCTCCTTTTCTATTTCCCAATGAAAAGCGGCAGGTCGGTGACAAGGGAGATATTGAAGGCGACGTATCTGTCGAGGTCTTTGGGGGATATTTCAAAGATGTTGGAAAAGTATAATTACATACAATGCTACGTCATCAAATCAGGACATAAAAACTCAATTACGAGCCCATGATTTCTTAATGCATTTCTATAATGCCACCAATCTGTATCCGCGGCATTAAAAACTTTCGCTGCGCGTTGACCGGCCAGTGCAACCGCAACAAATGTTCTGTCGGAACGATCAAAGCTTGCCAGGGATGGATCATTGGGAAATTCCTCAAAATCGTCAGGGTCTCCAGATGATGGCGTAATATCAACCATTAGGCAATGTTTCGGATTGACCTGGTTAGTCCATAACCACTTGAAGAAGCTGTCGCCCAGTCCCGGTTGCCCTGCTAACGTTGCATATCTGTTATATTCATTAAATATCCGCATGCCTGAATCAAGAAGTGTTATTCTCCTTTGTTTAACGTCTTCGAGTGCTTTGACACACGCAATAATACACTCAGGCCCGGCATGTTCGTTCTTTTCATTGGCGACAACAAGAACGTTGGTGTCCACAACCGCAGCCCTCAATTCTCCTGTCCCTTCATCCTTCTCTCTTGCATCGCTTTGGTCATTGCAGCCATTTCCCCAAACTCATCCCCGAAAAAGCCGTCAGGCCAGTTTGTAATACGTCCCATAAGATCGATATCAAGATTCCTAAGCCTCGATCGACCGTCGACCATTTCACAGAAATAAAGTGCGGCATTTTCAGAAGATAACTGTTCCTCAGCGATCCTTCTTTGCAAACGTCTCAGAAGATGCTCACTGTGACTTTCAAGAACGATCTGAACTTTTCTGGTTTTGATGGCATCAATAAACACATCAGCCAACCCCGCCTGAACTGTGGGGTGAAGATGGATTTCCGGCTGCTCCATCAAGATGGTCGAACCCTCAGGAACGTAATAGCAAAGAGTAATAACCGGCAATATCTGAGAAACTCCAAACCCTACGTCTGTAATCAGGACATTCGCACTATTTGGCGACTTCCTGACCCACACTCTGTAAAGGTTACTCCCTTCAGTAATTTGCTCAACAAAAAAATCGTGTATCATGCCAAGTTCACGAAGCCAATGGGCGACATACTCTTCTACAGTTAGTCGTTTTAGCCTTTTGCCGCGGGAGATTGTTTGATTGCGCTCACGAGAAGCTAAAATAGCGTCTATCACCTTTTCTCCTCGCCGGCCCATATCTGCAGGCTGTGCGCCAGCCCATGTGTATTGCCTTTTTGGATATTCTCTCAGAGGGCCGAGATAATACACATTTGAAAACAATTCTTCAAATGCAAGCTGAATGTCGGATAAAAACCCGGCATTTTGATAATAAGCCTTAACCTGGTCAGGAAAACCGTAACATTTTACCGGGGCCGGCAGATCCCACACCCTTCCGACTGTATGCTTAAATTTGAAGTCTGATTGCCCAGTTGCTTTTTTATGAGAAAGCTTGTATTGATTCTTTTGTTTTGTTTTTCGCTCCATTCCAAACTGGTGGGAAGCAAAAGTATAGCCCATTTTGTCTACCGCAATTCGTCCGGCGCCGTTTTCTTCAATCTCCGATTGAAATTCCAAATTGTCTCCCTCAAAGATAAATTTGCCTTTGTGTTCCGGGTCAGCTACTTTCAGCTCTTTTTTTAATTCCCATGTCAAGCCACACTTGAGAAGAGATTCTTTTGTGTGGTTGTAAATAATATCCTTAAATGTGCCGAGTTCAACCAGACTGCGGTCATCGCCCAAATTAAGCACCTGTGTTCTGTCTGTGGATTCAGCAGTTTGTTTTAACATTAATAGCAGTTGCAAGATGCTGGTCTTTCCTGAACTGTTGCTTCCAAACAAACCGGTGATTGGCGCTAAGCGTATATTTTCAATTTCTCTCCAAGACTTAAAGTTCTGCAACAAAAGTTTCGTTATCACGGCCTCACCTCCCTGCTTTACGAGTGCATGTTAATATCTTACAGCAAATACTCAAGCGACTACGAAGTTTTCTATTATTTTCATTTCTTCCCCTCCACAATCACAATTTCTTCCGGCGTGAGGACGTAGAGGGTATAGACCATTTTGTCTATCCGTTTTTTGAGGGTTTGCTGCCCCTCTATCTCAATATAGCGAATTCATAACCATATATTAATGAACAAGTTTATACTAAAGTGATGCTTTTTTACAGCCCTTGATTTTCTTTGAACTCAGCAGGTGGTCGTCAAGGATTTGAAGCGCGTAAGTGGGCTCTCTAACGTTACGATTTCTGCTTGTACCCCACAGGATAATCACAGTCGTTACGAATGAGTATTCCTGTGAAAACTCCAATCTCCTTTACCAGCATTAAAAATCCATTTTTCTCAAATACCCATTTCTCAATTTAAGAAAGCTTCTAGAGACGAAATATATTCCTATTGCCCAGACGTCTGCATCCGTTCTTTCAAGCAAATTCTGGCACGCTCGAAGAGCTGAATATACTCATCACTTGCATAATCTCTGTACGTAAACAGGTGGGGAGAATATCTGCCTTCCTTGTGGATAAGCGTAACCTCCGCATAAATCCCTTTGCTGAGGTAAATGCGGTGGGCGTATTTCTTTGTAGATGCGAGCACCACTTGATAAGGGGTGAGATATCCGGGATCGAGGTTGATGTGCCTCTTTCCGCCTGAAGATATCTGCTGCTCCAGATCATTTGTAAAGAGCTTTATACCAGCAAGTGCTTCCGGGTTGATCATCTCTTTGAAAAAGATGAATGTCCTTGTGAGGGGAGAACCAAGCTCTTCCTTATAGTAATCAGAATAGTCCCAGGGAAGAGGCGGACTTTGAAAAGCTATTTCGCCGAAAGAGGCTTTCAGCTTCTCCCTTGCCTCAGAGAAGTGTCCTTCGGTGCGGTAAAGTGTTCCGATAAAGAGAAGTGCAGGATCAGGAGGGGAAGGGCTTCCCACGTTCAAAGTTACTGTTTGAGAAGGTTAGAGATAAGGGAGTCGGCCTGGGTTGAATTCCAGTCAGCAGGCCCTATCACTTTTTCCCTCAGGACCCCCTGTTTGTCCACGATATACGTTTCGGGTACGCCCGTCAGCCCATAGGCCTTTGCCGCTTTTCCCTCGCGGTCGATCAAGACAGGGAGCGTATAGTTATTTTGCTTCAGGAATGCCATGGCCTTGTCATAATCATCCTTGTAGAGGATGGTGACCATCCGGAATTCCTTTTTGTCCTTAAATCCATTATAGAGATTCTGTATGGAGGGAATCTCCTCAATGCAGGGCGGGCACCACGTTGCCCAGAAATTGATAAAGACTACCGAACCCTTTAGTTCAGTGAGGGTATATGTCTTACCCGAGGGATCATTAAGCAGAAATCCTGGCGCATTGAGGCCGACAACAGCTGCCTTAGTCTTCGGTGTTTCCTCTCTCTTGACGCTGAAAATGATGAGTACGATGGCGGAAATGAAAATGGCAATAACTATGACCGACTTTGCTTTCAATAGTTAACTCCTCATCTTCACTGCGATTTTTTCCAAGATGCCCAAAAGGAGGCTAAGGGCTGGATTCTGGGTGTCTCTCTTTAATTGACCCCGGACCCTGACAGCACCGCCGCATCATCGGCCTCGATAAAGACCGGCGTGTTGGCCTCAAGAACAGCCTTAATTTTATGGGTCCCTTTAAACCTGCCTTTCAGCAAGTGTTCCGAGAGGGGGTCTTCGATCTCTTTTTGTATTGCCCTTCTCATCGGTCTCGCACCATAGGAAGGCTGATAGTATTTCTCGATGATCCATTCCTTCACCGCGTTGTCCACTTCGATGAAGAGCTCATGGTCAAGGAGCTGCTTATTCAATTCGGCAATGAGAAGGTCGATAATGGACAGGAGATGGTCCTTCTCAAGCGGATGGAAAACTACCATCTCATCCACCCGGTTGAGGAATTCGGGATTGAAGGTCTTCTTGAGCTCATTCATGACATTGTCCTTAATATGCTGATAGGCATCTTCAGCGCTCTTTCTGTGGAAGCCAAGAGGGGTCGCCTTCTCGATGATACGCGCACCCAGATTGGAGGTCATAATGATCACCGTATTCTTGAAATCAACCTTTCTTCCGAAACTGTCGGTGAGCACGCCCTCGTCCAGAACCTGCAGCAAAATGTTAAAGACGTCGGGATGGGCCTTCTCGATCTCGTCAAACAAAACCACGGAATACGGTTTTTTCCTTATCTTTTCTGTGAGCTGTCCGCCCTCATCATAGCCTATATACCCGGGAGGTGCGCCGGTCAGTTTTGATACGTTGAACCTCTCCATATATTCAGACATATCAATCTTCACAAGCGCGCTCTCATCGTTGAAGAGGAACTCTGCCAGGGCCTTTGCCAGTTCTGTTTTTCCCACACCAGTCGGCCCGAGAAAAAAGAAGGACCCTATGGGCTTCCTTCTGTCTTTCAGTCCCGCACGGGACCTCCTGATGGCCCTCGACATCGCCCTGATGGCCTCCTCCTGGGCAATGATCCTCCTGTGGAGCGCTTCCTCCATCCTCACGAGCTTCTCCGACTCATGCTCTTCCAGTTTAAAAAGAGGAACGCCCGTCATCTTCGAGACGGTATACGCCACGTCCTCCAGTTTCACTACAGGGATTTCCCTGTTCACATCCTCTTTCCACCTTCGCTGGGTCTGGTCATATAACCTCTTGAGTCTGTCTTCCTCCCCACGGGTAGTCGTCGCCTTCTCGAGGTCATGGAGCTTCACGTAGAGATTCTTTTCCTTTGAGAGCCTGCTGAGATCGTATTCCATCTCCTTCAGCTCATCGGGAGGCATATTCCGTTTCAGCTTGATTCGTGAACCAGTCTCATCAATGACATCGATCGCCTTGTCAGGGAGGTACCTGTCCGAGATGTACCGGTCCGAAAGCTTTACCGCGGCTTCAACAGCCTCGTCACTGATTTTCACACGGTGATGGTTCTCGTACCTGCTCCGCAATCCCTTGAGAATATCGATGGCATTAGGTACAGTGGGCGGCTGGATATAAATAGGTTGGAATCTCCGTTCCATAGCCCCGTCTTTCTCAATATGTTTTCTGTACTCGTTGGGAGTAGTAGCGCCTATACACTGTATTTCGCCACGGGACAGGGCAGGCTTTAACATGCTGGAGGCGTCCACAGACCCTTCCGCTGCGCCCGCTCCGATAAGGGTATGCAATTCATCAACAAAGAGGACCACATTGTCGGACTGGGTGATCTCCTTCATTACGATCTTCAGCCTTTCCTCGAATTGCCCTCTGTATTTTGTCCCTGCGATGAGCGCACCGAGATCCAGGGATATAATACGTTTCCCCACAAGGTTGTCGGGGATTTCCCCTGTCACTATCTTTTGCGCAAGTCCTTCAACAATTGCGGTCTTCCCTACCCCCGGCTCCCCGATGATCACAGGGTTATTCTTTATTCTTCTGCCGAGTATCTGGAGTACCCTTTCGATCTCATCCTCCCTGCCGATTACGGGATCAAGCTTCCCTGCCCTCGCCAACTGTGTCAGGTCCCGTCCAAACTCATCCAGTGCAGGTGTGGTGCTCCTCTTTTCCTTCACATGGGGCTGTGTCCTCAGGGAGAGGTTTATGGTAAGCTGACGCCCACCCAGGAGATTTGCACCAAATGCCCTGAGTATCTTTCCCGCGATTCCTTCTTCTTCCCGGATAAGACCGAGCAGAAGGTGTTCGCTTCCAATATAGTTATGGCCCAGCAACCGTGCCTCTTCCACCGCGAGTTCCAGGACCTTTTTTGCCCGGGGGGTAAAGGGGATATCCCCGAAGGTGAGGATATTCGTGCCGGAAGGGAGGTTCCTCTCAATCTCCATGTAGAGGTCTTCAATGGAGAGACCCATCTTCTTGAGTATTGCCACGGGAAGACTGTCCTCTTCTCTCAGGAGGGCCAAGAGAAGATGCTCGGTTCCGAGGTAATCGTTCTGCCTCTTTTCGGCCTCCTCCCTCGCATAAATGATTATCTTTCTTCCTCTTTCTGTAAACTTCTCAAACATTGCGTCCTCCTAGAAAAATAATAATGCTTTTCCCTACCGAATGTCAACTAAAGGAAGCTCCTATTGGGTCGTCTAAAGGAGAGATTACAATGGCTTATGGGAAACGCCGGAAACGCAGGCCATGGATGTGTAATGCAAGATACCGTAGCCCCTTCTTTATGTCTCCACACTATAATTAATGAGATATTTGGCTGCCACTGCACCCACAGAAAGGGGAGCAGGCAACCCTTGTAGCAGCAAACGCAACGCATCAGAATCAGACTTCCAAACCACTTCACCGGGGGCAATCAGGCATACACAACCTGGTTCATGTCTCTTAAAAAGCCTACCCTCTTTGAAATAATAATAGTTGTCCTCATTTACCTCGGTAGGGAACGAACGCATGAACGGGGGAAAATCGCTGGGCTTGAACCAGAGTTTTATCTCTCGTTCGGCCTCGCCTTCGGAAGCAGAAGCGTGGATGAGGTTATCCATTCTTTCGCCAACATCGCTTCCTGTACTGTCCTTAAGAAGGACAACTGTGCCCAGCGCGCGGATGCATCCTGGCCTCTTTTCGCGGGCTACGTGGGGATTTGTGGGCCCGCAGATATCCCGTATCTTTTTCACTGCATCAGGACCCTGATACACAAGCGCGATTACTCTCCGCTTCCAGGGTTCGTCAGGATAGTGAATCTGCCCCATGATGTATTCTATGAGCGAAGGATAAAAGACCTTACCCCTGTGTTCGGCATAGTGTTCCTCGGCAAGCATCTGCCCTACGTGGGCTATCTTTGCTGCCGCAAAGCGCAGACCGGTATGAAATTCCGAGAGCTGAGAAAGCACATATCCTGTTAAGGAATTCTTAAGGGCATCCGGTTTGATAAGTATGAGTGTCTGCTCGACTTCTTCTCTGGTCATGTGAGGGTTCCTTTCATATCACAAAAGTATTTTGCTCTGACAGAATGCCCTATCGTTCGGAAGCCACCTCGGGCAGCTTTTCCAGTTTCACCTTGGCAATCCTCTGGCCCACCATTTCGGATACAGTTATTTTCTTGCTTTCAATCTCTACCACATCACCGATCTTCGGTATCCTCTGCAGGACGGTCAACAAAAAGCCCCCCAGGGTTTCGTACTCCGTGGATTCGGGGATCTCTATCTGGTAATCATCTTTCAGGTCTCTCACGCTGATGGCCGCGTCAATGAGGAGTGTGCCGTCACTGAGCTGGATCACGGGACTTTCCACGTCGTATTCGTCCCGTATTTCACCCACAATCTCTTCTATGAGGTCCTCAAGGGTCACAAGGCCGGAAACCCCTCCATATTCGTCGATCACCAATGCCATATGAACCCTTTTCTTCTGCATCTCCCTCAGGAGATTGCTGATCTTCAAGGTCTCGGGTATGAAGAACGGAGGCTTCATCAGTTTGCGCACATCCGCTTCCCCCTTTGCGAGCGCATTGAGAAAATCCTTGGCGTAGAGAATACCCCTGATATCGTTCAGATCTTTGCCGATCACCGGATAGCGGGAAAACTGTTCTTCAGCGATAGTAAATTTTATTTCATCCACGGACATATTCAGAGCTATATTCACCATGCGCGTGGAGGGGACCATGACCTCTCTGGCTGACGTGTCCGTGAACTCAAACACGCTGTGAATAAGCTCCTGCTCGGTGGGTTCAAAGACACCCTGCTCGCCCCCCTCCATAATAAGCATCTTGACCTCCTCCTCGGTCACGTATGCCCTTTCGGTAAACGTCTTCCTCCCAAATGGTTTGAGCAACAGATTCGTACTGAAGGTGAGGAGCTTCACAATGAGAGTAGCGAAACGCGAGAATGCCTCAACGGGTCTTGCGATTCTGAGTCCCACCTCCTCAGGATGCGAAAGTGCCACGGACTTTGGGATGAGCTCACCAAAGACCATCGCAAAATAAGTGATGACAATACTTACGACGCCGATGGAAATGGCCTCGCTTGATGCAGCGATTGGTCTATAAGGCATCTCACTGATAACCGGTTTTATGTGCTGGATTGCTGCCGCACCACCGATGGCTGAGGCGAGCACACTGCCCAGGGTGATGGCAATCTGGATGGTGGCAAGAAAACGATTAGGCTCTTCCTTAAATTGAAGGAGTTGTTCCGCATTCTTATTGCCCTCCTCAATGAGCTGCTTGATCCGGCTCCTCCGTGCGGTCACCACTGCAATCTCCGCAGCATTAAAAAGGCCATTGAGGACAATGAATATACTGATGAGGAAGATATCAAACCACATGGGGACCTTTCAGCACTGTGTGTGTGAGTGAAGCTCTTTATTGGGTGAACTCTCAGCTTCCATGCAAATGGTCAGTGTAATTTTTCTATAATGGCATCTGCAACCCGTGAAGTCGTTGCAGAGGTTGGATCGTCAGGAGCAGGTTTCATATCATAGGTGACGTGGGTGCCTTCTTCTATCACCGAAGCGACCGCCCGTTCCAATCGTAGTGCCGCCTCCTTTTCTCCAAGGTGAATAAGCATCATAACCCCTGAGAGTATCATAGCAATAGGGTTCATCTTATTCAAGCCCTTGTACTTTGGTGCACTGCCGTGAGTGGGTTCAAACACCGCCATGGTACTGCCGATGTTCGCACCCGGCGCAAGACCCAGTCCGCCGATAAGACCAGCTCCGAGGTCTGACACGATATCGCCATACAGATTGGGGAGCACGATCACGTCATACAATTCGGGTTTCTGGACAAGCTGCATGCACATATTATCGATTATCCGGTCTTCAAATTCAATGTCAGGATACTGGCCAGCCACATGCCGCGCCACATCCAGAAACAATCCGTCAGAATATTTCATGATGTTTGCCTTATGCACTGCGGTCACCTTCTTTCGCCCGTTTCGCCTTGCATATTCAAAGGCAAACCTCACAATGCGCTCGCTTGCCGCCACAGAGATCGCTTTGACACTTATTCCCGAATCCTGACTGATTGTCTTCCCCGTGGCCTCTTTCACCAGATCAATAAGTCTTGAGGTATTATGAGAGGACTTCTGGAACTCAATGCCTGCGTAGAGATCCTCTGTATTCTCCCTGACGATAATGAGGTCTATATTATCATACTTC
>Ga0335085_10002539_pt1 | contig 33763 bp, 19 predicted proteins | sample Lox_Sample_45_FD_206712 | JGI IMG/M metagenome (GOLD analysis project Ga0335085, IMG submission 206712) | Soil microbial communities from Loxahatchee National Wildlife Refuge, Florida, United States - Lox_Sample_4.5 | ecosystem: Environmental > Terrestrial > Soil > Wetlands | place: USA... | reverse complement strand
AGTAGCGATTCCTTTTCGCTTTCATTCGGAGAACCTTGTTGCGCCCAAGGCTCCCTCGGTCCCGAGGGCTGCTTCGGTGCCATCTCATTCATTTCAACGGTTTTGGATGAAGAGTAGCTGGCGGTTGTGCGCACTGTGGTTGGCGATTGCCACGCTCCTGGTCGGGGCGACAAGCCTGGTGTCGGCGCAGACCGAAGTGGTCTCGGAAATCAATGTGACGGGGAACCGGCGTATCCCTGCTGACACGATTCGGTCGCGCATTTTCACCAAGGCAGGGGACATTTATGACGCCGCAGCGCTCGAGCGAGATTTCAACTCCCTATGGAATACAGGCTACTTCGAGGACATTAAGTTTCTGCGCGAGCAGACCCCAAAAGGGTGGCGAATTATCGTCCAAGTGAAAGAAAAGCCGACGATCCGCGAGATCAACTACGTTGGGTTGAGTTCGGTTTCCAACAGCGACGTCCTGGACCGGTTCAAGCAGGAGAAGGTCGGCCTCGTGGTCGAGAGTCAGTACGATCCAACGCGCATCAAGAAGGCGGAAGTTTCAATCAAGGCGCTTCTTTCAGAGCACGGCCGCCAGTTTGCGACGATTCGAACCGAAGTGCGGCAGATCCCTCCAGCGGCAGTGGGTATTACCTTCGTCGTGAAAGAAGGGCCGAAGGTCAAGGTCGGCAAAATTCATTTCGACGGGAACAAGAATATCAAAAGCCGGGTTTTGCGCGCTGCGATGAAGAACTTGAAGCCTATCGGAATTCCCCATTCCATCTTCCTTGAAAACCTGTTCGCTAAGACCTACGACGCAAGCAAACTGGAAGAAGACACCGAACGGGTGCGCGCCGAGTATCAGAACCGCGGGTATTTCAAAGTCGTGGTGAACGATCCGAAGACCGAAATTCACGATACGGGGCACAAGGGATTCCACATTCCGCTGCTGCAAGCAGGTCCGGGGAAAGCCGTCGATATCACGATGCCGATCGACGAAGGTGACAAATACCGGCTGGGCAAGATCACATTCAAGAACAACAAGGAGATCTCAAACGTAGCTGCTCTACGGTCGCTGTTTCCGCTGAAAGATGGAGATATCTTCAGCCGCGACAAGATTGCCAAGGGCCTGGAAAATATGCGGAAGGCCTACGGCGAATATGGGTTCATCAACTACACAGGTGTGCCCTCGACGACTTTTGATGATGAGAAAAAGCTGGCCTACCTTGAGATTGACGTCGATGAAGGAAAGAAGTTCTATGTGCGGCGGATCGAGTTCCAGGGCAATACCACAACGCGCGACAAGGTGATTCGTCGGGAGCTGGCGCTCGAAGAAGGCGGCATCTACAACTCGCGGATGTGGGAATTGAGCTTGCTGCGGCTGAATCAACTTTCATATTTCGATCAGCTCAAACCGGACGATCCCAACGTAACCGAGAAGAAGCTGGATGAGAAAAACGGCACTGTCGACCTTACTCTTCACGTGCACGAGAAGGGCAAGAACAGCATCGGACTGAACGGAGGCGTGAGCGGGCTGGAGGGGGCGTTCATTGGAATGAACTACTCCACCAACAACTTCATGGGCCGTGGCGAGACGCTGCAAGTTCAGATCAGCCTGGGAAACCTGGCGCGAAGCGTTTTGTTTGGCTATACCCAGCCGTACATGTTTGACCGGCCCTTGCAGTTCGGTTTTACGGTTTTCGGAAATAAGATCAGCTACAACCAGGCGAGGCAGCTTTCCATATTCAGTGGGCAAGAGCTGAATCTGCCCAACGCGGTTCTGCAGAACCTGCAGAACTACTCACAATCGAGTGTCGGTTTTACGACCTCGATGAGCTATCCGCTGCGGCGATCGTTCAAGCGCGTCGGTATTACATACTCGCTGGACAGGACTACCCTGTTGCCTTTGAGTACGGCTTCAAAGAATCTGTTCGATTTCATCGCGTTCCGGGGCATTTCAGGACCAAATGCGGTGAACGGGATCATCACAAGCAAAATCTTCCCGAATTTCTCGTTTAATACTCTTGATAGCGGCATCTCGCCTCACCACGGGCATCAAATGACCTTAGGAGCCGAGCTCGCAGGGTTGGGTGGGACGGTCCGATCCATTCGCCCGATCGTGCAATACAAGCAGTTTATCCCCATGCAACACGGGCGAAACGCGATCGGATTCACGTTGAACGGCTCATATATCAGCGGGTTTGGTGGCTTGGTCGCTCCGCCGTTCCAGCGCTTCTATATGGGCGGCGAAAATGATATCCGTGGATTCGATATCAGGTCGATCTCGCCCGTGGCATTTCTGCCGAGTTCGAATGTGATCACGTTGACCAATCCAGACGGTACACCCGTCCCGAAGAACCCGGCGAATCCACGGCTGGGGAATTGGACCATCCCGATTCCGGTGGACCAGATTGTGTTTCCCGGTGGCGACTTGAGCTCATGGACCAATCTGGAGTACCGCATTACGATTGCTGGTCCTGTCGCGCTGGCTCCTTTTGTTGATGCCGGTATCGATCCGATTGTCAGGCGCTCTCAGTTGCAGATTGCGGATGTGCAGTATCAACAGGTCGTGGGTACGCCTTTTGGCTGCCCTGAGCTGGATGCAGGCTATAACTGTACGGGCGGAAAGCTACTAAACCCCACCCCTTCGAAGTACTTGTCCGTTCTGGACGCAACGAACTGGAAGCCTCGTGTTTCGACTGGACTGGAGCTGCAAATGTTCCTGCCTGTCATCAATGCGCCATTCCGAATTTATTGGGCTTACAACCCGGTTCGTCTGGATACACCCGCGAACCCGCCGATTCCCGTGACGCCGGAGATGTTCCCCGGGAGCCGAAATCCTGTGACGGGTCAGTGGGAGATGACGGCGGCCGGGGCTTACACCTACAGGCTGGCGACGCAGACATACGCCCCCAGTTTCCTGTTGAGGGAGCCCAGAAAGACGTTCCGGTTCACAGTTGCGACGACGTTCTAGCAGGTTTGACGCTCGCAGAGCGGGATCACTATAATGTTAACGATCCACGCCATCTAGCGAGCTTAAGGGGTGGACGGCACGCCCGTATGCCCGGCGTGTGATGCTGGCAAATCTAGAACGCCTTATCCGATGGCGGCCGCTAGCGCAGCGGAGACCTCATTCAGTGCGGCCCAGCGTTGACTGAAGAAGCGATCTGAGAGCGAAGATTCGAAGTCATTCCCGGAACCATGTTCCAAGGAGTTCAACCGACCCGATGAAAAGCAAGTTTGTGCGTATTCTTCTGGCTGTTGCGGTGACCTATACGTTCTCCGCACTAGCTCAAACCGGCAGCGCCGCCACACCGTCAAGGTCCGCCGCGAACACCTCTGCTGCGGCATCACCGGCACCTGCTACCACGCCATCACCCGTACCAACGACCACGAAGGTCGGTACCATCAATATCCAGGACGCCATCTTCGGCAGCAATGAAGGTCGTCGCGATATGGAAGCCCTGCAAAAGAAATATGAGCCGAAGCAGGCCGAACTGAAGACGCAGAATGACGAACTCGAGGCTCTGAAGAAACAGCTCACCACCACGGGCGACAAGCTGAACGAAGAGGCGGCAGCTAACCTCAGAAAGCAGATCGATAGCAAACAGAAGGCATTCGATCGCAACGTGCAGGATGCGCAAGAAGAGATTGGCAACCAACAGCAGGAAATCGCGAGCCGGATTCTATCGAAGATGGCTCCCATGATTGTGACGTATTCGCAGGAAAACGGCTTCACGCTGATGGTCGATACTTCGAAGCCTTGGCCGCAGAGCCCGGTGCTGTGGTGGAACGCCGATGCGGTGGATATCACCAAGGCGGTGATCGATGCGTACAACGTGAAGTCCGGCGTGCCGGCTCCCGCAGCGCCTGCAGGCGCGACTAAGCCCGCCGCGAGGCCTCCGGTGAGCACGACGCCCAAGCCGACGGCTCCCAAGCCAAGCGAGCCGCCCAAGTAACGAAGTGTGGACACCTCGAGTGTCCGGAAAGTTCCACAAGGCCGCGCCAACGCGCGGCCTTTTTTTCTTGTCCATCCAGCTCCATCGCGCGCACTCGTGGTGTCCATAGCAGCAGACAAAAGGTTCACGCTGGAGGACGCCATGTTTGCCGATAGCATGCTGGAGATTTCCTGGGCCGAGCGGGGACGCCGCAGTTGCACAACGCTAACTTCGTTCGGGCTGCAGGCTGTGATCATTGGATTGCTGCTGCTGATCCCGCTACTGACAACCGTAGGACTGCCGTCGGCACGAACTGTGTCGACGCCCATTAGCATGGGACGCCCGGATCCTGGGCCGGCTCCGCAGTCCAGAACGCCTACGACTGGAGTGGTTCAAATTGTTCCCGTCGTGAGCCGGCTCATGTTGCCAGGCCGAGTGCCCCATGGGATTCCGAAAGGAGACGATGTCCCGACTTTGAACGTAGGGATCGGGGATCCAACCTTGAACATTGGAAACTACATCGGCAGTGGCGTCGGCTTGCCCGTCTCAATTAGCGGATCTCGAGTCGTGCTGCCCACGGTTGCCCCGAACCCGCCTGTACGAAAGTTCCGGACATCGAGCATGCTGGAGGGTAGTTTGATCCGTCGCGTGCAGCCGACGTATCCACCACTGGCAAGGAGCGCCCGAATCCAGGGTCCGGTGATCTTAGAGGCCATCATCAGCAAAGCTGGAACAATTGACAATCTCCGGGTTGTTTCGGGGCACCCGATGTTGGTGGGTGCCGCGATTGAAGCGGTTAGCCAGTGGAGATATCGTCCATACATTTTGAATGGCGAGGCGGTGGAGGTCGAGACACAGATTACTGTCAACTTTGTGCTGGGTGGGCAATAGGTTGTTCTGCAGCCCAAATGCGCAGATCCTTCGCGACCAAAACGCTGTCCAGGCGGACGGGAGATCTGGCGCGAGCAAATGGCGGGAGTAGCCCCAGCGTAACCTCGGCGCTCAGGCTGCTCCCGCTATAATCGCGAGAGTGGCAACTACTGCAGAAATCCTGAGCCGCGCAGCAACGCGTCCGACGTGGGCTGACGTTTCACTCACGACCTTGCGGCGAAATTTCCGAACCGTGCAAAAGCATGTCGGTTCGGCAGTGACCGTGTGTGCGGTTGTGAAGGCCGATGCCTACGGTCATGGCGCGATCGAGTGCTCGAAGGCACTCGAGGCCGAAGGAGCAAAGTGGTTGGGTGTCACGTCGCTGGATGAGGCGATCCCGTTGCGGGAAGCAGGCGCAAGCGCAAATATCCTGCTGATGACGGGATTCTGGCGCGGCGAGGAAAGCGAGATCGTACGTCTGCATCTTACCCCCACCGTGTGGGAACCATGGCAGATCGAGTCCTTGGACAAGGCTGCGGCCAAACTTGGAGTAGCGCAACATCCGGTACACCTGAAGGTCGACAGTGGAATGGGACGTCTTGGCGTTGCCGTAGAGCAACTGCCCGGCGTGCTGAATGAGTTACATGCTGCAAAGCACCTTGCGATGGAAGGTTTCTCGACGCACCTGGCGTCTTCGGAGATTATGGACGCGCCTTCCGTGGCTGAGCAGCAGCAGAGATTCGCAGCCTTGCTCAGCTTGGTGAAGGAGGCCGGCTTTGAGCCCAAGGTTATTCACGTTGCCAACACAGGTGCTGTGATCTCGAGGCGCGAAACCTGGAATACGATGGTGCGGCCGGGCGTCGCGCTTTACGGATACTATCTGCCGTTTCAGCGGGCCGGGCGCGAAGTAAGTGGCGGCACGCTGCGGTTACCTGTGAAACCGATCCTCACTTGGAAGACGCGCATTCTATCGCTGAGGAATTTCGGCCCGAATCAGGCACTCGGATACAACGGCACTTATGTGACTAAGGCTCCGGCTCATGTTGCGGTACTTCCTGTGGGCTACGCCGATGGATATAACCGGCAGCTTTCGAACCGCGGTCGTGTCATTGTGCGCGAGCACTATGCTCCGATACTCGGAAGCATTTCGATGGACCTCACTTTGGTCGACGTCACTGGAATCCCCGGTGTTTCTGTCGGCGACGAGGTTATTTTGTTGGGGACCTGCGACGGGCTGAGTGTGGATGCCCTGGAGCACGCCCGCCTCGCGAACAGCTCTCCATACGAGATACTCTGCAACATCTCGAAGCGGGTGCCAAGACGATACGTGAGCTAGTTCCGGCGTTCTGCGTTGGAACTTGAACGATGGCCTCAACCACCTTCCCAGGCGACATTCGATGCTCATTTCCGCCACTAAGCTCTGATTCTTGCAATTAGCTGCATCTCCTCTCAACCATAGGGCTTCACTTGCTAGACTAGAGGGTTCAACATGCCTTCGCGTTACGCACAGTGGATGTACGAGTGGGAGCACCGCCTCACATCGGTGGACAACAATCGTGTGGTGCGTCCATTGGAGTGGGGCGTGGAATGGGCAGGGGATTGGGCTTGTCGCAACGGATGCAGTCCTGGGCACGGAGTGGAGAATCCATTGAGGTTCTTCCTGGACTACAACCGTCGTATCGTTGCCACAAGCGACGAGTTCTACTCCTACAAGAGTCCAAAAGATTTTCGACTGGAGCGGCGCGAGATCCAAGTGTTCTCGACGCGCGAAGTACCTGACCCGAAGCTTGAAGCCAAAGTGAAGGGGATTTACGGTGAATTCTTGCGGTTCACGTCGCCGGTGAAGACACCACACCCCCGGAACGATCTGGTGAATGCGCGCTGGTTTCCGGCGCGTGGGCGGCGCGCGGTTGTGCTGCTGCCGCACTGGAATTCAGATGCGGTTTCATACGTCGGCCTATGCCGCGTCTTGAACATGCTGGGGATTGCGGTGCTACGGTTGAGCATGCCGTATCACGACATTCGCATGCCGGCTGACATTAAGAGGGCCGACTACGCAGTGTCAGCCAACATCGGCCGCACGATGGACGCCGCCCGGCAGGGAGTTGTAGATATCCGATGCTGTCTCGATTGGCTGGAGGAGCACGGGTACAGCCAACTGGGAGTCGTCGGAACCAGCTTGGGATCTTGCTATGCATTCATTGCGGCGGCACACGATCCCCGGATTCGAGTGGCAGCATTCAACCATGCCTCGACGTATTTTGCGGATGTTGTGTGGCACGGACAATCGACCCGGCATATCCGACAGGGAATTGAGGAAAGGATCAATCTGGAAGAGCTAAGGAATGTCTGGCTTGCGATCAGTCCCATGTCTTTCTTTGAGCAGTTCTCACGGTGGCCTAGGAAATCTCTGATCATCTATGCCGATTACGACCTGACTTTTCTTCCGGAATTCTCGCGGCGAATCGTGGCGGAATTTGCCACGCATGGTCTGGATCACAAAGTCGTCGTACTGCCCTGTGGTCACTACACGACGGGAGAAACTCCTTACAAATACATGGATGGGTGGCATCTGGCGTCGTTCCTGAGGACGGCCTTTTGAGGCGATGACTACCACGCGCGAGGTTCACGACTGAAGATCTGTGTGACCCGCAGGGACGGTGTGTTCTTCACAACTCCCTGCAGTTTAGAATGGCAAGTTGCACTTCGGGAAGCGTTGAGATCGACGAGGCTAGGGAAAACGAGATGAAAAACTCAGGGATGTATCGGCCGCTTTACGAAACCGATCCACAGATTGCCGCCGCGATTGACAGCGAAACTCGGCGCCAACACGAGGGACTGGAGTTGATCGCCTCCGAGAACTTCGTCAGTGAGGCTGTGCTCGAAGCCGCGGGATCGGTATTCACGAACAAGTATGCCGAGGGATATCCCGGGAAGCGCTATTACGGCGGCTGCGAGTTCACTGATGTGGTCGAGAATCTGGCGCGTGACAGAGCCAAACAGTTGTTTGGCGCCGAGCATGCGAACGTGCAACCTCACGCCGGATCTCAAGCCAACATGGAAGCTTATGGCGCGGTGTTGCAACCGGGCGACACCATCCTTGGTTTGAACCTGGCGCATGGCGGGCACCTGACGCATGGCCATCATCTGAATTTTTCGGGGAAAACCTACAAGATCGTCCCCTACGGCGTCACGAAAGAATCGGAGACGATCGACTACAACGCGCTAGAGAAACTGGCGGAACAGGAGCGTCCCAAGCTTATCGTTGGCGGCGGGAGTGCTTATCCGCGGACGATCGATTTTGCGCGCATGCGCCAGATTGCCGATAAAGTGGGTGCTCTCTATCTGGTCGATATGGCGCACTTCGCTGGATTAGTGGCAGGGGGAGTCCATCCCTCGCCCGTGCCACACGCGCACATCGTAACTTCCACAACGCACAAGACTCTGCGTGGCCCGCGGTCTGGAATGATTCTCTCGAAGGCAGAGTTCGCACAGCAGATCGATAAAGTCGTGTTCCCGGGCATGCAAGGCGGCCCGCTTGTACACATCATGGCGGCTAAGGCGGTGTGTTTCCAGGAAGCCATGCAGCCTGAGTTCCGTGACTATGCCAGGCAGATCGTTGCAAATGCGAAGGTGTTAGCACAGACTGTGGCGGACGAGGGCTTCCGGATCATTTCGGGCGGTACCGATACGCATCTGATGCTGGTAGATGTGTTCTCCAAGGGAATGTTGGGCAGCGAGGCGGAGAAAGCGCTAGGCAACGCAGGAATTACCGTCAACAAGAATGCGATTCCGTTCGATACGAATCCGCCCCTGAAGCCGAGTGGAATCCGAATTGGCACACCGGCTCTGACGACACGAGGAATGAAAGAAGGCGAGATGCGGCAGATTGGGCGTTGGATCGCTGAGGCACTGTTACATAGAACCGATGCGTCGGCGCTGGGAAAGGTTCGCCAGCAAGTGCTCGAACTGTGCGAGGCATTTCCGCTTTATGCCGAGCGGCGGGCAAGGGCCCAGGCCGAAGTTCGAGCTTAATTCTATTCATTGCACGGGCCTCGCTTGTGGTTAAATGCCTTCGGTGAAGATTGCCATCGACATCCGGCGAATGACGGAGTTTGGCGTCGGCACCTATATCCGCAACATTGTCCGTACGCTTTTCAGACTGGATCATCAAAACGAATACTTCCTGATCGGGCCTCCCGGAAAAGTCAATGAAATTGGCGTACTGCCATCCAATTTTCAACCAGTCCCGGCCACGGCTCCTGAGCGCACAACTCGCGGTTACCGCGAATTCCGATCTGCACTCAAGCGCTTGAATTGTGATCTTGTACACATCCCCAATCTTTTTTCTGTACCGCGCTTTCTTCCTTGCCCTTATGTCATGACGGTGCACGACATGCTCGAGCACATGTCGAGGGCCCGGCAGCAGACCGGGTTCTGGGGAGCCTGGCACATGCAAATGACCAAGCGGGTTCTGCGCAGCGCCGCACGTATTTTCGCCGTTTCGAATTTCACGCGGATGGAAATTGAGAAGTTGTTCGGCATTCCGCCGAATCGAATTGAAGTGGTTTACAACGCCATTGACGAGCGTTTCTTGCGCGGGCACGCCACGCCTGCAGATCGCGAGCTGATTGCGCAGCGCTACCAGGTCACGTATCCCTTTCTGCTCTATGCCGGCCGCATCAGTCCGCATAAGAATGTCGTCCGAATGATTGAAGCTTTTTCCGCACTGAAAGCGGAACTGGAGAAGGAACAGGCTTATCCAGACCTGAAGCTGATCATTATTGGCGACGATCTTTCTGGCAATCCAGACCTGCGGAGAACTGTGGTGCGGAGCGGTGTTCAGAATGACGTGCGCTTCCTTGGGTTCATTCCTATCGAAGTGCTGCGGATCTTCTATGACTCTGCGAAGATTTTTGTATTCCCGTCGTTGTATGAGGGGTTCGGTTTGCCGCCGCTGGAAGCTATGGCCCATGGCACGCCGGTGGTGACTTCGAATGTTTCGTCGTTGCCAGAAGTCGTCGGGAATGCAGCGGTGCTGGTCAATCCGGAAAATGTGTTTGAAATCATGCGTGCATTGCACCGTGTCTTAATGGATCAACGTCTACGGGAGCGCATGAAAGAACGCGGCTACCAGCAGGCGACGAAGTTTTCGTGGGAAAGTTCGGTAAGGCGCGTCCTGGACGTGTACGAGCAGGTTGCCCGGGACGGAAACCAAGTGATGCGCGAGCACGCAGCAGATTAAAGCCTGATTGCATCGCGAAAGAACGAGGGGGCTAGATCAATGGCCCCCTTTCCGTTTGGCAGAAAAACACCGCACCCTGGCTGGTGGACTACTTAGCCAGGGGCTGGCCCGGAGACTTGATCGACAGCTTGTGCAGCTTGGCAGCAAGACGGTTGCGGTCGGCGTCGGTTTTCGCGGAAGTCAAGCGCTTGCGCAGTTGAGCAATCTTCTCTTTGCGAGTGCGGCGCCGACGAATCTCAGGCCGGCGGCTGGGTGCGGACATAGGATGCTCCCGAGTTGAAGTGAGAATAAGCGATTGGCCCTAAGAAACACAGACCAACCACATGATTCATTCAAGCTGATTGGCGCGGCAACTGTCAATTCTGCCGTTCGGCGCGGGTGCCCTTTTTCGACAACTGGGGCTCTCGCGAGGGCATCTGAAGACGCATATACTTCAACGAGCGGCTTTGTCTTACCAACCGTTTTCCTGGCCCCTGGGGGAGATCAAGTCGCAGTTCGAAGTTCTGCTGGTGCTCCCCTATGCGCTTACTTTTCCTGCGCCTGCTCACGTGCTGCTTTTGTTGGATCAGCAGCGCAGTCTCTGCTCAACAGGCAGCGCAGCAGCTGACGGAGTCGTATGAAGGTCAAAACGTAAGCGCCATTTCGTTGATCGCGAATCCCCATCGCGACCTGCAGCCTCTCATTCCCCTGGTTCAACAGAAGCAGGGTGAGCCCTATTCGCGTCGGGCAATCGAGGATTCACGTGGAGCTTTGAAGCAGGCGGGCAATTTTCAAAGCGTAGAGATCAGAGTAGTTCCTGAAGTGACCGGCCTGCGTGTTGTCTTTGTCCTTGAGCCACCCTACTATCTCGGAGTCGTTGAATTTCCCGGAGCGGTGAAACTGTTTTCTTATACGCGACTGATGCATGTCGCGAACTTGCCGGATGAGGATCCCTATGATCCGAGCCAAATTCCAGTTGCCGAAGCCGCGTTGACAGATTTTCTGCGGCAGAATGGATACTTTCAATCGACGGTTCATGGAGAGCCGATGATCGACGATGCACATCAGTTGGTGAGCGTTCGATTCGTGCTCAATCCCGGGAAACAAGCCCGAATTTCGTCTGTTCAGGTAGAAGGGCCAGAAGAAACTGAAAGCGCACGCCTGGAGCATGCAATGCGTTCGCTCCGGGCGCGACTCTCGGGCGGGATGCTGGCACCTGGCAAGCCGTATACAGCGGGGCGACTCAAGGCCGCGACTGCCTTGTTGAAGCGCAGCTTGACGAAGCAGCATCGTCTGGCCAGCAGCGTCAAGGAGAATTCCCCCAATTACGACGCTGCCACCAATCGGGTGGATGTCTCCTTCAGCGTGAAGTTGGGACCAATGGTAACGGTCCGGACCGAGGGTGCGCGACTGAGCCTGATTCCATGGTTTTCGACGCGGCAGATGAAGAACCTGATCCCGATTTATTCGGAAGGGACCGTTGATCGGGAACTTGTGGGCGAAGGACAACGAAATCTCGCGGACTACTTTCGCAAGAAAGGTTTTGACGATGTGCAGGTGTCAACGGATTTTCAGAGAAAGCCGGATCACATCATTCTCGTCTACAAGATCGACCCAGGCGCAAAGCACAAAGTGGCAGGCATCGTGGTACACGGCAACCAGGCAATTTCCAGCAAGGAATTGCTTACGCAGGTCACTGTGAGGAAGGCCCATTTCTGGACGCATGGCAGCCTAAGCCAGAAACTGCTGAAGCAGAGCGCGTCGAATATCGAAGCGCTCTACCGGGACCGGGGCTACGAAGAGGTGAAAGTCGCATCTCGCACGGTGGAGCGCAAATCCAAGACCGATGTGGTGTTCGACGTCGAGGAAGGTCCGCAGACGATTGTAGGAGAGGTAAACATCAGCGGAAATCAAAACGTGGCCTGCGAGCAGCTTACACAGCCGAAAGGATTGGAATTGCGTGAGGGAGTTCCGTTTTCACCAAGGAAAATGACCGAGGATCGTAACAGGATATCCGCGACTTACCTGAATCGCGGGTACCTGAATGCGGAGGTTAAGGCCGAAGTTACAAAAACTGCGGACCCGCGTGTTGTAAACATCGCGTACACGATTGAGGAGCATCAGTTGGTACGCATCGATCAAGTGCTTTACCTCGGGCAGGATCGGACGCGATTATCGCTAATCACCAAAACGGCGGAGATTCCAGTGGAGTCGCCGATGCAACAGGGCCAATTGCTGGAAGCCGAGAGCCGGCTGTACGACCTCGGAATCTTTGACTGGTCCAGTGTAGGGCCACGCAAACCGATCACCAGTCAAACCAGCGAGACGGCCGTGGTGAAAGTACACGAAGCCAAACGCAACGAACTCGCGTACGGCCTCGGATTCGAGGTCGGACGTCGTGGCGGCAGTACACCAAGCGGAAGTGTGCCCTTGCCTGGAGGTGGCTCAATCGGGCTGAATGGATTCCAGGTTGCGCCAAGCCAATCAACATTCGCGAGCCCACGCGGGAGCTTGCAATACACGCGGCGCAACATGCGTGGTCTTGGGGAGACGATGAGCGCATTCATTCTTGCCTCGCAACTGGACTATCGTTTTCTGACCACGTACGGCCAGCCGCGCTTCTTCAGCGCGGGATGGAGTTCATTGAGCAGTTTTTCAATCGAGCGAAACAGCGAGAATCCATTGTTTACTGCCTCCATGGGAGATCTCTCGTTTCAAGTCGAGCGCCTGATCAGCCGCAAGCACAATATACGTGCGCAACTTCGCTATGACCTCAACAAGACAGTGTTGTCGAATCTCCTGGTGCCCGACCTTGTGCTCGAGCAGGATCGCGATGTGCGTCTGTCCACTGTTTCGGGCACACTCCTTCACGACACCCGCGATAAACCTCTGGATGCCCATCGTGGAATATATGGGACGCTGGATTTTGGAATCACTCCAACCGCGCTAGGTTCCAGCGCGAACTTCGCCAAATTTTTCGGCCAAGTTGCTCATTACAAGGAACTTCATTCGCTAGTCTTTGCCAATAGCATTCGCATTGGATTGGCGATTCCTTTCGCAGGAAGCTTTGTTCCGACTAGCCAGTTATTCTTCACCGGCGGAGGAACGTCTCTGCGCGGTTTTCCGATCAACGCAGCCGGACCGCAAAGATTGGTGCCTTTTTGCAATGTACTGGAAGGGGAATCAGGGTGCGTGAATATCACCGTGCCCGTGGGTGGGAAGCAGTTGTTCATTCTGAATTCCGAACTGCGGTTCCCGATGAGGATCATGAAAAACTTGGGTGGTGTGATTTTCTACGATGGCGGGAACGTGTACAGTGCGATCAATCTGCACAATTTTGTCGATAACTACACGAATACCGTTGGATTTGGGTTAAGGTATTCCACGCCAATCGGACCAGTACGAGTTGATGTCGGCAGGAATTTGAGCCCGGTGCCCGGCCTCAACCCCACACAATTTTTCATCACAATTGGGCAGGCCTTCTAGGAGCGTCATGGGGTGGAAGCGAAAGATCGGATGGGTAGCCGTTGTGCTGGTCAGCCTTCTGCTTATGGCGGTGATCACCGGATATCTTTACCTGAAGAGCCACGCTTTCGAAAGATACGCTTTGCAAAAAATTGCAGCGGAGGCGGACGCCGCGACAGGAGGTAGGACATCCGTCGGCGGGATGGAGGTCAGCCTTTCGACTCTGACGGCCCATCTGTACGACATCACCGTGCACGGCACAGAAGGGCCAGATCGACCTCCCCTGCTGCATGCTGACAAGCTCACCGTCGGCGTCAGGATCGTGTCTGCTCTGCACCAGCAGGTTACGTTGCGAGAGCTTCTGATCGATCATCCTGTCGTTCATATTGACGTTGACGGTGGCGGAAGAAACAATTACCCAACACCACCTCCGAGTCAAAGCCCGAGTCATACCAACATGTTCGACATTGCCGTCGGGCATTTCCAACTGACGAATGGCGAGTTGAACTACAACGACCGCAGAACGCCCCTGTCCGCGGACTTATATGACCTTGCGACTGACGTCCGGTCTGCGACTCTCGGAGAGAGATACGACGGGACCGTCTCCTATAAGAGTGGTCACCTGCAGTACGGGAGCTATTCAGCTTTGGCGCACAGTGCAGAAATAAAGTTCAGCGCCACGCCGGATGCGCTCGACTTCGAGTCTGTCACTTTGAGACTTGGCTCCTCAGAGATGACACTCCAGGCCAGGGTATCGGACTATTCGAATCCGATTGTGGAGGGGAAGTATGTGATTCGGCTTGGACTCGAGGATCTTACGAAAGTGGCACGCCAGGCGAGGGGGCAGGGCCAAGTCTTAGTGAGTGGCACATTGCACTATGCGGCTGGGGGAGAGAGGTCTATTCTTCGGGCGCTTTCGGTTGCGGGCACGCTTGCGGGCGATCCATTGGCAGTGACAGTGTCAGGCAGGCAGCTCGAATTGCGGAAACTGTCGGGGCAGTACCGGCTTTCCGACGGGAACCTGCGCGTCAGCAACGTCAACGTGGAATCCATGGATGGGCGTATTCGCGCGGAGGCCGAAATGACCAACCTGAACGCGATTGCGGTAACTCGCATCCAGGCCTCATTACGAGACATTTCTTTACGAGCATTGCAGGGCGCCTTAAGAGCACAGATCAATGGAGCCAGCCTATCGGGTGTCGTTGGAGGAAAAGTTGAGGTCTCATGGAAAGGCTCGATCAACAATCTGGAGGCGCACTCCGACTTGCTATTTCGAGCCACGGCGGCGAAAAAGGCGAGTCCCTCCGGACCAGAGATTCCAGTGAACGGAGCAATTCACGCTTCGTACAACGGGCGAAATCAGAGCGTCGAGCTACGTGACACCGTGCTCAGATTACCGTCGGCGAATCTGGTGGCCCAAGGAATCATCAGCAATCGATCGAGCCTGCAACTTAAGGTTGTTGCGGATGACCTCCAACAACTAGCTAAACTGGCTTCTTCTTTTCAATCGGGTGAGGTAACGCCAATCGAGGTATCGGGCAGAGCAACTGTGAATGCAACGATTCAGGGATCCTTAAAAAGCCCCGCTGTGAGCGCACAACTGAACGCGCAGAACCTGAAGGTCCGAGGAAGCGAGTGGAGCAACGCAAGCTTGTCGTTAAGTGCCGATCCCTCCCACCTGGTTGTGCAGAATGGTTCCCTCGTAAGTGCTCGTCAGGGTCGTGTTTCTTTCAGCAGCAACGTCAGTTTGCGGAATTGGTCGTACGACCCGTCTGATCGGTTCCAAGCCCGCTTAAACGCACACCAATTGAGCATTGCTGATCTGCAGCGGATCGTAAATCAGCACTTGCCAATTTCGGGCGATGTTACCGCCCGCCTCGTTCTGGATGGCTCACAGTTGGACCCCGCCGGATCGGGTGAGGTGGAAATCGCGAACGCAAGCGTATATCAAGAACCGATTGATCGGGTGTTTACAACCCTAACTTCCAAGGGCGGATCGGTAACAGCGAATACTACGGTATCCGCAAAGGCCGGGACGATTCACGCCGATGTCTCCTACGCACCCAAAACGAGGGCCTACAGCGTGAAAGTGGATGCTCCATCAATAGTTCTGCAAAAGCTCCACTCGGTTGAGGCGCGTAAACCAGGGCTCGCCGGAACCCTGAATGCGTCGGTAAACGGGCAAGGGACACTGGACGATCCGCAGTTGCTGACAAGAGTGCAAATATCCAAACTACAAATTCGCGATAAGGCGATTCCTGAAATGAAAGCCGAGGCGCGTGTCGTGCAACACCGGATCGAACTTGATGTCGATTCCAAGGTCTCGGAAGTTTCGGTCCATGCGCATGGACAGATAGCCCTCGGCGGCGACTACGAAGCCGAGGCGAAAATCGATACCGGCACGGTTCCTCTGGAAGCAATCATGGGTGCATTTGCATCCAGCGTTCCCGCAGGGTTCCAGGGGGAGACCGAAATGCATGCGACGCTGAAGGGGCCACTGAAAGACAAATCGAAGGTGGAAGCGCATCTGTCGATTCCCGTGTTCACTGCCAACTATCAGTCGCTCGGGCTGGGGATTGCCGCGCCGATCAAGGTGGACTTCGAGAATTCTGTCGTCACGATTCACCCAGCCGAGATTCAAGGCTCCGGCACATCACTTCGTGTGGAAGGAAGAGTGCCGGTTGGGGGCAGCACGGCCTCGACACTGACCGCACAAGGATCGGTCGATCTGCGTGTTCTAAAGGTTCTTGCGCCCGATGTGAATAGCTCAGGAAATTTGGCGCTCGAAGTACGGGCGACGGGAACTGCTGCGAAGCCGGAGATTCAGGGAAGTGTGCAGCTTAAGAACGTCGCAATGACAACAGCGGATGCTCCGTTCGGAATCGAAAGATTGAACGGCACGCTGGACCTTACGAGTGATCGTATTCAGATCTCTCAATTGAGCGGGCAGATGGGCGGTGGGCAGGTCACTTTCGGAGGTTCTATCATCTACCGGCCCAATCTGCAATTCAACGTCGCCGTTCAATCGGACGGGATGCGCCTGCCTTATCCGGATGGACTGCGGTCATTGTTAAACGTGAACCTCACATTGAGAGGTACGGCCGCAGCATCGACATTGAGCGGTCGCGTGCTGATCGACAGCCTTAATTTCACTCCGGACTTCGATCTGGCGAAGTTCAGTGATCAATTCAACACGGGCGGTACAGTATCGCAACCGGGGTTTGCCGACACGATCCGATTGGCGATCGCGGTGCAGTCTCAGAATCTGAGCGCCACCAGCTCGCAGATCAGTATTGGGGGACGTGCGGCACTGCAGGTGGGCGGAACCGCGGCTAATCCTGTCATTACCGGACGTGCGACGCTGACTTCTGGCGAACTATTTTATCGCAACGTTCGGTATCGGCTGCAGCGGGGCATCATTGCCTTCGACAACCCGAGTGTTACGCATCCAGTGCTGAATGTGGCTGTCATTACGACCATAGAACAATACAATTTGACACTTACCCTTCGAGGGTCGCTCGACAAGCTAACGACATCGTATGTTTCTGACCCACCGCTCGCCACAGCCGACATTATTAACCTCGTCGCGCGCGGCAAGACTACTCAGGAACAGGCTGCGAGCAGTCAGACAACTGATTCGATGATTGCTTCGCAGGCTGCCAGCCAGCTGAGCAGCAGCGTGCAGAAGCTGGCTGGGATTTCGAGCCTTCAGATTGATCCCACAATCGGCGGAAACAACAAGAATCCATCGGCGCGGATAGCGATTCAACAACGAGTCACGAAGAACCTGCTATTTACTTTTTCTACCGATGTGTCGGAGCCCGGCAGCGAAATAATCCAAGGCGAGTACCAGATCAACCGACGCTGGTCTGTCAGTGTGGCGCGGGATCAACTCGGCGGAGTGTCCATCGACGGCAAATATCACAAGAGATTCTGAGGCGAGCAAGGAACATTGTCAGGCGCGCCGCTGATAAGGCTCTTTGTGGATTATGAGTCCCTGGCAGTGCACCTCTGGTGGATAGAGTCCTTACGAGTCTTGGCAAGGTCAGCGTTCAGTTCTACTTCGCGGAGAGAACGATCGATCCTGGGAAGACCTACAGAAAGAAGTAATACGATAAAGCCGCGGCGAAAAGAAGCGCGTGGTATCGAATCAGATCCCGATAAGGATAGACGAAGGCGTACTTGATATCACTGATGCGTATGCGCCAAGCACGGTCCGGGTCTGGTAGTCAGAAGAATACGGCGATGAATGAATGGAACAATGGATTGCTACTCACTCCAGCCGGGAGCCGTGGGGTATCTTAAAATATGGCCTTGGCTGCGGAGTCCGCTTGAGGACCGTCGATCTTGGTGGTGAATAGGAGGGATTCGATGAACTGGAAAGGTGTTACACCAGCGATCACAACACCATTCAATGAAGATCTGACCGTCGATCATGGTTTCCTTGCGGAACATTCGCGTTGGTTGCTGGAGAACGGATGCACCGGCATCGTCGCCCTAGGCTCGTTGGGAGAAGGTGCGACGCTCTCTTATAGCGAAAAAACAGACATCCTTCGAATCTTGGGCAAGGTCGTCCACGGACGAGGGTCCGTGGTGGCGGCAATTTCGTCCCTTGCCACTTCGGAGGCTGTATCGCTGGCAAGAGCGGCAGCTGATCTCGGATGTTCCGGCCTTATGGTGCTGCCGCCCTACGTGTATCTCGGAGACTGGCGAGAGATGAACGCTCACGTGTCAGCTGTGTTTCGAGCCACGCCACTGGAATGCATGCTATACAACAATCCGGTGGCCTACGGAACGGATTTCTTGCCTCAGCAAATACAGGCGCTGGCAGCCGAGTTCGACAATTTTAAAGCGGTCAAGGAATCGAGTACTGACGTCCGACGCGTATCCGCGATTCGCGCTCTTGTCGACAGCAGGCTTGAGATTTCGGTTGGAGTGGATGATGCTGTGATTGAGGCTATCGGTGTCGGTGCAACCGGATGGGTTGCGGGGCTGGCGAATGCTCTTCCGCGCGAGTCGGTGGAACTGTTTGATCGCGGAGTTCGGGGAGACGATGGGGACGCGTTTGAGCTGTATCGGTGGTTTCTGCCGTTGCTGAGAATGGATACGGTCCCAAAGTTCGTGCAGCTCATCAAGTTAGTGCAGGCCGAATTCGGAATGGGGAACCCTCGTGTCAGGTCTCCGCGGCTGGAATTGGTAGGTACCGAGCTCGACCAGGCGAAGAAGATTATCAGCGATGCGCAGCGAACTCGCCCAGAATCGATGAGTTCGTATGCATTGTCGAACAGGAAATGAACACATGCCAAGTACTGTCTCAAGACTTTCTGGTCGCTCCCTGATTGGATCTCGCGAAGGGACCGGTTCTGAGAATCCTCTGTATGCGACGAATCCAACTACCGGTCAGCCGTTAGAACCCGGATTTATCCCAGCAACAGCCGAGGAAGTTGACCGTGCAGTCCAGCTCGCGGCAGATGCTTTCAAGGTGTACAGCCGCTCTAGCGGAAAAGACCGTGGTGCCTTCCTGAGGAAGATTGCGGAAAATATTGAGTCGATCATAGGAGAAATTGTCGAGAGAGCTGCGTTGGAAACAGCGCTGCCGGTAGGGCGGCTGCAAGGAGAAACGGCCCGCACCTGCCATCAGCTTCGCTGGTTCGCGCAAGTGGCGGAAGAAGGCTCGTGGGTCAACGCGAGAATTGATCATGCCGAGCCTGAACGAAAGCCTCTCCCCAAGCCCGACATTCGCTCCCTGATGCGGCCGCTCGGGCCAGTGGCTGTGTTCGGGGCTAGCAACTTCCCGTTGGCATTCTCTGTCGCGGGGGGAGATACCGCGTCAGCGCTGGCTGGCGGCAACACCGTGATCGTAAAAGCACACGCGGCGCATCCCGGTACCAGTGAGTTGGTTGGCCGAGTTATTCAGGAGAGCGTTCGTGCTTGTGGTTTGCCCGAAGGGCTCTTCTCACTCCTGTTTGGGCATGGTTCGCAAGTTGGCACTGCTCTAATGAAACATCCTCTTCTGCGTGCGGGCGGGTTCACAGGCTCGCGCACCGCAGGACGAATTCTGATGGATGTGGCAGCATCTCGGCCGGAGCCCATTCCTTTCTATGCCGAGATGAGCAGTACCAATCCCGTTTTTATTCTGCCTGGTGCATTGAAGGAACGCACTGAAGCAATCGCCTCGGGTCTCCATGCGTCATTCACGTTGGGCGCTGGGCAGTTCTGCACCAAGCCGGGGATGGTGTTTGTCGGTGCCGGCGCTGATGCCGACAAGTTTGGCGACAACCTGGCAAAACTCGTCAACGGTTCTTCTCATTTTTACCTTCTGACCCAAGCGATTCATTCCTCATTTGATTCTGCGATCGCCAAAAGGAAATCGGAAGCGGCTGTCGCGGTGCTGGCAGAGAAGGAGCCATCTGGAGCGCCAGGCTTCTCCGCGTATCCAGCAGTGTTCGCAACGGACGCGGACTCGTTCATGGGTTCCGATCTCGATGCTGAAATCTTTGGTCCGACGACACTTCTCGTGCGGCACTCGAGTCGTGATCAACTTCTGAAGATTGCCCGTTCTCTCGAAGGTCATTTGACCGCGACGATTCACGGTACCGAGGACGACCTGCGAGACTTCGCCGATCTCATCGCGATTCTTGAAACGAAGGTGGGAAGGTTGATCTTCAACGGATTTCCAACCGGTGTCGAAGTGACGCATGCCATGGTGCATGGAGGGCCATATCCGTCCACCTCTGACGGTCGCTCGACCTCGGTGGGAACGCAGGCAATTTTCCGCTTCACCCGCTTGGTCTGCTACCAGGGATTTCCAGACAGCGCACTGCCGGATGACCTCAAAGAGAACAACCCATTGGGAATTTGGCGCATGGTCGATGGTAGTCTGCGCCAATAAATCAACGAGAACTTTTTCGCGCCGCTTGGAGACGGCGACGGTTTATGGATAAGCGTCTGTACATGTCCGAAGTTGTGGGACGTTGTGTAACCACAACTCTCTTGTTGACCTGCTTGTCAATCGGTGTCAACACAGCAGTACAGGCTGAAGAAAACCCAGCCCGAGTCGCTCAGGGCAAGACGGTCAAGTTGAATCCGCTACCTCTGGATCATGTCAGACTGACTGGCGGGCCTCTAAAAGCAGCGCAGGAAGCTGATGCCAGATACCTGCTCGAACTACAACCCGACCGCATGCTCGCGTTTCTCCGCCAACGTGCCGGACTCAAACCTAAAGCGGAAGGGTACGGTGGATGGGATGGTCCCAAGCGCAATTTGACCGGACATATTGCCGGCCATTATCTGTCGGCGGTCAGCCTGATGTGGGCTGCAACCGGCGACGCTCGATTCAAAGAACGTGCGAACTACATCGTCGACGGACTTGAGGAGATTCAGGATGCTCAGGGCGACGGCTATATCGGGGCGTTGGAAGATGGACAGGGTATCGATGGGAAACAACGTTTCATAGACTTGAGCAACGGAATCATCAAGTCCGGAGGTTTTGATCTGAATGGGCTTTGGTCGCCGTGGTATGTGGAGCACAAGTTGTTTGCCGGTCTGCGGGATGCTTACCGCTATACGGACAATCAGACCGCCTTGCAGGTCGAGATCAAGTTTGCGGGCTGGGTAGAGAAGATCCTTTCCAGGTTGGATGACGATCAGCTGCAGCAGATGCTAGGCACCGAGTTCGGCGGAATGAATGAGGTTCTCGCCGAGCTCTACGCCGATACTGCAGAACCACGCTGGCTAGCGCTAGCCGACAAATTTCACCAGAAAGCGATCGTCGATCCCTTGTCTCAGGACAAGGATGTCATCTCCCATACGCATGGAAATACGCAAGTTCCAAAAGTGTATGGGGTGCTGATGCGCTACGTCTACACAGGCAATCCAGCGGACCAGGAAGCTGCCAAATACTTCTGGGACCGCGTCGTCAATCATTACAGCTTTGCGACAGGCGGACATGGCAAAAACGAGTACTTCGGCGCGCCTGACAAACTGAATGACATGGTGGATGGGAGGACCGCCGAAACCTGCAATGTCTACAACATGCTGAAGATGACGCGAACGCTCTTCTCAGTTGAACCGGACATCCGATATGCCGATTTTCACGAGCGAGCATTGTTTAACCACATTCTTGCGTCGCAGGATCCGGGCGATGGAACCGTGACTTACATGTTACCCGTGGGCAGCGGAGTGCAACATGAGTACCAGCGCATGTTTGTCGATTTCACCTGCTGCGTAGGCACGAGCATGGAAAGCCACGCGTTACATGGTGCGGGACTCTACTATTACAAGGGATCTCAGGAATTCTGGATCAGCTTGTACGCCCCATCGACCGCGCGCTGGGACTCGGCTGGGGTTGAGTTCCAGATCGAGACCGATTTCCCGATTGGCTCATCGGCGGCAGTCAAAATCCAAACGAAAACGCCTAAAGACTTCACGCTGGCTTTGCGCAGGCCCTATTGGGCCGGCACCGGCTTCACTGTCAATGTCAATGGGCAGGAATTGAAAGAGCTTCCGCCAGCCGATTCTTACGTTAAGATCACGCGCATCTGGCGGAATGGCGATGTGGTTGAGCTTCAACTTCCAAAAGCCTTGCGAACCGAGCCACTGCCCGATAACCCGACTCGTATGGCGCTGATGTGGGGACCCTTAGTTCTTGCTGGAGATCTTGGCCCTGAGATGCCGCAAGAAGACCCGGACAACATGCCTGCCCCCTCCGCGCCTGCCCTCGTGGTTGAGGGGAGCAAACCAATTGATCAGTGGTTGAAACCTCAATCAGGTAAGCCCGGACGATTCAAGACTGTCCGCGCCGGTCTGAGCCAGGACATCGAGTTTGCGCCCCTATACGAACTACCCCGCCGAAAGTATGCGGTCTATTGGGATGTCCTTACGCCATCCGAGGCGAGCAAGCGTTCTGCTCAAAACAAGGAGAAGGAGGCGAGACAGCGGAAGCTTCAAGCATCGACGATTGTGTTTGCTCAACTGGGCGAGATACAGTCAGAGCACAATTTCAACGAGCAGGGAGAAGACTCAGCCCCGCTCAGCTGGCAAGGTCGGCATGGGCGAGGGGGGAAGGGATGGTTTTCGCTCGACCTGCCGATTGAACGTTCGCGGCGGGCTTCGTTGGTTGTGACGTACGGCGGCGACCGGTTGCGGAAGAGTAGTGTGGACGTCTTAGTGGAGGGCAGAAAGATTGGCCACCACGAGGAACAGCCCCTCACCCCAGACCAAGACAAACAATTCGTCGACGTCAGTTATGCGATCCCAGTCGAGATCATTGCTGGGAAGAGCAACGTGACAGTTCGGTTCGAGGCGACAGGTGGGAACGAAATTGGCGGCATCTTTGGAGTGCGAATGGTGCGGGGCTATGAGTCAGAAGCGCTTCCCTAGCGTCATCGATGAGCCGTGGGATCTGAAATGCCTGGGATCCAAAGCAGCGCGTTCGAGCGATAGATTTTGCGCAATACCGGTTCCGGCAGTTTCAACCCTTGAATCTTCTTTCCATTGAGTGGGAACGTTTCGTCAGTCGCAAAGTAGCGCCAGTCGCGCGCATAAGTTTCCCGCCAGGACTTTACGGTTTCATCGACATTGGCGTCTGCGGTCATGTCGAGATCCGTGCCATAGAGCACTCGGTCCTGATATTTGATCAGAAATGCTTTTACGATTTCTGGCGGCATCAGCATGAGGTACTCCATGCGCGCCGCCGTATCGATGGCAAAGTTCGGATAGCGATCGAATCGGCTGGCAATGCCCTCCAGGTCTTTCTCCATGCTGCCAAGGTGAACGCCAACCATCCGCAGTTTCGGATACTGCTGGAGAATGTGATCACGTGATTCCAGAAGGGTGTTCTTTGTGGGAAATCCTTCCTTACCCCCAACCAGCCACTGCGGGTTCTCCTTGTAATAGGACCAGACTGGATCGCTTGGATCGGGCGGACCCCAAGCGACGTTCGGCTCCGCCACATGCGACATCAAAGTCTTTCCATGTTTCTGGATGGTGGCATAGAGGGGCGCAAACTTGGGATCATCGGGCATGATGTAGTTGCCCCGAGCATCCTTAATCTCCATGCCGATGTTTTTCCAGATTTTTACAGCGATTGCACCGTCTTTGAAATCGCGTTCAATCTGCCGGATCGCTTCTTTGGGGAACGTGGGATCGTTGAACCTGTACGGATCGAACGTAGTGCAGAAACTAACGCGGCCCTTGCTTGAACGAACCAACTTCCAGGCATCGTCAATCTGTGGCTGAAGTTCTTTGCGATAGGAAAGTGTATCGTCCATCACCAAGATATTCATAAGCTTCAGATTGAGTTTCTCCAGCATTGTCTGAAATGCCGGATCTGTCTTGAACACGTGCACATGTGCATCGATCGGCTCAAGAGCCGATAGTGATTTGAGTGCCTGATCTTCGGTCGTAGATTGTGGTTCGGCGGCCGACGGTTGGAAAACGGCAAACAAAATACCCGCTGTCATCAGAATGAGGAGGGAAGAGAGCGCACGATTCGATTGCACGAGATTGTCTCCTTGGGTGCTACAAGAGAATCGAACGAATTCCGGTCAATTCACAGAAATCGGCAAGCTCAGGATAGAGGTGGTTGCCGTACCCCAGGCAGGCGTATTCGTTCGTCCAATTCTGAAGAAGTTGATCCATGTCGCAGTGTGCCGTTACGAAGCCATGTGGCCAAAAGGGAATTCCACACTCATCCAGACGCCGATTGATTTCACTGGGGGGAGGTTCAAAAACAGTGGCTCGGGTAATGACCATCTGGAATTCACCGTTCACGCGTCCGAGGCGCGCCAACACTCCGTCGCCGACTTTACAAATCAACTTTACGGATAAACCTCCGGCCTCGCCTTCGGTGGGAATGCCATGCTCTGCGAAGCCAGCAGGACCCAGCTTCCCGGCTAGAGACGGTGGGCACGCACCATCGCCGATAATCTTGATTTCTTTCTTTTGCACATCCACATGTTGAAGGTCACCGTAGTAGACACGTTCCTTGCTGAGTTTGGTTAGCAGCAGGACAGTTAGGGCTGTGTTGAAATCGCCGAGCGTCGAGGTGCCGTGGCCATCATCGAGCATCATGCTTTGCGCAAAGCAGGTGGCGGCATAGTCATCACCGAGCCCAGGGAAGGATTGGATGGTGTAGAAGTCAAACTTTTCTTGCTCGACGACCTTCTTCAGAGCCAGATAGAGGCGGATAGAGCGCTCGTTCACTACTGAATTATCGGGAAGCTTCCCGAATAATTTCTGCAGGCGCGGGGTCAGCGCACCGATCTCCTCGTTGGTGATCTGATCGGCAGCACGGATCACTGCAGTGGTGTCGCGGGAATCGATGTCCACGCCGAACATGCGCATCCACTGCGACGGGTCCGCGACGCCGCAGGTCTGGCCCATTCCTCTTCCTCCAAAAGCGCCGATGGTGGAGAGATTTAGCCAGTTCTTCATATGGGCGGCCCGAGCGTAGCTGACAAGCTTCATGATGGCGTCCGGGTCATCGGCCGCACCATAGACGAATTTATGGCGTACCCCAATTTCAAGAAGTCCGCCATGCATGACCAGACCTCCAACTGGACGCCAACCCTGCGACCCGGGGTGAGTCCATAGAAGAACTCCTTTGCCCGTGGCCGCGTAGTCGCGAATCGCGCCGACCAGATGGGCGGCCCACACCCATGTGCCCGAAAACAAAATCACGGCATCGATCTGCGGATCGTTCTTCATTTTCCGCAATGCTGCTACAGCCTCTGCTTTTGAGGCGATTACGGTCTCATGCCGAACGATTTTGATTCCAGCGGATGTCAGCGCCTTTTGAGATTGTTCGACTATGGCATCGTCGATAAAGGGCATTCCGGCCGGATCTTTCAGCCCATCCTTATGAACACCGTAAACAATGAATCCAATCGTTGGTTCGATCATAGTCCCCCCTGAAAGTCATTTATCGATGACGACGCTCGCAGACCTGCGAGACTCTGGTAGAGAAAGTGGTACTCCCGCATGTAATCGCTATAGGTAGCGGCGAGGTTCGAGTCGGATTCCTCAGTATCTCTCACCTTCACCAAGCTCTCGATTGTTTGAGGGATACTCTTGTATTTTCCCGCCCCGACTCCTGCGAGAATGGCTGTGCCGACACACACTGCGTCCGAACTCGACGTGCGATGCAGGCGGCAGCCGCTCAGAGCCGCTCGCAATTTCATGCCGAACTTGGAGCGACATCCTCCGCCGGTAACATAGACCTCACGAAAGTTTCCAGCGACACGTTGCAACAGCTTAGCCATTGTCGCAAACTCGCAGGCAATCCCTTCCAGAATTCCCTGATAGATGTCCGATGCGCTCGTTCCCGGACGCAACCCCACGATCACACCACTGGCTCTGGGATCGAAGTCAGGGTTACATGTCCCCAGCAGGTGAGGCGTAATCAAAAGTCTGCCGGGTTCCGCGGAAGCGCAGCTTTCCCATGTGGCGCAAATGCGGTCTATCGCATAATTCTGCCCATTGCGCTCGTCTCGGAGCAAGCCCAGGAACCACTCCAGCATGATGCCGGCGGGAAAGTAAGCCAGCGTCACGTAACGATCCGGGACGACATGGCAGTAGGTATTGAGGTTAGCTGAATATGCGCCTTCATTAATGGCAGGTTCTTTCGATGGGGCCAAAAGGCATTCGTATGTGCCGAGGGAGGCGGAAACCCGACCTGGCTCGATGGCACCCATGCCTAGCGCGGCGCAGGGCTGATCGTGGCCGCCGACAACAATCGGAGTCCCAGCTGGCACTCCCAGTTCCATCGCTATTCTGGACGCCAACTCGCCTGCTACCGTGCCGGCGGGAACTGCAGTGGGAAAAAGGCCGTTGTCCAATTCGAATGCTTCAAGGATTTCTCCTGACCACTCTTTCCGGCGCACATCGAAAGCGAGAAAGCGGGAAGCTAGCGAATAGTCCACGCAAGGCAGTACTCCGAGGCGGGCTAGTAAATAGCTGGTGACCGGCAGCACTCGCCGTGTCTTTGCGAAAACATCCGGCTGGTGTTCTCGCATCCACAGGATCTTCGGAATCGGGTACATGGGATGAATCGTCAGCCCGGTGATCTCGAAAATGCGTTTTGGATCGAATTTCCGCTTCAAAAGATCTGTCTGCATGGTCGCCCGATCATCCATGTTCAGGATCGCGGGTGCGACCGGCTGATTGCGATCATCTACAGGAGTAAATGTTTCGCCATGAGAGCTGATTCCGATGGCTTCGATAGGATCGTTCACGCTAGCGCGGGAAAGGTTGCTCGTCACCTGGCGAAACGTGTGCCAGAAGACCTCGGCGGGCAGTTCCGTCCGAGTCCCAAGCGAAGTGTTCGATGAGTAGAGAAGAGAGGTCTCGGCGACGATATGGCCGTCGAGCGCATACACTACGGCCTTGCAACTGCTGGATCCTACGTCAATCGCAAGCAGGCTCATTGCTCACCTTGATGGCTGCACGTCGCCGCGCAGTACTGCGTGCAAGCGTTGCATCAGTGCCGGAATGTTTTCAGCCTGAAACACGTTTCTGCCGAAAAATACCCCGGCGGCGCCGGCGTCCACGATTTCCTGGGCGACTTGGACGACGTCATCGTCGGACCCACTCCGTGTGCCACCGAGAACGAGAATTGGGATAGGACAAGCGCTGATCACATTGCGCATAGTATCTGGATCGCCCGAGTACTCTGTCTTGATGACGTCAGCGCCGAGCTCGGCTGCTATTCGCGAGTGCAATTTCAGCCACTCAGGATCGTTCGGAGTGCGAAGATGTTTGCCCCGAGCCAGCGACTCGACAATAAGGGGAATTCCGAGGTGCTCGCATTCCCGTGCTACGGTACCCACTCGCTGGATCTCCTTCCTCTCGAAATTGCAGTCGCCGCTGCCGAGCACTAGAAACGTGATCACCGCGTCGGCTCCAGCGCGTGCGGCGTCCTCTGGATGTCCGACCAGGCAACTGCGGAACTCCATTGCAGGATTGATTGCGGGCGTGCCGAGCGCCGTGGTCCAGTCTAGACGCGCAATCAGGCCAGGCAACGAGCCGTGATTTTTCGCCGCATCGGCCAGGTAACGGAAGCTGCCGAGGTTGAGTAGGATCGCGTCAGCTTTCCCATCGATGAAGCGGGCAATCTGTGCAGCTGGGTTGTCGGTTCCAGGAATCGGGCCGTGAACCATGGGATGATCGAAGGCGACAACCAGGCTGCGGCGATTGCAGAAAACGATGCGGCGGAGGCGAATGGTTTTTCCTGGTTGACTCACGATACTCCTAGGTGAAACGATACACTGGCTGGAAATGTAATCGTCCTCGCTCCAGATGTCAACGCGTACTGTGGTCGTTCTTCTATTGTGACGACCTGTGAAGACGGCAATTGTGCGTGAGAAATGCCTGTACCAGCAGCAAATGACCCGGAGAAAGATTCCTCATGACTGACATTCGAAAACGCGATCTCTATGAATGGTGCAAGATCCTTGCCAGTGAGTTGGCGAGTCATCCAAAACGCAGGGTGCCTCTCCGGATAGTGCGGGACTCGGCGACGATGGGACAGTTGATGGCGCAGGATTTGGTTGAGGTCATCGAGGCGAACAACAGGGAGAATCGTCCCACACGCGCCATTATTCCTTGTGGACCGAAATGCTGGTACGAACCATTCACTGAACTCGTGAACCGGCGCGGCGTTTCGCTCCGCACGCTCACAGTTTTTCATATGGACGAATGTCTTGATTGGCAGGCGAGACCCTTGCCCGCGAATCATCCCTACAACTTTCGCACCTTCATGGAGCGTAACTTCTACGGGGGGATTCTGTCGCACTTGGCCGTTCCCGAAGGCCAGCGGTTCTGGTTGCTTCCGGCAACTGCCGAAGGCGTGAAAACTGAGCTCGACTCCGCACCGATTGACATCACAGTGGGAGGCTGGGGGCAGGATGGGCATGTCGCCTACAACCAGGCACGCCGTCATCCTTACAGCACGATTTCATTGGAAGAATTTGCCGCTTCCACCATTCGCGTGCAGGAAAACAATGTGGACACAATTCTCGCACTGGCGCAGCGTTCATTCGGTGGGGCGTATCAGTTCGTGCCCCCCATGTCGATCACACTCGGCGTGCACGAATGCATGTCTGCAAAGAAAATACGGGTGTACAGCGATACGGGCGCGTGGAAGCAGACTGCATTGCGGGTAGCCTTGTTTGCCGACCCAACGCCAGAATATCCAATGACCCTGTTGCAGCGGCATCCGGATGCGTTGATCACAGCGACGGAAGAAACTGCGACTCACCCGATCAGTGAAAACCCGGAGTGGGACCTCCTTTAGGAGACGGATGCGCGTTCTACGAATCGACGAGCGCTCGCCCTTCCGGCAATTGATTGGAGTTGGAGGGCTGGGCACCGGCATCTTCTTTGCGCTGGAGGGTGATCACACGCTGGGCCGCCATGAGAGTCGCTTGGGGAGCCTGTTGGATGTTCGCGACTACTGCAAACTACACATCGTTTCCCACTACGTAGCAAAGCTCCTGGGGGCGGAGCTGGGCCAATTTTCGGTCAGGCCGTTAGGAAGGGTTGGGGACGACTCAGCTGGTGCGTTCGTTCTCACGGAAATGCGCATCGCAGGCATGGACACGCGCTTCGTCCAAGTGGTTTCGGGAAAACCCACTCTATTCAGCGTCTGTTTTCAATATCCAGATGGAAGCGGAGGCAACATCACCAGTTCCAATTCTGCGGCAGCGGTTCTTTCGGAAGGAGATATCGACGATATCTCGAGCCTTGTTGAATCCTTTGGACCAAAAACGATTGCTTTGCTCGTGCCGGAAGTCCCACTCATTTCGCGCAACCGCTTCCTTCGCCTGGCAAAGCAAGTGGGAGCATTCTGCGCGTCATCGTTTGCCTTTGGAGAAATCGCGGAGGCGAAACGACTCGGGATGTTTAGCCATTTGAACTTGGTGGCACTGAATGAAGAGGAGGCGGCAGAATTTGCAGGTGAGGCGAACATTGGAAGCAGCCCGGAGAGTTTTGTCGAGCGGCTCAGTTGTTTTTTGAGCTTTAGTTATTCCCAGTTGAAGGTGGTCATGAGTGTAGGGAAAGACGGCGCTTATTGCGTCGACAGCACGGGATGGAGCTACTCTCCAGCCCCGAAAGTAGACGTTGCCTCAACAGCGGGTGCTGGGGATTGTCTGCTGGGCGGAGTATTGGCTGCATTGGCCGCGGGGATTCCACTGCCGAGCCCGCGAGTGCAGGCAAACAAAAAGCTCAAACTGGAAAATGCGCTCGATTTTGGCGTGCTCCTGGCGAGCTACAAGGTGACGTCGCCACATACGATCCATCCCGATGCTTCTCTCGATAAGCTGCTGCAGTTCGTGCAAGAACTGCGAATTGCGGTTGCGCCGCAGGTCGAACAGCTATTCAGCGACACTGATATGAATCACTCGAGTTGCTGACATCGCCGCGTTTTCGTACTCCGTATGGTTGAGTAATCCCGAAGCGGTAGACGATGGGCAGCCGCAACTTTTTGTCTTGACAGTGCAGCGCGAGGAGGTATATCAACAGCGATTAAGTGAAACGTTACACCATGTTCCTCGTCCTGCTTCGTCGCTCATGGAGGTTTGCTTTGGCCAAGCTGCTTTCTCGATCCGCGGCTTGCAGACACGGTAGCTCCACCCTGCCTTTGGCGATATCTCTGCTCTTCCTTACCGTCGCGCTCGCGTGCAGTCGCAAGTCTGCGGAATCGAAACCGGAAGCCGTGTCTCAGATTCAGGTCTTCGCCAGCGGGACTCTTGTCATGCGAACTCCCGCCGCGGAGTTCCGGTTCAAGCCCAACGGATCTTTGCAAGCAAGCTTGTTGCAAGGCAGCGAAGCCTCCACGTTGGATGACCCGCAGATTACTGCCAGCACTGTGACTATCGGCGGAAAGGAGATCTCCGACTTTTTGTTTGACATCGAGCACGCAAAAATCAGCGCGGCTTCTGGACGACTAGGACCGACCGGCAAGCAGATTGAGATTTCCGGCAAGAGCGCCTCGAGTCCAAGTGTTCAGAGCACGGCACTTCTGGAGATTTACGACGAATTTCCGACGGTCTTGCTGAGCAGTGTTTCGTTCAACAATTCGAGCACGGTTGACGTATCCATCGACAAGATCGTCACGCAGCGGCATTCATTCAACGCGTCATTATCTGACCAGACTGCGGCTCCATACTCCATGTGGTCGTTCCACGGCTCAAGTGAGGCGTGGGGGAAGGACGACGTGGTCGCCCTGAACGCGAAATACTCGCGCGACAACCCGATGCAGACCATGCTGCACAACGACGAAAACCAAACGGGCGGCGGTATTCCAGTTGTCGCCTTCTGGACCCGCAGGGTGGGCGAGGCCATTGGTCATGCAGAGACTGTACCTCTGAAGCTCAGCATGCCGGTAAAGACCCAGCGGGGCGGGGAAGTGAGTGCTTCAATTTCGCTGGACGGCCCCGTGATGTTGCATCCAGGAGAGACGTATACATCGCCTGTTACTTTTCTAACGGTGTTTCATGGCGATTTCTATGAACCCTTGAGCACGTATTCGAAAATCCTGCAGAAGCGCGGACTAAGTCTGGCGCACGCTACCGAAGGTGATTACCAGGCAAATTGGTGTGGCTGGGGATACGAGATGGATTTCACTCCCAAGCAAATGTTGGGCACTATCCCCAAACTGAAGGAACTCGGTTTGAAGTGGGCCACCCTGGATGCAGGTTGGTTCCGTGCGCGTGGTGACTGGGAGCCTCGCACTGACACTTTTCCGGACGACTCTCTACAAAAGGTTGTCAAATCGTTCCACGACCAAGGGATTAAGATCACGCTTTGGTGGATTCCCCTGGTTGCTGAAGACGGCCGGGGCAAAGACATTCTCAATCATCGCCCATATCAGTTGTCGAAAGTCGCGAGAGACCATCCCGACTGGCTGATCTTAGGAAAGGACGGCAACCCGGCACGCGCAACCGCGGACCTGGGTGCACTTTGTCCCGCAGTACCGGAAGTCCAGCAATACTACAAGCAACTGACCGAGCGCTTCATTCGTGACTGGGACTTTGATGGTCACAAACTAGATTTTTCTTACACGGTTCCAGCCTGCTATAACCCGAAACATCACCATCAGTCGCCGAACGATTCCATTGCGGCGGTCGGAAGCGTGTACAAGATCATTCTCGATACGACGCGTGCCCTGAAGCCGGACAGCGTTACTCAGGCATGTCCTTGCGGAACCCCACCGAGCCTGGCATGGTTGCCCTACATCGATCAGGCAGTGACGGCAGATCCTGTGGGAGCGCGCCAAGTTCGCCTGCGAACCAAGATGTACAAAGCGCTGCTTGGTCCCGAGGCGCCAGTGTACGGCGATCATGTCGAACTCACAGAAATGGAGATGGTCAACACGCTCCACGAGATTGACAAAGGGCAAGACTTCGCCTCTGAGGTCGGCGTCGGCGCAGTCGTCGGCACCAAGTTTACCTGGCCCGACTACGGTCCGAAATTGAAGATGGTTGAACTTACTCCTCAAAAGGAGCAGCACTGGAAGAAGTGGATCGATATCTACAACTCCAAGATGCTTTCGAAGGGAGAATTCCTTGATCTCTATATTTACGGCTATGACACTCCAGAGGCTTATGCGATTGCGAAGGGCGGACGCATGTACTACGCTTTTTACGCCCCAGAAAACCAGAAGAACTGGTCGGGAGAAATCGAACTTCGCGGCCTAAAGTCTGGAACTTTCACTCTAACTGACTACGAACAAAACAAGCAACTCGGAGTAGTGGACGCACGGAGTCCGCGGATGAAGGTGTCCTTCAACGAGCATTTACTGCTAGAAGCCGCGCCGCAGTAGCTGCCGGTGCGCCCATGATACCCGAGGCCAGTTTTCCAGAGATGCATTTCATAGCGGGAGGTCATTCATGAACCGCCTTCGAATTTGTTGCGTCATGGCAGCGTTGTTGATCTTAAGCGCCGGTACCGCGTTGGCTCAGAAGGACATGGGGAGCATAGTCGGCACAGTGAAAGATCCTTCCGGCGCACTGGTGGTCGGTGCCAAGGTGACCGTCACCGATGCCGATCGCGGCACGACCTTCGAAACTACGACGAGCCAAACCGGAGAATACACCGTCAATCCACTCCGCGTCGGTCGCTATAACGTTACCGTCGACAAGCAGGGATTTCCCAAACAGGTGATGGGCCCGATCGAGGTCAACGTACAAGCTCGACCTGAAGTGAACTTTGTCCTGCGGGTTGGACAGATTGCCGAAACGATCACCGTCACTTCAGAAGGACCACAACTGGAAACAGAAACTTCCGAGCTGGGTCATGTGGTCAGCGGCCAGCAAGCCACGACCCTCCCGCTGAATGGACGCAACTTCGCCCAGTTGGCGCAACTGGCGGCGGGCGTTGCTCCCGCTGAACCTGGGTCTAGGACGGAAACCAGCTTTGGGTTTAGTTCCAATGGCGCGCGCGCTCTTCAGAACAACTACCTGCTGGACGGGATCGATAACAACGCAAACCTGGGCGATGTGCTGAACGGCAGCGCATACGTAATTCAACCTTCGGTCGACGCGATCGGCGAATTCAAAGTGCAAACGAATTCTTACAGCGCTGAATTCGGCCGAGGCAATGGGGCGATCATGAATGCGGTAATCAAATCAGGAACGAACGCATTTCATGGCAATGCCTACGAGTTCTTCCGGAATGACAAACTTGATGGCCGGAATGCATTCGATTTCCTGGGACGGCAACCGTATCAGCAAAACCAGTTCGGAGCAACCTTCGGCGGTCCGATCATCAAGAACCGTACTTTCTTCTTTGTCGATTATGAGGGCCTGCGCATTCGTCAGGCGCTACCTCAGCTTTTGCTGATTCCCACACCAGAGCAGTTGGGCGGAGACTTTTCGAGTTTTCTCGATCTGAGCACGCCGATTCTCGACCCGGAAACCGGATCGAATGTTCTCGATTGCAGCGGCAATCTTACCTACCAGGGGGAAATCTTCGATCCACATCTCACGCAGACTGTCGCTGCGAGCGGCAACTATCCAAACGGAATGTGCGGCGTTCCGGTTGGAGTGACGAGCGGCGGTGCACCGACGAATATCATTGCGCCGGACTCGATTGATCCAGTTGCGACCCAAATTGCGGCTTTGTATCCGGCGCCGCTGCCCGGTTTTGACATTGGCGGAAACAATTATCTAGTCGATCCCAAAAAGCAGCTGAATCAGAATAATTTCGATATCCGCGTTGACCACCGTTTTTCAAGCAAGGATGACTTTTTCGCACGCTTCAGCTATGAGGACCAACC
>Ga0335085_10002538_pt1 | contig 33764 bp, 31 predicted proteins | sample Lox_Sample_45_FD_206712 | JGI IMG/M metagenome (GOLD analysis project Ga0335085, IMG submission 206712) | Soil microbial communities from Loxahatchee National Wildlife Refuge, Florida, United States - Lox_Sample_4.5 | ecosystem: Environmental > Terrestrial > Soil > Wetlands | place: USA... | reverse complement strand
ACCGTGAAGTTGTGGCCCATGCCGGTAGAGAACATCAAGGGCGCCCCTTCGACCGGAAGAACAAAGGGAGACTGTTGCAGGCAGAGAATCTGCTTGGGATCGACAGGATGGAGCACTGGGACGGGATTGACGCCGATGGACGGAAGCCCCACAACAATAACGGATTTCGGATTGCGGAAAGAGGGAGGAGCGTTCAGTTTCAGATTGAGTCGATCTTTTTCAGGGGAAGAAAGAGCGGGGATATATTGATAAGCGGCGGTATGGAGGGTGGCCATCAGGCGGACGACATCGACAACCGCGCCAACGTAGGGGCTGAAGTAGCCGCCGCGAGCGATGGGGCTGGCGCCCAGAGTGGTAATTAGGTCGGAGGAAGCGCCGGAAGTGAGAGTGGCGACGAGGGATTGATCGTGAGTATCGTCGAGGACCATCTGGTCGCTGCCCTGGGTGAGACAAGTAGACTGTTGTTCGACAGGCCGGCTGAAACAGTCTTCATTGACCTTGATGCGTAAGGTCTGTGCCAGCAAGGTGGAGTTCTTCTTGAGCGCGCTAGGATCGGTGTTGGACGTGTTGGTGATCTCGCTGAGATATTTGTCGAGGCGTGTACGCTCCAGGCTGGCTTGTTCGAGGTCTTGGGCCGCTCGCACGAAGACGCCCGGACGGGCACGAACGGCGTTACGCAAGGTACCGAAGTCGCCGCCGGTTTCTGGGGCGAGAAACAGAAGCGCTTGCTCGGCGCCCGCGGGAACGGTGACCACAGTGCCTTCTTCGCGCATTTGCCGGTTCCAGGTTTCGTAGCGTGTGAACCAGCTTTCCGGCGGGGGATTGGTGGGGCCCTGGAGGAACGCAACGATCAAAAGGTAATGGATCGATTGATTATCGGGAAAGTCGGGATGGATCCAAATACGATCGCCTGGAAGCAGGTCGGTGACATTGGAAATGGGCAGCACTTTTCCGCCACGATCCACGGTGACATCGATGCGGGGTCCGACGAGGTCAAAGGTATGAGCGTCGGCAAGCAGAGCGGGTGCCGTGGAGCAGCAGAATACGAAGACGAGCCAGGAAAGCAGGGCGCTGCGCAAGAGTCTCGCGGAAGCACGAAGGGCAACCGGGGATACGACGATGGTCAATTTCCTCTCCATTTCCATACGCATAAAACCGCTCCGGGAAGAGTCTGTGAGTCGCGCCGCAAGCCCGGGGAGGGAATCGGGCAAAGAACTTCCGGATAAAGGGCTGTGGTTCCAACCAGACTACCGGGAAATCCAGGGAAAATCGCCGAAAATCTGTTAGATGTTGCCACGGCTGGAATGGTCGCCGAGAGGTCCTGGAGGGGGAGGGTGGATAGGCGCGACAAAAAAGCCGCGGGGATCGAGTGACTCGCCCGGCGCTACAGGATTTTTTGGCCCAGGCCAGAGAGGGCCAATTCGACGGCTAGGAGCGCGGTGCGGTTGTGCTCGTCGATGACCGGATTAATTTCGACAATCTCCATGGAGACCATAGCTTCGCTGTCCGCGATCATTTCCATGGCAAGGTGCGCTTCGCGATAGGTGGCGCCGCCGCGCACGGGCGTGCCGACTCCCGGAGCATCACTGGGATCGACAAAGTCCATGTCCAGACTGACGACGATACCGTCGGTGTCGTCCATAGCGTATTTCAGTGCGTCCGACATGACTTCGCGCATGCCGCGCTCGTCGATTTCCCGCATGGTGAACGTTTTCACGCCGAGTTTCTTGATGAATTTCTTTTCGTGGGCATCCAGATCGCGCACACCAACCAGCACGACATTTTGCGGCTCAATTTTTGGCTTGAAGCCGTAGAGGTCGTGCAATTCTTCAGTACCGTAGCCCATGATGGCCGAGAGCGGCATGCCGTGCACATTGCCGGATGGCGAAGTGTCCGGCGTATTCATATCGCTGTGGGCGTCCAACCAGATGCAACCTATACTCTTTTTCTCTTTGCGATAGTGTGCGGCGACGCCACTGATGGAACCGGCAGCGATCGAGTGGTCGCCACCGAGAACCAGCGGCAGGAAGCCATCGTCGAGAGATTTCTGCACGGCGTTGCCGAGATCCTTGCAGGCGTCGGTGATTTCGCCGATATATTTAGCGCGCTTTTCTCCATAGGACATTTCTTCCGGCTGCTTCACGGAGATGTTGCCGATGTCCTCGACCTGATGACCGAGGTGCTTGATGCGCGCCTGCAGGCCGGCAACGCGGACTGCAGAAGGACCCATGTCGACACCGCGTCGGCTGGCTCCGAGATCCATGGGTACGCCGATGATGCGAATTTTCTGAGGCATAGTTTAGTTGTGACTCGCGTTTCGTGATGCTTGACCGGTGGGCAAAATACGCCCGCGTCAGAAGGCGGCCGCTACAAACGTACGATTGCGCACGCCCAAGTCTTAATCAAATTACGGTCCTGCTGAGGCTGTGGGAACTGCTGAAACTGCTCGAATCTACCCGCCTTAAGGATACACGCGATAAATCATGCGGGGGAAGGGGATGACCTCGCGAATGTGCTCGGTGCCGCAGACCCAGGCGACGGTGCGTTCCAGGCCCAGGCCGAACCCGGCATGGGGGACGCTGCCGTAGCGGCGAAGGTCCAGGTACCACTGGAAGGATTCTACGGGTAAGTTGTTCTCTTTCAGACGTTTGACGAGGAGGTCGTAGTCGTGAATACGCTGGCTGCCGCCGATGATCTCTCCATACCCTTCCGGGGCGAGCATATCAAAGGAGAGCGCGAGGTCGGGACGCTCGGCGTCGGGCTGCATGTAGAAAGCTTTGATAGCCGCGGGGTAATGGTGAACCAAGACTGGTCGATCAAAGCTGCTGGAGATGATGGTCTCTTCGTCGCCGCCGAAGTCGTCGCCGAATTTCGCGGGATTGCCGTTCTTTTGAAGGACGCCGATGGCTTCTTCGTAGGTAATGCGAGGAAAGGGCGGTTTGATGTTCTCGAGTTTCTTGACGTCGCGCTTGAGAGTTTCGAGTTCGCGTGCTTTGTTTTTCACCACGCCCTGAACGATAGCGCTGACAAGTCCTTCGCCCAGGTCCATCATGTCGGGAAGTTCGGCGTAAGCAGCCTCGGGTTCAAGCATCCAGAACTCTGTGAGGTGGCGGCGCGTTTTGGACTTCTCGGCGCGGAACGTAGGGCCAAAAGTATAGACCTTGCCGAGCGCCATGGCCGTGGCTTCGATATAGAGCTGGCCGCTTTGCGTGAGATAAGCCTTCTGGTCGTCGATGTAGTTCACTTCGAAAAGCGTGGACGTGCCCTCACAAGCGGCCGGAGTGAACATGGGGGCGTCGGTGAGGGTGTAGCCCTGGGAATCCATGAATTCGCGAGCAGAGCGGATTGCTTCGGCGCGGATGCGGAGGATGGCGGCCTGCCGAGGGGTGCGGATCCAGAGGTGCCGCTGGTCGAGCAGGAAGTCCACGCCGTGCTCTTTGAGCTGAATGGGGAAAGGTGTGGCTTCGGAAACCTTCTGAACGATTTGGATTTTGGTGACGCCCATTTCAAAGCCGCCGGGAGCACGTTGTTCAGCTCGGATTTTGCCGGTGGCGATGACGCTGGATTCCTGCGTGAGGCCCTTGAGCGCCTCGAAGGCCTCGGGATTCTCTTTTAGCGAGCAGACGCCCTGGATTATGCCGGTGCCATCACGAAAAATGGGAAAGACCAGTTTGCCGGATTCGCGAATATTGTAGAGCCAGCCGCGGATGGTGACTTCCTGGCCGTTGTACTTGCCTGCGTTTTCGATGGTGATTGTGGTCATAGTGGATTTTTTTGGCGGTGCACCAAATAAATAGTTTAACAAAGAAATGTAAGTGACGTGGGGTGCGATGGGATGTTTAACGAGGCCGTCGCTGCCACGAACTAAGATGCATCGACGTAATTTTCTTCCAGGCGGTCGAGGGCTTTGGCGGCGGCGGTGAGCTGGTCGGCGAGCGATGGAGTGTCGGGTCCAGACTTCTCTTTTAGCTCAAGAGTGAGGGGAAGCGCGGAGGCAGCTGGAGTTGTGGCCAAGAGCCTCAGAGCGGCGGGCCAACCGATGGTGCCGTCGTAAGGTGGCAGATGCTCGTCCTTTTCCCCGTGGTTATCGTGGATGTGAGCGCTGGCGATCAGGTCTTTTAGCGGCTCGAAGCTATTAGCGATGCGTTCCTGTTCCGGGCCATCGGTGAGATACGCGTGCCCAACATCGAAGTTGAAGCGCAAACCGGTGAGACGAGTTTCGTCCACGAACGAGCGCAAATAAGCAGGAGCGCCCATCTCGCTGGCGGTATTTTCCACGCAGATCGTCACCCCGGCGTGTCTGGCATGCAGGACCAGATGTTCCAGGGAACTGAAAGCGGCGTCGCGTTTGCGCGGGTCAGCAGTTTCGCGGGAGCCGCCCATGTGAAGGATCAAGCGGGAATACGGCAGATCTTCCGCAACGTCGATGACGCGTTTCAGCTCATCCATAGCTTCGATGCGGCGAACCCGTTCAACCTCGGCGACGGAGAGAGGACTACCGCCTTCGCGATTCACGTTTACATCGCGGCTGGTGGGCGCGTGGAGAGAATTCAGGAGCAAGTGATTGTCCGCTAGGGCATGGGCGATGGCGCGTACTTCTTCTTTTGTGGCGTAGTCGAAATGACTGCGCGAGGCAAAAATTTCGATCGCCTGAAACCCCACACCATGAATCTGGGCGAGCAATTCGCGATTCAACTTTTTGGAAACGAAGAGGTAAGTCGAGAGGATCCTTTGCATAAGGTACGAGTTTAGCCTTAGGAAAAGACGATGGCGAACAAGGAGCGATCTGGGGTGAGAGGATCAGTTAACAGTGGCCGGGTGAGATGGCTGACCGCTGACGGGCTGTTGGCTGAGTCCGCAAAAGGGGGCAGCAGCACTGCTCTTCGGAACTTGGGGAAAGCCATGATGCAGAGGATTAGTAGCCGATAGCGGAGCCGTTGTCGCGCGGGTCGGCGGCGCCGCAGCGTTCGTTGGTTTTGGGGTCGATACCGATGGCGTTGACCAAGCCGACATGACCGCGGCGCCTTACTTCGTAGCCGCGGGACTTCATTTGATTCTCCATATCGGTGCTGAACAAACTTTCCATAACGAGAACATCGGGGAGCCACTGGTGGTGAAAGCGTGGCGCGTTGATCGCGGATTGCGCGTCCATTCCGAGACGCATCCAGTTCAAAACAGAAAGTAGGGTGACGGAAATGATCGTGGGGCCGCCGGGTGAGCCGGTAACGAAGCTGAGTTGGCCATCGCGAAGAACTATCGTTGGCGTCATCGAACTGAGCGGCCGCTTGCCCGGTGCGATGGTGTTGCCTTCGGACTGGATCAGGCCAAATAAGGCGTTGGGAACGCCGGACTGTGTGGTGAAGTCATCCATTTCGTCGTTGAGAACGAAGCCAGCGGAAGAAGTGACGTGGGAGCCGTAGCCATCGTTCAGTGTGTAGGTGCTAGCTACCGCATTGCCGGCGGCATCGACGACGGAAAAGTGCGTTGTGTGGGGACCTTCACCGAGGCTGATGATGGTGTTTGGTGGAGCGCTGGCGCTAACTCCGGAGCCGCAAACGTGAGGATTGCCGGCACGCACTTCCTTGCTGGTACTGGCGCGGTCCGGATTGATGGAAGCGAGAAGTTCTTTTGCGTAGCAGGGACTGGTCAGTCCCGCCACGGGAACGCTGGAAAAATCGGGGTCGGCGAGATACGCGGCGCGGTCAGCAAAAATCCGGCGCATCACTTCGGCGACCATGTGGACGCTTTGCGGGTCGTCCCATCCTTCGAGCGAAACATCTTGCAGCATGTTGAGCGCTTCGATGATCGCGACGCCACCGGAACTGGGGGGAGGGGAAGAAAGTACCTGCCAGTGCTGGCCGTTGAGAGTGTAATTGGCCTGAAGGACCTCGCGGATTTTGGGCTGATAGTGAGCGAGATCATCGAGAGTAATCAGACCACTGAGTGCCGCCATATCTCGGGCGAGCATTTGCGCGGTCTCGCCTTTGTAGAATTCGTCCGGGCCATTTTTGGCGATACGTTTTAGGGTGGCGGCCAGCTCAGGCTGACGCAGAATGTCTCCGGGACGATACATCTTGCCGTCATTCAGGAAGATGTGACTGCTCATGGAGAAGCGCTGAAGCTGCGGGCGTTCTTCCTGGAATTCGCGGAAAAGTTTATCGGTGACGGGAATGCCTTGCTCCGCAAGGCGAATAGCGGGTTGCATCACATCGGCAAGTTTCAGGGTGCCATCGGTTTTGAGAGCGAGCGCAAGGCCGGCAACGGTACCGGGAACCGCGACCGAGCGATAGCCGATGACAGAAGCTTCCTTGTCGAGCTTGCCGTCCGGGGTGAGGTACATATCGCGCGTGGCTTTGCCGGGAGCAACTTCGCGGTAATCGAAGAAATTGGTCTTACCGGTGGCGAGACGGACCAGCATGAAGCCGCCCCCGCCGATGTTGCCCGCCGCGGGTTCGACAACGGCGAGAGCGAAGGCTGTGGCGACTGCGGCGTCTACTGCGTTGCCACCGCGCTTCAGAATTTCGACTCCGGCTTCCGAGGCGAGCGGTTCGTCGGTTGCCACCATGCCGTGTGCGGCACGAACGGGCTCGCGGGGCCATTCTTTGGGGGTGTCCGAGTGATCGCGAAATTCGTTGGCAGTTTGTGCTGTGGTAGGAAATGGAAAACTGGAAATAGCAAGAAATACGGACAGCAGTGGAAAAGGGTTCCTTCTCATGTCAGAAAAAAACAGTATGTGATTCACCGTCGAGCGTCAAGCTACAGGAAAGGGGGCGGAAGCTGGAATGGTGTATGCTTTCTGCAAAATTCCGCCAATGGAGTGGCTAAACATGATTCCTCGCCGGGTTCGGCAACTCGCATTTCTTGTGATTCTGGTAGTGACAGTGTCTCCCCTGCGGGCGCAGCAGGGATCGCCGGCGGATTTGGATGCGTATGTAGCGCGCTCGATGAAGACCTTTGAAGTGCCGGGGATGGCCATAGCCATCGTGAAAGACGGTAAGGTGGTGCTGCTGAAGGGTTATGGAGTGAGGAAACTGGGAGAGTCGACTCTCGTCGATGAAAATACCTTGTTCGGGATTGGGTCGAACACCAAAGCCTTTACGGCAGCGGCGCTGGCGACCTTGGTCGATCAGGGGAAAATTTCGTGGGACGACCCAGTGTACGAGCGGTTGCCGGGTTTCGAAATGTACGACCCGTACGTTTCGAAAGAGATGCGGATACGCGATTTGCTGTGTCACCGGAGCGGACTGGGATTGGGCGAGGGCGATTTGATGTTCTGGCCGCACACGACGTTTACGCGGAATGACGTGGTGTACCGCTTACGGTATCTGAAACCGGCCACCAGTTTTCGTACCACCTATGCGTATAACAACTTGATGTTTGTTACCGCGGGACAAGTGGTGGCAGCGGTCAGCGGAGAGAGTTGGGACGACTATCTGCGGGAGAAGATTTTTATGCCGCTGGGGATGAAGGATACAAATACGAGTGCTTCTGCGTACAAAGCGGGTGCCGATTGGGCATCGCCCCATTCGAAGGTAGAAGGAAAGCTTCAGCCGATTCCCATTGAGAATTTGGACAATGCCGGACCGGCAGGATCGATCAATTCCTCCGTGGCGGACATGTCGAGATGGGCGCTGCTGCAGTTGAATCATGGAAAAATTCCCGGCACGGAGACGCGCGTTTTCAGTGAGCAGACGTCGCAGGATATGTGGGCGCAGCAAATGGTTGTGCCCGTGCAGCCTGCACCGGAGGAGTTAAAGAACCTACAAGCTCATTTTTCCGGATATGGAATGGGTTGGAGCCTGCGAGACTACAAGGGAAGAAAGCTGGTGAGCCATTCCGGAGGAGTAGCAGGCTTTGTGACGCGGGTGATGCTGGTACCGGAGGAAAGCCTGGGTGTGGTGATTTTGACGAATGCGGAAGAAGATCAGGCCTTTGAAGCCGTGCTGTATCACGTGCTGGATGCGTATCTAGGTGGGCCGACGGAAGATTACATCACCGCGTTCAAGGCGCTGGAGGACAAAGAGCGCAAAAGCGCAGACGAAACGATGAATAAAGCAGCTCAACAGCGCGCGGCAGAGTCCGAACCATCGTTGCCACTAGCGAAATACGCCGGGGATTATTCCGATCCCTGGTACGGGAAAGTGACGATTCGGCCGGAGAACGGCGGACTGGTTTTGAATTTCGAGCGAACCGAGAAGGGGCTGGCGGATTTGCAGCACTGGCAATATGACACGTTCAAAGCGCACTGGCGGGATCGCACGGTAGAGGATGCGTTCGTGACGTTCACGCTGAGGCCGGACGGCTCAGTCGACCACTTCACGATGCTGGCAGTGTCGCCGCTAGCGGATTTCAGCTTCGATTATCAGGATTTGTATTTTACCCCGATGGTGGGGAAGAAATAGCTACTCGGATAGAAATTCGATTTCCGGAGGGCCGGGGAGTATTCCGGCGGCGGTGCCGCGCTCAATGAGTTCACGGACGGCTTTCTTGCCCTTTTCGCCGTAGCCCAGGGTCCACTTATTAACGTACATACCGACAAATTTGTCAGCGAGTTCGGTATCCATGTCGCGGGCAAACTGCATGGCGTAGTTCAAGGCTTCTTCGCGATGTTCTAAGCCGTAGGCGACGCTATCGCGGATAGTCTTGGCGACCTGGCGGCCCAAATCGGGGCCAAGGGCGCGGCGAACCGCGTTGCCGCCGAGCGGAAGCGGCAAGGACGTTTGTTCTTGCCACCAGATCCCCAGGTCGATCACGCGGTGCAGGCCGAGCTGCGGGAAAAAGAGCTGGCCTTCGTGGATGAGCAGTCCGGCTTCGACGACGTTGTTGCGGACCGCTTCGATGATCTTGTCGAAAGGCATGACGACGGCTTCGAAATCGGGCTCGTAGAGCTTCAACGTAAGGTAGGCGCTGGTTTTCAGGCCAGGCACACCGATGCGCTTGCCCTTGATTTCTTGCGGCTTCAGGTTATGCGTAGCCACAACGATGGGGCCGTAGCCTTCCCCAAAGCTGGCGCCACAATCCAGCAAAACATACTTTTCGCGCAAACTCGGATAGGCGGCGAAGCTTACGGCGGTTACATCGTAGGTTTCTTGCAGTGCGGCTTCATTCAGCGATTGAATATCCGAGAGAACGTGGGTGTATTTATACCCCGGGGTAGATAGCTTGTGGGTGGCCAGCGCGTAGAACATGAACGCATCATCGGAATCGGGAGAATGCGCCAGCTTAATCTCGCGCGGTTCTTTTTCGGTTTGGGAAGCCACTTGTCTGCCAGGCATGGGAGTTGCGAGTCCTTTACGTAGGCCGCGCGGAGCGCAGAGACGTTGCCCTTGTGCGACGCTCCAGGGACACAACAAGGAGAGGGTCGAGCGACGTAGGGACTGGTAAATCTCGCGGCCGGGCTTACTGTTGCAGCCCAAAGACTAGCATAGACGAGGGCGGCGGACAAACAGATGAGCCCGCCGGGACGGGCGATTTTCGGCAGGAAGTCAGGCGGCGGAGACGAGGCGGGCGATGGCGTCGTCGAAGGTGGCTTTGCCGTCGAGATAAGGCTGCCAGTAGAGGACGAGGATGAGGTGATACTGATCCCAACCGCGCTGAGTGAGGATGTCCTTCAGCGCGTACGGAACGATGTTGGGCTTCTGCGGTTGTGCTTGAACATCGCCGGCATCTTTGTCTGACGCCGCATCTTTGAAAACGGGGCGAAGGACTTCGCCAGTGGTATAGAAAATGAGCGCGTGCCAAAGGTCGCGGGGAATAGGTTTGTTGCGCTGCTTGCACTCGCGGCTAATGGCGGCTTCCACGGGCGCGGCGATGCCGTGAGAGGATTCGTGAAACAGCACCTCCAACGCTTCCGGGCCCTGGTTTCGCGCATCGGTACTAGCGATGGTGACGCGGAGAGGATCGAGCGTGGTGTAAGCGCCGGCAGAGTTGGCGAAGGCACAAACGTCGACGCGGATTTTCTCCTTGGGCCACTGGGTTTGATAAATGTCCGCAAGACGTTCGGAAAGGCCGACGCCTTGTTCCCGAACGAGCGGTGCAACGCGAGCAACCCAGCGGCGATTGGCACGGTCCTGATCGGTCCACCAATGAGCTCGATAGATCGGCGCGACGGAATCCAGGATGGGCCCGGTTTTGCCTGGCAGACCGGCATCGCAGCGGGGTTTTCTGCGACCGGTTAACTCATCACAGTCCTCGAAATCTTCAATCTGGTTTTTCAACAGGATCAGGTCGATATTGATCAGAAGATCTTTGTCGGCATAGGTGGTCATGTAATACGCGATGGCGTCGTCCCAAATTTTCTGGTCGGAGGGAGAGAGAGAAACCGCGGAAGGAGACGGTTGCTTCAATGTGGGAGCGGAATCCTTGCTGGTGGCACTGCGATCTTTCGCAGCAAGGCGCACGCGGGCTTCGTGATACAGAAAATGATGGAGATTGACCCAGAATCCGCTGTGAAATTCGAAGACCGGCAGTGGGCCATAAATAGATTCCACCTCCTGTCCGCGGCAATCGGGCGCCAGCGCCAACAAGAAGAGAGCCAAGCAGGGAAGTAACGGCCAACACGGAAAGGCTCGTCTCATAGTGCGTGGGAAGATGTTAGCTCAAGTTGGGCCACTCTCAAATTTCCGGGTTTGCGAAGTGGATTGCCGTGCACCGGATCACGCGACCGTTCGTGAGGACCATTTAGTACTCCTCCTGGGAGGCCAGCCAACGTTCTAGCTTGACTTGTTCATCCGGAGCTATCGTTTCGAACGCCACACCCATACCCAAACCAGGACTCACATAAACGACGCGCCCGAGTGCTTGAAAGACCTCGTCATGGTGAATGAGCCGCACGCGTACCTGCGAACCTTTCGGGATGGCATTCAGCGTGTCGATATAGCAGCCGGTGCGGCTGATATCCGAGGTACGTCCAGCGAGTTTGGCACCTCGCGGCAACTCCACAACCTCGGCGGCCAGCACTAAAGGATACCGGGGCGCGCTTCTCCGCTCGACGGTTACCTCCGGCATACGCCTTCTCCGTTCGCGCCAGCGAATGGGCTGGCGTGTCTGCCAGGAGGAGAGCGTTTCGGTAGGATTGCACCGGAACCGACGAAGGATGATCCCGGTTCATTTTCCCGCGCACCCACAGTCGCGGGCAATAGGCTGTCGGCTCCCGGCGCGAAGTAGTAAACGAGGGGAACAGCGCTTTCGCGTTATTCGATTTTGGGATCCATCAGGGTGCCGATTGCGCCCTGATGATCCGCAGCGTGAATGGCCCCGGTGCCATCGCGGAAAAAAGAGCGGGTGCCGGTGCGGGCGTACTCCGTGGGGATAGCCGCGAGTTCGTAGATGGCGGGCGCGCCTACATCGTTGCCACCGACGATCACATAACGAAAGGAATAGCCATCTTTGCGCCCCGAAGCGAGACCGGCTTCGACAAGTCCTGCGCGCTCACTTTTCGGATCCCCCTTCGAAGGCGGGCCGAGGTCGGCAAGGGTTTGCGGGAGGCGAGTGTAAGTGACGCGGTATTTCTCGATCGCGGCGGCGAGTTGCTTCAATGAGGCGATAGCGGATTTCTCGTTGGTCTGAATTTCCGCGCGATCCCATTCTTCGGCGAGAGTGGGCAAATCGAGCAACAAGAGACCGAGGGAGAGAAGACGCCAGTGATGGTCTTCCTGAACGAGGCCCATGATAACGCGGCGGGCGCCGGTGTCGGCGGTATCATCGGCATTTTTCACCACAAGAGGAAGATAGGCGATATTGTCACGAATATCGGGCTTGCCGATCTGCAATTGTGCGGTGACGGTAGGAGTGGTGCACAGAACGACCAAATTTCCAGAGGGATCGGCTTGTGCGCGAGGAGTCCCGACCTGATCGAGTAACACAAAACGTTTCAGCAAGGTGGCTTGTGCGGCGGGGGTCATGGCGGCGAAGGCGGCGGAATTTCGCGTGGTCAAAAAGTTTGCAAAGTGCTGGGAATCCTGCGAGCACGAAGCCATCAAAATGTCCCGGAGGACGGCGACGGGTTCGATATTGGGATCCGCCTGAGAAAAGGCGGCAGAAGCGAAGGGTAAAAGCAGGGTGAGGACGAACAGGCTGCTGACCGCCAATCGCAAGCATTTTCTGAATCTCAAAACAGGTTCCTCTCAATCTTTGGCTGCTGCCAGAATACTGGCCAGGTTTTGCGTGAAGGCCGAGCGGGGCAGGACTTCGGTGGCGCCAGCCGCCTTGGCTTGTTCGGCAAGATCACGCTGCACATGGGACAAAAACGAAACGACAGGCAAGCGTGGTTGCGTTGTGCGAAGGCGGGCAATCGTGCCCACGGGGTCGCTTTTGGCGTTGAGGTCAATAATGACGAGTTTGGTGGGAGGCTCAAGCATCGTGGCGACGACCGCGGCGTTGCCGGCCACTTTAAAATCGACGCCGACATGTTTGGCGGTCTCGGCAATCTTCATCTGAAAGAAGAGGTCATCGATTAACGCTACGACTCTACCCATTGATCCTCCCGACGAAATTCATAACGGCTCGCGGTTCTATTGCGTCTAAGGCAAAAGGACTTAGAATGAGCGTGCCCTCGGGAGGTTCGTGATGCAACCCCTTTCTCCGGCTCCCATCCATGCGCCTATTTCGATGCTAGAAAAGACGCCTGGGCTTCTTGACCTATTGCTGCGAGACATACCCGCGGAAGTGCTGGAATGGAAGCCTGGGCCGGAGCGGTGGTCGATGGCTGAGGTTCTCGGGCACATGGTGATGATTGAGAAGCTGTATGAGCAGCGGGCGCGCACCATCGTATTGGAAGATTCACCAACATTGCCGAGATTTCAGGATCCCGTGGGGGAAGTCCCGAAGAAGTCGACGCGGCAATACATGGAAGAGTTTGTACCGTTGAGAAGAGCGTTTGTTTTTTATTTGCACTCGATTCCCTCGACGGCCGCAGGGCGAACCGGCCAACACGCGGAGCTTGGCACGGTGTCCCTTTCGCAGATGTTGCACGAACTTGCCAATCACGACTTGGGGCACTTGCGCCAGATTGCCGAGTTGTATCGCGGTCACAGTTTTTATCCCCATGCCGGGCCATTCCAGAAGTATTCCAATCCGAAACCATGAGCACTCATCCGGAAGACGCGCGAATGGCTGCGGCCCATCCGCTGGAAGTTACGATGTACACGCGGCCGGGTTGTCACTTGTGCGAAGACGCGAAGACGGTGATTCAGCCGCTCCTGCAGGAGTTTAGCGCGACCTTGCGTGAAGTGAATATCGACCGCGACAACGAGCTTGGTGAACGGTATAGCTGGGACATTCCGGTTATTTTTGTCGGCGGACGAAAAGCCGCGAAACATCGTGTGGACCCGCGGCAATTTCGCCGTCAATTGGAAGAAGCACGTGCTCGCGCTGCCGCCGGGGCAATTCCTAAGGTGGATTGAGTTAGTGATCGCCAGCGGGTTCGTGAGCGCCCACGGTTTTGTCTGGCACATCGCCTGGGCGTCCCTTCACGCGATCATAGACACTGAGAGCACTGACCGAGCCCAGTGCCTCGTTATAAAAAGTGGGAACCCCTAGCGCCGTACGAAGCTCTTCATTGAACTTGCGTAGATTGGCTAGCTGGTTCGCCAAGGCCGGCAACTTCGTGCCGTCGTCGGTTAAAAGGAATTTTTGATAACCGGCGTCCCACAGTCGAGTGAACTGGCCCTTCAGCATGATGGTGGGGAGAATCGTCATTTGGAACCGGCCGTCGGGATTTTGGCGGAACTCCGCGCCCGATCCGTATTTTTCCACCCGCACCACTCCGCGGGTGCTGCCGACGGAGAAGCCCAGAGCCGCAAGGCTATCCATTGCCTTCTTTTCGAACCGCTCGTTCACGTTCCACATGGTGCTCACAATGTAAACAATCTGGCGCTTGGTGTAAAGCGCTGGTGGCGCATTCGGGTTTTCTGGCTCGATGGATTCACTTCGCGATGGGCCGGAAGAATGCCGGTTCTTTTCTGCAAGGAGTTCGGCGCGTAAGATGGAAGGAAGGATATATTCCATGGCAACAAAAGCAACGGTTTCGAGCGGGGACGCTGCGGCACCCAGCCTGACAAACGAAGAGATTCTGCGCTATAGCCGGCACCTAATCATGCCGGAAGTGGGTATGGAGGGCCAACTCAAACTTAAGGCTGCGCGCGTGCTGCTGATCGGTTCGGGGGGCCTGGGCGCGCCGCTGGGATTGTATTTGACAGCTGCTGGCGTAGGGCACATCGGCTTGGTCGATTTCGATGTGGTGGACTTCACGAATTTGCAGCGCCAGGTTACGTTCGGCACGAGCGATGTAGGCAAGCCGAAAGCCGACGCGGCGAAGGCGCGGTTGACGAACCTGAATCCCGATGTGCAGATTGTCACGTACGAGACGAAGCTCACCAGCGAAAATGCGCTCGAATTATTCCGCGATTACGACATCATTGCCGATGGCACAGACAATTTTCCGACGCGTTACTTGGTGAATGATGCGTGCATTCTGCTCGGGAAACCAAACGTGTATGGGTCGATCTTCCGATTCGAAGGCCAGGTGACCATTTTCGGGATGCCCGACGGACCATGCTATCGATGTTTGTATCCGGAGCCACCTCCGCCCGGGCTGGTGCCTTCGTGCGCCGAAGGAGGGGTACTGGGTGTGCTGCCCGGCATCATCGGTTCGCTGCAAGCGCTGGAGACGATCAAGCTGATTATCAGGAGAGGGGCATCGCTCGCAGCCCGGTTACTGCTATTCGACGCGCTGTCGATGAAATTCCGGGAATTGAAGTTGCGCAAGAATTCCCATTGCCCGATGTGCGGAACCCACCGCAAAATCCAGCAACTGATCGATTACAACGAATTCTGCGGCATTCGTGGCGAAGAGGAAGCGGACAGCGATTTGCAAGTACCCGAGATTACCGCGCGCGAGTTAAAGGAGCGTCTGGATCAGGGTGACGACATCTTTATTTTGGACGTGCGCGAGCCTCATGAATACCAGATTTGCAATTTGAAGGGCCATTTGATTCCGCTTGGAGAGTTGCCGCGACGCTTGCATGAACTGGATTCCGCGCGGGAAATTGTGGCGCATTGCAAGAGCGGGAAACGTTCGGCGCAGGCCGTGGATTTCTTACGTCAAGCCGGCTTCCGCAAGATTTACAATTTGCGCGGCGGGATACTTTCCTGGTCCACCGAAGTGGATCGTTCGGTTCCGCGTTATTAGAAAGATTCTGGAACGAATCTTGCGCTTCTTGTATTCGGGCGCGCCGCCCGTTATCTTGGAACCTCAGGCAAAGCAAGCAGCAACATTTCACGGAGGGATTCGTGGCAGGAACAAAACTGACGATTTTTAGCAATGGTCCGATTCGCATTGAAGGCGATTTTGAGATTGTGGATCAGGAAGGTAAACAATTCGGACTGGCAGGGCGAACCGTGGTGACGGTCTGCCGTTGTAGTCATTCTGCAAACCTGCCCTTTTGCGATGGCAGTCACAAACGCCAGAATTTCACCAGCCCGATCAGTGCGCGAGACCTGCCACCGCCAGCCCCGAAGGTCTGAGCTTGTGGTTCATGCCAAGATGAGACAGTCTCAGGATGAGACGAAGTACAGGTTTGTGACAGTCTTGCTCAAAAGCCTGCTAACTAACTGGATACAAGAGCGATAGTGTTTCAATAAAGAACGGGCTGAGAGCCGTTCTGCGTCTCGCGTGTGTCTCACGCGTTGTCGAGCGCCCAGAGCCCCCGTCTAAGCTGCTCAATATAGGATAGTTATCGAGTGCGACGGAATGCCCGAAAAGGGCACGTACGTGCTTTCCCTTGTGTTGCCGGTTTTCCCCGGCGATTGGGGGATGTTTTGGGGGATTGGGCAACAATCACCGGGTTTCTCCGAAAGGACCGAGGCAGGCTGCCTGTTATGGCCTACAGCTTGTTTCTGGCGCTGGTGTTTGGCGGAGCCCTGTACTCGCGATTTGCCCACGTTGTGGGATCTCCCACCACTTATCTGTATCTGGAAGTCGGTGGGTCCCTCCTTTGTTTCTGTTACGCAGCCAACGCGCTGGTTCGCTTCCGTGGCACGCATGACCGCATCGCGCTGATTCTTGCCTTTGGATTCGTGCTCTCGGGGATGATTGAGACGATTGGCTACTTTGGTCTGAATAATCTCCTGCGTTCTGGCCAGACTGCGCTGTCGCATGTCCCGATGGGATGGATGGTCGGGCGAACGCTGCTGGCGGTATTGCTTCTGGCTGCGCTTGCGGTGGAACGGTTCCTGCCAACATCGCGCCAGCCGAGCCGCGAAACGGCCGGAGCGCTGTTCGTGGTTGCGGGCGCGGCATATATCACGAGCGCAGCATTCATTGCAGCCCCGGCCACCCCGATTGCCAAGTATGGCGCATTTTTCTCGCGCCCGTGGGAACTCCTTCCCGGGGCACTTTTCGCGTTGGCCGCTCTTTTCTTCTACAAACGCTATCGCGAGCAGCAGAAAAGTGACAGCGAAGCGTTCGTCTACGACTATTCGCTTTTCCTGGTAGCTCTGTTGAATACCGCATGCCACCTGGCGGCACTTTTTTCTCAGCGCATGTTTGATGGGCCCTTCTTTCTCGCGGAACTCAGCAAAGTAGCGGGTTACACGGTCATGCTGATCGGGGCGTTGGTCGACCAGGCGCGATTGTTCGATCAGGTGCGGTCGCTGGCCATCAGCGATCCACTTACTGGGCTTGCAAATTACCGGCGGCTGATTGCCGTGATCGAATCGGAACTCGACCGTTCGCGGCGCACTCATCGGCCATTCAGTATCGTACTGCTCGATATGGATGGTCTCAAAACCATCAACGACCGCTACGGACATCTTGTCGGTAGCCGCGCGCTCGTGCGGCTCGGAAAAATTCTGCGGGTGCATTCGCGCGCGATCGACACGCCGGCGCGCTACGGTGGCGACGAATTTGCCCTGGTTCTGCCGGAAGCTCCTAAGGAAATCGCGGCGCGGGTATCTTCCCGGATCCGAGAGCGTCTTTCCGCCGAGTCCGAAGAGCCGATGCTGAGCGTCAGCGCAGGAATCGCGGCTTTCCCAGAAGATGGCGACACCGCTGAAAAATTACTGGGCGCGGCGGACCGCACTCTTTATCGCATGAAGCATCGCGGGCGCAGTGTGAATTCGATTGCCAGAATTGCGGCGTGCTTATGAGCAAAGCGCGCGTCGAGCCTGGGAGCCAGTTTCGTTTCGGTCGGAGTGAGAACCGGATTCCGATGGAGATCCCCGTAGTGTTGGAAGGGCACAGGAAAATTCCCGGAGTAGAAGCCACGTTCACCGAGAACGTGAGCGCCAAGGGAGCGCGCGTGGTGAGCACGCGGCGCTGGGACAAAGGTGCGCCGCTGGTGTTCGCGTCGCGCACGGGAGAGTTTCGTTCTGCCGCTCGAGTAGCGTACTGCCAACCATTGCGTGGCGACGGCTATGCAATCGGGGTGGAGTTTCTCGAACCGGTGGGGCGATGGGTAGTTCAATCTGCGAATTAGCTTGACGGCTTTCGGCGGGCGGATAGGAGGGAACTGCTGGAACAATTCTTAGGGGATTTAGTTACTGCGCAAGCAAAGCGCTGGACGGTTCGAGAAGGAGCCGTTCGGCGCTTTTGCTATTTTTTAGCAACGAAAAATTCCGTGTTTGACCTCGCTATCTATTCCGCAGAATCAAAGATCCGATAGAGTCAGCTGACTATCCGCATCTTTCCAGGCAATCGCCAATTGGCTTTCCACCCAGGTGGCATCAGAAGTTTTTTGCTGGGCCAGCAACGATTCTCTCAGACCGTAGAGAGAACGAGGATTGCGTGGGTTGCGCGCGAGGTCCTCTCGAAAAACCTGTTCGGCCTGGTCTGGCTTTCCAGCGGCCAGCAGCGCGGCGCCGAGGGATTCGCGCACAGGATAATACCAATCGGCCGGTTCGTCGTAGCGCAAAGCATCCTGCAGTTCGACGGCCTTTTGAAAATGGGCGACAGCCACTTCTTTTTGGCTTTTGGCGAGGGCGATGCGCGCGTCGATCACGTGAGAAGCCACGGCGAGAACGTCTTGTGCGTGATTCATTTCGCCGAACATAGCTTCCGGCGAGAAGGCCAACCGTTCCGCCTCAAACAATTTCTGTTCCTGTTCCGCGTTTTGGGTTTTTCCTATAGCGGCAAAGGCCGCAGCACGCGAATACCTCCACAAGGCGTGGGTCCCAGGGAGTTCCTTCATGGGTTCGGGCCGAGCCAACACTACTTGCCATTTCGCAAAGCGAGTATCGACCCAAATCGGCGAAGAGAAAAATCCATCGAGCATCGGCATCGTTTTGGCGTGAGGCAATAGACGCGCGGTCATCTCATCGGCAGCTCTTTTGGCCTGCGCATAGTTGCCGGCCATGCTAGCGGCCATAGCGAGAAAGTGTTGGTTATGGCTGCGGTACATGAGGTCGTACATGCTGCCGACTTGACCGGTTTTATCCGCGTAGTCTTGATCGGCCTTTGCGGCGAGTTCGTTGCTCTTCGCAGCGGCAGAATAGAAGCCGGTGCGTTCATAAATGTGCGCAGGCATATGGACCAAGTGTCCTGCCTGCGGAACCATGGCGTCCAGACGATGCGCGCTGGGCAAAGCGCGCTCTGGGCTCGGGGAAGCTTCTACGGCGTGAATGTAGTAGTGGTTCGCGCCGACATGATTTGGATTACGCGCGAGAACCGACTCGAGAATTCCTACGATTTCCTCAGTGTTCTCTCCCGGCTTTCCGTCATTGCTCCAAAGCCTCCAGGGATTCAGGTCCATGAGGCTTTCGGCGTAGAGAGTTGCGGCGTCGAGGTCATCGGGATATTGGGAGGCGAGGGATTTCATAGCGGCAGCGTAATCGTGAGCGAGTTGTTGGTAATCGGGCTTGGAATTGCTGGAAAAACGCGCGGCTAGAGCATGGGTATAGTTGCGCTCGATTTGGGGAGCTTGCTCGGCAAGTATCTGAGCTTTTTGCATGGTTTCAAAGGCAAGTTTTTCGCGATCCGCGTCGACGTCCAAGTTGTAATTAGGCCCTACAGCCATCGCGATTCCCCATAGAGGCATGGGAGACGCTGGGTCCAGCTCCGCCGAGCGTTGAAAGGAGCGTGCGGCTTCTTCATGGTTGAAACCGTACAGCAGCGTCATTCCTTGATCGAAGTAATCCTGTGCCTCGGAGCTTTTCGTCGCGATGGGATGGTGATGACGGCCGACAGCGGTCATAGACAGTTGGGCGGGCCTGGCCGGAATATTTTGTTCTTGGGCGTAAATCAGGGGCGCAAAGGAGAAGAGAATCAATGGAATCAATCGGAAAATCGAAGGCATCAGGGTTTGCCGCTCCTTGCTGTGGAATTTCCAGAAGGCTAAAGCTGCCCGGCTGGGGAAATTGGGCGGAGTTTAACCCAGAAAGCTCGCTTGGTGCCATCCTATGCGGACTATCCACGGTTTGAATCTTGCTAAAGAAATCCCAGCAGTTCTTCATACACCTTTAGCGTGCCTTGAACCATGTGCTCGGCGCTGAAGTTAATGGCGACGCGAGTGCGCGCCGCCTGGCCTAATGCCTGTGCGAATTGCGAATCGCCCAGAATTCGTTTTATCGCTGAAGAAATTTCGGGCACATCGGGGCCAGAGACTAAAAGTCCGCTTTTTTCATTCTCAATAATTTCGGTGAGTGCGCCGCGCGCGAAAGCGATAGACGGGATTTCGTAGGCCATCGCGGCGAGCAGGGAGTTGTTGAAGGCTTCAAAAAAGGAGGGCAGAAGAAAGACGTCTAGCGCGGCGTAGACGGACTCCACGTCTCTGACGAAGCCCGGGAAGAGCACGGCGCTCGAGAGCTTCAGTTCTTCCGCGAGTTTTTCGAGCGCGGGCCGTGAAGACCCGTCGCCCGCAAGAATGAGCCGGGCATCGGGGAAATCTCTGCGTACTTCCGCGAGCGCGCGGATGAGCCATTCCTGCCCTTTATCCGGCAACAAAACACCCACGCAGCCGAGGAGAGGCGCGTTCTCGGGAATGCCCCAACGCTGACGCGCCTGGGCGCGTTGGGCGACTGTAAGGAGCGCGGGGATTTGCGCGCCTTCGTAGACGATGCGAAGCTTATGGGCCTCCGCGCCTGATGCTACCGCTTGCTCAGCCACCCATCGAGAATTGGCGAGGATGCAATCGGCCCTTCGATACCGGCTCTGCGCGATCCAGCCTTTCGCGAGCGGGTAGCCCACGCGACGAGACACGACAAACGGCAATTTTTGCTTGGCCAAGCCCAACCACGCCGCCGTCACCGCGTGGGCTTCGTTGGCGTGAACCAAGTCAATCCGGCCTTCGGCGAGAATCGATCGGATCTTCGCCGCGGCGGACAAGCGAGTCATGCGGCGCGAGACGCTGTGAACGTAAACGCCGCTTTTCTTTGCGCGGTGACTAAGTGAAGAGCCGTGCGTGGCCACTAGTTCCGCGGCGTGGCCGCGCTCATAGAGGCCTTGCAGCAGGAGCAGCGCCTGATTCTGACCGCCACGCCATTGGGTTTCAAGATCGATAATGAGGGGAATCACGTGGCACCACGATTTCTGGATTGCTGTTCCGCTTCAACCAGTTTTCCCAATTTCTTAAATTTCAGCCGCACGCCGCGGGCGGCCATCTGTGCGATGAGTGCTCCGCGATAGCCGTCGAGAAATCCGGCGCCCAGAAAAAAATGGTGAAACCAACTCCATGGCGCCGCCAGCCACATCGCGGCACGCCAGTTGCGACGGCCTTGATCAAACAACTCCTGAGCGATGGTAGTCGTGTACTTTTCGAGCTTGGCCTGATGCTCCGAAAAAGTACGAATCGTGTAGTGAAGCAAGTCGCCCTGCAAGCGGCCGATGGGGCCGTTGTGGTGAATCGCGGAGTGAATCGCGCCCGTAAAGGCCGCTTTGTCGCGACGGTATACGCGGCGCTGCCAGTCTGGATACCAGCGGGAGTGATGAATCCACGCGCCGAGATACCAGGTGAGCCGGGACACTTCATAAACCGCGCAGTCGGGATCGCCACTCTTCCACCGGGCAACAGACTCTCGCAACTCCACACTTAGCTCCTCATCGGCATCCAGCAGAAAAATCCAATCGTGAGCGGCGAGAGACGCAGCATAATTTTTCTGGTCCGCATGGTTGGTGAACGGCCGTATGAAGACTTTGGCGCCGAATTCGCGGGCGACTTCCTGGGTGCGATCAACACTGCCACCATCCACAACGACGATTTCGTCGGCAATGCCTTGAACGGAGCGGAGACACCGGGGCAGGTTTTCCTGTTCGTTTTGCGCGACGAGGCAGACACTGAGGCGGTTCACGCGGCGACACCCGCGCCAGTATCTCACAGGGGCGGAGAGGGAAAGCAAACCCGGGTGAGACTTACTTTTTGGCGTGGAAGCTGAGGCGGATGGTGGTGCCGCCAACCCGAAATTCGGCGCCGTCCTGCAGGATCGCGGCGCGGACCCGCTCGTCTTCAAAAAAGGTGCCGTTCGTGGAATCCAGGTCTTTCAAATTGACGAAAGTTTCGCGCACTTCGATGAGGCAGTGATGGCGGGAAACCTCCTGGTCATTCAGCGGAAAATCAGCGCCCTTACGGCCGATGATGCTGCGGGCTTTGGTCAGCGTCAAAGACTGGCCGATTTGGGGACCGGTTGTGATCGTAAGGGCGGCTTCTACTCCGCGTGGCGCCTCCGGGTTGTCCTCCACGGCGGGAGCATTTAAGCGGGCGGTGGCCGCATCAGCGCGAGCGAAGGAAGGCATGGGAGAGATGACGACGGTTTCATCGGCGCGGCGCTGCACTTCCACGATAGTGGTTTTGCCACATTTGGTGCAGCGAAACTGAACTTTGGCGTGCTTGGCCAGGACGGCATCGTTCAGCAGATGCTGCTGCCCGCAATGAATGCAGCCCGCTTGCATACATTAAAGCTACCACGTAGGGGAAGAGGGTTGACTGTCCCGTCGGGCAGGGATGTGACAAGGGTTACTCATCGTGGCTTCGGCGGTGCTCGGTTACCTGTGCTAGCATAAAAGATTGTACTTCGTGCAGGAGAAAGCTCGTGACCGAACATATTTCGCGCAAAGAACTGAAACAGGACAAGGTCCGGGAGACCTTCGAGCACGGTGCCGAGGCGCTGCTCTCGCACACGCGATTGGCCTCGATCGCGGTTTTGCTGCTGATTTTGGCAGCTTCAGGGTATTTGGGATGGAAGTTCTACAGTGAGCGGCAAACTTCGCAGGCGCAAATCGCCCTGGACGATGCCATGAAAATCTTTAATGCGCCCATCGCGCAGCCCGGCCAGCCAATGCTACCCGGCGAGGTCACCTATCCGGACGCCGCGAAGCGCGCCCAAGATGCTCAGCCAAAGCTGGAAGTCGTGGCCAATCAATATCCCCGGACAAACCCAGGGAAACTGGCACGTTACTATTCGGCCCTGTGCCTGATGGATATGGATAAGCTGAATCAGGCGTCGGAGGAACTGAAAAAACTGAACGCCGGCTCCGATAAGGAACTTGCCGCGCTGGCCAAATATCAGGCGGCGTTAATCGCAGAGCGCAGCGGCAAGACCGATGAGGCTATCAAAACGTTGCAGGCTCTGACCAGTTCGGGATCGGTGTTGGTGCCGAAGCCGATGGTTCTGCTTGAACTTGCCGGCATCTACCGTCAGACGGACCGGAAGCAGGCCACCGCTGTGTACGAGCAATTGAAGAAGGACTATCCGAACACGCCAGTTGCCGATGAAGCGGATCGCGGACTAGAACTGCTCGCTCCGAATTCCTAAGGAAGCGACTCGGCAGATCAGAAATTGCTGGAGGCTTCGGCTATCGAAACGAATCCAGCTTTGGCCTCTTGGGCGATGCGAGTCGAGGACTCCCTCGGGCGGCGCTACCCTGAACCCCCACACTCCTACCGCAGCGAATATGCCCGCGATCGAGACCGCGTTGTTCATGCGCGGGCGTTTCGCCGGTTAGAGGCTAAAACCCAGGTTTTCACTTCTCGGTACTCCGATCATTTCCGTAACCGGTTGACGCATACGCTGGAAGTCTCTCAGATTGGGCGTACGGTCGCGCGGGCGTTGGCTCTCAACTCGGAGCTAGTAGAGACGCTGGCGCTGGTTCACGATATTGGCCACCCTCCGTTTGGACATGCCGGAGAAAGAAAATTAAATGAATTGATGCGCGCGCACGGCGGCCGGTTTAATCACAATCTGCACGCCTTGCGGATTGTCGAGCAGTTCGAGCATCGCTACCTGGAGTTTCCCGGACTCAATCTGACGTTTGAAGTGCGCGAGGGCATCGTGAAGCATTCGCGCGATTACGACCCGGCGGAGTTTCCCGATCTGGCGGAATACCGGCTGGCGCTTCGACCGCCCCTGGAATCTCAGTTGCTCGATTGGGTTGACGAGATCGCGTATAACACGGCAGATCTGGATGATGCGCTGGAAGCGAATCTTCTCGATCTGAATTCGCTATGCCGAGAAGCACCGTTTTTCGGGGACATGTACGCGCGAGTTGATGCGAAGTACCCGGCCGCCCAAACGAAACTGAAATTCAGCGAGGTATTACGGCACGTCGTCGATCGACTGGTGACCGATCTAATCGAGCACACGCAACGCCGCGTCCAGGAAGCCGGCGTGAAGGCTGCCCAAGACATCCGGAACGCGCCGACGCGTTTGGCCGGCTTCAGTGAAGCCGGCAGCGCGCAAAACCGGACATTGAAGAAATTTCTATTTGCCCACGTTTACAATCATCCGTCGATCACCGAAGACAGCGAACGCTCGGTCCGATGCCTGGAAGTTCTTTTTAACTATTACTTGCAGACGCCTTATTCCATGCCGGAAACGCATGAGCTTATGACGGGGGACACGCCGCGCTACGTGGTGGTCTGTGATTATATCGCCGGCATGACCGACCAGTTTTTGTTACGCCAGTATCAAGAGCAGGTGGGCGGCTCCGCTGCGGAGCTCCCTTCTATCGGACGGGTGCAACGGCTAGAATAATGCAACCTCCCGGAGCTGGATCCATGACGATTCGCCGATTGCCGTTGTTTGTACTTCTCGCCGGTCTATGTTTCGCAGCCGCGCGAACCCCCGCGCAACTGCCCGGTCTGGGCGGTTCCCCGACCACTACTGCATCGCAGCAGCCCGCCGTGCCAGCGGACCCGCTTGGTCGCGAATCTCCGCGCGGTTGTCTGCTGGGATTCATAAGAGCCGCGCAGGATGAGAAGTACGCGGTAGCAACCCAATACTTTCAGCCGGCAAGCTCACGAAAGCGTGTTTCGCAAGAGGATGACGAAGAAATCGCCGAACAGCTTCTAGCGATTCTGAATCAGAGATTTTCGGGACCACTGGATTTCGTGAGCCGCGACCCGCAAGGCCGCCTGGATGACGGATTACCGCCCAACGAAGAAAAGCTAAGCAGCAGCATAGGAATCGAAGACGCGTTTCCCATACTTCTGGTGCGATTGGAGGACGAACAGGGCCGAAAGTTGTGGTACTTCTCGCGCTCCACGTTAGAGTCGGTTCCCAAGGTCTACGACTCGCTGACATTCCCGCAACTTGAGAAGAAAATCCCGGGATATTTGGTGGAGCACCGGTTTCTGTCGGTCCCGCTCTGGCAGTGGCTGGCGATTGTGCTTTTCATTCCGTTGTCGTTCGTAATCGCGCGGCTGGTAACGCTGGGTTTTGAATACGCGGTTCGGTCTTGGCGGCGGGCACGACACCTACCGTTGCCGGCGATTGAACCATTGACGAGAATCGGTCCCTTCACATTTGTCATCGCGCTACTCGTCCATTACGCGTGGGTAGCGTACATCGGGACTTCGCTATTGTACCGGATTTACTATCGCCGGCTAATCTGGATCTGCTTGGCCATTGCGTTTTATTGGTTGTTGACCCGCGTTACGCGAGCAATTTCCAAGCGCATCGGCGCGAGTCTGTCCAGCCGGGGCATGTTCGCCGAGCGCTCGCTGGTGTCCTTGATCCGGCGATTTGTAGAAGTGAGCATCTTTATTCTGGTGACGCTGGTGGTGCTGCACGGGCTGGGCTTTGATGTCAGCGCGGCGCTTGCGGGAGTCGGGATCGGCACGCTCGCACTTGGTCTTGGCGCTCAGAAAACCTTTGAAAATATGTTCGGTGGAGTCTCCGTATTGTTCGACAAGGTGGTTCAGGTAGGCGACACGTGCAAGGTGAACAACCAGACCGGAGTGGTGGAAGACATCGGGCTTCGTTCCACGCGCTTACGGACACCGGAGCGGACGCTGCTCTCCATCCCGAATGGCACGATGGCCACCGCGGTGATCGAAAATTTGCGGTTCCGCGACAAGTTTCTCTGCCAGCAGATTATTCGTCTTCGTTATGATCTCTCGCCGGACCACGTTCGGTTTGTCCTGGGAGAAATTCGCCAGATTTTGCTGGAAAATCCCAAGGTGGAAGACGCCACGGCGCGCGCGAGGTTTGTTCGCTTTGCAGATTATGCCCTGGAGGTAGAAATATTCTGTTACATCCTGGAAAGCGACTATGCCGTTTATGTGGCAGTTCAGGAAGCGCTATTGCTTTCGGTCATGGACGCACTGGAAAAGGCCGGAGTGGTTGTGGCATTGCCGACGCAGACGACATTCGTAACGCAAGATTCGTGGATCGATCCGGAAAAAGCGGAAGCGGCAAAGAGCGCTATCCAGAAGATGCGTGATCCGGGCGTGCCCGGTCCGGGAAATCTCCCGCCGAATTCGTAAAGCGCCTGCCCTGCTGCGGCCAAGAATGAGCTATTGCGCAAAAGTGTTGCACGAAGAGATCGATCCGGAGCTGAGGCCGCGATTGAACCAATCCATGCGTTGCTGGGAACTGCCGTGCGTAAACGTTTCCGGCTGTACGCGGCCACGAGTCATCTGCTGAATATGATCATCGCCCACTGCTGCTGCCGCGCCCAACGCGGATTGCACGTCACCCTGGTCCAATAATCCGCGCTGTTGCGTGGAATGCGCCCACACGCCTGCGAAGCAGTCTGCTTGTAACTCCATTTGCACAGAAACGGCATTTGCGGAGCCGGGATTCTGCCGTTGGAACTGGCGCACCTTTGTCTCTATGCCGATAAGTTTTTGGACGTGATGACCCACTTCGTGAGCGAGAACGTAAGCTTGCGCAAATTCTCCTGGCGCACCAAATCTGCGTTTCAGTTCGTCATAAAAGGAAAGGTCGATGTAAACCTTCTCATCGCCCGGGCAGTAGAAAGGGCCGGTGGCGGATTCTGCACCGCCGCACGCGGAGTCGGTAGAATCGCGAAAGAGTACGAGTTTGGCGTGCCGATAGGGCGTGCTTGCCTGCTGCGGCAAGAGCTGCTCCCAGGTTTTTTGCGTGTCGTCGAGAACGAAGGAGACAAATTGAACCAAAGGCTTCTCCGCCTCGTCCCTGGCGGGATCGGGCGTGCTGACAGCCGCGGAACCAGAGGAACCGCCGCTACCGCCTCCCAGCAACGCGAAAAAGTTCTGCTTGAAGACGAGAGAGAGGACGAAAAGAATCAACAGTCCACCAAGCCCGAGGCGCATGCCTCCAAAACCGCCACCGCCTCCGCCGCCACCCTGATCTCGACGATCCTCGATGTCTCCGCTGACTCCGCCGGGTGTCCAACGCATAACAGACTCTCCTTACAGCCAACACTGGAAAACCGCGCAGTGCTTCCGAGGCCGGATTTGGGGCGGACTGATGCAGACAAAATCCTAGCACTCTTCCATGCCAATGAAATGAACATTCTTGATCGCCTGAAAAGGGAGGTTATCTAGGCAAGGGCTAGCATGCATTTAATCAATGCCTTACCCTATGGCTATGGCATCCGCTACCGCATAGCGAAACATCGCGTTAGAATGCCAGGAATAATGTCCCCGACCACTGCCAATAGCGAGCGGAGAAAAAACCAGCGGAAGCGTCCGCCCAGTCTCATTTACGTGGAGTTGAGCGCGACCAATGGCGGCATGATGCGGGACCTTTCCGAAGAAGGCTTCGCGCTGCGTGCGATGATGCCTTTGCGTCCCGGCGAACGTACCTCGTTCTCCTTCCTTCTGAATGAGTCACTGCGCATTGAGGGTGAAGGAGAAACGATTTGGGTGGAAGACAAAGGACGCCTCGCGGGCATTCGATTTACAGAGCTCCCTGCTGAGGCCAGCAAAGAGATTCGGGGATGGCTGAACGGCGTCTCCGGCTTACCGGAAAGCAAAGAGTCTGAGGAAGAGCCGATGGCTCCTGCTGCGCAAACGTTCGATCAGTTGCGTGAAGAGCTGCATTCCGCACCGCCGCGTGGAGAGTCGGCGAAGTCCGGCAAGCCGAGGTGGCCCATCCCGCCAGCCGCTTCTCCAACCGTGCCGTTGCAGAACGAAGCACCCGAAGCGAACGCGGGCGCAAAATTGCCCGAGATGCATGTGCCGGTCTCACGGAAGCCCGTTCCAACCGAAGAACCAAAGCATTCCGCCGAACCCATTCCATTTCCCATTCCCACGCTGCCGGACTTTTCGCCGAATCGAGATAAAGCCGATAGCTTTTTTGAATCGACTTCGGCCACCCGCGAAGCGGTCGGTAAGGATGCTCATTCGCAGCGGGGCTCCCGGCATGTTCCATTGCCCACGTTTTCGGAAGAGGAAGTCCGGCCGCCCGCTGAATTGCCTGACATTTCGAAGATCTTGATGCAGCCTTCGCGAAAAGCGGCGGAACATGCGGCGCGCCCGCCTGTGCTTGAGCCGCTCGACGGGCCCGGGCACCTTCGCGGATCGTTTGCAGAGCCCACGCGAAGAGGATTCACGCTATTCCGGGCCGTGCTGACCATGTTCGTGCTCGCGTGCGTGGTGGCTTCCGCCGTTTATCACGAGACGCTGGGACAGGGTCTGATTTGGCTGGGCAATCAGATGAGCGGTTCTGCGGTGAGCGTTCCCTCCACCACCTCGCCGGCTGTACCAAACCCCGAAACTTCGAGTCCGAATGGTGCGGTGCCCGTTACGACGCCTTCAGGTTCTCCGGCGGTGGCACAGAATCCAGGAGCGTCCGAAGTCAAGCAGGACAATGCGAACAGCGAGAGCGCTCATCCGAGCAACAGTCCGGCAGCGGCGCCTGCTGTCACTCTGAACCCGCCCCCGCCGGTTACCCCGCTTTCTGAAAGTGTCACTCCCGCGACGTCGGAACCGAGCCAGGAGTCGGGTCTGACGGAGTACGCGAAAGCGCAGCAGTTGTTGCACGGGAAGAGCGGAGTCACAGATCCGTCGGAAGCCGTGCGCTTGCTTTGGATTTCGGTGGAGAAAGGCAATCCTAGCGCGGAACTAACGCTTGCCGAACTCTACTGGCACGGAGAAGGAGTTGCCCGCAACTGTGATCAGACTCGGATCCTGCTGAGCGCTGCTGCGCGTAAGGGCAACGCCGACGCACAGAAACGACTGCAGCAATTCCAGCGAGAAGGCTGCGAATAAGTTCATTCCCTTCGATGGCAGAATTGTAAGAGAATAAGCGCGACGGAAGAACCAATTCCCGTAAGTGTGGAGGCCGATTGTGTTCTGTTCCAAATGCGGTGCCGCGCTCGCAGCAGATACGACATTTTGTCAGTCTTGCGGTAATCCCGTTGTTCGAAGCTCATTTGCGCCCCCTGCCCCCGTGGCAGTTTCTCCGCACGCCGGTGTGGGAGCGATTGCCTATGCGACAAACGTAACGTACGCGGGATTCTGGCTACGGCTGGTTGCGCATTTAGTAGATGGAGTAATCGTCGGCGCCGCGATGCTCATCCTGGTGGTCCCCCTGTTCTTTCTGATGGGCGGAGTTGCGCTGTTTTCTTCGTTTCCGAGAGAAGTGGGGGAACATCCTGATCCGGCGCAAATCGGGGCGTTGTTTTCCCTCATTTTTGTATTGGCGGGCGTGGCGATCCTTGGCCAATGGCTCTATTTTGCCTACCTGGAAAGCGGGGTGAAGCAAGGGACTTGGGGTAAGCAGATGTTGGGGATTTATGTAACGGACCTGACGGGAAACCGTATCTCGTTTGGGCGCGCTAGCGGACGATTTTTCGCCAAGATCATCAGCGGGCTGATTCCGCTGGGCATCGGCTACATTATGGCGGGTATTACGGAGCGGAAGCAGGCGCTACACGACATGATCGCGAGCTGCCTGGTGTTACGGCACTAACTGGGCAACTACTTTTTACGGATAATTTTGTCTTTCTTGAGTTGGTTGACAAGCGCTTTGGCGTAGTCTTTTCCCAATTTTTCGAAGTCTTTCGAATAGATCGTGTCGGTTTCACCACTCCATACCAGTCGCTCGTCCTTTGTACTGTACAGATTGAATTCCACGCGCACGATAATATTTTCCTTGGTATAGGAGTTGGTCGGATAGAAATCCGCATTGGCCATATTCCAGTAGGGCCAGAACGCATAATAGCCTGGAGGCGGCATGTAGATTCCTCCGGTAACGACTTCCTCGGTTTCCTTGCGCACCGTTTTCGGACGAACGACGAGCACGCTATCGAGCGAGCTTTCCTTGATGCGCTGTTTGAGTTCGCCCTCCATCATTTCGTTTCTGGGTGGAAGTACCATGTAGCTCTGGACGCCCTCGACGCCATACTGGGCGAGGAGCTTTTTCATTTGATCTTCAAATTCCTGGCGGACCAAATAATTCTCGGCAATGCTGGCCACAAGCATCTTGTGAAACTGTGGCATGGGAGTGCCTGTGAGCACCCATCTGTGGACAATTTTCGTGCTGGCAAGCAGAGGAAGCACCGTGAACCAAAGGATCGCGACGAGTGCACCGGTACGAAAATACAATTTCATTCGGCAAGCTCCGACAAAAACCAGGTTGACCGCATGGTATCACGCTTCCATCGACCCAACCCGTGCACGCTCTGGTCGCCGGCGGAGCTCAAGTGGAGATTGACGCGACCTTGGCGCGCAAATTACGATGAAGGCCGAGCGAGGCGAACACATGAAACGAAGAGAGTTCTTGGCTAGCGGCGCCGCCGCCGCGTTTGTCAGCGCGTTGCCGGCCGGGGCGGTAGATGTGAAGCAATTCAAACTGGGCGTCATCACCGACGAAGTCACGCAAAATTTCGAACAAGCGCTGTTGTGGGTAAAAAGCTTTGGCCTGGACCGCGTGGAGTTGCGTTTCGTGTGGGACAAATACGTGACCGATTTCACGGCCGACGACGTGAAGCGCGCCAAAGACTTGTTAGCAAAGCATGGCATGAAAGTATCGGTTTTGGATTCTCCTTACTTCAAAACCCTGCTACCCGGCACAGAGTCAAAATTCGCCGAAGGGAAACCCGATCCCTTGCAGAGCGGATTTTCCCAGCAGAACGCGATCCTGGAGCGCGCGATTGCCCGTGCCAAGGATTTCGGAACGGACAAAGTGCGGATTTTTTCATTTTTGCGAGTGGCTCAGCCAAAAACAGTTTTTGATCGCGTGGCCAAAGAACTTGAACGGACAGCCGGGATTGCGCAGCGCGAAGGAGTTCGTTTGGTGCTGGAGAACGAATCGTCCTGCAATGTGGCGACAGGCGCGGAAGGCGCCGCACTGTTGAACGCGGTGCAGTCGCTGGCACTGGGAATGAACTGGGATCCCGGAAACGCCTATGATGCGGGCGAGACGCCCTTCCCGAACGGCTACGATTTGCTGGATAAGAAGCGCATATGGCACATGCATTTGAAAGATGCGGCGCCCGGCGCAAAAGCCGGAACGAGCCGATGGATGCCGATTGGCAGCGGGAAAATTGATTATGTAGGCCAATTTCGGGCGCTAATCAAGAACGATTATGAAGGGACCATGTCACTGGAAACCCATTATCTGAATGCGGCGAAGAACAAAGAAGAGTCGAGCCGGGAATCGATGGAAGGGTTGCTGAAGGTGATTCGCGAAGCCTGATGCGCCTGGGTTTCGCCTCGCTTTACTCGGGCTGACGGCCGGCGTGCGGAGTCAGAGTTCGCCGCGCTTCATAAGGTGCACGGCGTGGTCGCACGCGCGAGCCGTCAACGCCATGTAAGTGAGCGAAGGATTTACGCAGGCCGACGAAGTCATGCATGCACCGTCGGTCATGAAGAGATTTTTAATGTCGTGTGACTGATTCCAGGAGTTAAGAACCGAGCTTTTGGGATCGTGCCCCATGCGTGCGGTGCCCATTTCGTGGTTCGAGAATCCTGGCGGGTCGTCGTCGGTGTAAGGCTCGATGTCGCGGGCACCGGCGGCGGAAAGCATTTCGGCAGCGGACATGGCCATATCCTTGCGAATTGCCAATTCGTTTTCACCGAAGGCGCAATGAAATTGCAGGCTGGGGACGCCCCAAGCGTCGACGGTGTTCTTGTCGATTTCCACGAAATTCGCGTGATTGGGCAAACACTCGCCATAACCCTCGAACGCAAACTGCCACGGGCCGGGCTGGCTGATCTTGCTCTTGAATCCGGCGCCGAAAGCGACATCGCTCACGCCACGATCCCAACTCTGCTGTTCACCTTCTGCTTGCAGCCCATAACCGCGCACAAATGAGGAACGCTGGCCGTTGAGATTCCGAAAACGTGGTAAATATGCAATGTTCGGTCGATTCCCAAAGGAACGATGGTTTTCATAGCCCGGAATGATAGCTCTCGCGCCGCCGCCTTTCACGTGATCCATCAGATTGTGGCCGAGTTCACCGGAAGAATTAGCGAGCCCCGAAGGAAATTCGGACGTGGCGGAATTTAGCAGGATGCGAGTGGATTCGAGCGTGGACGCACACAGAAACAAAAGAGATGAATGGAACTCGAGTGCCGAGCGTGTTTGCGAATCAATGACGCGCACTCCGGCGATACGTCGCGAGTTCGCATCGAAGATCAAGCTGTGGACCGTGCTGAAGGGGCGGAGGGTGAGCCGTCCCGTTTTTTCCGCTGCCGGAAGCGTGGCATTGACGGTACTGAAGTACGAGCGCGTGATGCAACCACGATGACAAGGGCCGCAGTAGTGGCACGCCGCGCGGCCATTATGGGTTTGTGTCAACACAGCAACGCGGCCAATGATGATCTTGCGCTCTTTCCCGAAGTTCTTTGCCACGGCGTCTCTCACAGCAAGCTCGGCGCAGTTCAACTGCATCGGAGGAAGGAATTTGCTGTCCGGTAATTGCGGTAACCCCGCGGGCTCGCCGGAAATACCGATAAAGTCCTCAACATAGTCGTACCAAGGCGCCAGATCGGCATAGCGAATGGGCCAATCGATGGCAATGCCCTCGCGCAGATTGGCCGTGAAATCGAGGTCGCTCCAGCGGTAACATTGCCGACCCCACACGAGGGAACGGCCGCCAACTTGTCGCCCACGGATCCAGCGAAATGGCTTCGAGGGCTCCGTGGTGTAGGGGTGCTCCGTGTCTTTTATGAAGAATTGGGCGTTGGTTTCTTCACATGCATAGCAAAGGCTTTGGATCGGTTGTTCGCGAAGGAGTTTCTGGCGGTTGCGCATGCCGCGGAAGGTCATGTCCCACGGTGGGATGTGCTCGACATAGTCCTTTTCGGGAACGATAGGCCGCCCGGCTTCGAGCAGTAGCGTACGCAGGCCCTTCTCGGTCAATTCCTTGGCCGCCCAACCGCCGGTCAAACCAGAGCCGATCACAATCGCGTCAAAACTGTTTTGCGTTTGCGGCATTATGAACCTTTGGTATCCGAAGGAGAGAACGGGATGCAGCCATCAAACCGGCCAGGAATTATCTCTTCGTGGAGTTGCCGAGTGAAACCGGCTTCCGAGGTGAAATAGCCGGTGAGAGTCAGGCGACGGAACATTAAGTAGAAATTATCTTCCGGTTCCGGAGCCGCGCCGCGGTAGCCTCTCGGGCCGTTCGCGAGCGCATTTGTGGCGGCGGCAAGTTCGTCGCCGAGCGCACGCAGGATTTCCGCTTGCTGCGTGGGGGAGGCGTCCACAAATGTTTTCTGGAATAAGTTTTGCGCGCGAGCATCCACGTCCGCGAGGCCGGAAAGGAAACCGGCTCTTTCCTCGGGCGAAAGCCAGTCGGCGACGATACGATCGATAAATTCGTCGACGCGCACGTCCTTCGCACCAGGAGTCGCCGTTGCAGGGATTATCAATTCCGCCATGGCCATGACCGTCGCATCTTGATGGGCGGAGAGAGCTGTGAGAGAACGCGCAGCTGGAAGACCCGAATGAATCTCACGAAACGCAGCCAGAATTTCGGTGGGAAACGTGGAGACCGCGGAACTGAGGGCGAGCGTCTTCAGCACTTCGCGTCGGTTCAAGATATCCCCCAGTAAGGAATTCAAGCGTATTATACGGAGGGCAGAAGAAAAAGGAAAAAGGCGCGTCTTCCGGTACAAGTTGATTCGCCGAGAATAGGAGAGCTCATGCAAGTAACGCGAAGAGAATTTGTGGCTACTGGAGTAGCGACTGCCTTATTGAGCGGACTATCGTTCGGTGCGGAAGAGCGGCTGCCCCTAGCATTCTCTACCCTGGGTTGCCCAGGCTGGGATTGGACGAAAATCCTGCAGTTTGCGCAAACGAACGGCTTCGCGGCAATTGAACTGCGGGGAATCATGGGGAATATGGACTTGCCTGGGCGTCCAGAATTTTCTCCGGTGAAGATTACGGAAACCAAACGACAGGTCGCGGACCACGGGTTGAAGATTTCCGATCTTGGGAGTTCTTCGGAAATGCACACGGCCGATCCCGCTGAGCGCGCCAAGCAATTGGCGGATGGGCGGCGATTCATCGACCTGGCATCGGCGCTGGAAGTGCCGTACGTCAGAGTATTTGGGAACCAGATTCGCGGACCGCGCGAAGAGGTGATCGCGAGGGTTGTGGACGGACTCCACCAGCTT
>Ga0335085_10002537_pt1 | contig 33784 bp, 72 predicted proteins | sample Lox_Sample_45_FD_206712 | JGI IMG/M metagenome (GOLD analysis project Ga0335085, IMG submission 206712) | Soil microbial communities from Loxahatchee National Wildlife Refuge, Florida, United States - Lox_Sample_4.5 | ecosystem: Environmental > Terrestrial > Soil > Wetlands | place: USA... | reverse complement strand
CTGCGTCGTCGGTGATCCTGTACGGCAACTACATGTACCTCGCCCGGAGCGTTGGCGATGGCGAGGAGACGGAATCCGGTCTCGACTGCGGGGGCTGGTGCGTCGCCGCCCAGAACGTCTTCCTGGAAGCCAACTACACGAGCGATGGCGGTTGGCTCCGGGGCACCCAGGACGGGATCTGCGACAACACCAGCGCCGTGACCACAAGCATCGGGAATGAGTACCAGGGTCTGCTGATTCCCCTGACGGACGTGTGGGGCGCGACCCGCTACCAGTTCGTGACGGACGCGGACGACTTCAACAACAACGCCTTCGTGTCCTACCTGAACTTCCAGTCCCTGATCTCGCTCGGCGCCGATCCGCCGACGTGGAATGACAACTTCGGCGGCTTCTGCATCACGACCGGCTCGACGCTGAACCTCAACTCGAACAACATCGCCGGCATTGCTGACGGGGGAGACATCATCCTGGAGTACTACTACGACTTCAGTTACCCCTACCTGGTCACCGATGGCGGCATCTACACCACGATGCCTGTCAACGATGGGCCGCTCGGCGCCACCCGCATCTACGATTCGCCCGGGGCGTTGGTCAACCTGAACCGCGGGACCGCCGCGTACTTCGACGGCATTCAGCGGTGAGAAAGCTCCTCCTCCTAGCCCTACTGCTCGCACCGGCGCTGGCGCTGGCGTCGTTCAACATCGTTGCGCCATCGGCTCAGCCGATCGGCGGGCCGACGCAGAGCTTGCTGGTCAATGCCACCATCACGGCGTCGAGCGACATCGAGATCACCAACCTATCGTCGAACAAGGTCACGCTGATCTACAACATCGTGACGGCGACAAGTGGGACCCTCACCTTCACGATTGCGGAAGCGGATCCCCAGAACCCAACGACCGTCCTCTCGGGCGGCCAGACCGCAACCACCGGCTCGCTGTCCTCGGCAGGCACCGGGCAGGTCACGATCTCCGGGGTGACCTCAAGCGCCGTGAAGGTGTCCTGGACGGCAGCGGGCGGTCCCAACTTCAGCGGCGTGTACCTCTCACTGGTCGGCAGGACTGTGGCGACTGGCGGGTCCGCGTTTTCGGATGCCGGTATTACGGATCCGTACCTGGGGCTGTGGATCGCTGACGGCGGCGCCTTCGGGACGCTGGGCAGCAACACCGGGCTCAGCAAACTGGGCTCCGGTGGCTTGCCGATCAGCGGCGCTGCGGCCCCGGGCGGCACAGCGGTGTCGGTCAACAATCCCGGGGGCGCGGTCGGCGGCACCGGCTACACGCTCCTCTTCCTTGACAACACCCTGCCCACGCTGGCGGTCACTGGCGCGGGCCACCTCGTGACCCTGAGCTCGGCAGCGAAGCCCAGCACGCCGCTCGCTGGCGTCTTCAACGGGAACTTCGCGACGGTCGGACAGGTGAACACCATCAGCGTGAACGGCGCTGACCTCAGCTTCCAGTTGACCTTCACGACCGGGACGGGGACTGCGACCATCGTCGCCGGCTCATCGCTCGTCGCGATCACGCTCGGACAGGCCTATTCGAGCACGCAGGTGGTCTGCCATGCCAACTACGGCGTGAATCCCGGGACGGCGGCCGAGCAGACCTCGATGCACTGCGGGCTGACAGCCGCCAACACCGTGACGATCTACAACGATATCGGCTTCACGCCGACCGTGGCGCCAACCAGCTACGTGTACTCGGTCACGCTCACGGGAGCTGGAGCAACGTACTGAAAACGAGGTGACGCATGGGCACTCCGCTTGGCAGGCTTCGAACTCCGGTCATCCAGCCACAGCTTCCGCTGGAGCGCCTGTGGGTTGCTCGCGGGGTCCACGTGCGGGCCGTCCTGCGTGCCCGAATCGAGGGCTTCCTCGTTGGCATGGCGGTCAGTTGGATCGTACTCTGGTGGATGTTCATGAACGGTTGACGGCTTGCTCCCCACACACAAATGAGGCGGAAAGTGAAAAATGGCACCACTGAAGCGGCTGTGGAGGGATCTGGTTCGTTGGCTTGGCCTGGCGCGAGAGTTGACGATCGAGGAGAAGCAGCTGGAGTTGCTGAATCTAGCTATCGTTCTCGAACGTGGCGATCCTACACGCGCGAGTGCTCTGCTGTTTTCAGTGGGAGCGAGAGGATCAATGCGCTGTTTGATCGATCCGATGGATCTCTTTGACATGTCCCAGGAGCACGTCGCGGCGCATCTGCACTGGCTCGATCGACGGCGAGGCCGGAAATGATCGTCACCCCGTTCGATTCGATCGACTGGGCCGATCCGGCAATCCAGATCTCGAAGCACGTCTGCGTCCAGGAGGCCATCGGCCTGCCGAGTTGGCAGAACCGCCTTGCGACCCCTGCGGACGGCATGACTGCGGCGGTCCAACAGGCACTCTTCGACTTCCTGACCGGACCGTTCGACGAGTTGCTCGACGGCCTTGGTCTGCGGGCGCACGTCGATTGCTGCTACCGTCCGATATCCTACAATGCCAAGGTCGGCGGCGCCCCGCAGAGTGCCCACATGTGCCTTGGACCGTGGGCGGCGATCGACTGGAAGCCGCTGGACCCCATGTCCAGTCAAGTCCTGAGTTGCGACGACGTACGCCAGCGGATCCTCGACGCGGGCTGGCTCGACAAGCTCAACCTGCGGATGGAGCGGAAAGACGGCAGCTCGTGGGTTCACAATGACTCGAGGCCTCCGGGACCTGCGGGGCGCTACTTCGTGCCATGAACTCGGATGGCTTCTTCCAGGGCGTCACCTTCGACCGGCTAATCAACTTCGCCGGCCTCATCCTGGTGCCTGTCTTCTTCTGGTGGAACGGTCGCCGGGAGAAGCGCCGCAAGGCCGAGCTCGCGGAGGCCGTCCAGGCGGCCCACGACGAGGGGGTGATCTCCGCCCAAGGAGAGCAGAACCGCGCCGCGACCAAGGCCCTCCACGACCGCCTCGACGAGTACCGTGACCGGATCGAGGATTTGGAGAAGGCGATCCGGAAACTGGAAATGCTCTTGGCTGCGGCCGGCATTTTCGTGCCGGAGGGCTCTCAGGTCGGGCCCGAGGGGCGCGGAGTTTCCAACCCCTTGCGCGGCCGAGAGGACTGAGTTTGGCCGCCGCTTTGCTGGCGGTCTTGCTTGGCGTCCCGTGCATGATCAAGGACGGTCTGCCGGACCACGATTGTACGCCCGGCCAAGCCACTACAGCGACAGTCGATGAGATCTGTCACCGTCACACGCGGACGGCCCGGCACGTCAGCGACAAGACCAAGCGACTGATTGCCGAGCTGTACGGAACGCCCGAGGACGAGGTAGTGGAAATCGACCATCTCGTGCCGCTGGAATTGGGCGGGAGCAATGGGCTCACAAATCTCTGGCCGCAGCCGGCCGAGCCGCGGCCGGGGTATCACGAGAAGGACCTCCTCGAGAATCGTCTACACCGGCTCGTGTGCGCTGGCAAAATGCCGCTGGCCGAGGCGCAGGCGCAGATCGCGAAGGACTGGATCGCCCTGTACTTTAGGCTTTTCCCGAGCCCGCCGTAGAGAAGGTAACGTTACCCGTCGCCGTTCCGTCTCGGCTACACTGAGGCGTCAGCGACGCGCCCCTTGGAGGTTGCCAATGGATGTCAATACCGCACTCAACTTTCTGACCGGAATGGTGTCCGGGTTGCCTCCCGGGCTTCGGGCATGGGCGCTGTTCGCCTTGGGGGTGGTCGGCTCCTCCGGGATCCTGATCAACTTCCTGGACAAGATGAACCTCCTGGCCATGAAGATCTGGCCGAACGTCGCGTGGCTCAAGACGAGCGACCGCTGGCTCGAAGCGCTGGCCATGCGGCTTCCGAAGCCTCCGCCCGACGCTCCGCCGGCCGGCAGGACGCCGGTGGGCCTCGCTGCGTTTACGATGCTGCTGTTCCTGCCCATGCTGGCGAGTTGCGCGACCGCGCCGACGGTGCCGGAGCAGCAAGTCCTGAACTGCGCGACGCAGGAAGTGTCCTCGACGCTCGTGACCGAGGCGCAGGACATCTTCGGCTCCGGCTCGCCCAATTGGGCTCAGGCGGCCACCGACTTCGTGACCAAGGTCGGGGCTGCCGGCGTCTGCGCCATCGTGCAGCTGGTCGCGGATATCCAGAACGGGACGATCAAGTTCGAGGCGTTGCCGAACTCGCAGCAGGTGTCCGCGATCGCCCTCACGAGGGCGCAGGCGTGGCTCGCCACCTACCAGACAACGAATCCGAAGTACGGGCGGCTGCCACCGTCGCGGTGAAGCCGCAATGACCTCTCCCGTCCTCACCGAGCCGGTCACCATTCGGCTCGTGTCGAAGTCCAGCACCTTCCAGCCGCTTGCCCAGGGAGCCCTTGGGACATCGCTCCTCGATCGCGTCCTCAACACGATCCGCAAGCACGTGACCGGGGACCTCTGCCCGGCCTACGGCTTCGACCCGGGACTGATCACGATCGCGTCCGGCCAGCCGACCGACACCGACTGGGTGCTGTTGCTCGCTGACGACCAGGACCCGTCAGACCTCGGCTGGCACGACGACGAGGGCACGCCGGGCGGCTGGATCGGCGTCCAGGAGATCCTGAGCTTCGGTGGCTTTCCGCTGATCGGCAGCGGCCCCATGGCCCCGTCCGTCGCCAGCGTGATCGCCCACGAGGTTGACGAGATGCTGTGCGACCCGCTTGCGACCCTCTGGTCACCGATGCCGGACGGGCGCGACGTGGCCTTCGAGGTGTGCGATCCGTGCCAGGCGACTGCGTACCGGATCGACGACGTGGAGGTGTCGGACTTCGTGCTGCCGAGCTGGTTCGACCCGACCTCCGCTGGCCCGTGGACCAAGTGCGGCGGCAAGGGACCGTTGGCGCTATCTGATGGCGGCTACATGGCAATCCGAAACGGCGACGGGTCGATCTCGCAGCAGAACGCCTACGCGGTCGAGAAGCGCCTGATCCGTGCACAAGTCGTTGAGGACCGCGGCTTCTGGGAGCAGAAGGCCAAGCGGGAGACCTCGCGGTTTCACCGGCGAGCCGGAAAGCGGTAGACATCGCGCACGGGTCGCTGTAGACTGGCTGTCACGGTCGTCCTGCTTGGGAGGCGTGACGTGGAAATTGAAAACCGCCAGGTCTACCCGCACCCCGGCTTCGACACGCCGGAGCCGCTGGATCAAGTGCTGGAGGCCGCCCTCGGCACCTACGAGGCGTTCCGCCGCCTCGGCTTCCTGCCAAAGCACCTCTTCATTGAGTACGACAACGGCTGGCGGCCGGCGATCGTTCGCTACTGCATCCGAGACGGTGCGCACCCGGAGTTCCGCATAGACTGCGGGGCGGTGGCCGACATCGCTGAGGCGGACTTTCGGTCGGCATGGTCCGCCAAGGTCCAATGGTGGAAGACGATGATCGAACGCGAGGATCCGGCATGCCATCGCCTCATGGAAAGCTGGCTCGCGGGCGTCGATGGCCTTGCGCTGATCCTCGCCCTTCAGGCGAAGGGCTACGAGGTGGGCGCGGCCAGAGGGGCGGAAGCATGACCGCCCCCCGCCTTCGCCTCGTTCCGGCACCGCAGCCGCTTCGAGCCGCGCCGTACCTCGTGACCGTCGCGGAGTGTATCCGGTGCGGCGCGCACATTCGCGACGAGAACGTGACGTGGCTGCCGCAGCTCGACAAGCGTGGGCGGGCGGTCTGTGCGGTTCCGGTGTGCGCGGGAGGGTGCGAATGAGCAGCAAAGGGGATGCGCTGATTGGGAAGTTGTTTCTATCGTGTGACATGGAGTCTGCTGCGTTCACCGTTAAGTACCAGGGTGAGGTACTCGGGCGAATCGAAAACGGCGATAAGCCGCTCTATCTCTGCCGACTGTTTTCATTCATCACGGGCGATCCCGTCTGCTGCGAGCTGATGTCGCTCGACTGGGGAGCCCTGGGCGGTGCAAGATTCTACGACGACGCGGAGTCGTGGCATCAAGCCTATGCCGACTTTGCTAGGCCCAAGCCATGACCACCCGCCACAAGTCCCCGGAGCAGCGCGAAGCGCAGTGGCGGGCCAAGGTGCGCGAGCGGCTTCGAACACTGCAAGAGGTGCGGGCAATCTCCGAGATGGTCCTGCGACGCGTCGCCAGGCTCGAAGATGTGACGTTCAAGGAACGGGACGAGGAGCCACCAGAATGCCGACACCCACTTCACGACCACACGCGATGACCCCCTTCGACGAGTGGAAGGCGAGCAGTATCTACGCGAGCGTCGTCAATCCGCTTGCTGTCGCGATGCTCCGTGCCGCCTGGAATGGTGGCGCGCGTACTGGTTTCGTGGCGGGCGTCGAGGCCGCGAACCCGATCCGTGGCGCGAAGACCTATGGCGCCTCATCGAGCAGACCCCCTGCCTGACCTGGCAACTCCTGACGAAGCGACCCGAGAACATCGTCCCTATGCTGCCGGATCGTTGGGTGCGTGCTGTCGGCGGCGGAATCCCGCCGAACGTCTGGCTTGGGACGACTGCTGAGGATCAGCAGCGGTACGAGGAGCGTGTCTCAGAGCACCTTCGCCACATCGCATGCTCGGTGCGGTTCGTCTCCATTGAGCCGCAGTTGGAGCGAGTGCGGATCGGCCATGGCGACGCCGACTGGTTCATCTGCGGCGGAGAGAGCGGGCCAGGCGCGCGACCCCTAGAACTCGACTGGGTGGATCACTTGATCCAGGACGCCGACGAGTGCAAGGTGCCGCTCTTCGTGAAGCAACTCGGTGAAGTGAAGGCGCGTCATTGGGGCTGGCGGTCACGGCACGGCGCGGACCCAGCGGAGTGGCCGGCGCGCTACCGGGTGCAGGAATTTCCCTTCGGTGCCACGCTGAGGCAGCCATGAGCAAGGCACGCGAGATCGCCCGCAACATCCAGGCCCGCATCGACAAGGCTGAGGCGCGCGTCGTTTCCCTTGAGGCCGCCCTGCGTCGACTGAGCGAGTCCCTGTGGTCGCTGAGGCGCACGACCAAGAAGGGCGCGAGCTATGGCGACCTGGAGTTGTTGGCGATGTTCGCCGACGAGGCACTGAAGAAGTGACCACCACCTCGCTCGCCCTCCCCTCAAAGCTCGACCCCGCCCATCGGGCGGCGATCAACGCGGCGTGGGCGACCGCCACGCAACGCAACTTCAAGATCGGCTGGGCCAGGTGGGTTCGGTGGTGCGCAGCGCAGAAGTTGGAGCCGTTCCCGGTGTCCCCCGAGACGTTGATTGACTACGTGAGAAGCCAGCACGAGCAGATTCCGTCGGTCCTCAATGCGCTGAAGTCGATCAATCAAGTCTACAAGCTCGCCAGCGAGCCATCGCCAACCAAGAATCCGTTTGTGATGCTGGCGGTGCGGGGCATGCGGAAGACCTACGGGAAGCCCGAGGTCGGCCGCGCAGCTCTGACGCTGCCGCTGCTCAAGCAGGTGATCCGCGAGATCGACCGCTCAACGCCCGTCGGCACCCGGGACGCCGCCCTCCTTCTGGTCGGCTGGTGGGGGGCGCTCCGGCGCAAGACCATCTCCGACATGCGGTACGAGCAGGTCCACGAGACGCCCGATGGCTACCGCGTCGAGCTCGGCCGCCACAAGACCGACGTGCTGGGCGCGCGCCGCGACATCGTTCACCTGGTCCACCGGCACGAGGTCCCGGCGGTCTGCGCCCCCTGCGCGCTGCAAGAGTGGCTGGCCGTCCGCCCCCATATCGCGACCCTCTTTGCGGCCGGCTCGGGCAACTACGTGGTCGCGCGGCCGGTGAGCGGCAACGCGATCTGGGCCATGGTTCGGCGCCGGTGCGGGCTGGCGGGCCTCGACGCCACGCAGTTCGGCGCCCACAGCCTTCGGGCGGGCCTGATCACGACGGCAATCTCTCAGGGCGAGAGTGCCAGCAAGATCCAGCAGGTGACGAAGCACGCGAACGAGGCCATGTTGATGAGGTACTACCGCGAGTCCGAGGCGGGGCCGAACTACCTCGGGCGGACGCTGAAGGTGACATGATTGATGACAACCAGAGTGCGGCCAGAGGAAGTCCGGTTCTGGGAGAAGGTCACGCCTGAACCCACGACCGGATGCTGGCTTTGGATCGCCAGCAGCGATAGGGACGGCTATGGCAAGTTTTACCTCAACCGCAATGGGCGGAAGCAACGCCCGGTCAGGGCCCATCGGTACGCGTTTTTTCTAAGGCATGGCCGTTGGCCGAGCATGAACCTACTTCACTCCTGCGATCAACCAAACTGCGTCAACTGGGCTCACATCCGCGAGGGAACCCAGGCGGACAATGTGCAGGACAGCATCTCGCGGAGACGATGGCGGCCATGGTGGAGGCTGACGGCGTGAACTGGTTTCTTTCGCACCGCTTCGACCCTGCCTCGCGCCGCTTGGCGGACCGCCACTACAATCGGCAGAAGGTCGGCACGCCTCAGTTCGTTCCGCCTGGACGGTGCCTCGTCCTCCTGACCGAGGCGGCCGACGCCTTCTGGGTTACCTCGTGGCCGTTCGCAGAGTTCACGATGCACCGCTGGGCCGGGGCGTGGGTGTGCTCGGCGTTCCGCAATGAGGGTCCGATGCTCTCGTCGCTGCTCATTCGCGATGCCGTAGCTGCGACCCGCGCCCACTTCGGTGAGCCGCCCGAGTTGGGGATGATCACGTTCGTGGACACGAGCAAGGTGCGGCGGAAGAAGGACCCGGGCTACTGCTACCTGATGGCCGGCTTTGAGCGCGACGGTTCCACGGAAGGCGGCCTTGCGGCTCTTCGGCTGGCACCGGAGAGAATGCCGCCGGCAGCGCCGGCTCGGCAGCGCCAGGGTGCGCTATGGGCGGCCCCATGATGCGCCCCGGTGACGACCGTCCCGCGCCCTCCAAGGCAAGTCCGCCGTGGACCGCGCCCTGCGAGGGCTGCCGCGAGCTGAAGCTTGCGAGCCAACTGCGGTCCGTCGGCCAGCCCGGGAAGTTGCGGGTCCTGTGCGAGAAGTGCGCAGCGGAGAGCAAGGGAGGAGAGACATGAGCGAGCCCACGTTCACCGAGGACCCGTGGCGGTGGACGCACAGCAGCCTGCGCGACACCTGCCGCGATGGCGTGGAGCGCGAAGAGGAGGGCGGCGGGACGCTGGTTGGCGCAAACGGCGACCGGATCATCGAGACGGACAGCGGCTTCTACCCGCCCTACGGTCCGGACCGCGCCCTCATTGCTGCGGCGCCCAAGCTGTACAAAGCCCTCGACAAACTGGTCGATGCCATTGAGAGCGGAGCTGTTGAGGGGTACGCGATGTGCAAGTACCTCAAGGTGCCAGAAATCAAGGCCGCCGTTGAGGCTCTTGCCGAGGCCAGAGGGGAACGATGAAAGAGTTCGCCACCGGCGCGCTTGCGGGCTTCGGGCTCGTCTTCGGTGCATGCCTGGCCGCGCTCGTCGCCTGGCCGATCGGGATGTTTCTGGCCGAGCTTCCGACCATACTCCCCAAACCGGTCACCGACCGCATGGCGCAGCCGCAGACAAGTCGAGGAGAAGATCGTCGCCGTCCTCGCTGGGTTCCCGAAGGCGGACAGTTGGTTGCGTTGGTGGGGTTGGTTGGGTTGTTCCAGCCGCTTCAGATTTTTCGTCGCCATCGACTCGCGCGCGAGCATTGGCGGTATGAACCCCCCTATCCTCACGAACCCCACTTCTTAGGGGTCGGACGAGCCATCGAGCGACGCCTCCGCCGCCACAACCGCCGCTATCGGCGCTACTGCGATGCCCACCCGCCGCCGCAGAGAAGCGACGCGCCGTCCACCTCCGCCTGGTGGAAGGAGACCGACGCTTGGCGGGACAGCCTTCACGCGTGGGAAGATATCCCGTGGTGGAGGAGGCCGAAGCCATGAACCGTACGGCCGACGAGATCAGAGCGAGGAATGGCACCATGAGCGAACCAGAGCAGAAGAAGCCAATCGAAATCGAAGCCATGATGATCGGCGCGGTCGCGGTCATGAAGGATCGGATCGCAAAATGGGAAGGCCGAAGAGAAGGCACCGTGGGAGATTACAACGGCGTGATTGAGGCGGCCGAGCTGCTGCTCAAGGCCGCAACGGACTGGCGCCCCTTCAAGATGCCGATCGGCTCGGCACCCATGCCGGTGACGCTCCCCGATGGCGACTAGCGAGCCCGGGAGGCCCAGGACCGCCAGCGGTGCTTCGTGTATAGAAGCGCGCATAGAGCACGTAAGTATTTGATTTTATTAGTTATTTCGGTAATATGTATGTAGGGAAAGGTCGGACAACGGTCGGATGGTCGAGCACAGGGCGGCATTGCAGCAACTGCATCGCGCGGGCGTCCTTCGGACATGGAAGACGCCAGCGCCAATCTGCGGCGTCTACTTTCTCATTGAGAAGAATGAGATCGTCTACGTCGGCAAGTCGGTCGATGTCGCGGCTCGAATCGCCACGCATGTGCGTGAGGGCACCAAGCAGTTCACGACCGTCCACTTCGTTGTCGTTCCCAAGACGCTGTTGTCCGGAGTGGAGGCCATGTTTATTCGGGGCCTGTGCCCACGATTCAATAGGGGCCCGTGGCTTGCGCAGGGCGCCAATCCGGACTACTTGCGTCAGGCACTCCGCATCGTTGCTGAAGCTGCTGCTGACACGGTCCCGATCGAGGCCCAGGCCCAGGCGGAGGCTCACGCCCAGCAGGATCTGGCTGATGTTCCCCCACCGGAGAGACCTGCACTGACCTTGCCGGAGTTGGTGGCGCGCGGCCTTGAGGATATCGCCGCCACTGCTCACTCGCCGCTCACGCGGTTCCTTGCGGAGGTCGACCTTGGCCGCCGCACGATGGCGGACCTGCCGGACAGCTTCAAGTTCTGGCTGCCCGGCCCCGCCCCATGGGACCCCGCGTGGGCTCAAGGCCAACAACCTCCCCCGCCAAAGCACCAGGGAATTCAGCCGCCCAGCCCGGCCATCTCGATGTTGACAACCAGTCCCGCCCGTGTAGAATAAACCACATCGGATCCACGTCGGATGCACAGCGGTTGGGAAGCCGCTCGAAAAGGAGAGACGGACATGCGCCTCGTCAAGAACGTTTTCGCAGCCGGCCTGATCGTCGCCACCCTGACCTTCTTTGGCGGGCTCTTCGTCATCGAGCACACCGCCCGCGCCCTGGGCTTCGGCATGGAGTTCCGGAGCCCGGTCAGCTTCTACCGCGTCCACCAGCCCGGCGAGCGGCCGGCGCTGTTCGGAGCCAAGTAGCCATGGCCCACCTCAAGTACTACGAGGACGAGGAGAAGCGCTGGCCGGAGTTGAATCGGATCCGGTGCAGCGAGAGCGAGGCGAACGAGGCGATCAGGGCGTGGTCCAGCACGCACACACCGGGACATGCGCCCCCCGTGGTTGTCTACACCAGCGGCAATCGGATCTCGCACGCGTACGCGCGGCGCATCGTCCTCAATCGCGATTGCCTGGACTGGCTCTTGGTTGCTCACGAGTTCGCGCACGTCTGGCAGGACCGCGACAGCCGCCAGCCAAAGCGCGTCTGGCATGACAGCGAGCACGCCGAGCGCGTGGACATCCTGTGCCGCTCGATCATCCGCGAGGGCTGGGACCGTCAGGGCCTCGCGGAGACGCTGGCGCGCCGGGAGAACGCGCGCCGCGACCGGGCCGCAGCGAAGCCTCCGCCGCCGAGCCCGCGCCAACTGAAGATCATGCGGCGCCGCGAGCAGGTCGCTCGGCTCGGGCGCAAGGTCAAGGCCCTCACCACCCGTCTCAAGACGGCCCAGCGTAGCCTCCGGGCGCTGGAGCGGCTGGAAGGGGAGGCCAAATGACCGGCACCGACAAGCAGATCCAGTGGGCCGAAAAGATCAAGGCCAAGGCACTTGATCACTTCGCGCAGGTGGCCGCGAACTACGAGAGGGGGGCGCACGACCAGTTCAATGCGGACGGCTCCCTTCGCCTGCGCGCGGACGCACATCAAGCCAAGTGGCTTGCCGAGACCGCACCCCTGATCGCTGTCTACCTCGAAGCGCAAGACGATGCGCGCTGGTGGATCGACAACCGAGACGCGAACTTCGTTCAACTCGCCCAACGCGAGATCGGCCGCAAAATTCGCGCGCGGGACACGACGCTATGACCCGCGTCATTTGGATGGAGCGCCTCCAGGCCGCCTTCGCGGTCTTCGGGCTGCTGTCGCTGATCTCCTTGCTGGTCGGGATCGTGCTGGGGCGGAGGGAGCGACCGTGACAACGAACCCGCGCGACTTCGTGTGCTTCGCGTCCGCGTTCGCCTACGAGACGGCGCCGAACATCACTCACATGACGCTCGACGGGCAGCGCACCGCGTGCGGGCGCACCGACTGGGCAACCACCGAGGGCTGGCACAAGGATGGGCCCCGACTGCCTTCGGTGCCGCAAGGCCTTCTTCCGATTGCCGGAAGCGGACAGGGAGAGGGAGCGCCAGTGACGGCCAAGAAGTCCTCCGGTCGGGCGACATTCTGGAGCATCTGGAGGATGCCCATCGCCTTCCTTGCTGGCACGCTGTTTTTGTTGGGCGTCCAGCGTGCGACCGGTCAGAAGGCCGGCGTCAGGTTCTCAGAGGACACGACGCCAGCATGCGGTTACCGCCTCAACGCGAAGACGTGCGAGATGACCTGCCACAGCCTGGACATCACCCATGAGGTCGTCAACAACGACGAGTTCTACGTCATTCGGTGCGACGAGTCGCGCACCGGCGCGGTCACGACCCTATGACGACCGCCCCCGAGAAATCCCCCGGCCACATCTGCTTTGCTGGCGAGTTCGAGTTCTTCGAGCGCGAGGGCGAGGTCTACCGGGCCAAGACCACCGACCCGCTCTGCAACCTGGTTCAGGTGAGCGGGCGCAAGGTCGAATCGCGGCACGGCCGCTGGGAGTGCAGCCGCCCGCACTTCGATAGGTTTCGCGCAGTCATCACCGGAGAGGAAGACACCCATGCCGTGCCCTGAGCCCTGCGACCACATGACGTGCGACGTTGAACGCGAGACTGGCCTGATCGCCACCTACTGCGTCGCGTGCCAGGAGATGGTGCCGTGCGACTGTGAGAGCCCGCCCGACCGCGACTACGACGACGGGGCGTGCGCCACCCACTACTACGACGATGGCGATGGCGACAGCGGGGATCTGCTGCCCTTCACCGGCTACGTCGGACCGGTGCCGTGATGGTCGCGGCCGGCATCCTGTTGCTGTTTGGCCTGGCCGCGATCGCGGTCTCGTACTGGGAGGACCACCGATGAAGACGGAACTGGAGAAGGCGATCGACATGGCGTTGTCTGTCTCCTACCGCGTGAGCGGACGACTCCAGGTGTTCCACCAGATTGTCATTGAGCGTGGCTCGCACGTTGAAGGCGATGGATTCGCTGAGGGCGAAACGTACTACCAGATCCACGGCATCAACGAGAGTTCGTACCAAGGCGAGGGCATGGAGAAGACGCTGCCGGCCGCCCTTCGGGCCTTCTTTCTTCGGTACGCAAAGAAGGCAGAGGAGGAGATGGCGATGGCTCAGAAACAAGCCACGCAGGCGCAGGATGCGGCCAAGCACGCGAGCGAGCATCTCGAACTCGTCCGCAACCTCTCGAAGGAGATCGCATGAGCATGCCGCCTATCAGTGAGGCTTTCGATATTCTCGTGGGCGACATGGCCCGCGAGTTCACCCCGAAGCCGTTCCTCCGCCCCGCGAAGCCGCGCCGCCAGGACCACGAGATTTTGCATGATATCGAGACGTTGGCCTCGGACACCTACTGGGCCCTCATGAACATGCGGACCGGCGACTTCCGGGATCTCGACAAGGCCGTGCGGGTGTTCACCGCGGAGAGCCTCCAGCGCCTCGTGACCGAACTCGCGGGGGTGCAGCATGGGTGACCGGACGGAAGCGGCAGTGGCCTACAAAGCAGAACGCGATGAACTGAAGGTCCAGGTCGATGGCTGCCTGATGCAGCTTGCTAGTCTTGAAGCCGTGCTTGCCAAGGAGCGGGAAGAACGCGGCAAGGAATCCGGCAACGCCGTGCTGGTGGTGGCAAACCTGAACGAGAAGATCGCCAAGCTTGAAGCGGAGGTCGCCAGCATCCTGGCCGACAAGGCGGCTCTCATGGTTGACAACAAGGCCCTGCGCGAGCTGGCGGGCGGGCTGCTGGGTGAATATGTGGCGCTTATCACTTTGTGGCGAGTGGACGATCATCCGGCGCCCGATCCGCTCCTCGCCCGCGCCGCAGCCCTGGGGGTCACATGCCGATGACCCGCTGGCTGGTGCAGGCCCGCGCCCGAGAGCCCAACGTCACCATCGACTACCGCGGGGTCAGGCGTCGCACCGTTCGTTGGTCGAGCTGGCAGACCGTTGGTCGTTTTGAGACCGAGGCAGAGGCGCTAGCGGCCAGCCGCAAACCAGTCGGCCTTTGCCAGTTGCGGGTCACTCATTGCGGGAGGGTCGTCGCATGCCGATGACGCGCAACCGCAAGAACTGGAGGGGACTGCCATGAGGTCAGCGGCAGAGTGGCTGGAGCATGGAATGCGCCTGGCCCGACCGGAGAAGTGGATTCGCGCCATCCAGCAGGACGCCCGCGCCGACGCCCTCGAAGCGGCAGAGACCGCCTGCCGAGAATGCGCGGAAAACCTGGCGAAGGACCACCGACTCTACGCCCGTGACGGGGCCGCAGAGTGTGTCTCGGCCATCCTCGCACTCGAGCCGGAGCCGGAGGAGCCGGCATGAGCGACTGCACCGAGGCTTGCTGGGACGAGCACGACCCGAAGACCTGTGAGTGCCAGGTCAAGGACTGCCCGTGCTTCTACTTCGAGGCGGACGAGCCGGAGCCGGAGGAGGTGCAAGGCCCATGAGGCTCTGCGTCCTGGCCGACCACGAGGACCTGCCGCGAGACCACCCGGAGACCGCCGAGTGCTGCATGCACGACGAGAACCCGTGGGAGGTCACGATCCGGGAGCAGCGGGAGCGCATCCGGGAGCTGGAGGTCGACAACATCGCGCTCGAATCACTGCTGACGGCTGCGCTCAAGGAGGCGGCCCTCCGCCGCCCGGGCGAGAAGGGAAGGCGCATGAGCCTGGCCGATGAAGAGGCGGCTCTTGACGCTCTCGATCGGGAGCCGACGCGCCGGTGGGCCTCAAAGGAGCGCATCGTCTACGCGGCGATCCGCTGGTGGCGATCGCGGAGCCCGGTCGGGTGGAGCTTCCGTCAGCAACTCCAGGATCCGGAGATCAACCTGACGACCGACGCCGAGCGCGAACTGGCCCGCGAGATTGCCCGCGCCATGACGCCCATGAGGCTTCGCAACAAACCGAGGGAGGCAACCGACCATGAGTAAAGAGATGAAGGTCCCGTGCGGCACCAGGCGTCGCGAGCGTCGTGAGGCGTGGATCCAGACGCGGAGCCAGTCTGGCATGACGTGGGCGGAGTGGTGCAAGCGGGAGAAGGAAGTCGCCCGCCGCCGCCGCGTCTACGGGGATGCGGTGTGAGCACGGTTACCTTCGCAGACGTGCAGCGCTTCGCGAAAGCCATGCAAATGAATCAGCGCGAACTGCGACGGGCCAGACACTCGCACACGTGGCGCCCGACGATGACGCCCGCGTCGATGCTCGGGTACCGCTGCGACAGGCGCCTCGTCTATCAGCGGCTCAGCCCCGACCTCGCGCGCGTGCCGGACGAGGACCTCGCGAGCATCTTCGAGGAGGGCAACCACCACGAGGCCCAGGTCAAGCGCGAGCTCTCCGAGTTGGGCTACGAGGTCCTCGACACCGAGAGCGAGTTCATCGACGCCCGGCTCGATTTGAAGGGCCAGGTCGACGGCAGGCTGCGCGTCATCGTGAGCCGGCACGATCGTGGCGTTCGCGTGCCGCTCGAGATCAAGAGCACCATGGAGGATGGTCCACGCACGCAGGACGATTGGCGCACCCGCGATGGGCTCTTTGCTCGGTACTACGCGCAACTCCAGACCTACATGTTTCTGGCGCCATCGCCATTCGGCCTCGGTCTCTTCAAATCAAAGCCAACGGGGCTCTGGACCGTCTGCGCCGTCGAGCTGGACTACGCCTACGCCGAGGAGTTGCTCAAGCGCGCCGAGCGCGTCCGCGATGCCGTGCGCCTCAAGGTGCTACCGGATCGCTTGCTGGATCGTTCGGAGTGTGGCGGCTGCCCGTTCGACCTCACCTGCCTGCCCGGAGACGCACCGATTGATCCGCTCCTGATCGCGGAGGACGACGAGCTGCTCAACGAGTTGCGGCAGCGCGAGGCACTTCGGGCGGACGCAGGGGCTTTCAAGAAGCTCGATGAGCGAATCAAGAATCGAGTGAAGTTGACTCATGGTGATCGCTTCATCGTGGGGGAGTTTTTGATCACCAAGATGACAAACAAGGCTGGGGCCGTCACTGTTCGAACTGAAGTGCGAGGCCACCCAGAGCCGCCGCAAGTCCGTGACCCGATGTCGGATCTCCAGGGGTCGCTCAATGCGCTCGATGCGCTCACCTGAAGAGCGTTTCTGGTCCAAAGTGACGAAGACGGACGGGTGCTGGATCTGGACCGGCGCAAGGGTCCATGGCTACGGGCGCTTCGGCCGCGGGCGACGAAGTGATGGAACGATGCTGGCGCATCGCTTTTCATGGGAATTGACGGGAGGCCCCATTCCTCCGGATATGGAACTGGACCACCTGTGTCGCAATCGGGCGTGCGTGAACCCCGCACACCTTGAGCCCGTCACGCATCGCGAGAATAGTCGTCGGTCTCCGATTCTAAAGGCTGGGTGCGGCAACATCCCAGCACGACGTGCTCGTCAAGCGTGCCTTCGGGGCCATCCGTACGTCGTGACGATTCACACCAGGAACAAAGGTAAGGAGCGTCGATGCCTGGAGTGCCAGCGGCAGCGGTGCAGAGAGTGGCGCGCGCGTAAGCGCGCAAAGGGGCGAGTGCCTGGCCCTTCTCAGGCACAAGGAGAATCACATGGAGACTGATGCAAAGCAAGACGTGCGGGAGATCGACGCCCGGCCAGCGGACGTGACAGATCTCGCCACGACAGTCGACGCCTTTTTTGACAACCCGAAGGCGGACGCCATAGCGATGAATCAGCGGGAGGCCCGCCGCAAGGCGTTGCTGAAGACCTGCTTCGTGATGACATCCGCAAGCCAGTGGACGATCTTCCGAGACGAGAAGACCGGAAAGGCCACCGTTTACCCTCAAGGAGGTGCGGGCGATGCCATCCTGCGGCACGTCCTCGGTTGCCTCTGGCAGGACAAGGAGGTTGAGGTCACGCTCAACGGCGACGGCCAACCCGAGAGTGCAAAGGCGAGTGGCTGGCTGTGCACTTCGGCTGGCCGACGGATCGAGCGCTTTGAGGGTTTCCGGGAGATGGGCGGATATGTAAAGAACCGGTCAGACCTGATCAAGTGCGCCCTTGAGAACATGAAAAGCGTGGCCGTGCGAGATGTTCTCGGGTTGCGAGGCCGCTCCCCCGAGGAACTCTCGGCCCTCGGTCTCGATCTCTCGAAAGTCGGCGTTGCCACCTTCGCCAACAACAAGAGCGGCGATGTCGTCACCTTCCCGCCGTTCGGCAAGAAGTCCGGGGTGGCGATCGACGATCCGAGCGTGACGCTCAAAGACATCGAGTGGTACGCCGGCCGTGCGAAGGAAACGCTCGCGGACCCGCAGAAGGCCAAGTACCACAAGAGCGAGCAGAAGCGGCTCGACGCCTACACGGCCGAGTACAAGCGCCGGCAGGACGCCGCGAAGGCGCCGCCATCGTCCGCCGCCTCTTCCGCGACGCCGAAAGCGGAACCGCAGGGCGAAGACTATTCGCCGGAAGATCGCGCTGCTGCGCAGAGTGCCCTCTTCCCGGAGCCCAACAATGGCCGCCCTGCAACCTGACCTCCCGTTCGTTCGCAGCAGCCCGACGAGCGAGCTGGCCGCCAAGCAGGCGGAGCCCGCGAGCCACACGCAGCGGCGGCGGGTCTTGGACCTTCTGCGCGGGAGCATTGGCCTCACGGACGAGCAGATGCAGGATGTCCTCAAAATGAACCCTTCGACCCAGCGCCCGAGGCGGATCGAACTCGTCAAGGCCGGGCTGGTGGTCGACTCCGGGCTCACCGCCAAGACTTCGAGCGGCCGGCTGGCGACGATCTGGAGGGCCAGATGAGACCGATGTACTCAGACGTGCCGTTCGAGGAATCGTCCACGCCTTGCAGGAGGTGCGGCGGACCAGTGACGATTGCTTTTCAGGACCGGATGACTGCCGGCTTGAACTTGAACGTCTACTACGCAGCCGTGCTTCTTTGTACCTGCCAGAGATGCGGGGCCAAGATCCTGACGAGGACCAAGGATCAAGAAGCAGCCAGGGAGGCAAGATGAGAACTGCACTCAAAGTGCTGCTATTCGTGACGTTCCCATTGTGGGGCCTCGTCCTCATGCTCGCAGACATGTGGTCGATCTTATCGGACGAGGTTGATGCGGAATGGCCACCGCGAAACCGGAAGGATTCACCATGACCACCATCCCCACCTGCGCCGCTTGCGGCCTGAGCTACACCCAGCATGGCTTCGCGGCCCTCCGGCTCATGGGCTTTGCCGGCTGGGCCTTCCGGCGCTACAGGTTGCGCTCCGAGATCCGCGCGTGCTGCTGCGGTGCGCCGATCACGGTGAAACGAGTTGACGGATTCGCATGATCTGCGTGGGTTCTGTCGTCTGTCTCCCCAAGCAGGTCACTCCCAGGGTCTTGCCGGCCAGCCCCGCGAACAGACCGGTGCAGTTTTCTTGCTGACAAAGGAGGAGAGCATGAGCGACGCGATTGAGTATACGGTGGACCGGAGCGGCTGGGGACATGGGCCATGGGATGGCGAGCCTGACAGAGTCCAGTGGAGGACGGAGGCTGGCCTGCCAGGGTTGATCGTGCGAAACACCCTCGGGACACTCTGCGGCTATGTGGCGGTGCCACCAGGACATACCTTGCACGGCCTTCACTACGACCATGAGCAGGTTAGCGTAGATGTCCATGGGGGATTGACCTACTCCGATTCCTGTCAGGGCCCGATCTGTCACGCCCCTAGGCCCGGAGAACCGGATAATGTCTGGTGGTTCGGCTTCGACTGCGCCCATCTCGGCGATGGGACGCCATTCATGATCGGCAAGTTCGGCTCCGATCTCGGCCGATATTACGCGGACCAGTACAGAGACATCGGCTACGTTCGACGAGAGGTTGAGCGGCTCGCCAAGCAACTCAAATGAAAAAGTACACCCCGCCCGGAATCCTACAGCGCAAGTGCGAAGGCCCGCCAGTCTGCATGGCGGACGACAACTCGCACCTGCTGTTTGAGATCATCTGTGAACTCTTCGGCCCGTGCGCCCTGACGCGCCCACTCGCGCCGAACGAGATGGAACGCCTGCGCCGGGACCCGAGGGTGACGATTTCGCCCACGGCCGAGTTCTTCAAGGATGCGCCGAAGGCTTGAAGCTACGCCGCCGCAGTCGTCAGCTTCGCGGCCCGTCCAAGCACGTCCGTCCCGTAGTTGCCCATCGTGGTGACTGAGTCCGGATCGGCGCCGCTCTTGATCGCTGACAGCACCGTCGGCCAGCCAGCGTTGTAGGCGTCGAGGGCAGCTCGGGTCAGAAGGTCGGCCGACACGCCGTTGTTCTGAAGGTTCGTGTACGCGTCCATGTAGACCTTCCCGGCCTCAGTCGCGTTCACCTGGGGGTCATCCCACTGAAGGCTCACGATCTCCGGGTGGTAGGTCCGGTTGACCTGCCACATCCCGAAGGCGTTGCCGTTGTCCCCCATGATCGATGGTCCGGTGGTTCCGTTCCAACCACGGGTCTGGCCGAAGCGGGTTTCGCGGTCCGCGATGCCGGCAAGAAGGTTCGCAGGCGCGCCGGTAGCTTGCGAGGCTGCCGTGATCGCTGCCCAGTAGGGGGCCGCGCGGCTCGACGGGTCGGCGTAGAAGCCCGCCAGTGCCGCGACCTTGGCGGCAGCATTCGCGATGTTGCCGGAGAACATCCAGACCAAAACACCGCCGCCCACGAGGCCGATCCCGGCGACCGGCAACAGCCAGTCGTGCCCGTGCTTCGCTGGCGCTGCGACGATGGGTGCCACCTCGTCACGGAACCGCCGTCTGCGCCTTGCGAGGGCCGAGTTCACGGGGAGGGATGCTCCGGTCGAGGTCGCCTCGTGGCGAGCCACACCACGAAAAGCAGTCCCCCCACGCCAGCGATCGAAAGCCCCAGGATCGCCTGCCAGGACAGCCCGCCGCTCCCACCGCCGAGCAGCGCCGCCAGGGGGCTCGTGGGGGCGTTGGCGCCCGAGGCCGTGCTCCCGGGTGCCGAGCCGTACTGAGCGAGGGCGTTCCAGGTCGCCGCGTCCACGATGCCTGTGGCCGGCAGGCTGTTCTGGGACTGGAAGGTCTGCACGGCGTTCAGGGTCTCGGGCCCGAACTGCCCGTCGATCGCCGGCCCGAAGCCGGCCGCCGTCAGATCCTGCTGAAGCAGTGTGACGGCTGCGCCGCTTGAGCCCTGCTGAAGGACTGGCTGGTCTCCGAAGAAGCGCACGCGGCCCTCAAACGTTGCGGAGATCCATCGTCGGCATGACGAGCGGCTGTTGCTGCAGTTCGGTGTACCAGATCACGCCGCCGATCGCCGCGATGGCGCCGATGCCGACGATCCAGGGCATGACGGTCTTGCTGTTGCCGTAGTGTCGGCTGTGGCTGCGATGGCGGCGGGCCACGGGTCAACCTCCTTCAACAATTGGATTGATGAGCTTGCTACCGACAAGAGCCGGGTTGCTGTTGGCGCTAATGTGAGCTTGCTGCCCGCCTGGAAGCGGCACCAGCAAGGAGCCGTCAGGAAGGACCGAGGCGACGGGCTGGCTGTCACCCGCAATCCACTTGGCGCATAAGATAATCGCCCCCACAACAAGGCCGCCAGCCAGCAAGTACGTCACGCCGCTGTCGCTCCGATGCGAGCCGTAGTGCCTGTGGTGTCTTCGTCGGTTTCGTCTAGCCATCTGGCGTCTCCTTCTTCTTGCGGAACAGCGCGCGACCGATGCCCTGACCAATCGGCGACCAGAAGATTACCCCCACTCCGATAACAACAGCTAGTCCGATTCCGACCGGCAGGACCCAGCTCGGGAAGAGGGAGCCAGGATCCAAGAGTGGCTTGCTGGCCTGGGTGATCGATTGCTGGATCGTGTCCGTTGAGACCGTTGGCTGCCCTGCGGCAGAAAGGGATTGATTGAGGCCATCGATGACCGTCTTGCACTGCGTCAGTAGCGTCGCGCAATCAAAGAAGTCCGTCCAATCGTTGACGTGGTTGGCATAGAAGGCGGTGGCGGCAGCGTAGTTGGGATCGGAGCTATCGATCGTGCCAGATGCGTTGGCGGTGTCGATCGCGTTACCGAGAACCGACAAAGCGTCGGTCAAACTGGAGCAGCCGAGGATCGAGTGGAGCCCAAAGCTCTTCGTGCGAGCTAGGCCGCGCACGTCTCCGCCGCTGAAGTTGAAGTCTGTGGTCTTGACGAGCATCGGTGTCTACCTGCCCTTGGAAAGAGAAAGAGCGATCACGTCGTCAGAGCCTTCTTGGTGGCGGTGGCGCTGGTGTCCGGAAGCGAAGGGAGGTACCGCTGGAGGTAGTAGTAGGCCACCTCTCCGGCGACGGTCGCGGCGGCCGTCACGACAAAAAACCAGACGAGGGACTCGAACGTGATCCCGACCCTGTGACCGTCGATCTTCACGTTGAACGGCACCATCTCACTTGACCACCTTGGCGAGGTAGCAGTTGGCGACCTTGCGGAAGTTGACGTGCTTGAACTGCCGCATCTCGTGGCACTCTCGAGACTTCGTGAAGGTCAGGGTGCAGTAGGCGCGCTTGAGAGCGAAGCGCCGAGAGATCGACTTCCCGAGTTGCTGAGCGGCCACGTCCGGGCTCTTGCCGCTGCGAACCTTCTGGCGGGCCTCGCGGAGGATGTCCTTGTCGATCCCGCCCTGCCGACCAGAGCGGTTCCGCTTGGCCCAGGAGAGAAACCTCTTCTCGAGTCGGGAGGCGTCGCAGACGGGAGCCCGCCCCATTCCTCGGAAGCCCGGATGCCGTCGGTGGTGCCGTCGCTTGCGTGCCATGCGGACCTCCTAGCCTCGGTACTGCCGGACCATCACCCAGCGGCCGGCCCGCAGCTTCTCGACCGTGACCTGGTTGTTGTAGGGCGCTCCGTCCTCGACGGTCATCCGGGAAAGCCACACTCGCTCAGTTCCGGTGTCAACCTTCAGGTCATCGGCCTGGCTGGATGAGATGGTCGGAAAGGACCGGAGTTCCCGTGCCGTAAAGCGTGGCAGCTTTGCTTTCTTCGCCATGATTCACCTCATCCAACTGCAATGGCTGCGTGCCCCGAGCCGCCTCGCCTTCGCGACCAGCTTCGAATGGTGACGTTGCGCCGCCCGTGCCAGCGCGGCCTCAACCCCACGGCAGTCGACCTTCCGGGACCCGACCGCGCAGACGGGGTACTTGCGCCGCTTGGAATCCAGGAAGCACTTGGCCGGCATGGTGGCACGCTCGGCCTTGGTGCGGGGCGCCACGCGGTGCCAGCCACGGGAGGGGCTTCGGCGGCGTCTCATTTGGCACCGGCCGGCTTGAGGACGCAGCGGTCGAACACGAGCTTCGTCACCCGCTGGAGGTTCTGCCGCTGGTCGGAGACCGGGGACCCGCTTTCCTTGACCCAGGTGGCCTCCTGGCTTGCCCTGGCGACGGTTTCCTGGGCCTCAAGGAGGTCGTAGAAGGCGGCCTTGCAGGCGCCCCGCTCGGCGTTCTCCTCGGCAACGCGGATCTGCACCTTCGCGACCGCGATCGAGGAGTCCCGCGTGGCCCGGTGCTGAGCCTCGGTGCCTCGGAAGCGGCGGCGTCTTGGGCGTCTGCGTTTGGCCATGGGTCACCTCACGTCGTAGGTAGCATTCGGAAACAGATACTGGCCTGCGGCAGCAGCGCCATCAGAGTAGTCCCATGGCTGCTGAAGGCCGGCGTGGACCACTGGATCGGAATCGAACAGAGCCTTCCAGATCTCGTGATTCACATGGACCATCCAGCCACGGCGCGTTTCCTTGACCGTGAAGTGCCGAACGGAACTACGGGTGATCTTGCGAGCCATGGCGTCAGTCTGGGGTTCTGTAAAAGGGCAATCCGGTCTGTGTCCCGAGCGGCATCCGGACCGGTCGCATCGTCATGCCCGACAGGCTGCCGCTCTTGATCTTCAGCGCCTGCATCAACAACTCGGCGCCGACGATCCCGATCACCGAGGCCCCGACGATCTGCCAGAACACGCCGCTCTGGCGGCGAGGAGAGCCGTAACTTCGTCGAGGAGAGTGTCGCCTGCGTCGTCTCGTCATGGTTCACTCCGCTCCCGTCGGAATGGCCGGCACCCACCGACCGTTCACGAGTTGGAAATACGGCAGTTGCGTGATGCTTGGCTGCCAGCCCGGCTGCGAATAGACAGCGTACGTCACGCCATCGATTGTCCCAGCGTCAACGACGGCGGGCGTCAATTGCGATGGAGCGGCACTCTGTGGCTGCGGCTCGTGCCCGAAACCGCAAATGCCTCCGGTGAACGCCAGCCACGCAAGGCCAGCCCCGAGAGCGCCGGCCGCAAAGCCCACTGGGCCCCGGTTCCGGAAGAGGACCAAGGCGCAGAGCGGGACACCGCCGAAGACGACGGCGCGGCCGACGAGGGACGCGAGTGCGTCCGGATCGGCAGGGTCCACCAAGAGGCTTCCGTCGCCAAGTCCGGCGAGCCCGCGCGGCGCCCTGTAGCCTGTCGTCAACTTGATCATCGTCTCCACCCTAGCATCTTTTCAATCGTCAACTGAGCACCCCAAATGAGCAGCCCCGTCAGCACGCCGATCCCGATCGATGACCACATGGAGGCGCCGCTCGCGGCTTCGCCAGCGGCGACAGCTCCACCGGCCGCCATGTCGAGGTTCGGGGTCTGCCCGAAGTCTGCGGTCCGGACGAGCACTGCTCACAGCCTCCCGAACCGGACGACATCGACGTAGGCCCCGTTGAGCGCCGCCGCTCCGCCGTTGTCGACGAAGACGACGCCGCCGCCGGGGTTGAGGGTGTTGACAGAGTCGGCCGCGAGCCGCGTCAGCGGGTGGCTCTGGTCGAGTGACAGCGACGGGTTCTGCGTCGCGAGGTTGCCGTTCGTCCCGATCGAGTTGAATGCCGGCCACACGAGATCCTCGTAGATCGGATTCGTGAGCGAGAGGGCGCCCGCCACCCCTCCCACGTCGCGGCCGAACTCGTTGGTGGCCTGCATGATCACGCGCATGATGGCATTCGCCGCAAGGCTCGCGAGCCCTCGAAGGATCAGCACGACGCGGGTCGGCTCCGGCGCGATCGTCGGCTGCCCGGCCTGGGCGATCGCGTTTTGGTTCACCGCATTGACCCACGGGAACTGCACCGGCCAGTTCGGGATCGCGTTGTTGGTCCCCGCGCTGGCGAGGGCGCTCGGCTGGACGATCGCGATGCGCTGCCGGTGGTACGGGATCTCCGGCCTCGCGCTGATCGCCTCGGGGTCGTAGGGCTGCTGCGAGACGATCAGTTGGGCAACGCCGCCGCCGAGCCAGCCGTTCGGCAGGCCCCACCGGAACGACCGGAACCGCTGCTTCCCGAGCGGCGTGACGGTCTGGCCGGGGACGAGGATGTAGAAGGCGCTCGACGTTCCGTCGCCCGTGACGGTGACGGCCACCGGGCACTGCGATGAGGGGTGCAGGCAGAGGCCAGCGCCGGTGTACTGCTGGGGCGGCTGCGGCTGGACGATCGGGCTGTTCGGGGCCTGGACGGCGATCGCGTCCTGCAGCAGCACGCTGTCGAACCAGGACTGAAACGGAAACAGGGCCGCGACCTGCAGGGCGCTCGACAGGTCGGCCGCCTCGCCGGTGAACCCCTTCGGCGGAGCCACGAGGCTCGGCCTTGCGATCAGCGGCCTGTAGTCGCTCGGCTGATAGAGCGGACCGGTCTCGGCTTCGGGATCGTCGATGTCGTCGCTGAAGCGGCTCATGAAATAAACTCCAGCGGAGACGGTGGTTTTCGATGTAGCATCGTGGACCAATGGTCTTGACCTACCGCTACCGGGTGAAGAACGCGAAAGGACTGCTTGCTCTTGCGGGACTCGTGAATCTCGTCTGGAACTACTGCGGCGGCGTCCAAAAGCAGGCGTCGAAGGCCCTGCGCCGCTGGCCGTCCGCATTCGATCTGATCCAACTTACGCGAGCATCGAGGGAGCTCGGTCTCCACTCCGACTCGATCGCTGGTGTCTGCTTCGCTTTCGCTCGCGCGAGAGACGCGGCGAAGCACCGCCCCCGCTGGCGCAAGTCGCTCGGCGCCAGACGGTCGCTCGGCTGGATTCCGTTCAATGCACCGCGCGCCATCCGAATGGACGGCAATGCGGTGATCTTCCAGAAGCATCGCTACCGCTTGTGGCTGCATCGCCCGATTGGCGGCCGGATCCTCTGTGGCTCGTTCAGCGAGGACGCGCGTGGGCGCTGGTACTTGAACCTGCAATGCGAGGTCGAGACTAGGGCGGATTGCGGTGTCGAATCGGTCGGCATCGATCTTGGACTCCACAGCCTGGCCACGACCTCGGATGGCGAGAAGATCGAGAACCCGAAGTGGTTCGCGAGACACGCCGCGAAGTTGGCGTCGGCCCAGAGGGCCGGGCGGAAGGGCCGCGTCCGCGCCATCTACGCTAAGATCCGGAATGCCAGAAGGCACCGACTGCACCAAGTCTCTCTGTCGCTCGTGAAACGCTACCAGAAGATCATCGTCGGCAATGTCAGTAGTTCGCAACTCGCAAAGACGCGGAAGGCGAAGTCCGTGCTCGATGCGGGTTGGTCCACACTTCGCGGTTTCCTCCGCTACAAAGCGATTGCGCACGGGGGAGAGTACATCGAAGTGTCGGAGAGGTTCAGCACCCAGCTCTGTTCCGAGTGCGGCTCGCTCGGGGGTCCGCGAGGGCTCGAAGGGCTTGGAGTAAGAGAATGGGATTGTACCTGCGGAGCGCACCACGACCGTGATGTGAACGCCGCTCGGAACATCCTGAGCTCGGGGCAGAACGTTGCCCTCCGGTTGACGGGAAGTCCCGGCCTTTGAGGTTGGGGCAGACATTACTTTTTCAGGCTCCTTATCATTTGCAGACCCGAGAGCACGCGCCTGCCCACCGACAGCCCGCTCAGCAGAAGCTGCGAGCACCGAGCACAGAGCGGAACCTGTAGCATCCCGAAGCTCACCGTTCCGTCCTCACCTTCCCCGATTGGAGCGCGGCACACCGGACATGCCCCGTCTGGCCGAACAACAAGAAGACCTTGGAGTCCGGAACGGCGGCGGCCTTTGGGCGCCTTTGGAAGTCGCCTGGTCATCGGTCAGGATGAGTTCCGACAAGATCCGAGCTCCGGAAAAGAGAGCGTTGAGGAGTGGGTTGGGCTTCTGATCCATGGGTCGGTCTCCATTCGAAGGCTACGCCTTCACCTTTCTCTTCCCGATGAGCGACATCATCGCCTGGGCGTAGCCCCCGTTGCTGTAGGCGCTGTAGTTTTCCTGGAGGTAGGCGATCCAGAATGACGACGGATCCAGCGTCGCCTTCATGTTCCACCCGAACTGCTGGGTCTGGAAGACGTGCGCGAAGGGCGTGAAGTCGCGAATGATTGGCCGTCCGGACCCATCGACCATCCGCAGCGTGCAGCCCTGAAGCACCGGGGGCGAACTGTTGGTCGGCGGCGCGAAGCCGAGGTCGGGGCCGTTGCCAAGCCCGGATGCGCTCGTCACACCGTAGAGCCCGTAGGCGTTCGTCGACTTGGTGCCGATCACGCCCATCATGCGGTCCACGTACAGCGGCGTGTCGAACGGGTTGGCCAAGTCCCCTTCCTTGGTCTGCTCAAGGTAGTTGGCGCCGAGGGCTTGGAGGCTCCCCTGCCAGTGCGTGATCCACGGCAGTGTGTTGCGCTTGGCCGAAGGCTCCAGGGCCCGGCACCGGAACTGAATGGACGGCGCCTGCGGGGTCGAGACCGTGGTCAGGTTCCCGTAGTGGTTGAAGACGGGCTGGATGTACTCGTGCGGATACAGGATCAGTTCGCTGGACAACCGCAGGCTGAAGATCCCCGAGTTCAGATCGCACGGCGTCTTGCTTGAGAAATTCGCCGCCCCGACCCCGGCCGACAGGGGGTTGAGATTCTTGATCGGTCCCAGCAGCCACAGCGGAACGTAGATCGAGGTCAGTTGGTCGCCGCCCAGCGTCATTCGGATCGAGACATCGCCACCGAGGGCGGCGGCCGCTGGCGTGCCGAAGCTCCCGTAGCCGAGCACAACGGAGATCTCGTCCACGATGATCGGCACGTCGAGCGGGTTCTGAATCTCCGTCAGGTCCCGGATGCCGACCTGCTGCTCGGCGGCAAGCGGCGCGAGGCACGTGCCATTCAGCAGAATGGCTGAGCCGAGGGTGGACGAAGGGGCGACGCGGATCGCGGCCGGCATCAGTTCAGCGCCTCCTCTCGGTAGCCAATCATCGAGACGTAGTAGACCCGCGTCGAATCCCCACCGCTCAAGAATTTCACCTGCACCCACTGCTTCGGCGTCAGGGCTCGGCGGTGCTCAAGCGAGTGCGAGCGCTGCTCGAAGGCCGTCGCGAACGGGACGCCAGACGGGTTCGTGATCGGGAACCGATCCTGGTCGGTGATCACGATGATCGGAGGTCCCGCAGCCGGGAAGCTCTCGGGCGTCAGGATTCCGTTGCCGTTGTCAAGGTATGACCGGCCAATGAATCGCTGGCAGTAGAGCGGCCGGTCGTTGAACGGGTTCTCGAGTTGTCGCGCCTCCGAGATCGACGCCACGACCTTGTTGTTGCGGTAGGTCTGGACGTAGGGGACGCACGAGGTGTCGGGGACCTTCGCCTCGGGAGGAAGTACTTCACCGACGACGCTCATGTAGAACAGGAACGTCCCGTTGGTGCCGAGGCGGTTCGACCGCACCTGGGGCACGATCCCGTCGCCCGCCTGGACGTACATGGGCCTCGGGAAGGTCCACCGGAAACTCGACCACATCGAATACTGGTTGGCCGACTGTCCCTGGCCGCCGAGGTAGAACTCGGCCTCGCTGTGGACGGTCGGGGCGAACATACCGATCGGCACGAAATCGCGCGTCAGTGCCTTCTGGCCGCCGAGGGTGAGTTGCACCTCCACGAAGTGCTGGGCCGCCTGGAGGTTCGCGCCGGTGAGCAGCGTGGCCGAGGTGGGGCTGGCGCACGAGAAGTGGATCTCCTTGACGAGGTATGCCCGGCGGTAGGGCGGCACCAGCAAGGCGCCATTGATGGGGATGACCGAGCCGTTGTCGATGACGGAGATCTGGCCGGATGACATGCAAACCGGGGAGGAGTTCTTCATACCGAGAGCTCCCGCACGCCCACCAGCGCCACGCTGGCCTGCGCGTAGACCGCCGCTCCGCCGGCTCCCGCAGCCTTCGTGAAGTTGGCGATCACGTAGTCGCCCGGGAGCAGTTCCTGGTTGTCGAGTTCCCAGGTGCGGGTCACGGGCGAGAAGACTTCCCGGAACGTCGCGCCATTGGGCACCCACACGTCGCCGTGCGCCGACAGCACCGTGAGGGTCAAGAGATCGCTGCTCAGATCGTCCTGGCCACCGGTGATCCCAGCGCCAGTGTTGGCGAGAGACCCGCCATCCGTGTTGGAGTAGCTACCGGTCAGCGACAGATTCAGCCGACCCGACAACCTCTGAAGGTAGATGATCTCGTTGGTGGCGTTGTAGAGATCCGTTTCCGTGGACATATCGAAGTCCGCCGCCGCCAGCGCGGTCGAAAACGTCTTGGTCGTGTACGAGGCCACGTAGGGAAGGTGGCGGCTCGTCGGGCGCCGAAAGCTGTCCGGCAGCACTCGGCCGGCCGCGCTGAAGCGCACGGTGGCGGTGATCGCCTGCTGGCCGTTGTGCTGGAACGAGACGTTGAGCTGGTCGGAAGGCGTGTAGAGCATCGGCTTCGGCAGGTCAAAGTCGAACTCATCATAGATGTTGACGTTGCTCAGTGAGTTCGTGACTGCGTTCGGGATCTGCTCGTTGATCGGGTTGATGGAGCGCCCGAAGTTCCAGATCGGCACGAAGCCCTTCGTGATCGGCTGGTCGTTGAGCTGCACCTGGACCGACACGGCGCCGCCGCTGAAGGCAGCGTAGTCGCCGTTCTGCATGCGGGACGGCCAATTGATCAGCGCCCCGAACTTGAACTTCTGAAGCATGATGTGGCCAGCAACCGGCGAGTGCAGGGCCTGGTTGTTGATCGACGCCGAGGAGTTGGCGTTGATGTTCGTCGAACCTGTGAGGTGGATCGGCCGGCCAGCGTAGGAGGTCGCCAGATCCATTTCGGCCGGGGTGTTCTTCCGAGTCAGCGCGATGATTTCTCGGGTTGTCGGCCGGACGAGCGTGAACTCCTCTGGGTGGGCCGGCAAGCTCGGAGCACCGAAGCCTCTGTACCGTTGCTGCACGTTCACCTCTTCCCCGGTTGAGCCGGTTAGGGGTTGAAACTACAAGGTGGCTGGCGGCCCCGAAGAGAACCGCCAGCCACCCCAAGAACTACCGCACGTCTCCGGAGATCGAAGCGTGGAGGTTGACCCAGCACAGGCTGGGCTGACCGTCGGTGCCCGCCGTGATGGTGTTGAACGCCAGCGCGACACCGTTGCCGGTGGCGATGGCGCACTCGATCTGATCGTTTCGGGCGATCGCGATCGGGAACTTCAGGCGCCGCAGCGTTCCGGGCCAGCCGTTCGTGGCAATGCCGGAGGCCACCGCGTTGCCGGTGGTGGCGACCGAACCCGAGGCGCCGCCGTACGCCGGGAACATGTTGATGGCGCCGATGATCTGACGCTTCCCGCCGACCTTGAACTCCAGCGACACCTTGCTGAGGATGTCCGCGACTTCGAACTGCGTCGCACCGAAGGCGCGCGCAGAACCGGCCGCACCCGAGCCACCGCCCGCGTTGACCGCATACGCGGCCTGCTCGATGACGACACCGATCGCTCGAACCTCGGCCTCGCCGAGCGCCGAGCCGAGTTCGCCAGCCTTCGCGAGGTTGGTGGTGAGGTCGGAGTACTTCTGCTGGTGGAGCTGCGCCGGGGTGGCCACAGTCGCGCCAGCGAGGGACGGGATCGACTGACCGGCCGGCGAGACGAAGATCTTCGTCACGCCGGAACCGCCGGTCTGGAGGACCACCGCGGAATAGACGTTCTCATCCCGGAAGTCCGAGACACCGGCCTGTGCGGTCGGCGATCGGAACCGAGGATCTGGGAAAATTGCTGATGGCATCTTGGTTGTGCTCCTTTGCGCGGGACACAAGTGGCCCGACTTTGAGGTTTACCTGCTCACACGCTCACGCCTTGATGTGTCGCCACACCGTGCTTGATCGTGGTCTTCCTCGGCGCGTGGAGCGCAACCGATGCTGCGGTGCTGCGTTACTTCAGGTCTGAGCCCCGAACGGATCCAGGTCATCGTCAGCGCCGAAGCTGCGCTTCACGAGGCCCTGATCGCTCATCGGGTTGGCGCCGATCAGCGAGCCGAACCCACCGGCCGGATTGGAGGCGATGTAGCCCATGCCGCGTCCGTAGCCAGCCATGCCGCGAGGCGGGAAGGCCACCGTCGGATTCTTGGCGATGAGCCCGCTCATTGCCCGAGCGGTCCGTCCGCCTCCGACCGGAAGCGTCACGATGTCGCTGAACGTCCCAGGGGCAGCAGCAGCGAGCGAGTCCCAGCCCCAGGCCGTGAGGCCTGCGGCGAGAGCGCCCACGAGGTTGCCTCGGGCCGCCTCATGATGCCGCTTGCGGCGGATCAGGTAGACCAGCCCGCCACCCAGAGCGGCGCCGAACAGAATGGCGTTGTTCTGGATGAACTGCGGGACGGCCTGCTGCAAGGCTCCGATCGATGAGAACGAGATCTTGAGCAGAGCAGCCGAGCCGATCGCGATTGCCGCACCGGCAACGATCGACTCGAGACCCGCGTTGTGCTTGAGGATGTTTGGCATGAGGCCCCGCATGTGTCTGCGGCGGTGATGCCGGCGGTGTCCTCGGAGGTGCCGCCGCCTTCTGTGTCGTGCCATCTGTCACTTCTCCTTTCGATTTCCGTGTGTGGTTGCTGGGTTGGGGGTTGTGGTGTGGCCTACCGGCCGTGCCTCAGAAACCGGGCGACGCACGCGCGATAGCCGCGACCCTTGCCCTTGCACGCCTTGGCGGCCCTCTTGAAACGAGCCCGAGCAGCCCTCGCTCCACCACTCAGGCGGCGGCGGCGCTTGTGGTGCTTCCGATGGCGACCCATGGAACGACGCTTCCGGCGCGGTCTTCGATAACCTTCAAGCATGGCGATTTTCGGCATCCTTTCTTTTCCTTCGGTAACTCGGACGGGAACATTCCCTTCCGCTCAATGCCGGCGGCGCCGGCCTGAAGACAGCGACCACATGCCTACAGCGAGCAACAGTACAGCACCAAAACTCGCCAACGCAATAGCAGGGACTGAGAGTAGACTGGTTGTCCCGCTCTGCTGTGAAGACACAGTGTCACTGGTGAATGGTGTAAATGTGATGTCGTTAAGGTGCATAGTTCTGGACGGGCGCGGGCGCTGCTGGTTTGCTGCCAGACTTCATCACTATGAAAAGTGCGATCAGGCCGAAACCGGCGAGGATGTACGGCGTGTAGTTCGTCGGAGGCGTCGGGTCGTAGATCTGTGGATACAGAATTTGAGGGGGTAGCCCAGCCGTTATCGGCTGACCCTCGATTCCCTGCGTTACTCCGAGGATGTCTGTCCAGGCATTGTCTCTGAAGGCTCGCAGCACTGGCTATCTCCGAATGAGGGCAAGCAAGAGTAGAAGCGCTGACCCGCCAAGGAGTATCGGCGTATAGTTGATGGGCGGAGGAGGAGGTGGTGGCGGTGGAAGGTTACTGTTATCGGATGCCTCTATGCCGCCCTCTATACCGCCTGCGACTATCTGAACGCCCTTCTCGACCCCCTGTATGATGGCGCCAGTCGGATCGGCGCCGCTATCGCCGAAGCCCCCACTTCCGTATTGGACCCGGCGAATCATTACTTCTTGCGGCTGAGCAGCAGCGCCACAACGCCGAGCCCGCCGACAGCCAGAACGATTGGCAGCACCATGCTGCCGCCCGTCGGCTTCGGCGCAACGACGGCGGTCGGCTTCGGCGCGACGGCATTGAGGATGCTCAAGATGGTAGAGAGGGTGCCGCTACTGCTGCTGCTTGAGCTGGTACTCGGTGTTGACGTGCTGCTCGGCGTTGACGAGGAGGGCGTTGACACGCTCGTTCCGGAATCCGGAATGCCCCAGGCCGCCTGCCCAGGATCGTACTGGTCGGTCGATGAGGTGCTGGTTCCGGAATCCGGTACGCCCCAAGCTGCCTGGTCTGTGCTGTCGTCTCCGAATCCGGCGATCATGTCAGGACGCTCGTTTCTTGCTGAGCAGCAAAGCCACAAGCCCAACTCCGCCGACCAACAGAACGATCGGAAGCACCATGTTGCTCGTGCTCGGCGGCGCGGCAACGACGGTCTGCTTCGGCGTGAAGGCGCTGACGAGCCCAAGAATCGATTGCAGGGCCGAGGTGCCGCTGCTGCCCGTCGAGGGCGTGCTCGTCGGGGTTGAGGTCGAACCGCCCGAGCCGGAGCTGCTGGGTCCGGGGCCAGAGGACGGAATCCCGTATGCCGCCTGCCCGGGATCCCACGGGTCGGTAGAGCCGCCGCCGCCCGACGAGTTGTCCGTGGAGAGCGTCCCGATCCCCAGTAGGTCGCTGGTCTGCTGGTCGGTCGGCGTGAAGCTGCCATCGCTGCTGTCGTCACCGAAGCCGCTGAGGTATGTGCGCGTCGGTCGGCGCTTCACGAAGGACTGCCCGGGCCACCAAGGGGCTGGTCGCCAGCGCGAGGCGCCGAAGCCCGGCATCGGTCTCGCCTTCGGCTGAAGGGCGAAGCTGTTGCTGGGGTCATCTGCTGAGACGTAACCGAATCTGACGATCATATCGTTTTCTCCAGGGACTTCAGTAGATCCACGCCGTTTCGACCGCCGCTTCGGGAGGTTCCCATCCGACGTAGGCACTCTTCACAGTCGTATCCATTCCGACGATTTGGGATGGCGTGACGAGGAAGTGCTTCGGCAACCCGACCACGGCGTAGACGTGCTCGTAGTTGTCTTTGCTCTCGCCGTACGCCCTCAGGCCAACCGCGAACCCCAGGGCACCGCAGAGCGCCGCGATCAGGGCCGCGTGGCCGTCGCAATCCTCCTGGCAGGCGCCCTCAGCGCACAGCTCCAAGAGCGTGGCGGGTGCCGTGAAGAAGTCCGTGTCCCGAGGGTCCGAGACGTAGCGGACGCCACGTCGCAAGCCCGGAACCGCGTCCGTGCCGGTCTTCACCGCATCGTAGATCGCTTCGAGCTCGCACATGTCATTGCGGCTCTCGCAGTCGGCGGTGATCTGTCTGGCGGCCTTCACGACGGCTGGATGTGTCATCGCCCTTTCAGTCATCCGTGCCAATTGGTAGAGGGCGCTGCGCTGCGAACGCGGATTCGCATACAAGACCCGGGGCACGGTCTCACGGTACGCGATCCGGGACGCACTCGGGTAGCGTCACCGTGCGGACGCATTGTCACAGGGGTTGCGGGCCAAAGACGGGCGTGCAACTCTGCTCTGTCGGAGCCCTCGAATGTCCAAACGACTCGGTGACGTTGGTTCAGACGTTAGTTCGGTCCTGAGCACCATTGCGCCGGGCGCGACGCTCTACACGAACGTCACGCCGCCCGTCGATATCAGTTTTCAGGGCGGTGGGGGCGGCGGCCC
>Ga0335085_10002536_pt1 | contig 33796 bp, 58 predicted proteins | sample Lox_Sample_45_FD_206712 | JGI IMG/M metagenome (GOLD analysis project Ga0335085, IMG submission 206712) | Soil microbial communities from Loxahatchee National Wildlife Refuge, Florida, United States - Lox_Sample_4.5 | ecosystem: Environmental > Terrestrial > Soil > Wetlands | place: USA... | reverse complement strand
ATCCTCAGAACCCCAACCAGACCGTAAACGCCACGAAAACAGGAACCACAACACTTTCAAACTATAAACCACCCGAGCAGGCGCAGCCTAGCCAAGCACCAGCACTGATGGACTACCAAACCTTTGCAAATCAGGCTGCGGCAAACCTTAAACCAGCTACTACTTACACAGGCGCAGAATCAGCACAAGTATATGGAACCAATGTAAATGGAGTGAACTACACCACAGGTATCGGATATGAAGGCGATAACATCAACGCCAAGAACAATGCCATAGACCAGGCATGGCAGCTCTACCAACAGGCGCAGATCGCACAGCAGAACCAATATCACGATACCGGGCTAGTTGCCACTCCAACCAGCGTAGATGCAAACACAGGGGAGATAAACTTCAACTATAACCAAGGCCAATTTAATGTTCAGCCTCCTCCAACCCAAAGCAACGCGCCATCATCAGCCCAATACCAGGCATACCTCGAATACATCGCGGGGCTTACGGGGATGAATCCTTCACTTCCTTCTTATGTAGGTGCCTCGCCTTCGGCTCCAAGGACTTCGTCAGGACCGGCGGCAGGATTCAGCGCGGGTGGGCTGGCAAGCTACCAGGGATCTCCTTCTTACCTGACTTCGCAGACGATAGCGCCCACCAGCGAATACCCATTATTGCTGTCAGGAATAACCAGCCCAGGATTAACTGAGCCATTATCCCTGCAACCTTATTTACTGAATAACCCATTAGATAACCAACTGAGGGAATTAGGACTAGAAACAGGACAAGGCTCGCCGCAATATACAACCACACAAACATCTTCATCTTCTACACCATTTTTAGGTTATTATAGTCAGATCTTCGGTAAGATTCCTGGCATGATTGGTTCGGACCTTTCAGGCTTAGCCAACTACATAATAGGCCCCCAAATAGCAGCGTCGGCAGCACCCGGAACCCCCCTCGCAGGCGGACAGTTTCCATATAACTATCCTTTGAGCATTTCAGATATAAATAGGTTAGCCACAACCAACCCCCAGCTCGCCCAATCAATCCAGGACCAATACAACCAGCTAGCCCTCCAATACGGTAGGTCATACCCGCAGACCCTCACCAATGCGGGCTACCAGTATCTAGGCACTCCTTCATATCTCGGCCCCAACCTCCTTCCGGCAGAGGCGGCACAGCTCGCCAGCGCAGGAGGCCGATCATTCGTTGCAGGCACTGCGCTAGGGGTGCCGCTTGCATTATCCGCAGGCGCGGCAGGGGTTCCGGCAGCAGCATTAAGCGGGGCCATAGGCGCAGTAGGTGGGTTCACCCTTAACCCATTGCTAGATTACTACCTCGGCGGAGTCACGAACCCAGAGGCATTGGCCCAGGCTGCGGCCCAAGGAACACTTTACGGCGGATACCTAGGCGCTCTTCTCCCGGGTGGCGAGAGCCTGCTAAAGAACGTGCCCGGCCTTGGGGCTACGGAGAACCTGGCAGGAACGGCGGCAAAGGTAGGCAGGGGAGTGCTCACGGGCTTGGGATTCGCCAACGCCTATAACCTTCTCACGCAGGGACAGCCTGCGAGCCTGAGCAGCGACATATTCAGCGCCGGATTGGGAGGAGGGATACCTCTTGCATCTGAGTTCCTCCCTGACGTATATGCAGTGCTCACGGGGGCAAAGACATATACGAGGTATTCGCTGTCTGACTATGTAGACAAGTTCGGGAACACAGATGCAGCGGCGGACTTCGCAAGGACGATCGACTTCCTAAAGGCAGACCCAACCAGGGCGTATATCTTTGCAGACAAGGAGGGCAACCTTCCGCAAGGGGATACTGGCGGCCTCTTCTATGCAGGAAAGAACATGGGCCACATGACACCGGCGCAGATACAGGATTACCTCATAATGCTGGAAAGACAGGGCAAGCCCCTCAACCTCGGGACTACGAGCACCTCGGAGCTGGGAGACAATACAAGAGTCGAATCCCAGAATCCAAGATACAACACCGAAAGGCCGGGGTTTGACGAGAACGGCAAGCCCCTCAAGGGCGTCAGGAAATATGCCTACGGGCCGACAGAGGGGCTTTACTATAACATCCCCTCGCTCGGGGGCAGGGCCATAAACCTGGACTATAACCCCGATGTCACAGGGACAAGGGCGATCCAGGAGCCGGGATCATCAGGACCGGGAAAGCTAAGGTTCAGCCTCAACCCGTTTGCAGCAAAGGGGACAATGCTCAGCACGAGGGTTACGACCAGCAACATAGACCTGGCATCCCTTGGCGAGTTCGAGAGGGAAACAGGGCAGGATTGGAGAACGCCAGAGGGAAAGACAGCGCTCTCCAAATGGCTCTCGGACAGGGCGGCGGCGGCAGGAAAGAGGTTTTACTACCCATATCAGAACTATGTCCTGCCGGACGGAAGCGAGATACAGGTAGTGCAGAGAACAGGAACGGACATAAATGTATTTGCAAGCAAAAAGGCGATATTCAAGACGGGACCCCTCAACTCGGCGATAGTGAAGCTGGCCCAGGCAGCGGATGAAGGGGCATCGGCGGAGGACGCTGCGGCAAGGCTTACCCCATCTGAGAAGCAGGCGGTAACGACTGCATACGAGCAGGCAGCGAGCGAGGCGGGAGGGGGAAGCAGGGTAGTAACCCTGTTCAGCCCAGAGGTATCTGCCCCTGTTGCCGGAATCCTAGCATCATCCCCAGGAAGCCTGGCATATTCTTACTCCCCGACCTCGCCGTATTATATCTCCTCATCTTCGGGTAACTCCTATATCAGTCCTGCATCCAGCCCGTCCTTGCTTACGTCGCCCTCGGGGTCGCCCAGCCTGATTACTTACCCAAGCCCTTCGGCTTCGGTCAATCCTTCGCCCTATGTTTCGCCCAGCCCTTATGTGAGCCCTTCCCCATACGTCAGCCCGTCGCCTTATGTGAGTCCTTCTCCTTACGTTAGCCCTTCCCCGTCGCCGAGTCCATACTCTCCTAGCTCGCCCTATTATATCCCGTCTCCTACTCAGACCAAGAAGGAGATACCGCTTTCTGTGGTGCGTCAGGTTGAGCCCGTGCAGCTCCCAACTACCACGCCGCAGAAGCTGGGGTACCAGACTACCTATATCCCCAGCATCGCTTACTCTCTGGGGGTGCTGCCTGCGAATGTGAGCTCTACCGAGAGCCCGATATTGGGGATTGGGGTCAGGGGACCACTTGCCAAGGGCCTTGATGCTGCCACCTCTGGGCAGCCTACGGATGCGGATCTCGCGCTCGAGCAAGCAATCCAGAACGCCCAACTGGGCGCGGTGAGCCCGAATCTGGTGCAAAATACCCAGCCTTCGCAGCCAAGTATGCTGACTCCGAACCTTGCAATGGTGAAAAGCGAGCCCGCTGCCTCGCCGCAGCAGCCTTCCTACCTCTCCTCTCCGCAGTATTACAGCGAGCTCGAGCAGGCATTGATGCAGCAGCAGAGCAAGAACGTGGCCAACGATGCGGCGCGCAACTACCAGAACGCGCTCTACGGACAGGGAATACTGCAGAACCTTGGCTCCTCCATGAGCCCGCAGGACCTGCAGGCGCTCATCCTGCAGCAGCAGGAGATGGCGAATGAGCAGTATAACAGCGCAAGCCAGCCCTCGCTATTGACAGAGGCCGAGGCATCGGTGCCGAGCAACTACCAGAACGAACAGGTTTATTCCACCATGCCCGAGGCCCTGAAGAACAGGCTGAGGAACGCAGGGGTGGAGGTCGCCTATGCCTAGCTACTTTGCATGGCTTTTAAAGAATTTGCCTTTGAAGTCTAAAGAGCGAGATAGATGACAGTTGCCGATGTGTTCATAATAGGCGTGGTCCTTTTCTGCCTTTTCATAGCCCTTCCCATTGTCACGGGGATAGGGAACACCGTGACGCAGCAGACGATAGCGCAGAACCCCTCATTTAACGCAAGCCAGAAAGCCACGCTAAACGCACTGAACACTAATTGGTTCAACAACTCCCCAGACATAATGCTGCTCATCTTCTACATGGTGCTGATAATCTGCGCCTTCATCGCCGCTGGCTACGAGGGCGCGAACCCCGCGGTCACGCTGGTACTCGGCATTATCTTCCTGATCGCCGCGGAGCTCATTAGCTTTGCTATGGCGGACTTCGCGCATGCCTACATAAGCCAGACGGCCTACCTGAACATCGCACCGCACTACGGGATTACCACTTATATCATGGATTACCTGCCGTTCTTCAACGGCGTCCTTATCATCGTGTACATCGTCTTCGTCATTATGCGCAGAGAAGTCATTGCGGTTGGGGGTGGTGGTGGGAACGTGGTGAGCACATGATAGACTGGAACCAGAAGCTATCGGTCCTCGCGCTCTGGCCAGCTATCGTGCTCTCCATAATCAATGTGAACTTCGTGGTCGAATGAGAATAAAAACCGAGCTCCACAGAAACCTCACATCGGGCGAGTACCGCCGAATCACCGCAAGGCTGGGCCTATTCCACATGACCGAGCTTGTTCTGGTAAAAGAAACAGCGATAGGCAGGGCGCATCTCGATAAAGGAGTCAAGCCAACCGAGATAATACTGATGAAGAAAGGCGAGGCTGCAAGGCTAAGCTACCCGCAGACATTCGAGAAAACCCCAAGCTGGGACGGCCCGAGGACGGAGATAACGCTGGTGATGAAGGAATGAGGCAGGAGACAGGGGAGGACGCAACGGAGCGACACACCGATAGAACACCGATTTTGGGTAATGCTCGGCTCGTCCTCTCCCTCCTAATGCTCGCCCTTGCCATCTTTGCGCTGGCAGGGATAAGCCTTTACCTGGACAACCTCGTGCAGACCCAGGGCATAGGCTTCACGCTGGCAGGAAAGAACGTGAGCTATGCGATCTTCCCGGAGATAATCGCAATAATCCTCTGCTGCAAGTCCTATTTCATGCTGGGCTACAAGAAGGCAGCGACGGTTGCAACAGGAGCGACGCTCATAGGGTGCGCTGCGATCTTCTTCATGGAGTTTACGGCAGGGTGGGGCAATCTGTTCCTCAACGTGGTGATGAAGATATGAACCTCAAACTCCCAATCCTCGCCCTCATCGCCCTCCTCTCCATCGTGGCATTCGCCGGAGCGACAACGCCCTGCGGAACCCTCCCCCCGGCCCTGGCGGGGCAGATAGATGCCTGCCTTTCTTTCAGTATAACAAGCGGTGGGGCAGTACCCACCAATTTTCAGCAACAATTCACCAATCTCCCATTCAATGCGCTCAAAGGAAACTGGACGCTATACAATGAGGGGCAGTTCGGAAATGCGGGGCAGCAATTCCCCTGCTGGGCCGAGAATGCAAGCGCAGTATGGTGCAACATCCAAGGTGCTACCTACAACTACCTCCCAATCAATTACTTTGCCTTTGGGTTCGGCCCCCCCGGCTCTAGCTTCTGGAGTGCCAACGTGGGCGAGGCCCCGCAGCTCAGTCCGATCTACGGGGAATGGGATAATGGAAACAGCGTGTTCACTTTCTACAGCAACTTTAGCGGGACTACCTTGAATACAAAGAGATGGCAGATAGGTACTGGTTCAACGGTCACAGTAAATAACGGAGTAACAATAACTGATTCGGGCTTCTATTGGATTAACACGAACACGATAAATTATGGTTCAACATTCTCCGTAAACACTGTGGGAACTGCCCTGGTTTCCACGACAAACCCGGGATTAGAATATCTGGCCTGGTTCAACTTCCCTATTGTATCTCCCTATGGCTCGGTTAGCTTCCTATCCTCAACCCCGACATTAACATCTTCAAACAACGCAGGAGCAGCATCAACATATAATACCCTGCTGATTGACACTGGAGGCTGCTCAGCTTGTACAATATTCACCCAATACTTCAGAGCCACCCTCTACCCCCCCTCCGGCATAATGCCCACCGTCACCTACGGCAGCCCCTTCGTGATGTGGAGCCCCATCACCTTGCAGAACACCACCGGCACAATCAGCTTCCCTGCATTGACGGGGATTCCGGCCTGCACAGCGAACACAGTGGGGGGCATCTGCATAGGCAATGACGTGATAACAGGGACCAATGCGCTCAAGAGCAACCTCTTCATCTTCGGCAACCTCACCCAGAACGGAGGAACACTGACAACAAATGGGTTCAGCATAATCCTCAGTGGCCTGTTCAACGGGATAGGGGGAACCATCTCAACCGGGAACACTAATGTAGTGGGCAACGTGCCTCTGTCCTTCGGTGGCTCAGGCGGATCTGGAGGCCAGAGCAACTGCCCCGGAGGCAAGACACAGGCAGCAGGTGGGGCAGCAAGCGGAGGCAACGGAAACGGAGGTAGCCAGCCAAGCGCACCCACAATGAACAACGCAAACATAGTCACCTGGTATCTAGGGAGATTCAGCAACTATCTCTCGGGAGCGACAGGCAGTGCAGGGGGTGGCGGATGCGGAGGTGGCTCAGGGGGAGCAGGACTGTACCTCCAGGCTAACACGATTAAAGTGGGAACCATCCTTGCCAGCGGCGCAGCGGGAACAAATGGAGGTGCAGGCCCAGGGTTCGGTGGCGGCGGCGGAGGAGTAGTCATCCTTGCCAACGGGATTGGAGGGTACACGGCAGGCACATGCACATCCAATGGGGGCTCAGGCGGGACAGGCACCAATACAGGAGGATCGGGAGGGGCTGGAAGATGCGTACAGTATTCCTATTCCACTACGCCAATACCCCTTATCACCCAAACCTATCCCCTCAAGCTCACCAACGGGACCAATGCAGGCTCGCAGGTGCTTTACACACTGAACAGCATATCGGGCGGAACCACGACAACCTACGTCAGCGGTGCATCCAGCCTCAGCTTCGTGCCCCCGGCCAACCAGCCGACGGGGCTGTACACCCTCAACGTGATAGAGGTGAATCAGACCTCGGGGGCGACCTACGCATTCCCGATAAACCTCAGTGTTGGGATGCAGAGCATAACTTCCGGGTTGGGCTTTACTTATCCCTGCAATTCGATAATCCAGGACGGGGTGAACTGCGCCAAGGCACCGACTTTCGCGGCCAGCCCGACGAGCTGGACCATAAAGAGCGACGTGCCGCAGAACAACCATGCCAACGTCATCTATCAGGGCAACAACCTGGTGCAGTGGAGCAACGCAAACCTGACCCTGACGCCCAATGTGATACTGGATTATGCTATGTTCAATCCTGCCATCGTATTCTCGGCAAACCTAGTGAACAACCCTCTCGTGACTGCGCTTACCCAGAACGCCTTTAATTTCGTGCCTGCCAATGCGCTGCCAGCCGCACCGTACACAAGGAAGGAGCTGGTGGTGAACACCTACAACCAGAGGACACAGGGAAGCCTTGCGACCAACACGGTGATAATCCAGACCATGCTCTACAACAACTACACGATAGCCAACCAGACAATACCTTTCAGCGGAAACGCACTTACGGGTAATACCTTCTACATCTATATGCCGCAGTCCAGCTTCCAGAACCCTAATGCAGTTCAGACCAACGCAACCACCTCGACCCAGGCAAGCGGGTTCTTCATAGGCCTCAATAACTTTTGCGGGTCGCAGATAAACTACACCGGTGCAGGAACCTACAGGACCTTCAACCCCTACCTAGTAGATGGGAATGGATCGCTGTATACTTTCAGCATACTCTCGGGCTACGGCACGGGAGGGGTTGGAGACTACATGCAGGTCATGGCCGGGGTAAGCCCGAGCACTGCCATCGCGGTGCAGCAGTATAAGATACAGTCCTCTCCCTTTGCCCTGGCCCTTGAAAATGGGGCGCCATACTCTTTCAGATTCTACGACAGCAACTGCAAGTTCATCTACCAGACCAACGTCTCTGTCTGGGGGAAGACGATCTCGATAAGCATACCACTTAACCAGACAGAGCCAATACTGACTCTGCCGAACGTCACGACCTCATGTAATAAGATACCCCTGACGGCCAACTTTATGAACGTCTCATGCAGCGGCACAGACAGGAATAACATGATTACTTCCTGGTCTCTTGGGCTTTACAACGTCTCGGTGACCTCGGGATGGGTCTTGGTGAACACGATAAACATAACGGGCACGAGCTCGTTCACTTACACCTTCAACGGCCTCTCGAATACCAGCGCGGAGAGGGTAGTCATTACCGCTGCTGGGCCCGGGACACAGGTTGCATATCCTTACGACATTAACCAGAATGCTATCGGGTCTGGCCTTGGGGTGATGGCGAGGGCGCTCCTGACCCTCCTGTTCCTGCTTGCAGGCCTTGGCATCTGTGTAGGCGTGGGTCAGGGAGGCGCGATCTCCGAGGAGCACATGATGAGCACGACCCTCATGGTGGAGGCGATGATGCTGGCCCTCACTTGGCTTATTGGGCTCTCCACGTTCTTCCCGCTGTGGGCAATCGTTATAATGGTTCTCTTCCTGGTATTCTTGGGAATCCAGGCCCAGAGACAAGAGGGAGGTGGATACTGATGCCGACTATCGCTATGCAAACCGCTGCGATCCTGCAGTTCCTGGCGATGATGCTCTTCCTGCAGCCCCTGATGGTGCTCATACTCCCCCATGCCGTAGCTGCATCTTATTGGAGCAGCAACGGGATAGTGAACAGCACCTACTCGACTTATCTGACCAACTTCCAGGCGCCCGTCTTGCAGCAGGCCAATTCGACTTCGGGATTCGGGGCCAACCTCCTTTCTAACAACGTCTTTGGGTTCGTTTATGGGGCGCTCGGGCTTCTGTGGAAGTCAATGCTAAACTTCCCTGGGATGATCTGGATCATCTTCACGGGAGTCACGTCTAACCTTTCGTTTATACCGCTTGCCGTAGTCGCAGGCATCTCCTCCATCGCCTTCATAATTGAGGCGTCGGTGATAATCGGGAACTTCTGGAAGTTCGTGTCCGGGCTACAGAAGACGGACATGGAGAGGGTGGGAACATGACTGCTTGCCCGAATCCGCCGTACTTCCCAAATGGGTCGTGGTGCGGATGGATGACCCAGTTCAATAACGTCTCTGCCACAACGGATCCTGTAAGCGTGACCTTCGGCACCGGTCTCCATGCTATCCCGATTCTGATGCCGATCTTCCTGGGCGCCCTTTATGTTTTCCTGTGGGTCAGGTTCGGCCGCGCGCCTTCGGTGTACAAGTTCATCGGGATAAGCGGGCTGATGCTGGTCATCTCAATAGTCATGGCTGCCGGGGGCCTGGTGCTGAGTGCAGTCCTTAACTTCGGCGTGTTCGCGGCAGCGTACTTCCTGAGCTACCTCTACAACAGGTCGAGGGAATGAAAAGGCCAGCGCCCAAGAGACGGAACATGAACGACTGGGTACTTGCTGACCTGACAGACATCAGCAGGCAGATATTCCAGATCGGGGAGGAATATCGGCTGATGACGCTAGGCAAGGGCAACAAGCCGCGCCATATGAACAAGCACCCCCAGCAGCTCCTAAAGTACTTCTACTTCCTCTATCTCACTGGGTCAAGGCTTATGGAACCCGCCGGAGTGGAACGCGAGAAGCCGAGCATCACCATCTTTAATAATCCCGATGGGGTTTGGGTGCAGATCTCGAAGGTGAACGCAAAGCACAAGGCGCCCAACGGAGTGGACCGGCAGATGATCACCCAGGTCTTCCCCATATTTGACGAATGGGAACAGGCGATGTGGAACCGCATAACGGATGGGGGGACCCAGACCAACATTGACGAGATATTTCAGTTGAAGGACTGGCCCAGCACGAAGCAGGATATTATCTCGGACCTGATAAAGCACAACTTCAAGGCCAACCTTCGCGACCCAAATGGGAAGCTGCACAGGGATACCGGCCTAATCCCTCATATCCTGCGGCACATGAGAACCTTCAACGTGGTAATAGAGAGAGGGGTCCCTGACGCCCAGGTGGTGCGCTGGTTCGGGTGGACCAACAGCAGGATGATATACTACTACGCCAACATGCGGCAGATCCTGGAGGCCAAGAGCCAGCTCGAACTCTTGAAGCGCACTAACCACCTGACAAAGCTTTCGGTGGATCTTGGGAAGGCGATGTCCGGCTACTGATCGGAAAGGACGCGCCCGACCACTATGGCAAGGCCGATGCCTGCAAAGAGCATATCCCCCAGCCTGAACCCTGCCATACCCATCAGGGCCCCGCAGGAGAGAAAGACAATGCCTAGCAGCATGATAAGGCCCCAAAAGTTATTCTCCACAAGGCGCCGCGCAAGGACAGACTTGTAATAGATCCTGACAGCGCGCGCCTGCGCCTGGAACTTCATGGGCTCGCCTGGACTTCTGGTTTTTGGGGCGTTTCCCCTACCCCTTTTGGTTCATTTATGAGGCGGCCGATCACGTCATCCAGGGCTTCCCGTGGATGCGCCTTGAGTTTCTTCAACGCCGCGAGGTGCTCCCTGCTTAAGGAGATAGTGGTATAAGGTGTTGCCACAGCATCACGATTATAAGCTGCTATGCAAAGTTATTTAAAGGCTACTCATGGAAAAACATTGCTAGAAATTACAAGACTGTCTTAACTTTCCCCAATCACCTTAAAAGCCATAGTCTAGTAGGGACTATGGCATCGGTAAATAGGTTTCCATAAGGGGCTGATTCCGAAAGACCAAAAAACTAGGACCCCTTAAAAGGGGTGGGCCTGTTGGTTTTTGAATTGTCTTTTTAAAGCTATGCCTCCTTAACATATACATGGCTGTCCCGGTGGTGGAGCAGAAGTTTATGATGAATCAACCGGAGAGACCGGAGGGACATACAGGCATATCATCCAACCCCAGCGTCAATGTGCCTGCAGAGGCATACGAGACCTACACCAAGATCATAGACCCTGATGCCATTTACCTAAATAAGATGTCCCGCCTCCTTTGGGACTGCTACCTTGTGAAGTCGGAGGAGTTCGACCCAAAGAGTCCGGTGCCCGGATATAAGCTAATAGAGATAGGAGGGAAGGACGTAAAGAAGATGATGAGCTGGGAGGGATACAACACCATAACCAATAACTTTATAATGTTGGTCAGCGAGGCGATCTCCACCAGTGAGTTCGACCAGAAGGAGCTCAACCTAAAAAAGGTTTGCTTTGACGGGGTTTGGGCAATCATCTGCCAGTTGGTAGCGAACTGGGACGCATGGGAGTTCGACGATCCAAACCAGATAATGACGCTGGGCATAGAGATGTGGTTCAACGTCTATGCCATATCAAGGAGGAGCAGCAAGGGTGGGATGCTGCGGTTCCTGACGGACATATTTAAGCACCTTGGAGGCAAGAGGAACCAGGAGGACGAGGAGCGCCACAAGGTGAAGTTCTGGGGCAGGCCAGGACAAGCGAGATGAGATAATGGATGGAGTACCGGGAACAATACCAGAGGCGCCCGCGACGCCGACCATAGACTACCAGGCAGAGCTAAAGAAGGCGCAGGCAGAGCTCGAGATGCACCGGCGCAGCGATGAGCCGCAAGTATTATCTGAGGAGGAATCTAAGAATGAAGAGGGAAAGATGGGTGGTGCCTTTTCATGGATAAGGGAACCCGCAAAATCCTGGGTGATAAAGTACGGCAGCAAGATCCCAAAAACCTTCGAGTTCACTACCGGAAACTATGCTCTCCTCTACAGAGGGAATACCTTTGTGCGCCTGGTCCCGTTTGTCGCAAAAAACGACCTTCTGAGCGACCAGACCTGGGCGGAGTTCCGGCAGCAGACTTATTACAATAAACCTAAAAGCCCGTGGCCCTGGGATTGGGCAACGCATAAAATTTTGTGGATGCCACTTGACAAGGGCCCCGACTACTGCGACAATGTAGGGGGGGGCGGACTTCTCATAAAAGTAGATGAGCACGCAAAGGCGCAGATTCCGATGAGGACAAAGACCACAGAGGAAGAGCGCCAGAAAATTCTAAAAAATAACCGTATGAATGGGATGGCACTGCTGCTCAAGGATCGCCTGCAGAGCTACGAGAAGCCGAAGGCAAATTGGTGGTTCTGGTTCGGGGTTGCGATGATTGTGCTTGTGGGCGCGGTGATAGGGCTGCTTTATGTGCTCTACCCGCATGCCTTCAATAATATCTTCTCGAGCATCGGAAAGAGCTTTGGAGGCCTAACCAAGTCATTCACGCCGCCAGGAGCGACAGGAACTAACGGACTTAGGAGCCCGTAGGTGATTGAGATAGCAGACGCGCAACCAGGAGGGGGGGCACCCGCCCCCCAATCTGCTGGCATAATCTTCCAGCACCACTATGACAGGGAGCTTGAGGCGCAGACGGAGATAAAGCTAATGAACATGATAAAGGCGTTTCAGGAGTGGTGCGTCAGGGAGGTCCGTTTCGTGAATGGGAAGAAATACGTCCGCCCGATAACGGATTCCGAAGCCATCGGGGAGCTTGGGCAGATTTACTCTGAGGTTGGACTTCTCTGCGATGCCTACAAGGAAAAAGACGCAGTAAAGATGATTGACGATTACCTTGAATGGCTCAGCCATCAGCACGAACTTGACGGTCCGAGCACTTTGGCTAACCTCCGATCATTGGCAAAGATAGTGGCAGAGAACCTCAAGAGAAAGCACAGGTTCATGGACAGGATGGAGGAGAAAAAGCCCTGGGACAGGGAAATTAAAAAAAAACTCGAGTTCAATCCCCTGACTCCTGAGGAGGAGGCATTCTATAACAAACTAGAAAAGGAGTGGATAAAATTGGCCTGGTTGCTGACCTATTATGTAGTCAAGATGGAGGGAGATGCCCATATACTGCTTACTGGACCCAACAACTCAGGAAAAACGAATACGGCAACATGCCTCCTCCGAAAATGCAACTGGTTCCTGGTGAACTACTGGAAAGTCACCAAGTACAACGATTTCTGGATTGAGGACCACCCCGAGTGCGCAAACATACCTCTTGACCGTTTCAAGATTCGGAGGGACGTTTATGTAATCCCGAACCCTGAGCAGCTCGAGCTCCGCTTCAACAGCGGGCAGTACCAGTGCATAGACGTCAATGAGGGAATGGAGGCCGCGACGAGCCTGCAGAGCCAGAAGAAGGAAGTGGTGAGCTTGGGCATAAACAGGTTCGTTTCACGGTCCTACCACAACATAGTGATTTGGGAGTATCAGGTACAGCACCGTTCAACCGCCATGATGCTAGAGGGCATGAACTTCTGGATACAGAAGATGAAAAAGAGGCACTTCGTACTTTCAATGCCTTCGAGCCTGGTCAGAAAGAGGGACCCTTATAACTTCCTCAAACTCGACAAATGCGAGGACGATGACGAGATAGGGCGCTGGATGGTCAAGCAGAAGAACTACATACACACATTTAGGGCCCCTCGGCTCAATGCACACAACCAGAAGATATTTAAGCGGTGGTATCACGACCAGAAGGAGCTTGAAAAATCGGCGAAGGAGGTAAGATCAAAGAAAGGCGTTGAGTATGACTTGATGATCCAGAATATCTGGGAGAAGGTCAATGTTAGCCACGTCCTTTCGTACATCGACCTTGAGAGCAGCCTGGACGAGATGGGATACAACAACAATGACAAAAAGGCGTTTATGAGGGACTATAGCAAGTACAACCGCCTAAAGCAGTACGAGAAGTGGAACAAGAAACAGGAGGTCGGGGAGGTTCAAAATGGTCAGTGAACAATTCCAGCAGCAGATGACTATCGCGGCTGCTTACAAGGAAAAGGGAGAGTTCAAGGAGGCTGAGAAGACGTACAGGAAGGCTCTCGGATGCGCTCCGCACGAGGATATGCAGACCATAATAGACCTTATCCGTGAGATGAAGGAAAAGGCCGCGCAGGCGCCCAAGAAGGACCCGAATCGGGCAAAGCAGGAGGAGGCCGGTTTCAAGCTCTATGAAACTACGTTTAAAGACGTTCTCGGATACAAAGGTCAGAAAAGGGTCATAACCAAGAACTTAGAGATAGTGCCCGGAAAGGAGGAGGACTACAGCCAGCTTGACATAAGCAGGTCCACCGGGTTCCTCTTTTACGGGCCCCCGGGGACCGGGAAGACCTGGATGGCGAAGGCGATAAGCGGCCAGTTGAAGATTCCCATGAAGGACGTGATAATCAGCGAGATTCTCGGGAAGTATGTCGGTGAGAGCGAGAAGGCGATAAAAAAGGTCTTCGACGACGCCAAGGCATGCCATCCATCAATCCTTTTCTTTGACGAGGTGGACGCGCTCGCGGCCTCCAGGGAGAGCGCAAACGACTTCACAAGCGCGGACCTGCGGAACACGGTAAACGAGTTTTTGAAGCAGATAAGCGAGCTACATGACAACAAGAGCATAACCGTCTATGTCATCGCTGCCACGAACCTCCCCTGGCTGATAGACTCTGCCATGAAAAGAAGCGGGCGCCTTGAGCACCAGATATTTTTCGGGCCCCCGGGATTCTTTGAGAGGCGGCAGATGTTCAGGTACTACATGGACCTTGAGGGCACCAAGTACACCCTAAAGGCAAACCTCTCTCTGCTGGCGCTGGCGACAATCAGGTACAGTCCTGCTGACATTGAGAAGGTCTGTCTTGTGGTGAAGAAGGCGGCGATAAAGGCCGGGAAGTACGTCATTACCACGGGTGACATACAAAGGGTGCTGAGGGATAAGAACGAAGGGGTAAGCTCACTTGATGAGTGGGTGTTGAAGGCAAAGGACATGTATATAAAGAAGGGGAAGACGGTGGTGCACAAGACCGGTTTCATGGGCCTCAAGAAGGAGAAGGAACGGATTGAGGAGTCCGGGAAGATGAGCGAGGGTGAGATGAAGACCTACAAGCCGCTCATCAACTACATAAAGAGGACAATGCGCTGGTGGACGGTCAGCAACATAGTCAGGAGGATGGCAAAAGGGATATGATGGACAAGCTAAAGATTTTTGCCGCTGCCTGTACCTTGAGTGGCGCGGCTATCGCAATCCTCCTTTACGTCTTCGTTTCCCCGCACATGCCGGGTTATGCTTTGGTGCCTTAGATGGAAGACGAGAAAAAACCCGGATTCATGGACAAGATGATGGCGCAGGCGATGAGCTCCCAACAGAAGGGCTGGGACCACTGTACGGTATGCAGGAAGGCCCTGGTGCCTGGCACTCCGACGAATAAGATGTACGATGACAAGCTGGGCAGCATCACGGTATGCGTGGACTGCTCGCTCCGAGCGATCCTGTTCTATGTGAGGAAGCTGCACGAGGGGGAGGACTGAGAAAATGGCAAAACAAAAAGTGAAACGCGTCGGAGTGATAAAGAAGACCGGCATGCTTAAAGTCGAGAAGGATGAGTACGGCTGCGCCACCTACGTCTGCGACCAGAATAAGGTGAACGCCGTAGCCCATCCCAAGTTCGCCAGCCGGAAGGCGGCGCGGGCGCACATCATGAGGGTGCACCTGCTGTATCCCTATTATGTTGCGTGATTTCATGGCAGAACAAAAACCAGAGGAGAAGAAGGTCGAGCTGACGTTCGACCAGAAGCTTGCGGCGGACGGATGGAGGGCGTACTACATAAGCCACCAGATAACCGACCTGCGGAACCCGGACAAGACCCTCGGCAGCTTCGGGTTCACCGACGCGCACACCCAGAAGCAGGTGATCGTGACGGTGAGCGCCGCGGAGTGGATGAGGATACTGACGGAGTTCGCCAAGCGGCAGGCAGGGAAGGCTTAGGCAGTCGCCAGCCTTTTCAGCTTGTACTTGCGCGGCTTATTCCAGTAGGGAGAGTGGCACTTAGCGCAGGTCTTAGGGGGCCCAGTTTTCTTCCTCCTAGGCGTCTCTCCGCCGCAGCGGTTGCATTTGTCTATCGTGATTGTCATTGTATTATCTTTAGCCATACATCTATTTAAGGATTGCTCACGACTGAATGTATTCCGGCCAAGAGGTATGTTTTTCCAAATCGTATCGGAGAATTTTTAAGCGAGGGGGCTTGCGCCCCCTTCCTTGCCTTGCCCTGCCGTGCCCTGCCGTGCCATGCCCAGCCCAGCCGCGCCACGCCGCGCCAAGTATCATCTAATCACCTTGTACCTCCGCGCCAGATACAACTTCACCATCTTGTAAAGGTTCTCGTCGCAAATCCAGCAGAGGTCTATCTTCTCTACCCTTTTGCCGAACCTGAGCGTCGCGGTGCCGACCTTAATCCTTGACCCGCACGCCTCGCATATTTTCATCCATTCACCATAATGGCCCTTTCGGGCCCCTTGCCTTGCCTTGCCTTGCCACGCCTGACCTCGCCTTGCCTCGCCTAGCCGCGCCAAGTATCATCTAACTCTCACCTTCCCATAACAGTAAGGGCAGGTAGCGTAATAGGGGTTCTTCCCCTTGTAATCCCATTTATTGCCGCAGCGTTTGCATTTCAGTTCCATTCGATCTCCGGTTTTCTATCAACCTTCATATCTATATACCTAGAGGGGGCGAAAGCCCCCTCCCTTGCCCTGCCAGGCCGAGCCATGCCTCGCCTAGCCGCGCCAAGTATCATCCCACCTTCTTTATTGATTTAAGGAGGAACCTGCCGAAACGTGGGCGGAAGTCTCCGAGACCGACATACATCCCCGCATACTCTATGACTTCCTTTAGGCGGTTCATAGGAATATAGTCGTCTGCCAAGACCAGGACGCGGAACTTGCTCGACCATTTGTCGAATCTGGCCCTGTATCTTGTGTTCCTCATCCGGGTTGCTGGATTCTTGACGCCCATCTTAAAGACTGACGCCCCGCCTTCCCCACGGTCCACCTGCTCCAAATCCTTTATTATCTTGCCATTGACGTAAAATGGCAGCATTTCCTCAGTTATGGAAACGCTGGACTTGAAGTATTTGGTTGCCGTTGCCCTCCCTGTGACCTTGAAGTTCTTTGAGGCTTCTATGAGGCAGCTCTCTACATTTATGCTTGGGAGAAATACACCAGCATCCTCATCAAAGTATATGGTCTTGCGCCATTCGTCGGGATCGCCTTTTATGGCAGCTCCCCCCTTTTTCCTTCCGCTATCGTCATCCATCCCGATTGCCTGCCCTCCATGGTGCAGCATTGATGAGAGACCTTCTATTTCGATTTCGTATGTTGTTGGCATATTCATTCACCTTTTTTATCATCCTGTCCTGGCTTCGGGAGCCGCGGGAGCCTGAATTTTGTGTCCGCGCCAAGCGACTTCCTGGTCCCTATGATTGTTGCGAGTATCGGTTCGACCCGCTGCGCTGCGATGGTGGCGACTACCCTCTCTCTTTCTGTGAGCTTTGTCAGGTCGGTGTTCAGAAGTATATCGACTGCCTGCCGGGCCCTCCTCTCCGCTCTTGCCATCTCCTTTCTCGTTAGCCTGACGTGCTCCTTCGGTTCCACAATCCGGTAGCCCTTATTTATTATGTTCTCAAGGGCCTTCTGTCTCTGGTGCAGCATCTCTTTCTTAAACTTCTCAAAGACATACCGCTTGTTTGTCCTTATGTCCCCTCCCTTTGGCAGAAATTCATTTAGCTGCGCATACGTCAGTATGCTGCCGGACCCCAAATCCTCGAATTCGTCAAAAAGGTCTTTCCATTCAAGGCTTCCTTGTGGTTTTGCCATGACATCACATTTGTTGTGTAGATATATAGATAGGTAGATATAAATACCTTTCCATTTATTCCCATTACTAGAGTACCGGAATCCCCTCTGTCTCGGCCTTTGCCTTCAACATCGCCCAGTTCGCGCGGTTCACCTTGAGATGGCAGGTGTGGCACAGCCACAGGTCATTGTCAAGGTACTCCGCGTACCTTCCGCACTTCATGCCGGACGGCATGATTCCCTGGCACCGATATACCCTTGGTTTCGTTATCCCTTCCATCCAAACTCCTCAAGCGCTATGCGACCACCTTGACCTGCAGCGTGCAGGTGCATTCCTTTATGGGCTTCCTGCAGCGGTAGCAGTTCGACCTCCTTCCAGAGTAGTAGATCTTGGAGCCGCACGAAGGGCAGTGGTCAGTCATTCTACCTCCTCGTGCCTTGGCAGCGTGAACACGCCTTGCCTTGGCTGGGTTATCTCCCCTATCTGCAGCAGGTTGTTCATTACCTGGTCGATCTCCTCCCTGGGCGCAAATCTGAGCAAATCGCAGTGGTATAGGAAGGCCCATGGGCCTTCGCTGGTTTCCAGGCGAGCGCCCTGCTCGGCTTGTCTTATTAAGTCTAATATGGATTCATTAATGGTTGTGAGTGTCCATGTGCTTGCATTATCATTTTGAGGTTTTATGGCAGCTTTGGCATGATTATTTTGGGTAATTCCTTGGGTTTGGGCTATTTCGGGGTTTTTTGATGGCAGCTTTGGCATGTTTGGCATGTTTTCTGATATCCCTTTAATATTTTCATTTCCCGCTAGATTTGGCGGAGATGTGGTTTTCCCTGCCAAAGCTGCCAAAGCTGCCAAAGTAGGCTGAGACTGTCTTAGTTTTTCACCCTTCGTAAAACAGTAAAGGTTCCTGGAGGCCCTATCTGCATCCTTGAAGTCCAATCTGATGCCGTTGAACTCCCTACCTTTGTAAGTATCAAAGAGCTTCCCGAACCGCATCCTTGCACTGGCCTCATCAACCCCCCACCCTAGATACCCGAACAACCCTGAAAAGTCATTCTTCTCATCGTTCGCAAGTATCTTTGCCACGATCTCTTTCTTTGCAATCCATTTACCCTCCCCCCATTCCTCGTAGGCCAACTCGAAGAGGGAGCGCATATCCTGTTCGTCCTTATCCCCTCCCACCTCGTGCCCATTGCTGTTTGGTACGCAAGGATTCCCCAACTCTGCCGTCTCCATGATGCCCCCCACAACCCTCGCCCATTCCGGGAAAGAGGTAAAGGGCACTGACCCAGCAGGCATTCCATGGTCCACCCAATTCTTAATGAGCGCATAGAGCGCGCTCACGACCTCGCTTCGGTGTTCCAAAACCCATCCATGGAGGTCGGGCTGCTTGAAGGTCCTCTTGTTCGGGTCCTCATCACCAAAGAAAAGCCTGATAAAAAGGCACCGTGCCGCAAAGTCAGGAGTATAAGTAGTCCCACTATTGCAGCTAATTGAGGTTTCAATCGTGTTCGGGCCCCGATATGTATCGTTCTTCCCGAGTATTCGATCGTCCCACCATTGGGCCGTCACCAGGCTTTCCAAGGCCGGGGAGTTGATAAATCCCTTGTTGTTCGACGAGTGTATCCTGCGGCGTCCGCTTCGCAATGTAGAAAGGATCTTCTTCCTGAACTCGTCATCGCGCGTCTCCTTCTCGGTAGCAATGGGAGGATCCTCCACCGCGCAGCCCTCATATATAATCCCAACAATCCCAGCGAGGTAGTCCTTCCCTGCGCGAGGTCGGTTAGCCTCATAAAAAACCAAAGGGACGCGTGCCGCCTCGTTGGAGTACATACCTCTGCACATTGGGGTAAGCATGGCCGCGAGCGCGTTTATCTTGTCTCTCACTCCGACAAAGCAAAAGTCACAGAGGATACTTTCAAGAATCTCCTTCGCTTTATCCAACGTCATTGATTCATCAATCTTCGGCGCATCGGGAGGCAGCCAGGACAGGAGCACAGGGTCATAGCCGAATTTTGGGAAAACAAACTTACCGTCAACCAGGTGCGGCATGGGCACGTTGAATATCCTCTCTATGACAGGCATCTGCAGCCTGAACTGGTCGCTTGCGAGCGTGGCGTCGGCGTGACCCGGAGAAACGCTCTTCTCCCTAAACTTTGTCTCTCCTGTTTCTTCGTTGACGTGAAGCATCCCCGGTGTCATATACCTATCTAACAAAGTAATAAATTCGGTATTTTTGACAGGAAGAAATTGCAAAACGCGCGTCTCCTTTTTGTTTACTGGTTTGATCTCAAGCCGGACTACGCTACGGTCGGCTGGCCGGTAAAACAACACATTCTTCTTTCCCATGAATTGCCCAACCGCCTCCGCAAAGCTACCTATCGACCTGCCAAGTTGCGGCAGCTGGATTGTGGGCTTCTCTTGATTCTTCGCCTGAGCCTCCCAATCTATACCAGTGTCGCTCATTATGCCACCTCGCTGGAAACCACACCTTTTAAGGTGTGGAGGAAAGCGAGCAAGTTTTCTACATCTTCCTTAGTTAATCCGATACTCACAGATTCTTTTGTTTTATACGATTCTGCATAGAACCCAACCTTTCCGTTTTTTAATTCTACGAATCTGATTCTTGCAGTTTTTCCCTTCAATTCTAAATTCTGTCGCAGTCTGGTAATATCCAAATCTTCCATTACATTTTCTAATTCTATCGTATTCAAATCTTCTGGTTCGACTACGACTTCTCTGATTTGCGAAGTTTCTATCGGGCAATAGTGTTCCCAATTTTTCTTATGATGGAAGGTATGGGGATATTTTAGATTAAGTCCTCCGCATTCAGAGTTGCATCGTTCTATCGGTTGTTTGCAGAATTTGCATCTTTTTTCTTCGTCCATGTCAATCCCTTTTAATTGCGCTGCGCTGCTGAGAAACCGCATCCTTTAGGGTGCGGTAGTTCATTCGACCACCGCCCAGTATGCGCAGTCATCGCTGACAATCAGCTTCTTTCCAAGCCGGTCCTCAAGTGCGTGTGTTATCAGGTTTACAGTATCCCCCATCCCTCCTGCCTGTAGTTCAATGGGTATATAAACGATTGAATCTTCTTTAAAGAGGGAAAGCAAATGCTCTAGGTCTTTCTCCGTAAAGACAAAAACCTGGCGTTCCTCCTCTTTCTTTTTAACAGCTTCGTACTCCTCTCCTATCGGGGTGAAGCTAAGGCAATGGCAGGTCTCGCAGTTCAACATCTCGAGAGTTATGTTGGCCTTTGAATTTTTCAAAAGGAGGTCTTTGGTTTCGCCACAGATCGTACATTTCAGAACTATGGTCTTCGGGTATCCCTTCATCTTCCCACCCTCGCTTCTTTAACGCTGTCCAGGGCGTCGAAGGGTATGATCTCCTGTTTGCCGTCCGCGTACTGCAGGACGATATATTTCTCCGTGATTTTCAAAAGCAAGCCGTACTTCTTGAAGCCATCTTTCTTGATGACCAAGACCTGTTTCCCCTCCAATGACAATGCCATCAAACCAACCTTAGCATCTACCTTTCAACCAAAACCTATAAAAGCACTGCGATTCCCATTTTGACACTTCGCTCCTCCGCCTCCAGGCCCCTGGGGGCCCCGAGACCTCGGTCGTGCAGCTCCTGAGCCTGAGGGGGGTCATTTCAAAACCCCGTCGCTGAGCTCCGGCGTTTCATCGGCTGGAGGAAGTCGAATTGTTTTGATACGCTGTTTGTATTCTTGCCATCCTTCTCTGCTAAAACCTTCTTCTAAATCCGTTTCAAAATTTTTCTCTAAATCGTTTAGTATAGAGTCTTGTCCAGCTTCAAATGCTTCCTGTAAACTTATCTTGTTTCTATGTCTAAGCCAATTCAGGAATTTTAATTTTGGATTTTTGTTGTTCATCCTCTCACTCCTCCTTATCGAAAACTCTGTCGCCCTGCTCCGGCGTTTTATCAGACACCCCGTGCTTGGCTTTGAGGGCTTGATATGACTTTGCGCTTATCTTTAAGTTTACAGTATCTCCCCGTGAACTTGTTTGATACCATATCTTCTCAAGCTCGGCGAAGATTTCCCTTGCGGTTTTCTCCCGCTCGGAGGCTCTAGCTTGCTCGGTAAATATACGCTCGGCATCATTAACTGCATCGGTAGCTTTACCAAGAGGAAGCATGAGAATAGTGTCATGCCCTGTTATCTCCTTATGGTTCTCTGCTTCATCATCTGACATTATTACCCTCCCGCAACTATCGCAATAAACTCGGCAACTGCTTATTAGCTCTCTCATTATTTTTTGGTAGCCTGTTCGGTTGTCCATGGTCTCACCCCTATTTTTTATTCCAGTTTTTCCCGTCCTTAAATGCTCTGTAGCATAATAGCTCAATCTGCAAATTGTTCCAAATATAGGTATTCCGTGGAAAGCGCATTATGACATTTCTCCAATTCTGATAATCCGTGTCGTTTTCAGCATCGTCTAGTATTGTCATCTAATCCACCTTCTCGGCTGGGAGGTATTTCTGCTCGATTTGATATGCGATGCCTTCCTTTATGGTTTGAGCTATCTCTCCAATAAGTTTCACTTGCTTTGCTCCCTTCCTAGTTAGCATCAGAGCCGCTTCAGCCTTTACCCTGTATGCTTTTATGTCTGCAAGTATGGCCTGGGCGGTTTGGGCTTCCTTGTCATCTAGCAGCTCTGCCAGGCTCTTTGAGCTGATTGTGAAGGTAAGGTCGCCTGGCTTCTTCAGGGCTTCCTTTATCTCTTTCCATGTTGCTGGCAATAGAATTATAGGGACTGCTATCGCCAGAAACAAATAAGGATGTGTAGTTATCCACAGCCAGATTTGTGCATTTGTTGGTAGTTGCATTTCCTCATCTGCTTGTTTGTGCTTGTTTAGATACCCCGTCCTTTAGGGCGGGGTTCTTCATTAGCAAGACCCCAGAGAAACCCCGTTGTTCACGGCGGGGTGTGAATGGGGCGCAAAAAACAAGGTCTTCTGCATCTTGCTTTTTATCGCCTTTATCACCGACTGCCTCTTTTCCTGCTTCGATTGTTCGTCTATGTATTTCTTTATCTTGTCTTCGCTGATGTAACCAGCGGTTGAAACGTAATATCCGTCAGCCCATAGGGAGGTTGCGAACCTTGTCTTTGTCCCCATCTCCTTCTTTAGCTCTGGGAATATGCGCCTGAGCTGGATTGAGGTAACGCCCTTTAGCTGGTTTGCGACCTTAGAGGCTGGTGTGGATGGAGGCACGGAAACGAATAGGTGGATGTGGTCGGGCTGCGCCTCGTATGCCAATACGCCCCAATCGTTATCTGCGCAGTTTCCCCTGATTATCTCCTCCAATATCTCCTTCCTCTGCCGTCCTACCAAGACTTTCTTCCTATACTTGGGAATCCAGACCATGTGGTAATTGACGTTATACCTCGTATGCGCTCCGCTTCTTAGGGTTGAGAGGGTCTCCTTTGACGGCTCTTGGTGGTGGGGATATAGGTTTCTCATAGCGCATAACCTCTGCAAAAGTGATATGCAAAATTAGGACTGCATGAAGAACGTCCGCAGATGCACTTAGTCGCTTTGTGCTTCCTCTTCGTGTGTTCTATGTTTTGGCACTTCATCTATACACCCTGATAACTGCCAGCTTGACCTTCTGACCCTTCCTTATCTTTAGGAGTTCGACTATCTCCTTTGGTATGGTCGCCCTGTTGAGGTCTTGGACTTCTGCGATAAAGGTTTCTTGTTCGGTCATGTTTTCACCTGTTCTGCCTGTGCTGCCATTTCCTTCGCCCTGTTGGATTGTGCGTATCCGCTTGAATCGCTGACGTAACCTATTACTCTTGTTACAGAGAAGTCGTCCCCTCCAATATCCGCAACAACCTCGCTGTAGATTTTCCCATCATGCCCTTTCTTGTTCCTGAAAGTAATCCGCAGGGCTATGTTGCCTTCCGCTATCAGTTTCTCCCATTCTGCCTTGGGCTTGAATCCTTGATTTCTTGTCATTCAATCTCCTCGTATCGGCAATCTACACACAGACCCCTTACTGCGTCTTCTGAACCACACACAACACATTTGTCGTTTGCCATTAGAACCACCTTTTCTCTCTACAGGTTCGGCAAGTGTTCATCCCGATTGAGCTTCCGAACTTCTTATCGAAGTCGTGGGTATGTTCCTTTAGTTCGCTTAGGGCGACTACCCTGTTTCTCAAGATGCGGATGCCTCTGTTCACCTGCTCTATCTCCACATCTTCCGCTTTGTAGAATCTGCGTATAGAATCTATCACCTCTTCTATGTCGTGTAGTGCTTGGGATAGTTCTAATGCCGTCATGTATTTTCGGTCTGTCTGACCAGTTATCTCGTCTTTGTAGGTTTGTTCCTGCATACAATCACAATATTCTTATGAACCTTCTAATATATATACCTTTGTATTAGTTTGTATTTACTTGTATTTCCTCTCTCTGTTAGTCAGTTTGATTGTTAGTGTATCTCCCGTGGCGTATCCTTGCCTTATCAGCCATGAGAACGCCTCTTCTAATGCTGACATTCCACCCGAATAAAAGTCAAACTTCTTTGACTTGTTGGGATAGTCCTGTTTCCCGAACTGGTTACACAGGTCTATAATCACCTCTGCTGCTTGGTTTAGGACTATCTCTCTGACTTCGATTTCCGCATCCTCATAGTCCCTTTGCACCATGCGACCTATCCAGTAGCCTTTTCTTTTTTCCTCTGATGAATCCAGTCCAAGATAGATTCTTCCTATGTCATCTAACGCTGATGGCTTGAGTGCCTTTTGTTCGTATTCTTTTGATATTTCTCCCATAGTGTTCACCTGTTTGTTTGTGCTTGTTTAGATACCCCGTCCTTTAGGGCGGGGTTCTTCATTTTTGTTTTTTCGAAATCGGGGCATCGGGTTCACCTATATATATTCCGGTTCTTTCGGCTCTGGGTTGGGCATCTCCTTCTCTGGCTCTGGCTTTTGGCATCCGCACAGTCCACCCGAACCATTGGAGTATCCGCAGCTTCCTGTCTTTTCTAAGTTCTTTACCTCCTTCTTGTGCCTCCAGCTTCCATCGGGGTTCTTGGAGAGCGAGTGGCCTTCCCCAAATACTCCATTGCACCATTGGCATCTAGGGCTTCTCATCCCCTCGCCCCCTTATCGCTTCGCTCCGGCGTTTTATCGGGACTCCACTGCTTTGACATTGCCATCGCAATCCCAGATAATGTTCTACTTCTGTTTTTCCATCTATCTACTGATGGTGGCTCTTTCCAAACTCTACCTTTTCTTCCTTTAACAATTCTTGTAGGTTTCAATAAAGGAAGGTTCTTTAACCATAAACAAGTTGCCTTTGTTTCTGGATGGCCAAATTGCCACGGTTGTATTATCTGGTCAGGCTTCCTATAAACCGAGGACATTATGGAAATCGGATTTTCAACTGCAATCTTCCTTATTGGTGCATTTACCAATTTCATAAAAAACGCTATTGCCTGCTTCTGTTCTTTCTGTCTTTCTTTGAACCATCTTGCCCCTGAAACTGCCAGATATGTGCAGGGTGGATGGAATATTGCAGCATCCCAACCATCGTTCAAATGTCTCAATACGTCGTCTTGAATATGCTGTCCAGGTCTTTCTGATTCCAAAAGGTCGCAACTCCAAGCATCCCATCCTTGTTCACTAAACGCATCCCTGACAATACCGCTAAATTCACAGCCTATCAGGATTCGTTGTTGCATCCTCTCACTCCTCCTTATCGAAAACTCTGTCGCCCTGCTCCGGCGTTTTATCAGACACCCCGTGCTTGGCTTTGAGGGCTTGATATGACTTTGCGCTTATCTTTAAGTTTACAGTATCTCCCCGTGAACTTGTTTGATACCATATCTTCTCAAGCTCGGCGAAGATTTCCCTTATCCTCTGGTCGCATTTTTCCTGTTCCTCTGTTCTGGCTTTGTCTATCATCACCTTGTTAGCATAGGCATTTTTGTCTGCCATTACTTTGGCTCGCTCGTCGGCTCTGGCTTCGTCTAACATAGCATTTATGCAAGGCATATCGGCATGAGGATGACATTTCTTCTCTTTTTCGATTATCTCTTCGTTGTTCATTTTTCCACCTTCTCGGCTGGGAGGTATTTCTGTATGAATTTATGGAACTTAATTTGTAAATCAAGTGGTGTGGGTGGCTCGCCTTGCTGTCCTATATCAAGCCATCCATCAGAATCAACCCACTTTTCAGATTGTTTATCGAAGTCTGCAAGTATGGCCTGGGCGGTTTGGGCTTCTACCTTATGTTTCCATTCTTTTGCTCTCGATTCTATCACTATATCGCAAAGTGTTCTTTCTTTTTCTGCTCCTGCCAGAATGGCCTCGTGGATTGCCTGCCTGAATATCTCCTGCTGTTTATCATAGCTGTTGGCGGTCATCATCGGTTCGTTGTACTTCTCGAAAATCTCCTCCTCGGTTTTTGATGCCTCGGTTTTGATTGTTGTCATGGTCTCACTCTTTTTTCTTCGCCTTCATCAGATGTCTCTTGACCAGCTTCTCAAGCTCGGCGTTTAGATGGTCTTTAGCCGCCGCCGACCTCGCCGCCGACCTCGCCGCCGACCTCGCCGACCACTCCGCCGACTCTGCCGCCGCCTCCGCCGCTGACCACGCCGCCTCCCCCGCCGACCTCGCCGCCGACCACGCCGACCTCGTCGCCGACCACGCCGACCATGCCACCGACCCCGCCGACCCCGCCGCCTCCGCCGCCGAGCGATTTTTCTCCGTTGGCGACTTGATGTATCTCTCTGCTGCCTCTATCGCATGTCTGGGGCGCTTGTCGTCTGGGTATTTGTCCTCGAAGTTCTTTAGGCAGCTCCGTGCCGCTATGCAGGCGAACCTCACTGCGACCGCCTTGGTGTCTATCTCCTTTACGAGCCGCATCTCTTGGGCCACGAACTTGTCGTCCTTCTCGTGAATCACCTTCCCCTTTGCCTCCACTATGAACCACCGGTCGCCGTAGACGTACTTGAGGGACTGGAGGGGCGTCAGGCAGGCGTGGAATCCGGCCTCGCACATCACAAGCTCGCCCTCGTGCCTGTACCACTTCCCTAGCTTCCATTCGTGGTTCCCGTTCTTGGAGCGCATCTTGTCGGTGACGAACTTGTACCCCAAAACTCTTTCCTTATTGTTTTCCTTTGGCATCGAATCATCGTTTAATGGTAGAGCGCACCTTCATGCACCCGAAGCATATCTGCGTCAGGGCGTCGTGGAAGGTGGAGTATATTGCCTGCTGGGTGTGCTTGCCCTCGCAGGCCTGGATGTGGCGCCTTACGTCCGAGACTTCGGGGCAGTATTCGTATTCCAGGGTTTTGGTTGTCATCTAATCACTTAGCGTTCCTCTCCCTGCACCCCTGGCACCTGGCCAGGAGGTCCTTGAGGGAAGCCTCCCTGTCTATCCTACTCTCCTGGGGAGTCCTCTGGAGCTCTGGGAGGGGGCTGCGGTGGGCGTAGCCCCTCGCCTCCATCTCCCTGGCCAGGGCGTCGTGGCGGGCCCGGAGGGAGTCCGCCTCCAGGAGGTTGCGGTCCAGGTAGCCCTGCACCGGCTTGCCCCTGTTGATCGCCCCCACGAACATGTGGGTTTCCACATGCTCGCCAAGCAGGTGTTTCCTGCATAGGATTCTTGTATCTACCATCCACATCCTCATACTCTCGCCCTATTTGCCGGTCTTCCCTCTGGCTTTGACCCATGTATTAAGAAGGCCACCCCCCAGCCCCAGTGGTCCAGGCCTTGCATCTTGGGTTTCATTTCGTTGTCACCGCTTTGCCCATACGGCTGCTGGTCTAATTAGTATTAGTATTGCAATCTCAAAGTAAGCAATGAACTGGGTTAATCCAAAGATTACGCTTGCAGTTGAGGCTATTACAAACACTGATGATAATATTGGGGGCAATAAGTATTCATATATGTAGAAGTTATCTATTCCAACAAGTCCTATCAAAAATAGAAATACCCCCATTATGAACCACAGCATACCTTCCAAATGCCATTGTGGAGCAAATTGTTTTTCTGGGTATTGTTCTAATGCCCTTTCAAATCTTGAAGTTTTTGTCATCAGCATAACCTCATACTTTGAAGTAGGCGCTTGAAGTATTAACCACATAATAATGGTATGTTGTTTCTTTGTTTTCTTGCCCTACGACGTTCCGGCCAACTAGTGCCTTCTCGCTCATCCTCTCGCCCCGTTCTCATAGCTCTTGAGGTCCTCGATCAGCGTCGTCGCCTGGATGCGGTTGAGGGTCTCAAGGGTGTACTCCTTCCCAAAGAGGTTCTTCACGAACTCGTCGAGCGAGACCGCCACTTTCTTCCGCGCCTCGGCGTCCTTGTGGAGCGCCTTGGCGTAGTTCACCTGCTTCTCGGAGATCTTCGCCTGAGGCTGTCCCTTGGGCTCGGTCTCCTCGCCTATCTCCATCTCCTCCTTGCTGAGTACCCCTCCGCCTACAAGGTTGGCCACTGCGCGGTTGGTCGCCCTCGTCGCGGCCTTGCTCTCAATGTTGTGTATGGTCCCTTCTATGCCGCCGCGCTTGAACTCCGAGCGCGAGCACGACGCGGAACCTTCGGCATACCGTATGTGGTCCGGCAGCCATGCGCGGGCTATGACATGCACGATGTAGTCCTGCTCAGTGGCGATGCGACTTATCTTGGTTATCTCAGTAGAGAGATTGAAGGCGAGGGCGATCTTGGAGAAACCCGACCGCGTTATGGCGAACTTCCCGCTTATCTCAACCTTATCCTTTCCTGACTCGAGAAGGGTGGACTTGATGGTCTCAAAGGCATCCATAGCCTTTCTAGCCCTCTCCACGTCGGGTATAACTATGCCCGAGACTCCTGCCACGGCGACCGCCGCGGTTTCCGGCTTGCGATCCGGTGACGCTTCGTTGTTGTTCATCTAATCAACTATAACCATAAGGCCAGACCAAACGGTGTGTGGTCTAAACGCGGTCTGGCCCTCCCCCTTCCCAAGACGACCATTGGGTGAAACTACCAAGAGAGAAAAGAGAGCGTTCATTCATTCCCCAAGAGAAGGAGATAAGATGTGCCGGCAAAAAGCAGCATCATCCCCAAATATAGCGGGGTGCTCCCAAAATGCCCCACGCCATAATCCAATAATCCTAGAATCCCAATAATCCCAGTCACGAGGATAAAACCCGCTGCATCAATCTGTATCTCTTCGTGGCCCAGGGGGTCCATGGCATTACCTCTTTACCGCATTCAGTATGTCCCTTTCCGCGCTTTCTATTATCTTCGAGATCGCTTCCTCCTTTGTCGCAATCTGATGGGCGGCCTGGTATATCTTCACCAGGCGGTTCACCTTTTCATTCATCCTTATTGTTATGGTAGGCATCCTTTGCACCTTCTACAATAGCTTACAATAAGAAGCTATATAAAGCTATGTCCTACACCCTGTGTACTAAATGCCAAGTAAATCAAAACGCCCGAAAAGTCTTTTTATATCCTTTTTCCGTAAGGCTTCTCATGGACGTAGAAGAGGGGGCGCGTAAGCTCCTGGTTCTTGTCGTAATCGGGGTGGCCCTGGTTATCGCCATAGGCGTTAGCTACACCAACCAGATCAACAACAAGACCCAGTTGAACCAGTACGCGACCTCAGCCAGCAACAACGCCATCATAGCCAACTACTCTACGAACGCCGCGAACATAGCAAACACCGGAGGTACGAATGCGAACTACGCATACTACATCCTGTTTGCCGCGCTGATCATAGCAGTAGTCATCGGAGCTCTGGTGACGGCAGCCGCAAGAAAGATGGGCTGAGAACGGAACGGATGGGGCCGAAGACCCAGTAGTTCCGTACGGTTAAAGGAAGAAGGAAAAAACAAAAAAAAACTGATACCATGGACGTCGAAGAGGGAGCGCGTAAGCTTCTTGTGCTGGTCGTGATAGGGGTAGCCCTTGTCATAGCCATAGGGGTCTCATACACCAACCAGATCAACAACAAGACCCAGCTCAACACCTACGCCACTTCCAACGCAAACAACGCCATCATAGCCAACTACAGCACCAACGCTGCAAACATAGCGAACACAGGGGGCACGAACGCCAACTATGCTTACTATATCCTGTTTGCCGCATTGATAATCGCTGTGGTAATAGGGGCATTGGTGACAGCCGCATCTAGGAAGATGGGCTAATCGGCATTTAGCGGGGCCGAAGACCCGAGGATGCCGTTCTCTAATCCTTGAATTGTGCTTTTAACTTTTTGCATTGATTATTACTAAGATGTAGATGGACATTGCCTTCGCCGCAGTCTTTGTTTTCGCAGCAGTCCTCACCTTCTACTCAGTTATGACCATCGAAGAGGACATGAACGAAAAGTCCTGGCGCCCGATTTTCGTCCTTGCCTTCGCTGCTGTGGCATGGCTGACCTCCATCGCACTCCTTGGGGTTCCGATCTCGACTACGGTCTATTACCCTAGCTACACCATCAGCGCCGGAGGCACAAGCGTAGTGATACCCGCATACACCGTCACCCAGACGAACCAGACGCCGATACCCATCTGGGGACTGAATGAATACCTTGTCTTCGCTTCCGCGATGGCGGCGATGTGCTTCGTGATGCTTGTGATGTACATGCTCGGCAAGACCGCGCAGGAGGTCTCCGATACCGTTCACAACATCGCCAACGGTGGCTAAGATGGAAGAGAAGCGGGCAAAGGCGATCTTCGTGGTAGCACTCCTCATCCTTGCCATCCCCATTGGGTTCTCGCTCTACAATAAGGCGCAGATCGGACAGACCAATTACATTGTTCTGCCTCCCTCCAACACTCCCTCCTACACCTTCAACGCCCCCCTCTATCTTTTAACTTCTTTTATTCCCATTCCATCTGTCAATAATGGTATCGCAATTCCTCCATCAAGCGGCACTATCAACGTAATTACAACAACAGGAAGCCCAACATTATGGCTTTGCGGGGCTGCCTCCAATGGATTTGGGAGGGCAGGGGTCATAACTTCTTACGTCCAGGATGTATCTGATGGAGATGTGGGTGTTGCATTCGCAGGACATCAATACGGAAATGGATGTTATACCAGCCAAGTGGGTGGCGGTATAGGAGGAATAGCAGGGGTAGCCATAGGGTTAAATAATGGGATAACACCATATGTTTCCAATGTTTTTGGACCAGGAAGCCCTACCACATCAGGTTCCTTATCATTTCCCACTTCCAATTCTTTTGTAGCCATAATTGTTTCATGCGGAGACGGAGCATGTGATGGTGTGTATGGTAGCATAACAGTTCCTTCTGGATGTATTCAGCAACAGCTTGAAGATTTTGATGGTAGAGAAACATCTGCATTATACACCTGTAATTCAATAAGTGGAACAAAAACAGTGACGGTAAGTAGTGCTGCTAGTGCTGAAATGGCGTTAGCTTCCTATACGTTTACAGGGTATTCAGTAACCAGCAATGTTATTTCATTAAACTTCACCTCACCCCTCGCCCTGGTCGGCAACGCCCTCGGCTGCCCGACCTGTGGAAGTGGGGGAACAACATACACAGCAGGCAACAACATCGCCATCAGCCCGACCAACGTAATCTCTCTCTCGGTTCGGGGCAACACGATAAACGGGGCGGTGGCCTACAACAACAACGGAGTGCTTAACGAGACCAATGCCCTCACTTTCAACTACGGGGCAACAAACCAACTAACGATAGGCGGACTGACAAGAATAGGCAACCTTGCAGGGCAGACCACCACCTCAATGCAAACAACCAACTCATTCACCTTCGGCGTGGGTGACACTATGAATTTCTTTGCCGGAAACGGAGGAAGACCGGCGTCGATGACCCTGGATTCAAAAACAGGTTCTTTTACCCTGCAAGGGTACAACATCTATGGCTTTGCAAATGGGGCATCAGGGCAATATTTCCGTATAAATGCCACCGACATCCAGATGGGTGACGTTGATGACCAGCAGTATCTAGGCAGCGAGTTCGCCGTGGATATGGACAGCCCATCTCCGTTATATGGGGACATCTATATGAACACGAGTCTGGACGGGTATCTCAACGTGGGCAATGACTTGTTCATAAACGGGAATCCGGGGATAACCCAGAATGGGCTATTGCAGACTACGGATGGGATAGCAACAGCCTACAACCCCGCCTCCGGCTCCATGTACGTCTACACACTTGGCGCAGGCAGCAACTCCATATACATAGCTGCAACCGACACTTTCAACACCCTAAACAATGGGATAACCGCAGGCATCACCAGCAACGTGGTCTTCCAGAACGCCAACGCCCTCAAGATAAGCCGCCCTGGCCTCTACCAGATAAACTGGGACATCTCGGTGGAGATAGCAGCCGCAAACCAGGAAGCCGAGTGTTCGGTGGCGATAAACCATGTAGTAAACAACACCATGTCCGCCCATACCGAGCAGGCCGACTCAGGCAGGCCATTCAGCATGGGGGGGACAGGCCTGATAAACCTGAAGCAGAACGACGTGGTGCAGATAGGGTGCCTCGAACACACCGCAATCCACAACATCGAGGTCGACCACATGACCCTTACAGCAACACGAGTAGGGTGAGACCATGAAGTTCACAACCAGGGTAATCAGGGAGGGCGATAAGATATTCCATGATCTAGACGCCAAGTACGCAAACGAATCTCCCTCGATTTTCGTGATGCTCGGCATAATTGCGACGTATGTCCTACCCTTGGCCGTATTCAGGGCAGCAAGGAAGGCGATAGCATGACCACTAAGGAGATCCAGCAAAGGAAGGCCCAGAACAGGGATACCCTCCTCCGCCACACGAGGGAGTTCTACCAGGAGAGGCCCTTCTGGACGAGGGACAAGACCAACGGGCTCCTGGCGGTGATCGCCATAGGGGCCTGGGTGATGGTGGACTCCTGCGTGGCGAAGCACAGGGCCCAGGAAGTCCCCCAAGGCATAACGCTCAGGCATGAGTAGCCTTTAAATAGATATGTGGCTAATAATAACATAATGGTAATGCCATGGGAAAGAAAAAGGATACCCGAAGCGACATCGAACTTGCTGCCGAAGGCGCAGCCAACATCTACAACGCAGGCAAGCAGGGAGTCCGTCTGTTCAAACGGGGGTTGGGCTTCATCAAGCCGAATGAGCAGAGGAAGGTTGAGAAGCTGAGGGCGCAGGTTTCCAATCTCGCCATGGAAAAGAAGGCGCTGGACGAGGCATACCGATTAAGGAAGGCCAAGGAAAAGCTGGAGCAGGAGATACGGGAAAAAAAGAGGCCGCCTGAGCTTTCTTATGCGTGATGGGATGGACAAAGAAATAGAAAAGAACTATAACGACCTTCGCAGAATCCATGCCAAGCTCAGGCCCTATTATGAATCCCCTGCCCAAATCACATGGCTTAATGATGCTTTCAAGATGATGGAAAACATAATGCTAAAGGCAGATAAAAAATATGATGCCGAAAAAGAAAAGAAACTGGCGATGGCATGAGCGATATAGGAGCGACAACCGCGGCAGGAACGGGGACGGCCCTGCAGGCTGGCTACGGCGCCATCGAGATGCGCGCCCTCAACTCCGCCACCAAGTCCAGGAGGAAGCGAAAGCGGAAGGCCAGAAGGAAGAGTTATGCGTGAAAACATGACCGACAAATGGATCCAAGGGAGCATAAAGCACAAGGGCCGCGTCCACCGAGACCTGATGCGCCTCTATGGTAAAAAGGCCTTCAAAGAAGATGGCACCATAAAGATGAGCTACCTCGACAAGGCCTACGAGCATGCCAAGAAGATGCACGAGACCTCACTCGAGAGGGCGATAAACGAGGCCAAGAACCTCAAGAGGCTGTCCGCAGCGTGATCGAGTGGGGGTTGTATCTGGTCCAGGCAGCGGCGCGGGAAGCCTTGCGCAGCCCGGCTCAAAATCAACCGGGGCATCCCTGGCAGGCAACCCCACCAAGGCACCGAGCGTCAACAATGATAACTCCAAGGGCCAGAACGTAAACGCAACCCAGAGCCCATCAGCCCGCGCGGCAGCGCTCGACGCCCAAGGCGCGGCGGCACCCGCGAACCTGACAGGGGGATCCTTCACAGGAAACTCCATATTCTCCCATCTAGGGCCAAGTCCGAGCGAGCCGCAATCCACTACAGAGGCGCCCCAAGCCCAAACCACCGCCGCAACACCGCCGCCCAAGTCCACACCACCTCCAACTCTTCAATCGCCTTCCTCTAGTTTCAGTGTCTCAGAGGCAGAAAAGGCTGGATATAAAGTACTAGGAAGCCCAGGCAACTACGTCCTCCTTTCCAATGGGAACGTCTATGACACCTCGGGGAAATTTCT
>Ga0335085_10002535_pt1 | contig 33799 bp, 29 predicted proteins | sample Lox_Sample_45_FD_206712 | JGI IMG/M metagenome (GOLD analysis project Ga0335085, IMG submission 206712) | Soil microbial communities from Loxahatchee National Wildlife Refuge, Florida, United States - Lox_Sample_4.5 | ecosystem: Environmental > Terrestrial > Soil > Wetlands | place: USA... | reverse complement strand
GCCTGCAAGATACCCACTTGTTGCGTGCATGTGGATTAGATCAAAATTACTAATTCCGCTGGAGCTCTCGATCACTTGTAACATAGCGGAGAGGTTGTAAGGGCCTCCGACTCTATGCACATGAATGCCCTCAAAAGTCTCTGTTTTCCCGATACCTCGGCAGATAATGTGAACTTCATCACCAAGCTTTGCTTGCTCTCTTGAAAGAGCGTAAACATTTGGGCCCAAGTGTGTAGATGAGTTTGTTCCTCCAGTGATTTTTGAAAAGGGCGGAAAGTCAGAAACAAGCCGGAGTATTCTCAATCTACGGTTTTCTTCCTAGATATCAAGCAGCTTGCCCATCCTCTCTGAATATTTACTTTGCAGGAATTTCATCATCAAGATGCAGTTATAATGGTGTCAACAAATTTCGGGTTCTTCACAGGTGGGAGTTTGGCTTTCTTTAGTATGACAGCCGATTTTGCCATGCCCCAAATAACTTTCTGACTCGTGGAAACATGTTCATGCGAGGAGAATGGGTATCTCCCGATCCTGTAGGAATCACAATACTTGCCATAGCGAACCTTCATCTTTGACAGGAGTGTTTTACTTCTTTCATTCGTCGAAGCCCTAATAGTTTTATGCGGGGGGCTTGATTCTGGATATGGAGCAAAAGTGTACTCATAGATCTCAGCAGCGCGCTCCCAAAGATCCCAGTCTTCTATCCAGTTCAGATCTCTCCATCCTCCGATCCTTGTGATTAGTTCTCTCGTCGCAATCGTAACGTTGGAGGAAGTAAAATCCAACTTGCGTGTCATCATCATCTTTCCTTCATATCTTCTGTGATAGAGATCAATTAGTGCGACGACCCCCTGTGCATTGAAGAGATCATCGCAGTCCATATGTCCTACTATGTAAGATCCCTGACTCATTTCAAATGCGAGCTGTCTTCCCTTCCCCCTGGTGCACCGTTGCCGGATAAGTTTGATCTTTCCCTCACGCTCGAATGCCGACAATATCGAGCTTGAACCATCGTCGCTCATATTATCAGTCACGAGTATTTCAAGCGGAATTGACTTTGATAGCTCGACTATGCTCGCTAGGCTTGCCTCAACCGTTCGTACATTGTTAGAGCAAAGCATGCAAATTGAATATCTTACTTCGCTCACACCAGAATCAACCTTTTCAGATAGGCTTCAGAATCACGATTGCCTTCATTATTTGAATCAGATAAATCATTCACTATGAACCCACCAGGAGGAGCTCATGGTTCAAGGGGTCGTCAAAATAGTACAGCATCTGCTGCGCACTTATCTCGAACAATCCTGAATGGTTCAAATGCAATTGCATAACATCTATGCCGGCAAGAGCCCTTGGGCCAATCGCAAAACGATGATAGACCCAAAATTCCTCGGTTGAGAGAACAGTATTTTCACTTATTTCGTAACCAAAAACAATCAATAAAATCAAAAACTCTCTAAGATAAAACAGAAAGCGAGAGCTGATTGTCTCCAAGAGTATCGATTATACTCCCCTGTTATAATGAGGAGAAGGAGATTCGCTCTGCGATTCATGAGGTTCAAAAGCAAACTTACCAAGACAGAGAAATCATAATCGTCGACGACGGATCAGTTGACGATACGACGTCGATTGCTGTGGAGTGTTGCACAGGTCACCCTGATTCGCGGGTCATTAGGATTGAACATTCAGGACTGACCCATGTGAGAAATGTGGGAATGAGAGCATCCAAGGGGGAAGTGGTCTTTTTCGCGGAGAGCGATTGTGTTTATGACCAGGATTATATCGAAAAAGCGATCGCCTGTCTGGATGCTCAGCCAGACGCCAATGCCGTATGTCTCACAGGCGGGCCATTGAAACTCCGCTCAACAGTTGCCACCGAGTGTATCGAAATCGAAAATGTAGTTCAGCATAGAATGCTCGCGGAGGGAAAAATCAAGCCATTCTATGCCTGGGTTTTTAGAAGAGAGCCATTGGTGAAGATAGGTGGCTTTGACGAGAGGCTTTTTCAGGGCGAAGATAAGGACATTTTCAGAAGGTTCCAAATTGCCGGTAACAAGGTCGCGCTCATACCTGGAATTAACTGGAGGCACAAGAGAGATCAAACCACTTGGCAGCTTGCTCGAAAATGGTTTTGGAGAGGAAAGAGCCGCGTTCTATATGTGCTAAAACACGGGCTAGCAAAGGATCTTTTAAGAGCGTTAGTGCCATTTTGGATTTTCATAATCGGCATCTACTACCTTTTCTTTAGGCCCACCGTCGGCGTCATTCTCATCGCGCTAGTTTTTTCGCTATTCGTTGGTTACGCCATTCTGAGGGGAAAGATTGCTTGGAAATCTCTCTCGAATAGAAAATATCTTCTCGCCTATCCTTTTTTCCTGATGATCAGAAACTTTTCTTCTGCCTTGGGCTACATGTGGGGATTGATTTCTCCGTACACTTATTCTCCTAGGCGAGAAACGATAAACTCACAACAAGATCTGGAAGGTCTTGACGCGCGATAACCAGTCTTATTGGGCCCTGGGTTTCATTGAAGGCAACTTGCCTCAGTAGAAAGCATTAATCCACCTAACTTACACACCGCATTTCTCGTATATCTGGAAGAGCTTAGCATTCACTGCCTCATTGGAGAATTGCTTTCTCGCTCGCGCTAGCCCAGCGGCTCCGAAGTCATTTGCGAGTCCGGGATCTCGAACGAAGACTCGGACCTTTTTTGCGAGATCTTCCGAGTGTCCGGTTTCAAAAAGCGACCCGGTTACTCCGTCGTCTACGATTTCAGGCAGGGCAAAGTAATTAGATGCTACAACGGGCAGGCCATAAGACATCGCTTCAATGCAGACAAGGCCGAAAGCCTCTTGCAAGGAGGGGAGAACAAGAAGATCGGAATTCACGTACATTGAAATGAGCTCTTCTCTTGGTAACTCCGTGTCCAATATTTGCACCCTCTCTCTTATCTTCGAAGGAACGTCGATTCCTCTAGTCCTCGTCTTAATCGTCAATCGCAGGTTCGAAAACTCTGATGCAAGCATTTCAAAGGATCTCAGTAGTATTGGTCCGCCCTTTCTATCGAAATTTCTTCCAATAAACAGTAACCTAAATTCATCGCCAGACTCCCTTTTCTTCATACTTCTCACGCTTCTGGGAATTTGGACTCCGGGAGGAAGCACGTCTATCATCTCCTCGTCGTCTCTGAGTCCTGTCATATGGATGAACTGTTTCTTTGCGATCTTGGAAAAAGGGAGTATCTTCAAGCATTTTTTCATCGCTACATGTTTTACGATAATCTTTCCCACCCTGCCAAAAGTGGGCTCACCAGAATACGTCCGAAAAGTTGTGAGCAACCAAGGTGTGTCAAACACGAGTACGTACGGCCTAGAGGAACTGAGAAACCTACAGTTTGAATGCACCACGTCAGCAGCTGCTGCTCTTACTATTTCCAGTTTTGGAAATTCAGTTGTTTCACTCCTGCGTACAAGATGTATTTTCCTCAGTCCGCTTGAGACGGGCAAGGTGAAAGAATCTCGAGCTTCACCGCTAAGTCCGGTTTTCTGGAACTGCCAGTAAGATAGCCAGCTCCTGGGAAAGGTGTATTCGACTTGGCCGCTCATTGAATCTAGTAAGTTCCTTACGTACGAACCCCATCCGGTACCAATCGAACCGAGAATGTGAACCTTCATGTTTAACTCGTTGATTCATGATGAGAAATCTGTTGGTACGCAATATCCCTCAGTGGAAGAAGTATGAACATTCAAGAAAAAACCTACGACTGCACTACAGGTATCCTGACATAAAGCAAGCAACTGATCTCCAAGAATATTTTCCTCTCACAAGATCGAAGCCCGATTCACCCATTTTTTTCCTAAGAACAATATCGGCAGCAAGCGCTTCGATGCCATCGGCAAGTTGTTTCGAGTTGCCCGGATCTATTAGTAGGCCCAAGGATTCATCCGATATCAGCATATCAATGGGTCTCACCCTCGTAGAAATGACTGGCTTCTTGCATGCCATGTATTCTAGAATCTTGAGAGGAAAACCAATTCCATACTTCTTCCTTAAGGGATCTGCTCCTGGATTGTAAGGCGCGACCATGATATCGCATGCGTTGATATAATCGGGCACTCTCTCGTATTCGACTCCTCCAGAAAAGGTGCAAATTTCGGAAATCCCCAGCTCCTTTGCTCTGTCCTTTTCCTTTTCGAATTTGGAGCCAACAAGCAAGATCCTAAGAGAAGCATACTTACTTTTCAACAGGGTCACAGACTCGAGCAGATTGTCTATACCATGCCAACTCTGGAATGTTCCAACATATCCCACAATGACATCAGTTTCATGCAGTCGGAGACTCTCTCTAACTTTGTTACCTCGTTCGATGTCAGGATAAAATATCGATACGTTCACGCCGGCAGGAACCCGTATGCATTTTTTTCTGTCCGTCCAGTTCCTTAACATAGAATCCGTGTAATAGAAAATGAAACTGCTCCTAGAAGAACTGAGCCTGCTGTACCTCGGGCCTACAATCTCCAAGATCAACGGAATCCGTGTAATAAGAGAGGCGAGAGCTCCCGCACCAAAAGAGGTTTCTCTTTCCAAAATTGTATCGATTTGATGTACCCAGACGAGTCGAGATACCACAATTGCAACGTATAATCGAAAAAAAGTTAGAAGGTAGATGTAGTAAAAGAAATTCATTGAATCCGACGCGGAACCTTTTTTTGTTCCTACCCTCAGATCTGTTAGGGATTCCGGTCTTGCGATCCATCTAAAGACCCTGTGCAGCGTAATCCCGGCCACAATCTCGGTAGGAGGATCACTCCTTCTTGTTCTTCTGCAGACGACATGAACCTCATGCCCTAGATCTCTAAACCCCTTTGAAAGTTCGAGAACGTGGACTGAGGATCCTCGTGGAGATGGGATTGCTACGTCAGGAGCCACATAGCAAACCTTACTGCGACTGGTTCTTTTGTCGGAAGTACTCAATGTACTCGGCTAGTCCTTCTTTGAGAGAGACAACAGGAACATACTCAATTAGGTCCTTCGCCCTTGAGTTGTCCGCCATTAGCCGCCTTATGTCTCCTGGTTTTGCAGCGTCAAACTTGACTGGAGTCCTAAACCCACAGAGTTCCATCACGAGTTCGGCGAGATCCAGAATACTGATCTCGTTTCCTCCACCCCCTATATTCATGTAATTTCCCTTTCCCTTGCTGCTGCAAAAAGCGAGCAGATTTGCATTCACGACATCTCTCACATTCAAGAAATCTCTGGTCTGTTTTCCATCCCCGAATATCGTGAGCTGGTGCTTCTCGAGTGCCCGTTTCACAAAAATCGGAATCACCCCCATCTCCTCACTCACGGTCTGCCTTGGTCCATAGACATTGAAATATCTCAGCATCGTCACATCCACCCCGAACTCCCGATTGAACATGAGACAGTAGACTTCCGAGCAGAGCTTGCTAGCGCCATACGGTGAAATCGGATTGAGAGGGTGGTTCTCGGTTATGGGAATCGAGATAGGATTTCCATAGATGCTGCCCGAGGATGCGTGAATCATTTTCACGTTTTTCCTCCTCGCGTAGTCCAAGAGTCGTATGGTGCCCCCGGCGTTTACTGCCAGATCAGTGAAAGGGTCATAAAAAGAAGGAATCAGCGCTCTAGCTGCCTCGTTGAATATTCCATCAAGAATACCAAGGTTGTCCAACTCGAAACTTCTTACGTCTCCGTCCAGGACTCTAAGACGATCAGATTTGAGACCGTTGAGATTCTCGAGTCTCCCATTGGACAAATCGTCCATGACAACGACGCTTCCACCGAGAAGAAGAAGTGCCTCCACAATGTGCGAGCCAATGAATCCTGCTCCACCGGTCACGAGGAATGTTTTCCTCTCGAAAATATCTCGATTGATCATATTCAAAACGGGCATTTTTCCTCATCCAAACCCCCTGTAAAGAATCTCCAATCTGTCCACCATTGAGTCCAGGGTGTAATAATTTTCGACAGCAGCACGAGCATTCCTTCCAATCTTCACCGCATGCTCCCGATCTTCAAGAAGTTTCAGCAGCGAAGTAGTAAGTCCATCGAGGTCGTCTCGCTCGATTAATGCACCTACGTCGCTATTAATTATATCCGGGATTCCACCGGGCACGTTCGTCGATATGACGGGCCGCCCGCTACTTAATCCCTCCAGTATTGTGCAAGATATCGGACCTCCTACATTGGACGGCAAAACAACAACATCTGAATTTGCATAAAACTCGTTCATACGTGAGTCATCCCTGACCGCTCCAACGAAACGCACGCTGTCCTGTAATCCAAGTTTTCTGACATAAGCTTTGTAACGATCTGTAGAGGGCCCAGTTCCAACAAGTATGAGTTCTGATGAGCTAACGACCTGGTGAACCCTTGCAAACGCATCGATCAGCAGCGTGACTCCCTTTATCTCCGACAGAGTACCCGCAAAAAGGATCTGTGGTCCGGGATTTTTCCTGGTGATGTTCTGGGGCTTGAATTTGGTGTGGTCGACTCCAGTGTGAACTATTCTGATCTTGTTTGCAAATCTCTTCCCATAGAACTCAAGCATGTACCTTCTCACCCCTTGCGACTGGGCAACAATGACATCACAAAAATAAAGTTCGAGCTTCTCGAACGCAAGACTCAGCCTTACCTCGAATGGACTCTTCCATCTGACAGATGCGGGCCACAACAGCTCGGTCCCGTGAGTAGTTAGGACGATGGGAATCCTGTAGAAAAATTTGCATGGGAGAGCGGCAAAGAGGGCAGAAAATCCGTGCGCGTGAATCACGTCAAAATGGACCTTCCGCTGCAGAGAGAGAATTAGGAGGATTTGTTCAAGGGCAAGGCGAATTTTCGCTAGATTGACACCCGTCGAGGATTGTAAGGGTAATGATGTTCGGAAAATCTTGATTCCATCGAACAGTTCGTACCTCTTGCTGCCCATCTTTTGCAAATTCTCTTTCTCTGACTTCACGCCTCTGGTGACGAGATAAACATCTTCTCTTCTTTCGGTGAGTTTTCGAGCATGGTCGTAAACGCAACGGGTAGAACCGTCAATCTTAGGAAAAAATGATGAAGAGACTATGAGAATCTTCACAGATTGAGTACACACTCACAATGGTTGAGTCGGAGCACTGGCAACAATCCTTGTTTGGGGTCGTAAATAGAGGTAGGAGTCGATAACAATAGTGATCACGGGAACAATTACACTGAAGGGCAAAACTAGCTGCGAATAGATTTGCTTTATTGAAGCAAGAGTGAGAAGGAGAGTGATTCCAAGAAAGACTGAGAAAAGGATCCTCATGATCAAGCTGTCCCCTTCTTCCCCGATTAGAAGGGTGAGCATGTATCCGGGTATGAATAGATAGTATGGAACCGTTAGAAGATTGAAGCTCTGGGCACCAGGGGTAGAAAGGGCAACCACTCCCAAAGAGTAAATGAGCGTTATTAGAACCAGAGTTTTGTGAGAGATGTTTGATATCAAGGTCTAGACTTCGCATACGAGGACGTCAGATACTTTTCAATTCCGCTCACAAGCAACAAAATAAGAGAGATTGTCATTCCCCCAATGAGACCCGGCAAAATCGCGATCACTGTTTTATCTGGTGTCATTTCTCCCACTCGGACGCCACCATCTCCCACCAAGACAGCAGCGAGCAAGAGGGTAAAAGTGGCGGTGTTTTTTCCCATTCTCTTAATGAACGCTAGAGGCACGAGGCCCGCGAAGTAGACCATCTTTCCTGCAGACATGAGATATACCGGTGTTACGCTACCCCCAAGGATAGATCCAATTCCATAGAAAAATCCCTTGATCGTTAGTGAGCTAGCGTAAGCCGTTCCCAGCGAAATGTTGCCCATGAACAAAAACAGTCCCTGAAAAACCACCTTCCCAATCACAAATGGATTCAAAATCAGTAGGATGAAAATACCTACCATGAAAGACAGGCTTCTCAGACTGAACATTTTTTCTCCCCCAACAAGAAGTGCGCCAACAAGCAGACCCAATAAGCCTGCCAAAAGTCGAGGAGTACTTCCTCCTCCCAAGGGTAAGTGAAGCGCCCTTCCCATCAATCCAGTCGCCGTGATGCTTTGTGCTCCCGAAATAACTGCGTGCAGAGATAATGGAAAAGCTAGCGTCGCGCTGGTGACCACGTAGACCACTTCTGAAAAGACGAACACAAATACGCCTGAAAGGATAACAGAGCCGATCCTTGATAGGCTGGTTTCCACACCGGGCTCCACAACCTTTGCACCCAAGTAAAGCCAACCCGAAAAAACGAGCAAAAAAGAAAGCGCAGCCTCAATTTCCAGTATGTGGGTGTAACCGCTGTCACTAATGTTTACCCCGAAGAAATTGTTAGTCGCGGACTGGCTGAAGGCCGAACCTATTTCTTGCCTTTCACTTTCATTTTGTAATAAATTAGTTATATCCGTAACATTAGTGACTTGATTTGGATAAAGTGCACTAATTTCCCTTGCAAAAGTTGGATTGACGCTATGGTCGACGACGATCACTGGGATATTGCCTAGCTGAGGCAGAATGTTTGCTTCGATGTCTGGCAGCGTTGCCGCCGGATAGGCGGTTATTACAATCATTTTGAACTCTCCGATACTCGACATCACATTCATATCGTTGTAGTCTTGACTTGGATTTACGAGCTCCACGCTTCCAATGGAATTTTCGAGCCCGTGCTGGATGCTAGGTAATTCACTCAGCGGGGCAAGCACGTAAACCCTCGCGGTTGGGCCCGGACCGGTAATTGCTGCAATGGACACCATCGCGAAGGAGCAGGTAATGAAAATGACCAGTAGAGTCTTCGGGACCAAAAGTGATCGAAATGATTTAACAGAGACTGCACTGGTCTTGATATGCATGCTCATTTGCAGTATAGCAAATATTTTCGCTGTCAAGTAACCGTAGTATTTCTTCGTCCTTGTTGAGATTATCCCAAGAAATTTTCGGCCCCTTTGGAAGAAACCAATTGAGGCCAGTATTAGTGATATTGCACCGATTGCAGTGATTACGATGGATACGGGAGTGTAAAGGTAAGATTGTGTGACGATGTCAACCACTTGCGTATTAGTGAGGACGTATATCACAGAACCCGAAGGAGCGCCCGAGGTCGTACTGTGGGGTGCCGGTAGGTCGGGCCCTGCCACAGCCGGCGATTCTCCCGCGCCATAGGCCTGAGAAATGATTGTGTGCGCAGGAGCGATGACGTTTACGACTGTTGGTGTTGGAGGAAGGCCGGCTCCACTTACCCTCAAAAACGGTACGGCCGTGACATATCTGAATAGTAAACTCTCGCCAGACTGGTATCCCTGTATAAAGATCGAAGCATTAACTGTCTTTGTCGGAAGTGTGGCACTGTATCCGTTGAAAGCTGAATATTCTCCAGGGGTAACACTGAATTGAAATTGCGTCACGGTACCATCGGCCAAGACAGCCAAGGCTGTAATGTTCGTCGGCTTGAACTCTGAGAGCAAGCTTAGGGTAACGTTATCATTCTGAGGTAAGAACTCGTATTCTAAACCAACGTTGACTTGCGAAAATTCGTTGGGATCAAAGATACTGTAATGAGGAACCACAGTCTCATTGATTATGAGCTGACCTTGCGTTTGATCTTGGGGAGCCTGCTGAGCTGATACCCGGTGCATGACGCTTGGGGCTACGTAAGAGATTGTAAGAACGATCAGAGTCAGAGCGAGAACATATGCCCTCGGCGTGAATTTCTTTTGCAAGAACTAGGGCACCACTTTCCAGCCAAGAATTATATCTCTACCCCTGACAGATAGAACTCTTTTCACAAGTCTATTTTTTTCAAGAACCCTTAGGATATCCTCAATAATCCAGGGCTCATAACTACCGTTATTTTCCAACTTCATCTTCTGGGAGATATCAATAGCGGTCAATTCAGATTGGGGTTTGCCAAACATCCAACTGTAGACAACCCAAGAACCGCTATTGAGGTCGGAAGCTTCTCTTACTATGCTGTCGAGTCTCGAATCATATGACTTAACGTAATAAGTTCCCGCTACAATCAATGCGGAGGTGAATAATGTGGCAACAAAGGTTCCAACCGAGTTAAAAGTTTCATACATCTGATTCAGGTAGTTTGTCCAGTCGGAGTCACTCGCTTGGGCACCTAGGCTCTGCCCGAACAATGAAGCTACGTCGCTCATGAACATTGTCGTTTGCTCGCTCACATTTGTTCCCTGAAACGTCCTGACAATAGTAAATCCAACTCTATAGTTGGGAAACAGACTTCGAGGTACAAGGGCACCCCCTTGGTTTGATCCGGGGAGGTTAAGAAACAACATAGTGGCAGAGCCCGAATATACGAGCATCGTGGCATCGGTCGAGGTATAGGTTGTCAGACTACCACTCAGGGGCCCGACCCGCTCCAACAAACGGGACTGATTCCAGCCGGGCAAGTATCCCCAGGAGTTTGTTATCGGCGGGTTTGACTGAGTGGACGACAGCTCATAGTAGATCGTATAGTTCGCTCTCTCCGGGTGATATGTGGGAGCAATGACTTGGCTCATCGCGTAATCATCACCCGGCTCGTTCAACACGTGCGTTACGTTGACAAACCATCCGGGGGGAGTGACTGGTATCCCTGACACTGTGGTTCCGGAAAAGCTTGCCACCTCCGACCGCGGAAGTCCCCCCGATACCGCGAGAAAGGGTATCTGCACGGTAAGTAGTACGGCTATAATCACAAAGACCACCACAAATCCCGTGAGATTCAAGCTCGAAGGACTTTGTCCCGCCCTGATCTTTCTTCCGCACGCCAGACAGAATCCTTGAGTGTTCACCCCCTGCTGATCATGAGTACACGAGGGAAAAACCGCGGATGGGAGCTGAAATCTTTCTCGAGGGCTCGAAAATATCATCGGGATAGCGACAATTGCTGGAATCCCAAAAATCAAGTAGGCCGAGCCAGGAAAACCGGGACCAAAAAACCAGGTGACGATTTCCAACCCCGTCATTGCTGTCGGCAGCACGACGGATTGGAGATTAGTATCTACATAAAACGCAAACAGACCGAGATTTAGTAAAGTCACAAAGAAAACGGAGTAGGTCTCTCCAATTACATCCGATACAAGGGGCAAAGAGACTGTTAGGGCAATGATTGCTGCTAGTGAAATCAATTGTCTTGACACGTTTCGATCTATTCTTAAAAACGAGTAGCTCAAACACAGGACAACCAGAGATTCAATGTGGAATGTAACCCTGTCGAAATAAAACGTGCCAATCAAGTAGAGTAAAATTGAGGCGAACAGCAACGCAAACCCCCAGAGGAAACTCATCCTTGGGGTTTCGAGGTAACAGGAGAGAATTTTTCGCTTCAGGAATATTCCGTAACCGAGAAGCGTCAGTGCGCCGGCAAGAAAGAATAGAAGATGCTGGGACTCAAGAAATTGGTACCAAGAAGGAAGATCACTGTAATACAGCAAAACCAACACAGGAACAAATGTAAGGACTTTGAGAACCGCAGCCAAGGTCGCAGTGCGGGACAGAGTGCTTATCTCGTCTCCTCAGGAAAGAGCTCCCCGAGCATGAGTCTTGCCACGGATGTGTCTGTTTGGGCATCGAAATTGCATCCCTGACAACTAAGAATTCTCTGGGTATTGTTGCAAAAGACTGTAGCGAGCATGCTGCAGAAGGGGCACCCGATCACTGATGTGTTTTCTCCGTCTGGTCTAGTCGTGGAACAAGATTCTCTGAAAGTAGGATGAACCAAGACAACTTCCAGCCTGTTATCCTGAAGTTTCGAGGACACGAACGAAGCCAGTTCCAATCTTTCTTTGATCGTCGTAGGTAGTGAACGAACCATATCATCCAGTGATGGAGTTTCGCCCTGACCCATTTCTCGCATGAAAAGGACAGCAAGGCTCCTTCCGGGAGGAATGATCTGAATCAATGAGGAAAGCGGGATCTTCTGGTCTTTGTAATCAACGAGGTCGGAAGATGGAACGACGACACAGTCTCTGACTCCGCGATCGAGTGAAACGTATGAATAATCCACGCTGTAGAGCTTACTCTGGTATGGAAGACTCTTCACAAAATCCTTCGAAGAGCTCATCATCCTGTCCACGACTCTTGATTGTACAGTTTGTTTAGAGTCCTTGAACAGCAACACCAATGCAGAGATGAAGGCCACCAGGGAATCAACCTCTATGACGATGTTGGATATCTCGAAAGAAATCAGGAGCAATCCCACGCTGATTACTAGCAGTATGATGGCACTCAAGAAGGACCTCCTTCCAAATCTTCGATGTAGCTTCTCGAGAATTTGCTGTCTGGACTTTGCTCCCACTCCTCCCTCTTCGCTCGTAGTTCTCGGTTGGGAAGCTGAATCTAGAGGAGCTTCAGTCTTGTCTGCATGCAACTCTGGATCAGAGTTCTGACGGTCTGTATCTGGGGTGGTCAAGATCTCATTCTCAGAAGAAGGGGTCCCGTTTTTCTTCACCATTCCTCCCGTAACGGATGATATTCTAGGCGAATCTCGTTCCTTTGGAAGTTCCTCTTCGTCGCTTTGCGAATCTCGTACTGGAGTTCCCTTTTTCCTAGAATCGTTCTCTTTCATTTTGGAAGAGACAGCTTTCGAAGAAGCTTGCCTGATCTTTTTCTTCCGCTGGTCTGGAGAAGAGGAGGTTGACAAAAAACTATATCCTCAAGTTCAATGACTCGAAATGACATTCCTTGGCTTGATTGTCGTTTTTCTCCATCTCTTCTCGCTCTACTCTAAGTTGGATGTCTTCAAATAAGTGCAAATATCGCTCGACATAACCTCTACCTGAATCAGCTGCTATCCGCTCTTATGATTGTGAATCCATCCGAAAGTTTGACGCACATCCGCGGTTTCTATATCGGATGCCAAATTGCTTAGATAAGTCGTTCTGGGTAAGATCAAGGTAGCTGTGGAAAGATTGCCATAGTATTTGCTGCTATCAGTAAATTCCAAGCGTCATCATAGAGTGATTCAATTGCTTTCACATTTGGACACTCTGGAGTTCTCCATTTTCGGTTCAAAACAACCTATCGTCATCCGCGATACGCATTTCTATTGCTACCCTCACTCTATGAGTCAGGGAGAGGCGACCCGATTGCCGGGGTTAAGCAAGTCCGCGACGATGACACTGGCCGTGGTCGTTCTAATCGCGTTGGTGTCGGTCGGCGTAGTTGTGTCTCAATATGGCACGCTCTTTGGATTGGGCCCCGCTCAGACAAAAGTTACGGTCGTAGAATCGACGGGTAGCTCAGGACCTCCCACGACAGCAACTATAACTGCCCTAAGTACTGTCACCGCCAATAACACGATTTCCACGACTCTAACTACAACGGCGCTTTCGCTCGCCACTGAAGAAAAGGTGAACTACGAGTATACCACATCGGTCAGTACCATACAAACGACACTAAACGGTTCTACCATAGAGATTACTAGGACGTCAGTGATAACGTTGAACAAGACCTATACGAGCATCAGCGGTCATGTCATTTACAACACCGTAACCCTGGTGACAACTACGACGACCTCGCTTACTGCGACCACAACCACTGCCACGACTACTAACGACGCGACCACGACCGCTGGAACAGTCACCTCCGCTACGACTACCACTCTTCCGGTAACCACGACCGCTACCGTCCCCACGACCACGACGAACACAGTAACAGCGACCACGACCGCTACTGTCCCAACCACTACGACAAACACGATGACGACCACGAAACTGGGAACCACAACCGTAACCACCACTTCGCCGACGACCTTGACCACGAGCGTCCCGGGATCAACGACCCAGACTTCGACTGTCACATCTACGAAAACAACCTCTGTTACCGCGACCGAAACAAGCTCGTCTGTTGTTACTACGACGACCATAGTAACGTCTAACACACTCAGCACTCAGACCAATACCGTGGAAACGACTGTGACTGCAACGTCAACTCCGACCGTCACTGTAACGGTCACCGTTCCTCCCACGACTTCTCAGACAGACAACTCTACAACCACGGATTCGACTGCTACGATGACAAGCTAGGATTGCAACAGAAGATTCTGGCAGAAGCTTCCGGTCAGGTCAGCTGTCTGCTCTTCAACAAGTCCCATTTGTCAGCTTGCAAGGCGTGAGCAACCACTCTTCTTTGCAGGAACGCCTCTCTTACACTTAACCCGCCAGACGGGTTCAGCCCGATTTTGAAATGAGGATCGTCTCGCTCCATGTCTTACGGTCGCTTTGAAGCGGGTGGCATAAGAGTGATCGGCAGCTGGTGTAGGGGTCCCGTTTTCTCTCTAGGTGGAGAATGTTCTAGTGAGGCCTTCGGACCCTTTGACTCAAAATTCCAAGCAAAAAAGTATCCGAGTAGTCGCACGGTTTCATTGAAGGAGCTGAGGCAGTTTGTTGGAACCCTTATGGTGTCGCAGACAAAGTGCGGGAGTTTTCATTTCTACCACAGGTTTCACTCGAGGAGCGCAAGAGTTTGCCCATAGACTAGATAACTTGGAAACCGGTGGATCCCGAGAAATGATAAATCACGTAAATACACTTTATCTGGGGCATGGCTCACAAGACTCTGACAATATCAGAAGAAGCCTACGACGCACTTGCAAAACTGAAGACCCAGAATGAATCTTTCACGGAGGTTATTCTGAGATTGTCCAGACAGAAGAAGGCGGGCAAACTCTCAGAGTACATCGAAACGATGGGGGCGGACGAAGATCTTGCCCAAGAAATAGAACAAGCTTCAAGACGTTTGAGATCCAGCCGGTTGCGCAAAAAACATAATCCAGGGGGTTCCTTGAATCGTGGTTTGCCTAGACACAAGCTTTCTGGTTGATTTAATCAGGCGCGATCAGGCAGCCGTTTAAGAGCTGAGGAAGATAGAATCGGGTGAGGACTATACGCTTACAACGACTCTGATCTCTGCCTGTGAATTGTTTCAAGGGGCGTACAGATCAAAGAAGGCAGAAAAGTAAGTAGCCAAGGTGAATGAGATTCTGCGGCGGATCAAAATTCTTGAATTTTCAACTTCGGCATGCGAGCGATACGGAAAGCTTTCGCAGGACCTGAGATCGGCGGGCAGACAAATTGGAGATCTAGATGTCTTGATAGCAAGTATCGCGCTGACAAATGACGAGCCTATCTTGACCAAAGATGTGGATCACTTTGACAAGGTTCCGGGATTGATAGTGCGCACATGGTAGATGTGTAGAGCCTGGTGCGATAAAAACTGGATCAACATCCATGACTTACACCATGGCATAATAATATTCGCTCAAAGATTCCACGTTGCTTATCCCCTCGGCAGTGTTGTTGCCAAAAGTTGTAGGCGTTTGTTATTTCCGGCTTCCGTCACCACCTGAGCACGTCATCTATTCATGTTTATAGAGATCACCCAATGAAATCTTTCTGTCAAGAAAAACAATGGCTTATGAAGATCTGAAAGGCAAGTGTGCCTTGGTCACGGGTGCCTCTCGTGGCATCGGACGGGAAATCGCAAGACAGTTTCAGATGTACGGTTGCAACGTAGCAGTAAATTACAACAAATCCCAGAGAGAGGCTGAGGATCTGAAAGCAGACCTAGGTTCACGCGTTGAACTTTTCATGGCTGATGTCTCAAGTCAAAATGATGCGAACGCCCTAGTCAGAGATGTCGAAGGAAGATTCGGACCTATAGATATCTTGGTTAACAATGCAGGCATAGTGGATGGAATGCGTTTCGATGAGTACAATGAGAAGAGATTTCGCGACCTATGGGAGATCAATTTTATGGGAACTGTTTATGTTACCCTTGCATCAGTTTCTAAGATGAAAGAAAGGCGCTCAGGTTCGATTATTACGCTCGGTTCCAATTTTTCCATGGGAGCGGCGAGTACCGGTGGGACATATTATGGAATCACAAAAACAGCCATTGTCTCCCTCACAAAGCGAATGGCTTACGAACTCGGCGAGTATGGAATTAGGGCAAATTGCATCGCACCTGGTTGGATCAGGACAGATATGACTACCCGAGGACGAACACCTGAACAAGTTGCTGAAGCTGAAAGGACGATCAAATCAAAGAACTCGCTCCACATGATCGGAGAACCGATTCATATAGCAAAGCTCGCACTATTTCTAGGATCGGACGATTCAGCCTTTATTACAGGGCAGGTGATCGTCGCCGACGGTGGAAGAAATGATTATCTGTCTCATGCGATGTAGCCAAAAATCACACGGGACAGGAGGATAGACAAGCCATCTCGCCAATTAATTTGTATCTGTGGTGATTGTCTAACAAGATCATTTTGGCTGATTATTCTTGGTTTCCTTTTTGTCATTCTGAAAGTATGGCAAGACCTTACTTCCAAACAGTGTAATTACCTGGTCGAGATCCTTTCCACGAATCGCAAAAATTACGTGGTTGCACCCCACTTTTGCGAAGCTTTCAATCTGTTCTATACAGTCATCCGGTGTTCCCCAAATTACAGTTTTTAGGGCGATGTCTTCTGGTATAGTGTCCTTTAGCTCTGTGATATTCTTCAAATCAGGGGACCCCGCCATGCTGTATTCAAATCCGGGATGCCTCTTTCCCATCAATTGCTCGTATTGCTGCGGCATGATCGCGACTCCAGTTTTTGCAATTGGCGTTATCACCTTGCGCGCCGCCTCTCGATCGGTCGAGACGGTAGAATTAGGCGCGTATGCGACGCTGAATCCATCCAACGATCGCCCATGCTCGGAAAGACTCTTTTTTACAATATCAAACCCCCATTGAAAAGTTTCTGGCGTGTGAGCGAAGGGTATCCAGCCATCCCCAAGTTCCCCTGCTAGCTCAAGCATTTTGGGTCCGTAGGCAGCAACATAAATTGGCGGTCCACGTTTTTGTGATGGTTTTACCTGGAGGAATGCGTTCTTTAGTGCGTAGAATTTTCCCTGAAAGTTCGCTGGGTGTAGATGATCCGCTGCCCAGAGCATTCTGATTAATTTGATCCCCTCCTCAAGACGACCGTGCATGTTCTGCGCCGAGATCCCCATGGGGGCTAGATTGGTTGCCTCTCCCGCCCCGAGCCCAAGTATCGTTCGCCCATCTGACATTACGTCGAGAGTGGCTGCTGTCTGAGCTACTGTAGCCGGGTGTCGACGACGAACATCAGTTACCGCAGACCCGACTTTGACCCTTTTCGTTTCGTGCCCCATGATTGCCATCACGGTAAATAATTCCGGCATGATTTCGGTCGGTGGTCCGCCGGAGAAGTGATCAGTCCACCATACAGTGTCGAACCCCACCTTTTCTCCGAGAACTGCCAGTCGGACAATCTCGGAGGCACCCATTGCGGGTATCTCAATGCCAAAGTTCATTCTTTCTCGGTCCAATTTTTGATCCTTATTGTTTCTATTCCGATCCGTCCGCGTGCGAGAAACCCATACTAGGAGACAGAGAGAGTGGCAAAATACAATCCATAAAGCGAAGGATTGTAGTAGAATCCGTGGACGTTCGAGGTGAATGGAGCAACAACTGACGTACCTCCTCCATTTACTGTCAGAGGATAGAAGGTCCACACTTGGAGAACCTCGTTATTCCATAGTTGCATGAGGGTGTTTATGTGAGCAACAAGTGCGGTATTGTTTCCCGTTATTTGGTCTTGAGAGACTTGTTCGTAAAGAGTGTGTAGTGAACTATAATTCCAGCCGTAGAACACTGTCTGCTGTCCTCCACCTCCCAGTTCGCCAGTTATGAAATCTCCAGCCCATGGATAGTCTTGGACGAAACCGCTCCACGAAAAGTAGAGATGGTCTGAGAAGGCTTGCGTGAACATCTGTCCTTCCGCCTCTGGAACCACATTGTCTGTGAGACCCATATTGTATGTCGAGCTGATGTTGTTAATAGCTGACGCAATTTGTTGCATTATTGCGCCATCTACGGTATCCCCGGACGGATAGAACGAGCTTATTGTTTGATGAACAGGCTTGTCGCACTGACCATTTGAATTGAGGGTTGGACAACCGAATGTGTTGTTAAACAATCCAGCTGGCGCTGCAGTGCCGTTAAAGAAATTGAATTGCGCGATAGGATGCTCCATTGCTGATAATAGTAGATCCTGCACTGCTGTTAGATTGAATGAGTAACTTGTCGGAATCGAAGAGTTGTAAGAACCGCTTGGTGGAATATTTGGTGGTAGAAGCTCGTTTGCGACTTGACCCAGCCTGTTGTTAATGTTCACGTTGATGTCGGTCATATTGACTGCGTCAGCGAATGCCATACGGAATCGAATGTCAGCGAAAGGTTGGAACGAGTAATAGTCACCGGAAAATGTGTTAGTCACATTTGAAGAGAACTGCACATAACTTGTCGCAAACTGCGAGTATGGGCCGTAGACGGCGACGTTCGGGATGATTGGCATTATTGTGCCATTTGAAAGCCAAGCATTTCGTGAAACCACGTCATATAGGTTGCCGCCATTAATGTCAACTGTCATTGCCTGTCCTGACTTTGCTGAATTTTGGAGATCAATTTCTCGAGTTGTCTGATCTGGAACATATTTTATGTCGATTTCCTTGATCGCAGGTGTAACCTTGCTAGCATAGGGCCCGCCCCAATAGTTTGGATTTGCAGTAAACACGTAGTCGTTTGTGGTAGACGAATAGTTTGAGAGGATGTATGGACCTGTTCCGGCCAGAACACTTGATGTAGGGCTAAACAGATAACTCTGACCGCATCCAGAAGGAGTAATTCCGCTATTGCAAGTCGCGGCAATATCAAGCAGATATTCATTCATTTGATTTGTTTCATTCCCAGAGAGGCTAATGTACGGAAGAGTGTATTGGGAGCTCGATTTGTTCCAAGATAAGAGGTCTTTTTGCATGACAAGGTTGGGCGCCATTATGTAAGCCCAAAGTCCAGTCATTAGGTAGGGAAATGACGAAAGGGGATGCATCAAGTGCAAAGTGAAAGTCAGAGGTCCCGTTATCTGAACGAAATTCTGGTCTAGTACTTCGTGAGCCCATGCTTGAGAGTATTCTTGCGGACCGCTCAGGTAAGTACTGAGGCTGGTGTTTACTAGTTCCTGAAGTAGCCAAGCAGCTTGGGTCGCGTGCGTAGTGGGAGTACTTCCGTCACCCATCAGCAGTCTGTTGAATGAAAAATAGACGGCTGAAGAATTCAGAGGTTCTCCGTCCGCAAACTTGATTCCACCTCTAAGCGTAAAATTGTAGGACTTACCATCTGCTGCAGCCGTGTAGTTTTGAGCCAACCACGGGATTACTAGGGTTGGACTGGTTCCATTGTACCAAAGCAGCGGCTCGAAAATGTTCTGGAGAACCATTCCATCTACTTCCGAGTACGCAGCTGAGGGATCGAGCGAGTCAACGGAGAAATAAGTTTCCCACGTCAAGATGGAATTCCTTGAATTCGTCGAACTAGAAGTCGTGGGGGAGTTAGATGATGTTGAGGTTGTAATAGAATTTGATGAAGACGAAGTAGATGATGGAGACGTCGATGACGTACTAGATGGGGAAGAACTCGATGAAGATACGGAAGTTGAAACAGTGTTTGTCGAGCTCGACAAACTTGAGGTAGAAGTTGTGACACTCGATTGAGTAGAACCCCGGGTTGCAGCATAAGCGGCAACTACTAAAAGGATGACAACTATTACAACGATAGCGAGAGTCGCAGCTCTTGCAAGGGCTCTTCTTACCTTTTTAGTCTGAAACACAGGATTTGCGATTTCAACTTGGCATATTTTGATTTATCGTTCAAGGCCAAGATAAGTCTTCGATGCACGCGCGATGAAATGATCTGGGAATCTTTCCGATGATCAAAATCAAAGGGCTGTGGCTAGACCTCTGAGGAGTTAGAAGCTTTACGTCACATGAAACTATTTTTGAAGGACTTTGGATACGATTTCTCATCATGAAGTGTAGCGAGGTAAGGACATTTCTTTCCCAGATCCATAATCATGAGGAGACTGTTACACCAATCCAACCGGCTGATCTGAGCTACCTATCAGTCAATGGCTACATTTTGGTAGCAACCAAGGAGGATTACGGCAAGGCATCTGGGGAAATTGTCAGATTGACTCAGATAACAACCCAATTGAACATCCAAAGAGGAGAAGAGCAACAAGCAGTCACAGCATGGCGACAAGATGAGAGTAAAGAGCATTCATTTATGTTCCATTTCGAACACGAAGAAGAAAAAGATCTACTGCGCCAAAAAATCCAAAACGAGATGACCGCTGCTTCCAGGGAAGTATCCGAAACAAGAGCCCTAGAAGTCAATGTGAATGAACTCATCCAGAAAAAGTCCATGATTGATCAAATGGTTCCATACAATGGCGAATACGTCTCTCTCACCGATCTCGGGCACGTTATACTGAACGACCTCAATGTTAGAAACTACAGAGCTGCTGATCAGGAGTTTCCAGATTTCTTAGCAGAGATCAAGGGAACTTATGCAGAGCTGCGAGCTATAGCCGACAAGGCCACCTCCTACGTGATTTCGCTCAAACCAACGCTGCCTGATCTGGAAGGTCCACAATACTCAGGTAATGCCAATGTTTCTCCTGGAGCAGCCGGGGTTCGAGCTCCATCATTGTTGTGGAGCATAGCATTGGGGTTGGGCAAACTTCAGGGCGATCCCAATCTAATCGAAACCAGGTTCATCCAGGCACTAAATATTCTGCATGATTTTGACTCCACAACTGCGAACAAATTAATGGCTGCCGAGGTTATGACTGCGCTAATGAGTCAGGAGGATGTTTCGGCCCTTGAACCCGCCCTAAAGAATCTAGACACAGTGCTTAGAAATCAAGGTGTCCCCAAAGAGCTATCCACCGGAGTTGCTGCCACAATTATGGCAGGAAGAAGATTTGATGGAACTTATCCAGTTGACCGATTCACCCAGTTTAAACAACAGACTTTGTCGTACGAATCTGCAGCCATACTTTCTGTTTGGAACGTTTCGTATAATGAATTGCTTGCAAAGTTCCAATCTTTCAGATACATGTTCACTTCCTGGGGATACATGTCGTCGGAAGACACTGAAATTGCCTCTGCTTTCCTAGCAATAGGAGAATTGAATTCGCAGGAAGTGGAGTTGAAGCTGAGGTATATTGTAGAGCAATTGAGGAACTATCTTGAATATCCGTTGGTAGGCGCCGCAATACTTGCCTCCATACCTGTATTTGACTCCTATGAGGCTCTCGATTTGATGGAAAAAGCAGTTACACTTCTCTCTGGCTACACTTCGGGATTAGAGCGATCCGAAATCGTGGCTTTAGCGATCAGAATGATCCATGGAGTTCGCAATGAGCTAGTAAGGCAGATTGATTCTACCGCAAAGATTGCACCGACCCCAGTGCAATTCACTTACTCACCACATCCGGGCTTGTTCATATGGTATTATCCCGTCATAGTAGCCCATTCATCGTACAATTCAACGTTTGGTGGGATGGGAGGTTTCCATCCTGCTCACAGTCACGGGGTCGGAGGATTTTCAGGATGAACGGTTTTGATCCATCTATTGAAAAGCAAGAACGTAGGAGTAGAGGGAAGTATATGTCAAACTGTGGGGCTCTTGGTTTTACCAGATTTGAGTAGGCAAAGCGCCATTGATTACTAGAAAAGCTCTTGGAACCATCCTACTTGCATCCTTGGTGGTACTTGCTTTTGCAGGCAACGTGCATTTAGTTTCATCATATACACCTCAGAAAGGTGATTACTTCAACTATTCAGAGACTACCACTGTGGACAACGGTCAAGGGGTGTATGCGGGATATACTGATCAGATTCAGACAACCGGGTCAGAGAAGGCGAATTCTATTAATGGAAGTGTTGTGGCCTCCGATTACAGTTATTCTTACAAGTATAGTAACAGTCAGGGAAGTTCTACGTCAGTTTCCTCTTCCGGCGGTTACTCATGGTCACCAAGCACTTTCACGTACGTGAATGGAACTGACGGCCAAGTAGGGTTCGGAGGGATTCCTTATTCAAAACCCCTTTACGTCTGGTTTGCAACGAATCCATCACTTTCCGTTGGAAGCACCTTCTATGTCCTAAACACGCAATTCACGGTACTGTCAATGAATTACAGCTTCCAATTACCAACACAGAGCAGATTTGTTCAGACAATTGAAGCGGCTGGAACTGGTGAATATCAACGAAATGACTCGTATGGTATCTTTACGGCATCGTATACCTGGCACGAATTCTTCGATCCGAGCACCGGATATATTGTTGGTTACAACTATGTGGAACAGGATGTTGGGGAATATCAGGGACAATCTGGAAGTTTTACTTATACTGATGATCTATATGTAACATCGACAAGCTACTCCCTGATCTCTGCAAGCCCTGCTACCACGACTAGTAGCCTCACTACATCAACCGCAAATCAAGCAGTCACCATAGTTTCACCATTTTATGTTGTCTACATTGTCGGACTAGTAGTATTCCTATTCATTGCGGCAATTGTGATTTTTGCGCTAACAAGAAGAAAACGAAAGACACTTCCCGAACACCCATACACCCCGTACACTCCTCCTCCAACGCCTTTTGAATCTAAAATAGAGATGGGTTCCAAGCCGCCCGAGCAAGTCGTGATAAGAGACGTGGCCAAGGTCAACTGTAAGTACTGCGGAACTTTGATTCCAACCACATCTGATACATGCCCATATTGCGGTGGACCAAGGAGATGAGAACCGTACTTGGGTCTCTCCTTTGGGGCAGGGGCCAAGACACACAAGGGAATGAGTGAATTGCTCTGACAATATCAATTTCACAACGGGAATCAATCATGCTTCGGGGTATGCCTCTCTGCCTCAACATATACGAAAGTTCAGGCGTAATTACTAACAAGTATTTCAGGAGTTTCAAAACGCCCGAACTCGAGAATGTTTACCTTCCCGATAGTGTGAAACCTTTCACGGAGCTGGAACCGATTGGAACCAAGGAGTTCTTGATTGATGATAACAGAAGTGCTGTAAGTAGAGAACCCTACATTAGCATCGATGGTACCGCTTTCTACTTCTCAGTCAAAGGAATAGGATCAACAACCAGCCCATTCAGCCGCCAACTCTTCAAGAAGGAAGAGATCTGCAGCCTTCTCAAGAACAAAAGTGTAAAGGAAAGGATCATGAATGCCAAAGAGAACGAAATAAAATTTCCAAGGTATCTCACTGGCGAGTTATGGTCAAGAGGGTGCCCTTATGGATCTCAGGGGCTTGAATTTGCTTCAATTGCGATGAAAGCAGCTGAAATGTCAGATGCCAGCGCAACATCCATTCATGGGTTCAGGATTGCCCCGTTGGTGAAAATCGTGAAGCTGCCCAAAGCTCTTCAAGAAGAGATCACACGGGTATATTGGTATAGGAGATTCAAACAAGAAATGGTTCAAGAAGCTAGGCTAATTCCTTCCAACGTCAGAATATATTTCCATTCAGACTGGACAGTTGGGGATGATACGGGGGAGCTTTTCGACTTTTTCCACATTGACAGTAATGACAGGGCAATGGATTTCCTAAGGAACTTTCTAAAGAGTGGAATTGCAATTCTCACCTTGTTCGTCAGGTCAATGAGAAAAAATGATAACGATACCTACTCAGGACTGGACTATTACGACGTATGGCTCGACAAAGATGCAGTCCTAGCTCCTGACGGGACGATCTACTGGGCGGATCTAGAAGGACTCCAGCAAATAACTATCGGCGGAAATGATAGAACTGATATTGAATTCAACATAGAAGAGAACATGGAGCATCAGATTTACAGATCGCTGTATGAATTCATGTACGCGTACGAGCAGATAGATAGGGAGCGTGTCAGAAGGTTTGGTCAGATAACTGATCGTAAAACTCAGTTTGAGTACCTCCTTATGGATGCACTGAAAGATGACGAGGTTGTTGATATTCACCGCAGCCCCGACAGCCTTGAACTGGTGATAGGCAATATCCTAGGTGAAGAGAATCTGACCAAGAAGTTTACCATCTTGGATTGGTAACACACGATAAACGGAAAGCAAGGAACATGAGTGGCAACATCCAGGTATCAAAGGTAAAGACCATAGAAGAACAGCTTGAAAATTTGCCAAAGGGACTGTCACTATTTGATCCGCTTCTCAATCATGAGGTCAAAGAGGAGCTTGAATCGGGAGGGGAGGTTTACCTCTCCCAGAACTCCAAGGGAGACATCAATGGCTTGTTCATTTATGATGATTACGAGGCTACCGGAACAATCTTTACAAAATCAAGGGAGGTGTTTGATTATTTTTACAAGCTCAAGCCGTCCTCCTACATTTTCTCCGAGCTTGAGGTTCAAGATATTCCCAGCGAAGTTTGGAATATATGGCAGCTGGACGTTGACAAGACTCCTTTAGGCCACCGGTTCAGATATCAGGTTAGCATGGATCATGATGTCAAAGAAATAGAACGGTTCATGGCAGAAACTCAACCTGGGACAAATATGCAATGGATCAGTGTTGCCCTAAGAAATGGGGACAAATGCTTCGTTGTCAAGATACTAAATAGAGTCGTGGGGATGGCCTGGATGAGCATTGTCGGGGATGTAGCAAGATCACACAGTATCTACGTTGAGCCTCGATTCAGAAGAATGGGAATAATGAGGGATATCTTTGAGGCGAGGCTCATCTATCTAAAGTCAAGGCACGTACGTTCTCTGATCAACGAGGTTGCGGAGTCCAATCCAGAGTCCTCAAACCATGTCGCAAAAGTTGGAGAGAGAATTGTTGGTAAGATCTTTCTCTATACTAGCGAGGACAACACTTTGCCATCATAATCTACTGAGATTATCTCAGCTCCAGCCAGTTTGTTTGCGAGGCTCGGAATTCTAAGCATTTGTAGAAAAATCGTGCTCTACGCTCGCTCACTACAACTATCTCACGACGAGAACATTGCACGGAGCGTGAGTGACAACTCCGTTCGAAACACTGCCGAGTAGTAGTTTCTTGAATTCTCCCAGTCCTCGCGTGCCCATGACAATCAACTCCGCCTTTTCTTCTTCAGAGCAGTTAATTATTGCTTCCACAGTCGAAACTTCTGCTCGTTTTACGATTCCATTTACTGGTAGTCCTCTATCACGTGCAGACAGGACTGCTTTATCCACAAACTGTCGAGCATCCTTCTCCGACAGCCTTCCATGTTGATAGCCGTACTTGTCTATCTGAACGACGCACAGTATCAAGAGATCAGAATGCATTTGCAGGGCAAGTCCTATACCGACTTCTAAAGCTCTTTTTGCATTTTCAGATTGGTCAATTGAAACCAGAATCCTGCCGAATAGCTGTGAGGATGTCACACCCAAAGTTTCACCCTCTAAATGAAACCGGAGATATTCAAGGGTGAGGGGTTCATGATATGTTTCACCTTGGAAACGATCTTTGCAGAAGAAGGGATGAAGCAATTCGAAACTACCTGACTACTAGCACGCAGCAATGCGCGTGATTCACTACGCCGGAAGAAACGCTCCCCGTTAGCAACTTGTGGAACCCCTTCAAGCCGCGATTTCCCAAGACTATCAGATCAATGTTGTGCGCTCGAGCGTACTCGGCGATTCCTTCGACGACCGAGGGCTGGGGTTCTAGTATTTCATAACTGGCATCAACACCTTCGTTTCTTGCCCTCGAAACCAAATCACTCACGAACGGGGTAATTGCGGAACGAGCGTGTCTAGAGTAATCCTCCAGCACCCTTTCAATTGTCTTACTCATCGCAGGCTCTTTGCATTTCTACCGGTCCTGGGAATTCGAGCACGCTCAGTACTACCAGAATTGATGAAAATGACTTGCATAATTGGATCGCAATATTCGCTGCCTTCTTGGAGAAATCCGAACCGTCAACCGCAGCTAGTACACGTTTGACACGAAAATCATCTACTATCTTCCCTGCCATTTGCTTGACTCACCCATCACCCTGAACGGGCTATCTCACTTTGAAGTAACCTAGTAACCCCCAGTACAACAGACTTACCCATATACCTTAAGTTAAGAAACTTCTGTTTAGCTACTAATCATACTATGGCCCGGCCGGAGCCAAAAGTTGGAAGAGCGACTCTGGCATTCCTCCTAATGGTCGTCTTGAGATGTTACTAATTCATCATCCCGCGAGATCTTTTTAGGATCGAGGACAATAGAATCATGCAGTGCACCGGGCGGCCCTTTAACCTTCTTGGGTATCCCGCGCTCTCTGTGCCTTGTGGATTCATTGATAGACTTCCGGTCGGAATGCAAGTCATTGGCAAATTATTTCAAGAGGAACGCGTGTTGCAAGTTGGGAGCGAGTACGAAGCCGTGACGAGGAACTATCTGGGAGTTCCCTCAATAGTACTTTAGGCCTTTCTGCTTTCCTCTTCCCTAACAGTCGGCGGATACACTTTGAGTAAGCCTATCAAGATCGGTCCTAATACACGAACACTTAGGACATTTCATCGAGCACACGAAAAGAGCGCGATTTTTCATTTTCTCTTTTTGATTTCGCTTTCATTCTAGCGTTTCGTCCACAGTTCGTCAGCTGGTTTTAGAAGTCGTGGTTCCACCGTAGTTGTAAATCGGAATTGTCTCAACTCTCGTGTAAGTAGTGTTGCTAGTCGAGTAGATGCTCGTGATCTCGATTGTCGTCACGTAGGTTTCGGTGATGTTGCTCTTGGTACTCGCGCTAATCACTGTAGAATTCGATGTTTGTCCCAACCCGGTTACGGTGAAAATGAGCTGGAGTTGATTACCGAGATACATCCCCGTGTTGGAGTTGAGCTGCGGTCTAACGACGAAAGTATAGTTCACACCTGGTAGAAGGACACCCGCAGGAACGGTGTCTGAGTACGTGAACGATTGGCCATAAGTCACGTTGACCAGTCGAAGCAGCGCGGTGGAAACCGTGGACCAGACTGGACTGTTATTTTGATCTTTCACTACCGTAACGGCAACCGGCACCCCTAGTTCAAAAGAACCATTGGAGTCTCCGGTATAGCTTAGATTATAATTCACCGTCGCATTTCCATTTGCGTTTACGATACTTACTGCGAACTCCCAATCGGAGATGGACGCGTTGGTGCTTGTGCTAAAGTGGGTAGCTTTCGTAGAAGATGTCGTTGTAGTAGTAGTGTTCCGAGTCGAAGAAGATTGGATTGGGAAACTGAGACCCAGATAGATCGCAAAGACCGCCGCGATCACGATTATTGGAATGAGAGCCAGCGGAGTTTTGTTGAAGTTGTTCACTGTTAGTCACTCAACTTGTCCTGTTATGAAGCTAGAGGGACAAGTCCTACTTACACTCTGAAGACGATTATCAACATTGAAAATTAGACAGGTTGAGGATTTTCTCGGGCGCCGAGTCCAGAGTCCTGCGGTCTTCTTTTCTGATGCTAATTGTTTCACAACACCCTCGAGATTCAGGAAGCGCGCGCGCTAATTCTTCAAAATGATTGCAGTTATTCACTAAAAGCAGCGTCAGGCTCTCATCGTGATCTATTGTGCTGACAGCCGCGCTAGCATGGAACTTCCCCCGTCCTCGTTAACAAGATTGGAGATTAGTCAATTGTCTTCTAATGTGCGGGTTCCAACTTTTCTGTGATTCATCTTTCCAAGTCTCTGTTTCACTTTTGATCAAGTTGGGAATATTGTCAAAATCTTTAGTGGAAAAAATTTCAGAAGTTGCGGACCTTCCCGACCACTTTATCTAGACTTTGTAAGAACAAAGAAGAGCCGATCACCGGAGAGGACAGTTCAGCATCGGATGCTGTGCAGGGAGATCCTGCATCGGAACCATGAGCCTTTGGGTGCGTTAGATATTCTTGTGGATCAGTGAAACAAAGATTTTGGGCACTTCTCTCCGGCTCGGCACTTCTTTGAGCAGACCCCTCGCAAACGCCCTATAATAATGATATAGCATCCCTGCTACTTCTCTCGGTTTTGAGACTTCAAGTAGCTAGGCAGTTTAGCTCACTGCGCGAGAATGGCTCCAGAAAGCGACTGACCGTTCCCAAAGGTAATAATGTACTCGAAGGTCTCGCCCGAAAGTATAGGTGAAGGAGGATCGTAAACAGGATAGATCGTACTGCTAGTTGCTGTTCCTCCCAAGACAACGTCTTCAGTCCCAGAGAAAAAGGAGTTTTCCTGCGCCGGGCCGGGCACATTGGACCACGAAACAAGTGGTGCTTGCAAAGAACTGGTGTGTAACCATATGGACGTAATGTTTGTGGTCAAACCTGGGTTTCTGAGAACGATGATCATAGAACTTGTCGCGCGCTGAGTAATATTGTCGCCCGTCATACCGCCGTAAAGTATCATGGAGGTGAGAAGCACTCTATTCACATTTGGAGTGATTAGACTGGAAGAGTAAGCACCGAAAATCAGAGCAAGAATGAGCGTCGCAGAAAGAAGCACCATTGTCGCAATTGCAGGAGTTACAGCTCTCTTTGCATGTTGTTTACTCCTGATTTTCTCCGACGACAACAATTTGCAGCGGTGGTGTTAGAAAACGTAGTATTCATTTAAGCGGCATCGATGCATCATATAGATTGAGGAAGGGAATCTTCGCAACCTAGAATGAAAAGATCGAGTGATAATCAGGTGCGCTCGATCAATTTTGTTCACGTCCAAGGGTCTGCGGATAAGTCAAATTCGTAACTTCATTTCCCCTCCCCGCTCAAATTCGGCAAGCTTCCTTAGATAAGAAAATTATGCCACCTTAATCCCGGGATCTACTGTGGCCAATCGCCTGTTGAGACAAATTATTGAAAGGTTATACTCCAGATCTTTTCTCTTCCCCTTTGCGTTTGTCACGATTTTGTTCCTCCTGAATATCGTGCTCCTACCCAGGGCACAGGATATTCTACCTTTAGAGCTCAGTCCTCTCTTCAGCTTCGGCGCGATGACAATTCTCTATGCATTGTGTGTCTTGGAGGCAGTTGGATTCTCAATCTTTGTAGGCATTGCCAGAGTTCTTTGGAAGAAGAAACTTGCGATGACGGATCTACGACCGAAATAGATTAAGTATGAATGAGGGCCCCCGACCTGATTGTTTTCATACTTGTGAGTGCCAGAGCGTACACAATAATAGCAGTAGGGCCGTCTCGTCAGCTAAGGCTTACCAAATTACTCTGGCATTCGCAAGATTTTCACGATATTCATTTTCAGTCTTCTCGATGTCCTTGTACGAATCAATCGAAGTAGGAGACCTTCTTTTAGAGTACCACCTTCCTTACTCTTGCACTCCTTAATCCAAAAAGTTCACAATTCAGATTCGCAGATCCCGCTCAATCAGCCATCAGCAGAGACCTCTCATTTCTCGAGCACAGAGTTTCTCAGGATTTAGTTTCTTCCTTTGGCGAAGGGGTTTTAGTGGAAGTGGAAGTGGAAGGTGTTGGCTCCGGTTCTAAGGGAATTGGTGGAGGAGTAGTCGCCATCACATAGCCAATCCATCCAAGTATCGCCAAGATTGCGAGCACCGCGACAAAGGCTGTGATTTTGAGTGTATCTAGGGCGATCTCCGTGTGCGGAAAACCAAACAACAAAACGCCGTATATTATGATGCCCGCGACCGCACCAATCATCAAAAGGCTCCCAATTGATCTATCTCTAGCCATGCTGAAAGAGTCAAAGGGCTTCCGATCTTCCCATTTATAGTTTCTTGCAGGAGCAGAGAAGAAGAGATTGAATCTTCATGGATGCATTGGATATTCATCTGGGCGGATCGAAAATATTTGGGGACTTTCAATGATCTTGTTTCCCTGACGCAAGAATATCCAAAATTCTGCTGAAGGAGCTATTCGCAATGATGTCTAGCTTGTTTAGTGAATTGGTGGAAGAAGGGATCAAGGAATTACACCGTGGTAGAGCTGTTGAATAACTCCGAAATAATTTCGGCGTAATGTTGAGGTCAACGTCCGCTTTCAAGATAACCGTTCTAGAAATTGCAGCACGATATCGGAACCCGATAGACGAACCAAGTATTGGAAAACTTACGGGCTCACGGATTCTCTCGAGTCACTATCAGTTGAGAAATCCTCCTCTCCCCAAACTCACTATCGCTAACATTAAATCGTGTAAAAGACGCCCAGCTGCAGCGCATAGGTAATAGTAATTGAAAATCGGCTTGTTTAGCAGTCCCTCCGGCGCCTTTAGACTCCTAGCGATCGTTGTTCTCGTATCATTTCTCACTCCAACGACGGTGTTCGCTTCGAACGGTCAATCTCAACAACCATCCGTTTCTCTACCCTTGAGGATTCATTCTGTTAATTTCTGTCCAACAAGCTCGTGCTCTACTAACTGGGGCGGATACGCTGCAACAGGTTCGACTGGTTCTGTAAGCGACGTCAAAGCATCTTGGATTGTTCCCTCGGTTACGTGTCCTAAAAGCGGCAGCACCTATGCAGCACTCTGGGTCGGGATAGACGGCTATAGTAGTTCAACAGTTGAGCAAACTGGTGTTCTTGTCCATTGCCTCCTGGGCAAGGCGACGTATTCCGCTTGGTACGAGTTTTACCCGGCCGCTTCGGTAACGATCTCCGGATTTTCTGTAAAGCCCGGAAACACAATTTCAGCTGAAGTGGGTTATTCGACAGCGACGAGTCTCTTTACAACGACGATTCAAAATATCAATACTGGAAGTTCGTTCAGCAAGTCCTCAGCAGTCTCCAGCGCGCAGCGAAGCTCGGCTGAGTGGATCATTGAGAGACCCGAGACCTGTCTATTAAAATGCAAACTCACTACACTCTCGAACTTCGGGACGGCAGATTATGGGCTCGATTACACAAGCGTCGCTAGTACCAATTACGCCACTATCAGCGGTGCAACCGGAGCTATCTCCAATTTCGCGAGTGCCGTAGCGATAACTATGGTTTCGTCAACTGGTTCAACCCTCGCCCAGTCTTCCATTCTTAGCACCGATGGCACTAGCTTTAGCATGAAGTATGTGTAGCTCCTAGCCAGTAACGACGACCCGATTTTGCTAGATATTGACTAGAAGTCTCTAACAAAGTTCCTAGGTCGGACCGAGTACTCTGCAAACAAATTGCTGAAGTGCTTGATTCCCCACACAGTTAGAGACAATTATGCCAGCTGAAAGAATGTTTTCTTTCTATGAGGTAACCATTCGAATATCTGGAACATCTTTCGCAAACTCCAACTCTGCCTCGTCGATATCCTTGTGTGAATCGATCGAACGCCACTTTGTGGAAAGAGACGGGTAAGCGCTGACAAGCAGCTTGTTCTCCTTTGCCAAGAGCGGCAGTGTCACGCTTTCCAAGCTGCCCCGGTCAGGTAAATAATCAAAGATATCTCTGGAGAAGCAGTATACGCCGGCGTTCATTAGGTACTCGTCTAGTATTGGTTTCTCCCTGAATGACTTTGCTCTTCCCCTATCAAAATCAACTATGCCAAACGGACTTCGCAGTGGGATTGCAGCGAGAGTACCTAGAGCGTCCCCAGCGTTTGATTCCATATCCTCAATCAAGCGCGATGGGTCGAGATCGGTAAGTATATCGCCATAGAGCATGAGAAAGTTTCTCTCCTCTCTTCTGACGAGGTTTCGCGTGATCTTTAGACCACCTCCCGTTCCGAGCGGCTCGTCCTCGTAGGAATACTCCACGGACACGCCGAACTTGGCTCCACTGCCGACATAGTCCATCACGATCTGCTTCAAGTAGCCAATTGAAATTATGACATGTCTAACGCCGTGGCGCGCAAGCCAGTCTAGCTGCCAACCGATTATTGGAACACCGCAGACCTCGATCATCGTTTTTGGTCTCTCGTTGGTTAATGGACGCAACCGCTTGCCGAGGCCACCGGCGAGGATAACTGCTTTCAAATTCTATTTCCCGTCCTCGTCAGTTTATAACATTGCGAATTCTGTGGCATATTTTATTGTTGGGTTTGCTTTTCGAGCAAATTCGCCAATAATGGAGACCCACATGATCTCAATAGACCAAAAATTGACTAATAGAAGCTTGCATGTGTGGTCGTCAGGTTCAGAGAAAGCCGAAATCGTTTATCGAAGTCAGAATGACTAGACCGACCATCCGAATTGGAAAGAAAAACTATGCAATCGAGGGGAAAAATAATCAGGTCTAATACCTGAAATTCTTTCTCTTCGCTTAGATTTTAGAAATTGACGAATCAACTCCGATATTCGTGACATATTCTAGTCGCGCACGACTTTTGATGTATCTTCTCAAGAAGAACGCACCAAAGATACTCATCGCCGATAGAGAAGCAAATGTCAGTTTCAACGAAATTTACATTGCGCAATCCTACCACAACAGCCGAGATCTGGCGTGATACCACGGTTCAAGAAGGGCTCCAAATGCCGAAAATAATTTGCCCGCCTTTTTTGGGAATTTTTCTATCTGGAGGCATCAGATTTACGATCCATCGTGTCAGGAAAAAATACTGTTAGAAATTCAGAAAAATCAAAAGTATTATTGCCTTTGAAAAACTGACTTCACTCTTTGTGAGTTCTAAGAACTAGTAAACGGAAGTCGGGACACAAGAAAGCCGTTCTCGATCCGATACAACAGTCAAAATCCATACGAATGGATTCGAGAGCTTGCTAGAGTGTGCATTCACCCTTAATATTCACAATAAGGATGGGAGATCTATCGCAATGTTTTCTCTCAGGCAAAAGACTCTAACAAGTTCGGAAATCCCGGCCGCTCACGTTATCTGCAAATCTTGCAACCTGGGATTTCACAAGGAATGCACTTCAAGAAATTTGCTTGGCGGAGCTACTGATTTCGATGAAAGGGGAAATTTTCACATCTTTGACTACTCTTGTTGTTGTAGGAAAAAGGAAAGATGGACAGTCCAAGATAGGATGTAGACCGCGGAACTTAGATTCGATCTTAAGAATTTCAGACCGCTGTTTGAATAGAGAGATTTTTTTCAAAAGTGTCTTGAAGTCGTTTTTGTGATTGAAGTTATTCAAATTATGCGGTTGGATAACAAACATTTGCGACCCTTAACTAGGATTTTTCAGGCCGGGAAGGTTTTCGTCCCGTAAGTGCTCTGGTCTCTATTCTCTAACTCGAATTTGATGATTTCCATTTTTTCTTTGAGAAAGAGAATTCTATCTCTTCCTCTTTCTAGTGCTTCTAGTGAAAGACTTTCGAGATCAACTTCAATTTGCGCTTCTAGGAATTTGATTTCTAGATCTGTTTCGGCTAGATTCCTATCAAGGATTTCAGCTGAGCGAGTCCTTGCTTTTTGCCGGATTGTCATTAGTTCTTCATTTTGTGGTCTCAATAGGAAAAAGCAAAGTCATTATTCTCTATATTTTAAAAAAGATTGTCCGACGATAACTACCTCATTATGATTTAATTTCTCGACAGCGGACTATAAGAAAACTTAATGCGTCTGGAAAATGTAGGGATGTTGTCCAAAGAGAACCTTGCCAAATAGCTCAATTTCCCATGTCCCGACAACCCGACACTTGTGGCCGCGGGACTCGGTTTACCGGTCCTTGAACTCCATGTCCTGATTTTGATAGTGGCATCCACAAGCCAAAACCTTCTTGTTCAGAAAAGAAGGGCGGCAAGGATACTTCGATCTTCCAGCTAGAGAAAGAACTAAGTCTAGATCCAAATCCATTTTGGATTTATTTATCCTGGATGAATTGGCAATTTGAACCTGGCTTAGACTTCTGAGCATCTTATATTTGAAACAAATTCTAATTTGAGTTTGTAACAAATCTATTGACGAAACGCTGCTAACGTGCGGATCCGAGCCTATATACCATTTCCTAGCGACCTTCTTTCATTTTCGAGAATGGTGCGAAGATGATCTTCTCCATTCCTG